>Ga0075418_10001379_pt1 | contig 27427 bp, 15 predicted proteins | sample SoiMetdeltSBSDD2_FD_81776 | JGI IMG/M metagenome (GOLD analysis project Ga0075418, IMG submission 81776) | Bulk soil microbial communities from a Populus tree surrounding site in Tennessee, USA - Soil MetaG P. deltoides SBSDD2 | ecosystem: Environmental > Terrestrial > Soil > Tree plantation...
AACGGCTGACCGTATTGCGGCGGAAACGCCGGAATGCCAACCGGCTGACGTTCGCGCACAAGTCGGAACATGTTCGCCGTTTATCGGCAACGTGCAGGCGCGAAGCGTGGCTTTGCGAGCGGTTGCTCGCACCGAAACGTGTTGCAACCACCGCACCAATTCAGGCGCACCGCCGATTCGCGCGCATTTCAGATCCGCTTGTCATGACGTGTGTAGCGAGGGGCTCAAGAGCTGTATCGCCTCGCACCGGAACCATTCACGGTTCGTGCTGTCGCGGATCGCTGCAGCACGCGTGTGACCGTGTTAGCATCTGCGCTTCGGTGATCACGTGAGGGCACATGACGAAGAAAAAGCCGGCAAAGAAGACGTCCATACGGAAGAGGACGATGAGAGCCGCGCGCAGCGCGAGCCGTCGTCACACGCCGACGAGAAGACGGCCGAAGTCGTCGACGCCGGCGCTAGCGCCTGTGAAAGGGGCGGAGCTTCGCGAGGTCGGCAATGTCCGGCTCGAAGTTGGACGAGCGGGAGAGGCGCGCGTGAAGCGAATGGTCTACCCGCCGGGGTTCCGATGGTCGGTCGATATGAAGCCGATCGTTGGCACTGCTCTGTGCATGCACGCACACGCCGGATTCCTCGTCAGTGGTGAGATCCACATCGAATACGCCGACGGGTGCGTCGTCGAGCACAAGGCCCCGCAAATTGTCGCGATCGAACCTGGTCACGACGGCTGGGTCGTCGGCAACGAGCCTGTCGTACTGATCGAGTTCGATTTCGAGAAGGACACGATCGACCGGCTCGGGATGCCGGGGGGCCATCGCCACTGAGATCGCACCCCGGGCACCCCGAGGCACTCAGAGTACCCCTGGCACGCGCGGCACTTGTGGCACTCTCGCCACTCAGACTGCGACGTATACTTAACCCTGTTCTTTCACGCCCTTAGGGAGTGTCGCGTGCTGTCCGATCTCTGTGTCCGCCGCCCGGTCTTTGCCACGATGCTCGTCATGTCGCTCGTGGTGCTTGGCACGTTTTCGTTCCGTAACCTCGGTGTCGATCTCTTTCCCAAAGCCGATCCAGCGACGGTCAGCGTTGCGCTAACGCTCCCAGGCGCCAGTCCGGATGAGATGTCGACCTCTGTCATTGAACCGATGGAGGAAGCAATCAGCGGTGTCTCGGGCATCGACGAGATCCAGTCGCGCATGGCGGAAGGGCGCGCGAATATCACCGTCAGGTTCGTCCTCGAGCGCGATATCAACGACGCGTCGAACGACGTGCGCGAGAAGGTTGCGAGCGCAATCAGGAACATGCCACCCGCGCTCCTCCCACCAGTGATCACCAAGGTCGATCCGGATGCGGATCCGGTGATGTCGCTGATCATCTCGTCGGAAGGGATGAGCCTGCGCACGCTGACGGAGTTGGCGGACAAGCAGATTGGCCGGGCGATCCAGACCGTGAACGGTGTCGGCGAGGTCAGCTTACTCGGAGGCCGCGCCCGCGAAATCCACATCGTCGTCGACATCGAAAAGCTGAATTCTTACGGCCTGTCGATCTCGCAGGTGCGGGATGCGCTGGTTGCCGAGAACGTCGAAATACCCGGCGGCACAGTTGAGCAGGGCAAAGGACAGTTGCTTCTGCGGACGCTCGGAAGAGTCGACGCATCCGGAGAGTTCAACGACATCGTTGTCGCGACCAGAGACGGAACACCGATTCGCGTGTCGGACATCGGCCAGGCGGAAGACAGTTTTCAACGGCCGATCAGCGGCGTCTGGCTCGGCAAGACGCCGGCGGTCATGCTCGACATCCGTCGCGCCATGGGCGAGAACACGGTCGCCGTGATTGAGGGCGTGCGCGCGAAGCTGGCGACGATTCAACGCTCGCTTCCGTCATCGGTGAAGGTGACGGTCACCCGCGACGACTCGAAGTTCATTTACGCATCGATTTCGTCGCTCGAAGAGCACCTTCTCTTCGGGGCGCTGTTCGCAACGATTGTCGTGATGTTCTTCATCCGGAACGTTCGCGCGGTGATCATCTCGGCGGTGGCGATTCCGGCGTCGATCATCTCGTCGTTCACCCTGATGAACATCATGGGGTTCACGCTGAACAACATGACGCTGCTCGGGATTACGCTCGCCGTCGGCATCGTCATCGACGACGCGATTGTCGTCCTCGAGAACATCTTCCGGTATATCGAAGAGAAACAGTGTACGCCGTTCGAAGCGGCGATTCAGGGCACTCGCGAAGTCGCGCTGGCGGTGATGGCGACCACGTTGTCGCTGGTCGTCATCTTTCTGCCGATTGCGTTCATGAGCGGCTACGCGAAGCGGTTCATCAACCCATTCGGTTGGACGATGGCATTTGCGATCCTCGTCTCGATGCTGGTCAGCTTCACGCTGACGCCGATGTTGAGCTCTCGTTTCCTGAAGCTCTCTGATGCCGCTTCCGACAAGAAGACCAAAGAACACGGGTTCTTTCACTGGCTCGACGGGTTTTACGCGAGGCAAGTGAACTGGGCGCTGGATCATCCAGGCATCATCATCGGCATCTCGATTGTGACGGCGCTCTTGACGTTGCCGCTGAACCGGATGGTCGGGCGCGAGTTCGTGCCCACCGAGGACATGGGCGAATGGACTATTCACGTTGACTCGCCTGAAGGGACGTCGCTCGACGGCACCACCGAAATCGCGTTCAAACTGATGGACGAACTCAGCGGCATCGAAGGGGTCGCGCAGATCGAACCATCGGTTGGTGTGTCCCAGAACCTGAGTTCCCCGACGCACATCCACTTCTTGTGTCAGGCGTTGCCGCCGGATGAACGCAAGAACACTCAGGCGCAAATCATCACCGAGATGCGAAAGCGCCTGGCGAAGCATCCCAGCTATCGACCCAGCATCAGTTCGCGCACGGCGCTCGGGAGTGGCGAAGGAAACATCTCATTCCCGATCGCGTTGCAGATGCTCGGTCCGGATCTGAGTCAGATCGCCGACTACTCCAAGCGCGCTCTTGCCGCCGCGCAAAGTATTCCCAGCCTGACTGAGCCCAAAATCGCTCTGAACGTATCGAATCCAGAGATTCACGTCGCCGTCGACCGCAAACGTGCGGCCGATCTCGGGGTGCGAATGGCGACAATTGGCAACACGCTGCGGCTGGCAGTGTCGGGCGACGACGAGATTTCGTCGTTCAAAGAGGGGCAGGAGCAGTATCCCGTCAAGATACGCGTTCTTGAAAGTCAGCGCGGAGATATCGCTGAAATCGGACGTTTGACGGTGCCTTCGGCGAACGGCCCGGTTCGCATCGATAACATCGCACAAATCGAGCGAGGCCTCGGCCCGACGACACTGCAGCGATCGGATCGCCAGTTCGCGGTCATGTTCATTTCCGACATTGCGCCCGGCCACGCGCTCGATGAAGCGACCAACGACGTTCGCAAGATGCTGACCGAGCTGAACATGCCGCCGACGATGTCGTTCAAGTTCCAGGGGCAGTCGAAGATTCTCGACGAGACGACCGCCAACATGATCATGGCGATTGCTCTCGCGATGATCTTTGTCTACATGGTGCTGGCATCGCAGTTCGAGAGTTTCCTGCAGCCGATCGTGATCATGCTGGTGCTCCCGATTGCCGTGCCGTTCGCGTTGTTCACATTGTTGGCGACGGGACGCACGCTGAATCTGTGGAGCGCGCTCGGCATGCTGCTGCTTCTCGGCATCGTGAAGAAGAATTCGATCCTGCAGGTCGATTACGCGAATGTATTGCGGCAGCGCGGATTGCCACTGCGCGATGCGATTGTCGAATCGTGCCGAACGCGGCTGCGGCCGATCCTGATGACGACCACGGCAATCATCGCCGGGTTGATCCCGACATCGCTCGGGATTGGCATTGGCGGAACCGGCCGTGCGGCGATCGCGGTCACGATCATCGGCGGCCAGGCGTTATGTCTGTTCCTGACGTTGCTGCTGGTGCCCGTGGCATACGTGCAGTTTGACGCTCTGGAGCAGGCGTTAGTGGGGAAGAGAGCGAAGGAGTGGCTGAGCGGCGTGTCTGCGGCGACGTTTGGCCGGCTTCGTCCAGAGCCCAGGCAGCCCTAAAAAGGCAAAAGGCAAAAGGGAAAAGGCAAAAGGGAAAAGGGAAAACGAGAGCGCGTGGGGTTGGGACCCCACGCGCAGTGAGAAAAGCGGTTCCTCTAGAACGTAAACGTCCCCGTGATGACGACGCTGCCGGTGGTCTCGTGGAAACGAGGCCGCAGCTGATAGGTCGTGTGGGTGACGCCGCTCGCCGTATCGAACCACATGATCCGATAGCGATACCCGGTGCTGATGCCGAATCGTGGGTGCGGAAACGCCGTCACGCCCACTTCGGTGTTAATCCCGAAGCCACGGAAGCTGCCGTCTCCAACGTCTGGATCGAGAAAGCTCCCGTCCTTGATCGTCATCCATGGAATCGAGCCGCCGACGAGAAAGTGCGGCTGAATGCGGTGTTCCCGCAGCAGGAAAATACGCTCGTCGAAGTTGATCGCGTGAAAGACTGCTTCGCCGGGAAACTCGAGAAACGTGCCCTCGTGCTTCGAGCGATCGTAACTCACCTCAAAGGCGCCGATGCCAGTCCGCCATCCGAAGACCGCGCGCAGAGCGTGGTGCGCGCCGTCGAACTTCGGCAGGATCAGGATTTCCTCGCCATTCACTTTTTTGTAAATGGATTCGCCGTCGAACGTGTCGCCGCCGAACGAGAAGTCGAGGAGGCCGGACATGCCGACATATCCACCGTTCTTGGCAAAGCCAATTTCTTCCTGTGCCCACGTTGGCGCGGCCATCATGACGAGGAACACAGGTACCGAAACGACCCGAACGATCCGAAGGGGTAAAGAGCTGGTCATGTCCCTTCCTGCTCCAATAGTGGTGCCGCTCATACGGCGTTTGTGCCGCCGTGTGCAAACGTCGAAAAACTGGAACACTGGTGGAGGTGGGACGATCGTGGTGACCGAGACGCCGGCAATGCGGCGTACGCAGAAGCGTAAGCCGCGTCGACAGAAATGTGACTCACGGCAGCGCATTTGAGCGGACGATTCGGCACCGCCCATCATTCGTCTCGCGCTAAACCGCTTCACGTATGGTTCGCGATGATGGTCGTTGCTCGTTTGAGGAGAATGGCGCGACGCTTGCGATAGGCGGTTTCACCTTGCCGAATCAGCGTTTCTTTTTGTACGCCACGGCTGCAACAGTTGTCCTGACCGCGGCCTGCGGCGGCAGTTCGTCGTCAGACGGCGGTTCCACGCCGACGAGTCCAAGCAACAATTCGTCCTACAAGTGGTCGATCGCGGGCAGCGTCGTCGAAACGGCGGCGCACCAAAAGGTGTCAGGCGCGACGATCAAGCCGTCGTGGAACCTGGCCCCGGTCGTCACCAACAACGATGGTGGATACCTGCTCGGATCGAATGGAATCGTGCCGCCAAGTCCAAGCAAGCTGACTATCTCGGCTGATGGATTCGTGACGCGCGAGCAGTGGGTCACGGTGCAGGCGCAGCGGACCGACGTGACGCTCGATCTGATTCGCAACGCCGCACCATTTTCGATGGACTTCTATCGCCAGCTGGCTCGCGGCTCGTACGACCAGGACGGCGGACCATATCCGCTGCTTCGGTGGTCGCAGCAGCCGAAGTTCTATCTGAAGACGACCGATCAGTTGAATCGATCGATCGCCTCGGAGGTCATTGCCACCATCCGCGACGCGGTGACGCGCGCGGTGCCGCTGTGGACGGGCAATCAGTACCAGGCGTACCTCGAAACCGGTTCAGACGTTCGCCTGAGCACACCCGGATGGATCAACATCGTGATCTCCAGCGATCCCGGCGAGCGCGTCACCTGCGGCCAGTCGTACATCGGACGCGATCCCGGCGAAATCGATCTGAACATCAACCCGGTTTGTTCGTGCGGTGCGGTCAAGATTCCCGGCCTCGTCGTCGTCCACGAAGTCGGCCACGCGCTCGGGTTCTTCCACGTCTCGGACAAGAAGAGCGTCATGTATCCCCAAGCGCCAGGAAACTGCCCGTTGGGAGACCTTAGCGTGGATGAGCGCTACCACGCCGCCATCGCCTATCAACGGCCGCGGGGAAACGTCGAACCCGATATCGATCCTGAAGCCGGGCCGTCGTCGTTACGCGGTCGGCGGACCGACGGGCCGACAATTCTCGTCATCAACTAGAGCGGAGTTGCTTGCGACCGAGTCGATTCCTGCCGCTGCTGATTGTGGCCTCGGTCGTCGTCTCAACACCGCTGGTCACGATTGCGCAGAGTTCCACCGTTATCATCACCGTCGATCCCACTGCCAACCGCCATCCGATCGATCCGAACATCTACGGCGTGGCGCACGCGACCACTGCGCAGCTGAACGATCTCAACACACCGTTGAATCGCCACGGCGGCAACAACACGACCCGCTATAACTGGCAGATCAACGCCGACAATCGCGGCAACGATTGGTATTTCGAGAGCATCGGCGACAGCAGCGCGACTGCTGGAGAACGCGGTGACACGTTCATCGCGAATGCGCGTGCGGCCAATGCGAGAGCGATGCTGACAATCCCGCTGATCGAATGGGTCGCCAAAGTCGGCCCCGGGCGCAGTAAGCTCGCGAGCTTTTCGATCGCGAAATACGGTGCGCAGACAGGAAACGACTGGCAGTGGTTTGCCGATGCCGGCAATGGCGTGCTGAGCAACGGGCAATTCGTCACCGGCAACGATCCGAACGATGCCAATGTCCCGTCGAACTCCGGGTTGCAAGAAGCATGGGTTCAGCATCTGGTGGGCCGTTGGGGCACCAACGCAGCCGGCGGATTGCGGTACTACATTCTGGATAACGAACCGAGCCTTTGGCACTCAACACATCGCGACGTTCGACCGGTCGGCGCAACGATGGACGAAATCAAGAGCCGGATGGTCGAGTTCGCCACGAAGATCAAGGCGGTCGATCCATCGGCTTTGATTGTGGGTCCAGAGGAGTGGGGCTGGAGCGGGTACTTTTACAGCGGATACGACCAGCAGTGGGGGGGCGCCCACGGCTGGAGCTCGTTGCCCGATAGAAACAATCATGGTGGCGCCGACTACCTCACCTGGTTGCTCGGTCAGATTCGTCAGAGCAGTACCTCGGCGGGCCGGCGGCTGCTCGACGTGTTTACCGTCCACTACTATCCGCAGGGAGGGGAGTTCAGCGACGACGTGTCGAGCGCGATGCAGCTGCGTCGTAATCGATCCACCAGATCACTGTGGGACCCGAACTACGTCGACGAAACGTGGATCAACGATCGCGTCCAGCTGATCCCACGATTGAAAACGTGGGTGAACACGCAGTACCCCGGAACGCTGGTGGGCATCACCGAGTACAACTGGGGCGCAGAGAATCACATCAACGGTGCGACCACGCAGGCCGACGTGTTCGGCATCTTCGGGCGCGAGGGGCTCGACATGGGAGCGCGCTGGGCGACACCCGCGTCGACGAGCCCGGCGTATAAGGCAATGAAGATGTACCGAAACTACGATGGCAACAAGTCGACGTTCGGCGACACCAGTGTGTCCGCGTCCGTGCCGAACCCCGATACGGTGTCAGCATTCGCGAGTGTGCGGTCTTCAGACGGCGCATTGACGGTCATGGTGATCAACAAACAGTTATCGACGGCCGCGACTACGACCGTCAACATCTCTGCCTTCGCTCATCGCGGAACGACACAGGCCTGGCAGCTCACCGCCGCCAACACCATCACCCGTCTCGCGGACGTCACCATCAGCGGCACCAGCTTCGTTGCAACACTGCCGGCGCAAAGTGTCACGTTGTTCGTGGTGGCGAAGAACGTGAATCCTCCCACGCCGCCGACCAACGTCCGGATCATCAAGTAGCCCGTCGAGGCGACTTGAAGCCGGACGCGAGAGGCGAGTAGCATCAGCGATCTCGAATCTGAAGGAGATTGCGGATGGCCGAATTCTCATCGCACGTCCCCGGCACGTTCTCGTGGGCCGAGCTGGCAACCACCGATCAAAAAAGTGGCGTGCAGTTCTATCGCTCGGTGCTGGGTTGGGATGTCAACGAACAACCCATTGGACCCGACGAGGTCTACACGATGTTCACCTTGCGCGGCCAGGAAGTCGCGGCTGCGTACACCATGCGTCCGGAGGAGCGGCAGCATGGCGCGCCACCACATTGGAACTTGTATGTGAGCGTCGCGAACGTCGACGAGAGTGCGAAGAAGGCCGAGTCGCTTGGCGCGAAGGTACTCGCACCGCCGTTCGATGTGATGGATGTGGGACGAATGGCGGTACTGCAGGATCCTACTGGTGCCGTGTTTCAACTATGGGAAGCCAAGAAACACATCGGCGCAAAGATCCTCAGCGAACCCGGTGCGCTCTGCTGGAGTGAGTTGACGACCCGGGATACCAAGCGCGCCGAATCGTTCTACACGTCGCTTTTTGGATGGACGCCGAAACATGCGGCACCGAGCGCGGTCATGGAATACACCGAGTTCCACAATCAGGGAAAACCGCTCGGTGGCATGATGGCGATGCCGCCCAACATGCCGGCGCACGTCCCCTCGTATTGGATGCCGTACTTTCAGGTCACCGACGTCGACGCGAGTGCGAACAAGGCCAAAGGACTCGGAGCAAACCCGATGGTAGGGCCACAGGACATTCCGAATACGGGGAGATTCGCAATCCTCAGCGATCCACAGGGGGCAATGTTCGCAATCTACACGCCCGCAAGGAGATAACTCCGGCGTCCGCTGACATTTTTACGTAAAAGGTGGCTGGCACCTTTCGGGGAAAGGTGCCAGCCACCTTTTCGTACGTCCACTTTTGGTAGCGGTCCTGACAGCTGTGTCGGTGCCGCAGCTCGGCTACCGTCTACCCACTCCGTACAAGTTGCTGTGTGCACACTACTTCTGTCATAGGACCTACAAGCACACCTGCGGGCATAACGCTTGCGCTATCGGGGTTCAGGAGGCACAGCATGAGGAAAGTAATCACGCGTGCAGCAATCCTGACCGGCGCCGTTCTGTTCGCGAATGTCGCCGTTGAGAGTGCGGGGCCCGTGCTGGCGCCCGCGACGGTTAAGTCGGCGGCGACGCGGATGCGGCAGGTCACGGTGCCGGCCGGTACCGTTCTCCGTCTGCGTCTGACCCGCGGCTTCGGGTCCGACTCACGGCTGGAAGCCCCGGTGTCCGGCACGCTGCTGAACCCGATTGTGGTCGACGGACGCACGGCGCTTCGCCAGGGTAGCGTGGCGTCAGGGTACGTCGCGGAAGCGACGCGGCCTGGTAAGGTGAAGGGCCGCGGCCGTGTTGCCGTGCGGTTCACGCGCATCACGCCTGCCGGGTTCGACGACCGCTACACGATGCAGACACGATCGTGGGTAGCAGTGGCGCCCGCAACCAAGAAGAAGGATGCGATCACAATCGGCGCACCAGCGGCAGGCGGCGCGGTGGTTGGCGGAATTGTCGGCGGCAAGAAGGGAGCCGGAATTGGCGCGCTGGCCGGCGGCGGTGCCGGAACAGCGGTCGTGCTCTCGACGCGTGGCAAGGACGTGCACATCGGTCCGGGGACCACGTTGGCGATCCGATTGGTGGCGCCGTTGACGGTTTCGGTGCCTGAGTAAACGGGGACACGGAGGAAGCGGAGTTCACAACGGAGAAACGGAGGTAACGGAGACGTACGGAGAAGACCGATAAAACAATTGAATGATTCTTCTTCGTTCGTCTTCGTTACTTCGTTTCTTCGTTTTTGAACTCCGTTGCCTTCGACACCTCCGTTTGCGGCAAACCGGTGTCTAATTTCCCAGAGCGACAAATGCTCGCCAAGCCTCCCCGCTTCGGGACCTCCATCCATGAAACGCACCGTCTTGCTTGTGATTGTGGCCGTGTTGTGTCTCCGCGTGCCGTTTGCCGACGCGCGCCAACTCCGAACATCTGATCCCGGACTCACCATCGTCAGCACCGCGCCCGACGGCGAGGTCGCATCACTCGCGGAAGCGAAGGAGATACGAGTCGTCTTCTCCGAGCCAATGGTGAACCTCGGCCGGATTCCGGCGGAGGTGAACCCGGCGTTCTTCAAGATCTCGCCGGTAGTGCCGGGCACGTTTCGGTGGTCCGGCACGACGGTGCTGATCTTCACGCCGGATCCGAAGCGTCCGCTCTCCTATGCGACGACATATCAGGTGACGATCGCCGCGGGAACGCCGGCGGCAAGCGGACGCAAACTGGCGCGCGCCGTGACCTTTACGTTTACCACGCCGACGGTTCGGCTGCTCGACACCAGATGGTACAGACAAGGCGGCACCGTCAGCGGTCGGATGGTCGTACTGCTTCGGTTCAATCAGCCGGTGCGCGCAGCAGATGTTGCGCGCTCACTGTCCGCCACCTTATGGCCGCACCCATTTACTCCACCGGCCTTCACCGCCGACGAGCAAGCACGGTTGACTGCGATCGATCCGGAAGGAATGCGACGCTTCGATGCGAAGGTGAATGCAACCAACGCAATCGCGGCGAGCACGGCGCCCGTTTCTCTCCGTCTTGCCGCCGACTGGGACAAGAAGACCCATCCGCCCTCGGACGATCTCGTCGTGTTCGAGAGCGAGTCAGTGGTCCTGCCTGAAAGCTGGGTGAAGCTGACACTCGACGAGAAGGTTCGGTCAGCGGCGGGATCCGCCACTCCAGGAAAGACGCAATCGTTCACCATTCGCGCCGAACGTGCGTTTTTCATCGACGGGTTCTACTGCCACAGCACCTGCGATCCCGACTACCGGAACCCCATTGAAATGCGCTCGGCGGTGAAGGTGACGGACTTTGCTGCCGCCGCGAGCGCAAAAGACGTGACTGCGGCTCCTGTCGATGTCGCCAAGGCGCCGAAGCCGCCCTCGCGTGGCGAGATCTTTTCTCGCGATGCGTCCCCATCCATCACGCTCGAAGACGCCGGGTTCACCGCTTTGCCGCCACTTCGACGATACGTCGTCACAGTTCGACCGGAGCTGCGCGCCAGCGACGGTCAGGTGCTCGGGTATCCATGGGTCGGGGTCGTCGACAACTGGCACCGGACCGCTTTCACCAGTTTTGGCGATGGTCACGGAGTGTGGGAGAAGGACGGCGGTGCGACGCTGCCGTTCTACGCGCGCAATTTTCGCGACATTCAGCAGTGGGCGGTAAAGATCCAACCGGATCAACTCATGCCGACGATTGTCTCCCTGCAGAACGATCGTTTCGAGACCGCACCGCCGGGAGAAGGCGCGAACCGTCGTCTGCCGCTTACTGCCGATCGCATTCAGTCGCACGGCCTTGATCTCTCGAAAGCCGTCGGCTCGGGCAAAACCGGCATCGTCTGGGCCGCCGTCCGCGAAGGAGAACCAATCCCTCAAGCCCGCCGCGCATCGGGAAACCAGGACAAGCCGCAAACACGTGCTTCGATCGTTCAGGTCACCAACCTCGGCATCACGGTCAAAGACAGTCCGCAGAACACGCTCGTCTTCGTGACGCGGCTGGATAACGGATCTGCTGTCGAAGGCGCCAACGTGTCGATCATCAGCGTCGATAACAAAGTGTTCTGGCGCGGGCGCACGGGATCGGACGGCGTCGCGCTCGCACCGCAGACGCCGCTCCGCGATCCGGACAACTGGTGGAAGTTTGCCTTCATCGTCACCGCCGAGAAGGACGGTGATGTCGCATATACGGGTAGTGATTGGAATGAAGGGATCAGTCCGTGGGAATTCGGAACTGGAGTGAACCTGCGTGAAGCGACCCCTATGCTCCGCGGGTCGGTGTTCACCGACCGCGGCGTGTATCGGCTCGGCGAAGAGGTCCACTTCAAGGCAATACTGCGACAGAACACACCGACCGGCGTGCGTCTGTTTCCCGCCGGCACTCCGGTCGTCCTGACAATCCGTGACAGCCAGAATCGCAAAGTCGACGAGCGCACGGTCAAGCTGACAGCGTGGAGCAGTGCCGATTGGACGATGGCGCTGCCGCAGGACGGAGCACTGGGTTACTACTCGTTGCGAGCCGTGCTCGAGAGCGACCGACCCAAACCCCCAACGGCGGAAGCACGACGACGTGATGTCGAGCCGAGCGAGGAGCAGGACGAGTACGTTCATTACGAGAAATCGGTGCACGGCTCGTTTCTCGTCGCGGCCTACAAGCGACCTGACTTTCGCGTCGATGTCAGCCTAAAAGGGGACACGGTGATCGCCGGCGATCCACTCAACGGCGTCGTCACTGCTCGATATCTATTCGGGCCGGCGATGATCGGGCGACCCGTGACGTGGAGCTTTTCGAAGACCCCGGCATACGGAGTCCCTCGCGCGATCACGGAGAAATTTCAGGAGGACCGTTGGGTCTTCGTCGGCTATGACGACGGTGAGGAAAGCCGTCCGTCAGGTGAAATTCGTAGAGAGGAGGCAAAGCTTGGCAAGGCCGGCGATCTTCCGCTGAAGCTCGAGACGCTTCGCGAGGCCGGAGTGCCCTACGTCTACACACTGGAAGGTGATGTGGAGGATGTGTCACGTCAGCACATCGCCAATCGCGGAAGCATCACTGTTCATCCGGCGCCTTGGTACATCGGCGTTCGACGTCCCGGGTATTTCGTCGATCAGAAGAATGGCTTGAAGACAGAGATTGTCGCGGCTGGCATCGACGGATCGGCCGTCGCTGGTGTGCCAGTGCAGGTGAAGCTCACGCAGATTCAATGGCAGATGGTCCGTCGCGCCGAAGGCAACGGCTTCTACACCTGGGACACGGAACGAAAGGAAATCGCGGCTGGGCATTGGGATGTAACGACGGGAAACGACCCCGCGCCGCTGACTATTTCATTCGCCTCTGGTGGCTACTTCGTGCTCGAGGCCAGGGGAACGTCCTCCGACGGACGGTTCGCCGTCACGCGCACGTCGTTTTATGTTCTCGGTTCCGGTTACACGGCGTGGCAACGCTTCGATCACAATCGGATCGAACTCGTCCCTGAGAGAAAGACATATAAGCCGGGCGAAATCGCGCGAATCATGATCCAGTCACCGTGGGAGCGCGCGACCGCGCTGGTCACGACCGAGCGCGAAGGGATCCGCACCTATCGATCGTTCCTGCTGACCTCCACACAGGAGTCGATCTCAATACCGATCAAGGAAGACGACATCCCGAACGTGTTCGTCTCGGTGCTGCTGATCAAGGGGCGATCGAACGCGGCGCCGTCGGCAGCGGCCGTCGAAGCGTTCGAGGCTGGCGCACGGCCGAAAGAAGACCCCAGCGACCCTGGCAAGCCCGCATTCCGCCTTGGCTATGTCGAGTTGAAAGTTGAGGATCGTACGAAACGGCTCACCGTGGCGGTATCGGCGAATCAGGAGGAATATCGCCCGGCAAAGAGCGCGTCGGTCGCGCTGACGGTTACCGATCATCAGAATCGCGGCACGTCGAGCGAGATCACGCTCTGGGCGGTCGATTACGGCGTGCTCTCTTTGACCTCGTATCAAACGCCCGACGTCCTTGGAGCGGTCTACGTGCGCAAGTCATTGCAGGTGTTCAACTCCGACAACCGGCAGCGGATCGTGTCGCGCCGCGTGCTCACCCCGAAAGGCGATACCGACGGTGGCGGCGGCGGCGCAGATTCCGGCGCCGGCACACTCAGGAAGGACTTTCGGGTGCTGGCGTTCTGGCTTGGATCGGTGACCACCGATACCAACGGGCGGGCGCGCGTCGACGTGACGCTGCCGGAGTCGCTCACCACGTATCGCATCATGGCGGTCGCTGCCGATCGCAACTCCCGATTCGGATCTGGCGACAGCGAGGTTCGCATCAACAAGCCGCTGACGCTCAAGCCGACGTTCCCGCGGTTCATGGCGGTTGGCGATCGCGCACACTTTGGCGCGGTGATCACCAGTCAACTTGCGTCTGCCGGCACCGCGACCGTGACGATGAAGACCCTCGATCCAGGTGTGCTGGACATCGCCGAAGGCTCGGCAGAGTCGCTGCCGATCTCACCTGGCGGATCGATCGAGGCACGCTTCGACGCGTCGGCAAAGTCGATCGGCCGCGCGCGAGTGCAAATGACGGTGAAGGTCGGCGACGAGACGGATGCGTTCGAAGACATCATCCCCGTGGAAGTCCTCGCATCACCAGAGACGGTTGCCGCGTATGGAGAGGCCACCGATGCGAAACGCATTGCCACTGAAGGCTTGACGATTCCAGCCGGAGTTGTCGCCGGATTCGGCGGCCTCCACGTCGAACTCTCGTCGACTGCCATGGTCGGCCTCGGAGAAGGTGCGCGGTATCTCGTCGAATATCCCTATGGATGCGCCGAACAGAAAGGATCGCGCGCGCTGGCGCTGCTGCTCGCGGCCGATCTCGGCGACGCCTTCAAGCTCCCGGGCGTAGAGCCGTCGAAGATGCGGCCAGCGGTTCAGGAAACCTTGAAAGAACTCGAGCGCTTCCAGTGCGCCAATGGCGGGTTCGCGTACTGGCCCGGTGCGTGCTACACGGTGTCGCCATATCTGACCGCGTATCTGCTCCACGTCTTTCAGGTGGCCACCGATCTGAAATACGTAGTTGATCGTGGCATGCGCGATCGCGCCTATAGCTACCTGGAGCAGGAGCTGGCGCAAAAACCGCCGACCAACGAAGGCTGGTGGCCCTCCTACACGGCATGGCAGACGTTTGCCGTCAAAGTGCTCGTCGAAGGCGGGCGGACGCAGGATTCGAACATCAATCGGCTCTACGGGTATCGCGACCGCATGCCGGTCTTTGCGCTGGCGTATCTCCACGACGCATTGATGGCGAAGAAGGAAACATCCGGAGCGCGCATCGACGATCTGCGCCGACGGATGTCGAATGCGGTTCTTCCCGAAGGTGGCAGCGCGCACGTCGAAGAATTAGCGGACCCCTATCTGCTCTGGTTCTGGAATTCAAACGTGCGGTCGACCAGCATCGTTCTCAACACACTCGTCAAGGCAAACGCGCCGGCGACCTCAATTACTCCGATGGTTCGATGGATGATGGCAGTGCGAAAGGGCGGCCGCTGGGGAAATACGCAGGAAAACGCGCACGCTATGGAATCCCTGGTCAATTACTACCGGAAATACGAGTCGACGATTCCGGACTTTACCGCGGTCGTGAAACTTGGATCCGAGGACCTTGCCCGTGAGCAATTCAAATCACGCTCCACGGAGTCGAAGTCACTCGACGTGCCGATGCCGCAGGTGCTTGCCAAAGGGCCGGCCAGTTCATCGCTGCCGCTGACATTCACCCGCGAAGGCGCGGGCACGCTGTTCTACACGAGCCGTCTACGTTATGCGGCCGACGCACTGTACCAGCAGGGTCTCGACAGCGGATTCCGCATTCAGCGCCGGTATGAGCCGTACGTCGAAACGGGATCGAAAGCCGCGTCCACGACGTACAAGGCTGGTGATCTCGTCAGAATCACGCTCACGTTCCGGTTGACCAAGGAGCGCCGGTTCGTGGCGGTCACCGATCCGATTCCCGCTGGTTTCGAAGCTGTTGAATCGTGGTTCGCCACAACCGCGCAGACGGTTGCGTCGCGGCAGGATCGACAGACGACTCCTGGTGGCGAGCCCCGTGACGACGAGGAGACCTGGAACTGGATGTGGCGCTACGGCGGCTTCGATCATGTCGAGCGTCACGACGATCGCGTTCAGCTCTTTGCGACGCGTCTCAGCGAAGGCACACACGAGTTCAGCTACATCGTCCGCGCGACGACGGCGGGAGTGTTCAGGACCGCGCCCGCCAGGGCAGAGGAGATGTACGAACCCGAGGTCTTCGGTCGGACCGACACGGCGATCATTGAGGTGAAGAAGTGATTGGTCTTGTGGCTTCCGCCCGTAGGCGGAAGGCCTTCGTGGCTTCGGGGTTGACTTCGGCTCTCGCACTAACTTTGTGGATCCGGCTCGGGCCGATTCCCGCGAACCTAATCGTCAACAACATGACACCGTCGACCATCGTCGTCGATCGGAACGGCATCCCGCTCTATGAAGCTCGAGCCGAGGATGGCACGAAGACGATCACGCTCTCCGCCGACTCGCTTCCACCGATGCTCGTAGCGGCCACCGTTGCGGCGGAGGACCGAAGGTTCTGGCGCCATCCGGGTATCGATCCGATTGCGATGCTGCGCGCAATGAAGCGCGATCTCGTCGAACTTTCGTTCGTCGAAGGCGGTTCGACCATTTCGCAACAGGTGGCGAAACTCCTGCTGAATAGAGAATCGCCGCAACGGCGCCGCGGGGTGTCCGCCAAGATTCGAGAGGCCATCCTGGCGCTTCGCATCGAGCACCGTTATACGAAGCAGGAAATCCTGGCGCTCTATCTCAACCTCGCGGCGTACGGCAATCAGATCGTGGGAGCCGAGCGCGCGAGCCGGGCATATTTTGGATACCCGGCGTCAATGCTGACACCCGCGCAGGCGGCATTCCTGGCGGGATTGCCGCAGCGACCTTCTGGCTTCAATCCGTATCGCTCATTCAACCTGGCGCTTTCGCGCCAGCGCGTTGTTCTCACGCGCATGGAACGCGCAGGGAGCCTCTCGTCGCCGCAAATGCGCGAGGCATTGGCGGAACAGCTCTCGCTGAATCGCGACTCATCACCGTTTACCGCTCCCCACTTCATCGAGATGGTGCTCGCGAATGCCGGCGATCGCCGGTCGGGTCGAATCCAGACGACCATCGACCGCGAGTTGCAGGCCGACGTACGCGGAGTCATCGAAAGTCAGCGCGCAACACTCCAGCGCCACGGCGCCGCAAACGTCGCCGTCGTCGTACTCGACAACCGCAGTGGCGGCTGGCTCGCATGGGAAGGATCGGGCGACTACTTCGACGCGTCGCACGGCGGGACGATCAATGGTCCAGTTGTGCCGCGGCAGCCGGGCTCTGCTTTGAAGCCGTTTACCTATGCACTCGCGTTTGAGAACGGTTTTGACCCTGCGAGTGTGCTGCCGGACGTACCCTCGCATTTTCCGACGGCTGAACCCGGTGTGCTGTATAGCCCGCGAAACTACGATGGCCGTTATCGCGGCCCGCTCCTGGCACGCAAGGCACTTGCAGGATCCGAAAACGTGCCGGCAGTCGCCCTCGCCTCGGAGATCGGCGTGCCACACCTCCTGCGGCTTCTTTTACGCGCGGGATTTTCGACGCTCGATCGAAATGCTTCCTATTACGGGCTTGGTATCACGCTCGGCAACGCAGAAGTGCGACTTGACGAGCTGGTCGCGGCATATTCGGCATTCGCCAGACGCGGCGAGTGGATTGCTCCGATCTCTGTCGTCGATGCGCCGCGTCCAGAAAAGCGGCCGCTGGTGAGCGCCCGCACGGCGTTCTGGATCACCGACGTCCTGTCCGATGCTGATGCTCGCGAGTACGTGTTCGGCCGCGGCGGCAGCCTCGACTTTCCATTTCCAGTTGCGGCAAAGACCGGAACGTCGCAGGCGTATCACGATAACTGGACGATTGGATATTCACGCCACGTGACCGTCGGTGTCTGGGTCGGCAACTTCGATCGCAAACCGCTTCGCAATTCGAGTGGTGTCACCGGCGCGGGCCCGATCTTTCACGCGGTGATGCTCGCCGCCGAAAAGCGAGCCGCCCGGCAGCCCAACGATGACGACGTCGATCCATTCGAGCCGGCGGATGTTCGATCGGTCGAGATCTGCGCGCTGTCCGGGCTAACGGCGAACGACTGGTGTCCAACTCGGCGCCGCGAGTGGATCGCGCCACAATCCGCCTCGCTCCCGTGTAGCTGGCATCATCTCAGCGACGGAGGGCTGCTCACGGTGTGGCCGGCGCCGTACCGCCAATGGGCCCGCGATCACGGAATGGATCGTGGAGCGCCACGGTCAGCCGCATCGGTGGACGAGGTTGCTCACGTCGCCTCGCGAAGCTCCGGTGCGATTCGCATCTCGAGCCCGCCAGACGGAGCCACCTATCTGATCGATCCGACATTGCGTCGTGAATTCCAGGCGCTCGCGCTTCGAGCCGTCACGTCGACACCTGGTCCGATTCAATGGACTGTCGACGACCGTTCGCTTGGCACGAGCGAATCGGATCGCGGAACGTCGTGGCGCCTCATTCCAGGTAGCCACACGTTTCGCGCGCGGGATGCGGCTGGGCAAGTCGCGGAAGCAACAATCGTCGTCCGCTAAGTAGGCAAATTGCCGCGGCAGCCAACCTTGCCGAGCTTCGTCTACGGTCGAGTTTTCTTTATTCCTCAAAAGGACAATCTGTCCGCATTCTGCTCAGCTGTCGTCTTGGCCACCAGCTGAACAAGTTCTCGCAATTGCCATCGCCCGTGCAGTTATAAGGCTGAGCCCCAATGGCACTCGCGTTGCCGTTCACCCAGGCATGGAGTCAGCTATATGAGACAAATCAACATCCGTTCGTTGACGCTCGTAGGCACCCTCGTTCTTGGCCTGGCAGCTCCCGCATTCGCGCAAGAGTCGCGGCGGGCTCCACACCAAGGCTCCTCGGCAGTTTCGGGTGAGGTTGGACTGTTCCTGCCGACTCAGGACGGCATGACGACAGGCCCGACCGTGGAAGGGGCGTACGAGTACTACCTCACAGCGCGCAACAGCCTCCGGCTGGGTGCGGGATGGGCGAATCCAAAGGTCGATCGAGAACATGCCGACTCGACGCGACAGGTGCGCCTCGGAGCTGACCTTATCCACAACTGGGAGGGTGGCGCGGTTCATCCATTCGTCGGTGCGGGCATAGGCTCCTACTTCCTGCAGGGGATGGACAACGGTGACAGCATCGGGCCGAGCAACACCAGGGTCGGAGCGCGGTTCCTTGGCGGTGTCGAGTTCTTTACAGCACGAACGTTCTCGGTCAAGGGCGAGGCTCGATACGATGCCGTCATGAAGGCGAACGGCTACAATCCGTCGGGGTTGTCGCTGTCGATTGGCGTGAAGAGCTATTTCTAACGGTTACATCGCCGGTTGCGAGGGATCGCGCTTGATCCACTTGTAGGCGGCGAGGGAGTTCTTCCAGAAATATTTTTCAGCAACTTCCCTCGGTTGCATCTGGAAGAACTCCCGCACTACCCCGACAACCTTGTCGAGCGGTGCGACGCCGTCACTATTCGGCCAATCGCTGCCGAACAGAATTCGATCTTCGCCGAATCGGCCGACGAGTTGCTGCAATCGATCCCGGTAAGCATTCAGTTCAGTCGAGACCTGACCGTTGACACGATGAATGACGGCAGACAGTTTCACGAAAACACGCGGCCGCTGCTGAAGCTGATCGAGTGTCTCCTCGTACGCCTTGCGTGTCGCGGCCGTTGGTTCAAGGCTCGGCAAGTGATCCAGAACGACCCGCAGGTCGGGAACCTTGTCGGTGAGTTTGACCATCGCTTGTAGCAAATCGACTCGCGGATTCGCGGTGTCGAGGACGAGATCCGCTTGCTGCAGCCGTTTCAATCCGTCGATGAAGGGCGGATTGTCGACCTGCTTCGTGATGTCGCGCCCCCAGAGATTGCCGTAACGAATGCCGCGAAAGAGACGATTCTTGTGATACCGCTCCAGCATTTCCGCAAAATCAGGCTTATCCGGCTCCAGGTTGCCGACGACGCCGACGACGATCGTGTCCCGTTCCGCCACTTCGAGGACCCAGAGGTTGTCCTCGACCCATGGGCTCGCTTCAACCTTGATCGCCCCGACGATGCCGAGAGGTGTTGCCAGTTTTCGGTACCGCGGCGGTAGCGATGGTTCGACCGGCACACCAGGCGGACCGGTGTAGGGTGCGCCTTGGGGGCGAGTCGGATCGAACAGGTGAATGTGAGTGTCGATGATCGGGACAGGCGAGTTCTGCGAGCCGATGGCTGTTAGAGAGGCGGTCCCTGCGATCAGCGTCAAGAATCCGCGTCGGGTCAGCTCATCGGGATTCACACTTATTTCGCCCAGGCGTAGGCGGAGACCCTGGGATCCGCGCCCGCACTCACGGTGCCCGTTTTGGTGTCGACAACCACCGCAGCGAGCGATCCCAGGGACCAGGGGCCCGGCGCGCGCTGTGGAAACTTGTGACCTTTTGCCGCGAGCGCCGCTTTCACCGTGTCTGAAATACGCGACTCGACGGAAAGATCGGCGGGGTACATCGTGTGCGGGAATGGCGAAGCCGGGAAACTCCGTGTTGCCCAACGCGGCGCTTCAATCGCCTGCTGGATGTTCATGGAGAAATCGATCACGTTGATCAAGGTCTGCATCGTCCGCATCACCTGATCGTCGCCGCCCGGGCTGCCGAGGATCATGAACGGCTGGCCGTCTTTCATCACCAGCGTGCTTTGCAGCGTGCTGCGTGGTCGCTTTCCCGGAGCGAGCGCGTTCGCTTCACCGGCGACGAGCGAGTAGTAATCGCCCCGGCAATTGAGGATGAAGCCGAGATCGGCCATGACCATGCCGGTGCCCCAGCCGCTGTGCAGGCTTGGTTCAAAGCTGACCATGTTGCGGTCCTTGTCGACAACCGCGAGATAGCTGGTGTCGCCGACATGGTCGCCATCCCCCTCGGTGGTGAAACTGACGGGTGGATCGGCAGCTGTACTCTTCATGAACTTCGACGGATTGCCCGGCCGCATCTCGCTTGACGCGCGATCCGGATCGATGAGCGCACGACGTTCTGTTGCGTACGCTTTCGACAGCAGTCCTTCATAAGGGATTGTGATGAAGTCCATGTCGCCGAGAAACTTCTCGCGGTCGGCAAATGCCAGCTTCACCGCTTCCGCACTGGTGTGAATGAATGCGGCGCTGTTGTGCTTCATCGCTTTGAGATCGAAACCTTCGAGGATGTTGAGCGCGAACAGCTCCGCTGGTCCTTGACTGGCCGATGGGTTCTTGTAGACGTCGTATCCGCGATACGTCGTCGACACCGGCGTCTCGACCTTGGCAGCGTAGCCAGCGAAGTCCTCGTAGCGGAAAAGTCCACCGTTCTTCTCGGAGAACTCCGCCATCGTCCTGGCGATGTCCCCCTTGTAAAACCGATCGCGCGCCGCCAGCAGCGCTGCGTGTCGACCCTTTGACGCCGCCTGCTTCTCTGATTCGACGAGTCGCCGAAGCGTCTGCGCTGCGTCGACGTTGCGAAACAGCTCGCCAGCTTTGGGGGCGGTGCCACCGGGCCAGTAGACCTTCATACTCGTCGGGTATTTCTGCAGCTTGCGGCCGCCGATTGATCCGGCAAGTCCCTCGGGAAGCACGAACCCTTGTTCCGCAAGATCGATCGCCGGCTGCAATACCTGAGCGAAGGTCATCGTTCCCCAGCGATCGAGCAGCGTGAACCACGCATCGACGACACCCGGCACTGTAGCCGACAGCAAACCATCGTCTACGGGAATCTTGCCACCCTGATGCTCTTTGTACCACTCGATGGTCGCCAGCTTCGGTGCAGTCCCCTCGGCATTGATCGACACCACCTTTTTTGTCTTCGCGTCGTAAATCAACACGACGGCATCGCTTCCGTAGCCGTTCGAAGCTGGGTCAACGAGTGCGAGCACCGCCTGGCCGGCCACCGCGGCGTCGAATGCGTTGCCGCCCGCTTCGAGCATCCGCACCGCGGCCTCGGTTGCCTGATGCTTCATCGAGCTCACGGCATATTGGCGTCCCGTGATCACCGGCCGCATCGTGCGGTTCGTCGTCGTCGGTTCGGAGGTGTCGTCCTGCGCCAGGCAGGGAAGCGCGAAGACGAGAGACAAGGCGACGAGGAAGAGGGTCAGTCGAGGGCGCAGCACCATGGTGACCTCCAGAAGAGCCGCGCGATCATAATACAGACTTGTAGCTTGCGCCCTTTAGGCGGAAGTTCAGTCGGGGTTTAGGCCTCTAGCCACTCGTCAAGATGCGACGCAACGAATTCGTCGTCGCCAAGATGCTTGTACGCGCCGGTCACGCGGTCGATTTCTTCTGCCTGCCCGGAACTCAGCGTCTCCCGTGGATCGAGACATCGCGCGCTGGACAGCAGTCCCTGACGGCGGAGCACTTCGTTGATGCCGGCGATGCAACCGGCGAAACCATTGGCAGCGTCGAAGAATGCGGCGTTCGAATCGGTCACTTCCGTCGCTGTGCGTAAGAGGCTGGTCGGAACGTGTCCCGACGCGATCGCGCGGTGGCACTCGTCGAGCAGCGCCACGGCGTTTTTCGTCCACACCGCCCAATGGCCGAGAAGTCCGCCAACAATTCGCAGCTCCTTTGCCTGCCCATCAACCGAGAACCGATATGGAGTGAGCAAATCTCCGACGATGTTGTCGTCGTTGCCGGTGTAGAGCGCGACATCGCTTCGGCCTGACGCCGCCAATGCGCGGACGACGTCCAGGGTCTGGTAGCGATTGAAGGGCGCGATCTTGACGGCGATGACATGAGGAATCTCGACGAAGCGGCGCCAGAAGCTGTGTCCAAGCAGGCGTCCGCCAACCGACGGCTGCAGATAAAAGCCGACGACAGGTATTACCGAAGCAACCTCCGTGCAATGCGCGATCAATTGATCGTCAGTGGCCTCGCGCAGCGCGGCGAGACTCAAGAGCGCTGCGTGATAGCCATGCTCCGCAAGCAGGGTGGCTTCGGCGACGGCCTGAGGAGTTTTCCCGACGGCGCCGCCAATCCGCACGAGTGGCAGTGACTGGCGCTGCGTGTCGGCTCGATCCATCTCCTCCTTTGCTACCGCAAGGACGGTGTCAAACAGACCGATACGAGGATCACGGATTGCGAATTGAGTCGTGTGAACACCAACAGCCAGGCCTCCTGCACCGGCGGCAGCGTAATAGCGTGTCAACGCACGCTGGTGTCGTTCGTCGAAGCGCCCGCTCTCGTCGAGGGCCAGGGGATGTGCCGGAATCACGAGGCCACGGTCGAGCGCCTTGCGCAACTGATCGAGTGTCATGGAACCAACAGAAACAAATCCGTGTTTATCCGTGGCTAAAGATCCGTGTTCTTCCGTGTTCATCCGTGGCTAACGATCGCTCTTCCGTGGCTCAGAAGCTGCCGTCGCGCGATTCGAAGTGTGTCGGCTTCCCGAGCGTCACGCCACCACGGCGAACCCAGTCGGCGGTCCATTCGATCAGTTGGGACACACCGACGGTCGGACGGCCGAATAGCGACCACCCCCGTTCACCATTGCTCAGCAACGCATCAGGCGCTTCCTGGCCGCTGAATGCGACCGAACGGCCGAGGAGAGCGGCAAGATCCGTACACACGGCGCGAACGCTCAACTCCTCCGGACCGGCAATGTTGAGGAAGAGAGCTGGAGTCGCCGCGTGTGAAAGGGACGCAAGCGCCATCGCGTTTGCGTCCGCCTGCCAGATTGCGTTGAAGTATCCCATTGCCAGATCGATTGCTTCACCGGCGGCAACGCGGCGGGCGAGATCCGCGAGGATGCCGTAACGCATTTCCACCGCATAGTTCAGCCGGAGAATCGAGACCCGCGTTTCGAGCACACTGCTGAAGTATTCGAACATGCGCTCTCGCCCCAGGCAACTCATGGCGTACTCACCGATCGGTCTCGGAAGGTCGGTTTCTCTCGAGCCGCCGCGTCCCACAGCAGTCAGACCGTACACATTGCCGGTCGAAAAGACCGCAATTCGGCTGTTCTTGAATCGGCGCGCCACCACCGCCGGCACGTAGGTATTCATCGCCCAGGTCAACGATTCGAAGCCGGTCGACCCAAACTTGCGGCCCGCCATGAAGACGACGTTCGGCGCGTCGGGCAGCCGGTCGATGTCCGCCTCATCCAGGAGATCGCAGCGCAGTGTCTCAACACCCGCCTCCTCCAGCATGCGCTGTTGGGACGGATCCGAAAAGCGCGCAGCGCCGATGACGCGACGTGGAATGTTCGCGCGTTCGGTTGCTCGCTTCGCCATCCTTGCCAGCGTCGGCCCCATTTTGCCGGCGACGCCGAGAACGAGGATGTCACCGTCGAGGTTGCGCAGCGCGTCGATGACGTAGTCAGGAGGATCGCTCAGCAGGTCGTCAAGCTGTCGCACATCGGAGATGGAACGAGGAAGCGCAGTCGGCATCGTCTCGTGCCATGATATGCCGCGGAGAAAGGCAAAAGGCAAAAGGGAAAAGGGAAAAGGGAAAAGTGCAGCGCGAAAGCCTTGACGTTGAAGTCCGGGCCATGCAGCACGCCGATATCGAGGCGGGCCTGCGGCTGTGCCGGCTGGCGGGATGGGATCAAGTCCACAGAGACTGGCGGCGATTTCTGGATGGACCTGACTCGACCGTTCGTGCCGCAGTTCACGGCAGCGACGTGATGGCCACCATCGCAACGATTCGGTATGGAACGCAATTCGGCTGGATCGGAATGGTGCTCGTTGATCCGGCGGCGCAAGGACGCGGCATTGGCTCGACGATGGTGGACGGAGCGGTCGAGAGTCTTGCCGACATGCCAACGGTGCGACTCGATGCGACGCCCGCAGGACGCCTCGTGTATCAAAAGCACGACTTCGTCGATGAATGCACGCTGACGCGCATGGAAGCCATATCCGTCAAAGTCGACCACCCACCGCGCACGATTGTGCGCGCCATGACCCGCGGAGAACTCCCCGCCGTCGTCGCAATGGATCGTTCTGTCTTCGGAGCGCCTCGCAGCACTCTGCTCCAGTGGATGTACGACGGCGCGCCGGAGTTCGCCTTCGTCGCCGAGCGTCATGGCAATCTGTGCGGGTATCTCTTTGGCCGCCACGGCCATCAATACGAACATCTCGGACCGCTTGTCAGCGATGATCTCAACGTCGCGATGAACATGGTGAAGGCGTGTCTATCGCGCCATCGGGACCAGGCGTTTGTGATCGATACCCCGGATCACAACGAAGGATGGATTCGGTTTCTCGAGAGCACGGGGTTTCGGCCGCAACGGCCGTTCATTCGAATGTATCGGGGACGTCCGGGACCATTCGGTGTGCTGCGACACCAGTTCGCGGTGCTTGGTCCTGAGTTCGGGTAACTCAATGAGACGACCGCATCAAACAGTCATCGTCTTTGCTGTCGCGGCGTTGTCATTGATGACTCCAGACCTGACCGTGCGTTTCTGCGCGCAGGGCTCTGTCGCGGCAACCACCACGCCGTGGGTGGAACCAGACTTCCCGTTCTTTTCGTCGGTCGTTGACGCGAGGAAAGCCGGCGGCGGTTTTGCCGCGAACAACCTGACACCACGTGGTCTCGTGCTGAGAGTCGCGCCGGAGACGTGGGCGACCTTCGATGTTGATCTTCTCAGGGTGTCGGCCATCTGGCGGGGAAGAGGTGTGACGCCTGCCGCGCTCGCACCTGGCTCGTACAACCGCCCCGACCGCAAGACGCCAGGGGGCCAATCGGTTCTGCCGGAACCGGACGGCGCCGTGTGGCTCGCCAACGGGATCTATCCAGGATGGCAGATCGGTGAGCGACCCTCGTTCGACGATCCACGTGAGGCAGCGCCGAGCCCGGAGGAAGTTGGACGCGGTCCGGTCCCCGAAACGATCGGGAAATTCACTGCCATTCAGCAGGTTTCAAGTGGCGTCGTGCTCGAGTACACAGTCGGTGGGGCCGGAGTACGTGAGCACATGGAAGAAGTCCAGACGAAGGACGGCTGGACGTTCGCGCGGCAATTCGTGGTCGCGCCGTCGCCGCGTCCACTGTGGCTCGTACTCGGCTCGGCGACTCCGGATGTCTCGGTACGTGCGCAAGGGACGCCTGGCGTTTCGCTTCAGCAGATACCCCTCGGCGACACGGACGGCGGCTCGGCGTGGACTGTTCGCGTGCCGCCGCATCAACAACCATTGAACTTTGTGGCCACGTTCACCCGCGGCATGAACGGCGCAGCAGTCGCCCCACGCATGTCCTTCGATCCTGCGCCACGGCGGTGGGCCCAGGAAGTCACGACGACGATAACGCCTTCAACTTCGAAGGATGCGTATGTGGTCGATGACATCGGACTGCCTGTCGATAACGCCTGGCACCGGAGCGTGCGGCCGGCAGACATTCAGTTCCAGAAAGATGGCACCGGTGCCCTGGTGACGCTCGACGGCGACGTCTGGTTGGTGCGCGGGCTCGCCGACGGCTCCCGCGTCGCGCGGTGGAGACGGTTTGCATCCGGGCTGCACGAACCGCTGACGCTGGCGATCAGAGACGATCAGATTTACGTGTTCGATCGAAATGGAATCTGGCATTTGCGCGACACGAATGGCGACGGCGAAGCCGACGTGCACGAACTGTTCTCGAACGCGTTCGCCCAGACCGCCGACACGCGAGAGTTCCCAAGCATGATTCGGCTCGCGCCCGGCGGTGAATTCGTGATCGCGAAAGGCGGCCAGGAAGCCGCGACGTTCGGAAAGCATAACGGCAGCGTCTTGCGGATTTCCGCGGACGGCCGCCGGGCGACCGTCCTCGGATATGGATTCCGTCAACCAAACATTGGCGTCAACATCCGCACCGGTCTCGTCACCGCCAGCGATCAACAGGGCAACTACATTCCGAGCACGCCGCTCCATATCGTGCGCGACGCGCAGTTCTATGGCTTTCTCAGCGACAAGAAACCGCGTGAGGTGTATCCGGCTCCGATTGCGGAACCGATGACATGGATCCCACACGCGGCGAATGCGTCTGCGATGTCGCAGATCTGGCTCTTCGGCGCGCGCCTCGGCCCACTCAGCGACGCGCTCGTCTACATCGGCTTCAATAACCCAGAGCTCTTTCGGGTGCTGCTCAACGACCGAACTGAAAAGCCGCAGGCGGCCGTGGTCAGTGTCACGAGGGCGTTCGATTTTCCTCCGCTGCACGGGTCGGTGAATCCGGCGGATGGTCAGCTCTACATCACCGGATTTCAAATTCTCGGGTGGGGCACAACGGCGACCCGCCTCGCCGGTCTCGGCCGCGTGCGTTACACGGGCGCGCCGTCGACGGTGCCGCGCGAGATTGTTCCGATGGATGAAGGCGTGCTGATGCGCTTCGACGTGCCGCTCGAGCGCTCGGTGGCGACGAACCCCGACAACTACTCACTCGCGACCTGGCATTACAAACGGACGTACCAATACGGCTCGCCGCAGTTCAAAGCGGACGGCACGACAGGAATCGACCTGCTCATGCCAGCAAACGTCTACCTCTCGAATGATGCACGTTCGGTCTTCGTGGCCGTTCCGAAGATGGCTCCCGTGATGCAAATGCGTGTGGGGTGGACGCTCGCTACCGCTGATGGCAGGAAGTTCCAGGACACTGCCCATTTCACCCCCTACGAACTTCCAAAATTCTCCCCACCGGCGGAAGGATTTGGCGGTATAACCGTCGATCTCACACCGCGGGCGATGTCCGTGAAAGCAGACGCACCCGTCAGTAGCGAGGAAGGACAACGGCTTTACCGGGCGTATGGATGCATCGCATGCCACTCGACTGATGATTCGTCGCCGACAAAGCTTGGGCCAACGTGGAAGGGGTTATACGGCAGCGAGCGAAGGTTTGCTGGCGGCGTCGTGCGGGTG
>Ga0075418_10001381_pt1 | contig 27418 bp, 20 predicted proteins | sample SoiMetdeltSBSDD2_FD_81776 | JGI IMG/M metagenome (GOLD analysis project Ga0075418, IMG submission 81776) | Bulk soil microbial communities from a Populus tree surrounding site in Tennessee, USA - Soil MetaG P. deltoides SBSDD2 | ecosystem: Environmental > Terrestrial > Soil > Tree plantation...
CGCAAGCTCCACCCGCCGTCGTGAAGAATGATGATGGACCCCGGTGTCACACGTTTCAGCACGTGATCCACGATAACCTGGACCCCGGGGCGCGTCGAATCGCGCGGATGGATGCTGCCGATCACCGGCTCGTAGCCGAGCTTCCGCACCAGGCGAAGGGCCGGAGCGGTGAACCAGCCCATGGGCGGCCGGAAAAATCGGGCTCGAAGGCCGGTCGCTTTTTCGATCGCACGTCCACCCCCTTCGATTTCACGGCGCAACAGCGATGTGGGAAGAAGGTTGATCGGCACATGAGCGAATCCATGATTTCCGATTTCGTGGCCTCGGGCCGCGATCTCGCGGGCAAGATCGGGAAACGCATTGACGCGCCGGCCGACCAGGAAGAACGTCGCTTTGACCCCGGCCCGGTCGAGATGATCGAGCACCTGGGGAGTATGGCGCGGATGCGGGCCATCATCGAACGTCAGCGCGATACGCGGCTCGCCGGTGTCGATCGAGCACAAGAGGTGCCGATCCAGATGCGCACGGACTTGGGGGTTGTCGAGAAGACTTCGCGTCACGAGGAGGACCCTTCCATGGATGCTTCGGGGGATGCTTTCCCGCCCGTAGTTCCAGATACTCCTGCCGGAGCCGATCCATTTCCCGCACCAGGCGTTCCCGATGTCGCCGGAGCTGTTTCACCGCGGTCCCACGCGTGGCAAGAAGCCAGGCAAATCGCAACCGGTCCCGCTCCCGGGTCCACATTCGATGATAGGCGAGAGCAAACAGGCCGGCCGGGGCAAGGCTGGCTCCGAAGAGCACGGTCCCCAGCCCTCCCAACCAGGGATGAACCACCACGAGGAGCGCCGGGAAATAGAGGCCGTGGACCAGAAGTCCGATCGCCAGTCGCGTTTGATGTATGCGGGCCGAATCGGGTTCTTTCCACTTCATGAGCATCGCGGTGACGCGATACGGCAAACCGCAAGTGACCATGCCGTAGAGTGCCGCCGGAAACCCGAGTAGGACGAGCGCCAGCGCACGCGAGGCCGCCCGGTGCAACGAGGGCAGCTCGTCCTCCGCCAGCAGCTCTTCGGGAATGCGGATGCGATCGCGTTTCGCGCGATAGGCGAGAAGGTCGCGACGCAGGTGGACGAGGGATTCGGGGTCGTCCTCATGGAGAGCCGCAACTGCCTTCGCGATCTCCCCTTCGATCACCGATTCCTGCGCGAAGCGGCTGCCGTCCGGGAGGACAATGCCCGGCTTCGAGAAGAGCTCGTCTCCATACACGTTTTCGATTTCGATCACGAGGGGCTCCAGATCGGCATCCTCCACGTGGACGATTTGGGCGGCGAGAGCGGACTGCAAATCCGCGGTCATTCGCTCCACCGTTCCCCGGGCGTCGCGACGATACGCATCGGCGTAGTCATGACCCCAAAGAGGCGCTCCCGCTCGGAGGAACACGCGGCTTCGAAAACTCCGTGGGCGCTCGAAGTGAATCCCCACCGGCACGACGCGAACCCCGAGCGTGAAATCGTGCGCGGCTTCGGTTTCGAGGACGATGCGCGCGGTTCCAGTTTTGAGTTTCTCCAACCGGCGTTCGTCGCGCGTCGTGCCTTCCGGGAAAATACCGATCGCCGCCCCACGCTCCAGAACCTCGCGGCAGGCGCGAAACATCTCCACGTTTTTTTCCGCCGCACCCGCAACGTCCTTGGGACGGTGGACCGGCACCACCCCCACGTCGCGCAAGATACGACCGCGAACGGGGTTTCGGAAGAGACCGCTCTGGGCCACGAAATGCACCACGCGACCGGCGCACAGGCCCAGGACGAGCGCATCGGCACCCGATTGCGGATGATTGGCGGCAAAGATGGCTGGACCAGGCGCCTCCAAATGCTCTCGTCCCGCGACCTCGATGCGCTTGAAGTAAAGGTTGAGGATGCCCTGCCCCACCAGGCGCGCGGCACGATAGAGCGGCAGATAGGGCTCACCGACGTTGGGTCCCGTGGCCATTAGGCAACGGTATCAGGGGCTCGGGCGGGCGGACAAATCAGCCGTCCGTTGAAAACAAGTCTTGCTGCAACGCTCCAGGAACCCGAAAGTGCGCCGTGGAGAGCTCGAGTCGCCGTTTTCCGAGGCCGGCGCGGCGGCGAGAGAGGCGAAACAGCGCCTCCACTTCGTCGGCGAAGAAGCCTTCCCCCCGCATGCGCGAGCCGAATCGCGGATCGTTGAGCTTTCCGCCGCGAATGGAGCGAATACGATTCAGGATCTTGTCCTTGCGATCGGGATAATGGGTTTCGAGCCAGGCCTCGAAAAGCGGAGCGACCTGGTAAGGCAAGCGCAGCATGGTATAGCCGGCTCCAATGGCGCCGGCATCCGCGGCTGCTTTTAGAAGCGCCGGTATCTCGCTGTCGGTAAGGCCGGGAATGATGGGCGCCATCATCACTCCTGCCGGAATGCCTTGCTCGGTGAGAGCACGAATGGCTTCCAGGCGACGCGAAGGCGACGACGTGCGCGGCTCGAGGCGGTTGCGTAAGGAATCGTCCAAGGTGGTGATAGACAGATAGACGACCGCCCCATCGAGTTTGGCCAGCTCGGCGAGGAGGTCAATATCCCGAGTAACGAGATGGTTCTTGGTGATGATGGCGACGGGGTTCTTGAACTCGACCAGCACCTCGAGAATCCGGCGCGTGAGCCCGAGACGTTTTTCTACGGGCTGGTAGGGATCGGTGATGCCGGAGAGCGCGAGCACTCGAGGGACGTACTTGGGCGAGGACAGTTCTTTTTCCAGGAGTTGGGGCGCGTTCTCTTTGACCCAGATTTGCGTTTCAAAATCGATGCCGGAGGAGAGCCCCAGATACTCGTGCGTCGGCCGAGCGTAGCAGTTGTGACTGATGACCCCGTTGGCAATGAAGTCACCGGTCGACGTGGTGATGTCGAAGAGGCGTCTGGTCCCTCCCAAGGGTTCGATAACCGCCACTTTTAGTCCCGCGCTTGACCTGACCGCTTTGCCGGCAAGGCTTCTGGTCAGCACGAGGATGTCCCCCGATGATTTCTCTTCGATATCTTCAGGCGACGAAGTCATTCCGAAGCCCATCAGACGATCATGAGGCGTGAGAGAAACATGAGATCCTGAAGAACTTGGTCTTACATGCTTCCACCCCCGTTCGGTCAAAAACCGGTGATCGCCGCTCGCGATCAACTCGGTGCCATCCTCGAGCACGACTCGATACGACGGTTTGACGGTGTTCCAGTGGGCAAGAACGTGGGACTTCACATACCGTCGATAGAACCCGATGCGGGTCGTTCCGTAAATCTCGTCTCCAACCTTGAGATCTGCCAAGGCCCGCTGCGACCCATCCCCCATCAGGATCTGGGTGTCCCCATGGATGCAGTAGACACAACCATGTTCGCAGCCGCGATACGGGTTGATGCTCGCTTCTATCCCGACATCCGGGCTCTGATTCGTGGTGATGACGCTTCGGGTGTTGTCGAGGAAAAATCGGGTGGGAACGGGTCCAGGAGGCCCTTCCTCGGGATCGGCCTCGATTTCTAGGGGCACGAAGCGATTGGGTGGATTCTTGACCGCTCCCCGGCCGCGAGGGGCCGGAGGCGGGGGCGGCAATACCCCGTCCTCTTCAGGGACATATTCGGGAGCCATGATGTACCACGTCTCGGGGGGAAATCGGGCGGGAAGACTGAGAGCATTCTAGCCCATTTGCGACATTCCCGGTTAGGTATTCGTTTCCTTGATAGAATCACTGTGCCCGGGATATCAAGCAGAGTGCTAAAATTCCTCTTCGGGCTTCGTGGACCAGGGCTCAAAGGACGTAAGATGCGAGAGCGCATGGGTCAGGCGGTCCGAAGCTTGATCCGTTTCCACGTTGTTATTTGTATTTTTTTTCCTCTCGCTTCACCCGCCGCACCGATTCCAGGTGACTTTCCCTTCACGTTCGAGTCCATTGACAGCATTCCCTGGGGAAGTCGCATGGGCACGTCTATCGCGCTGGATTCTCATGGAGATCCCCACATCCTTTATTGGGGAGTTAATGATCTCCGGTATGAACTGCGTTATGCATACAAGAAATCGGGACACTGGAGTATGGAGATTGTTCCCCATAGTGCGGTGAAACCGGATCCCGATCTCTCACTCGTGATGGATTCATTGGATCAGCCGCACATCTCCTTCTCGGATGGACAATGCTTCAGCTCTGGATGTGTCAGCGGAATCTGGTACGGAGTGAAGACCGATGGCACGTGGCAGCTGTCTCTCATTGATGGCTCAGGGGACTACGTAAGTAGCCCAACTCTTGCCCTCGACGCTCAAGGCAAGCCTCATGTTGCATACCTCTATTTCGGCCGACTCGAATACGCTGTCTTGGAAGGGGCCACTTGGAACATCGAGGAGGTTTTTGTCCAGAGCCCTAGTCTGCCGAGCGCCAGTCATCCTTCCTTAGCCATTGACCCGGGGGGAACCCCCCTCATCGGGTTCTTTGAGAATTGGGAAAACGAGCTGAGGGTGCTCCGGTGGACGGGGGCAGGTTGGCACCAGGAGACTGTGGATACTACTGGAGATGTCCAGGCGGCACCCTCGCTAAAGCTCGATACATCCGGAAACATAGATATCGCGTATCTGAGCACACCGTCTTTCCATCTCAAGTTCGCTCATCAAGAATCCGGCACTTGGGTGACCGAGTTAGTGGACACCTCCGGTTATTTTCACTTGGATAATCCGCTCGCACTGGGCGGTGTAGACGGAAGCCCCCACATTCTCTACAGAGATCTCGACTCTCATTCGCTTAAATACGCCATCAAAAAGCATGGCGCCTGGGCGATCGAAAACGTAAACGCTCCTGGCTCCGACCCACAGTTCGCAGCCCTTGTTCTCGATGCCGAAGAAAACCCTCGCTGGACTTATTTGGATGTGGCCGGGAGGGCGCTTTGGTACACCGACGGCGCGATCCATTTGACCTACCCGACCGATGGGGATGTCTGGGGAAGAAGCCGAGCCATACTCAGATGGGATGGGCAGGGACCAGTGGACGCCTTTGTGAGCGAGGATGGGCAAAACTACTCACAAGTGGGAAAGGACCTTCTTGGGGGCGAAGCCACCATTCGTCTACCTCCGGTCCATCCACGGATATATCGTGTTCTGCTGCGCCGGGAGTCGCCACTTTCGACCTCAACCGCAAATGTGAACTCAATTGTTTCGCCGACACCGGTAGCCCTTGCCGCTTCGCCCCTTCCCTATAGAAGTGGGCATCTGTCGATCTCGATGGCTGGATCAGGAGAATCCGGTGTTTTAGGGCGGGTTCAAATTACAGTCCAGGACGTCCTAGGCCGACAGGTGCGCCGCATCGCCGAAATGGATGTCCAAGGGATCTTCGTTGTGATCGATTGGGACGGTTTGGATGACCAAGGTCACCGCGTTGGGAGCGGGACATATTTCCTCCGCGCTGCCACGTCAGTCGGCGTCTCCTCCCTGCCGATTGTCACACTTCACCCCTGACCGTAGGTGGGTAATTCACAGCTACTCCGGCGGAGTTAGGGCATTCCTGACCAGCCAAGTCCCGTATCTTTTCGTTCGATAGCTCTTTTCGAGGCCTCAACCCGGGTCGGCCGGTGCTAGATTCATGCGGTTTCGGCTGCCGGCGAGGGGCGAGGTGATCCCCCGATGGGGGGGAAGAACGCGAGGAGGAAGATCCCAATGTCCGATTACGCGAAGCAGATGATCGATCAGGTGGTGACTAAGAATCCCGGGCAGCCGGAATTCCATCAAGCCGTGCGCGAAGTGTTCGAGTCACTGACCCCCGTGGTCGAGCGTCATCCCGAATACAAGAAGGCCGCCATCCTCGAGCGCATCGCCGAGCCGGAGCGGGTGATCATGTTTCGCGTCACCTGGGTGGACGACCGCGGCGACATCCAGGTCAACAAGGGCTACCGGATTCAAATGTCGAGCGCGATCGGGCCGTACAAGGGCGGACTTCGGTTCCACCCATCCGTGAACATCGGCATCCTCAAGTTCCTCGCCTTCGAGCAAGTGTTCAAGAATGCCCTCACCACGCTGCCCATGGGCGGCGGCAAGGGCGGCTCCGACTTCGATCCTCACGGCAAGAGCGACATGGAAGTCATGCGGTTCTGCCAGGCCTTCATGAGCGAGCTCTATCGCCACATCGGTAACGACACCGACGTGCCGGCGGGTGACATCGGGGTGGGGGGACGCGAGATCGGGTATCTATTCGGCCAGTACAAGAAGCTCACCAACGAATTCACCGGCGTGCTGACCGGAAAGGGTCTCGACTGGGGCGGTTCGACCATCCGCCCCGAGGCTACCGGCTACGGGTGCGTGTACTTCGCCTCCGAGATGCTGAAGACTCGGGGCGAGAGCTTGAAGGGCAAGACCTGTCTCGTTTCCGGAAGCGGCAACGTCGCCCAGTACACGATCGAAAAAATCAACGACCTGGGCGGAAAAGCGGTTACGTTGTCCGATTCCAACGGCGTCATTTACGACCCGGACGGCATCAACGCCGAAAAGCTGGACTTTGTCATGAATCTCAAGAACGTGCGTCGCGGCCGCATTCGCGAATACGTGGAGAAGTACAAGACGGCGAAGTTCACCGAGGTAGCAACCGGCACGGACTCGAACGCGGTGTGGTCATTCAAGGCGGATTGCGCGTTCCCCAGCGCGACTCAAAATGAAATCACCGGAAAGGATGCCGATACGCTGATCAAGAACGGGGTCTACGTGGTGGGCGAAGGGGCCAACATGCCCAGCGCGCCCGAGGCGGTGAAGCGCTTCGTGGATGCGAAGATCCTGTTCGGCCCGGGGAAAGCCGCCAACGCCGGCGGCGTCGCCGTGTCCGGCCTGGAAATGGCGCAGAACAGCATGCGTTATGCGTGGACGCGAGAGGAAGTCGACCAGCGGCTCTCGGTGATCATGAAAGAGATCCACCGGAATTGCGTGGAGACGGCGGCCAAGTACGATTCGCCCGGAAACTACGTCAAGGGCGCCAACATCGCCGGCTTCCTCAAGGTCGCCAACGCGATGATGGACCAAGGCGTGGTGTAAACGTCACGAGCGCGACCAACGCGGCGTCCAGCGCAACAGGAGCCAAGCGGCCAGGTAACCCGCTGTCCCAAGCCACAGCACGCCCTCGAACCCGATCTGGATAGCCAAGGCGAGTGAGAGCACGCCGGCCAGCACACCGCTCACGCCGTTCAGCGCCCAGTACCACCCTTTTGCATCCTCCCCAAAGTCTGCCATCCCCAGGGGAAATGCAAACCCCATCAGGAACGCCACCGGAACGAGAAGCACCAGGCTGGTCACCATGCGCAACGCAAGCGGCCAGCCCAGGGTCGTGGTGAAAACGCCCGGCAAGACAAGCGTGATCATGGCCAGAAGGGTCGGCAGTACGATTCCCCAGCGCACCGCTCGATGCGTGGCCGCACGGCCAGCACAGAGCGATCCCATTCCTGCCCCGACCAACAAGGCGGTCAACACCACCGTCGTAGCGTGGCTCGGATGCCCCAGATAGAGAATGAACCGCTGAATGAATCCGGTTTCGATCAAGATGAACGCCAGCCCGATTAAGGCGAAGTAGCCACTCCCTCTCCAAAAGCCGGGACTCCGTGGAATCCGGCGAGCCAGGGCGAAGGGTAGAAAGAACAAGAGCACCGCGATCACGCCCACCAACGCCATGAGCCACCGGAGGAGAATGACCGCGCCCTCATTCACGGACAACTTTTGCACCAGCCCCGGATCCACGTTACCGAACACGGGAAGAAGCTGGAAAAAGAATGGGCGGTCGTCGGTGGGGGGCGACAAATCGATACCCATCGCCGCGTAACGGCTCGGCCCCGATTGCAACACCTCGGCGACGAGCGATCCTGAGGCGCCCGCCGGCCATAAGCGCGTGAAGCCGCGTTCCTCACCTATCGCATCCAGGGCGGCGATTTGATCGGCGCCCATGGGTGTGCGCGACACCAGCACGGTGGCCACGATGCCCCCTTCGATCACGGCCAGATGCTCGAGCGGATGCTCGAACCCTTCCCGCTCCAGTGCTCGCTGTAGCAACAAGACCAGACGCGGCACTTCGAGTCCGGTGGCCAACCGCGTCCAGCGGCTCACCGATAAAACCCCGTTGGGGGTGAGGCGGCGCAAGTAGAGTCTCGCCGCCTCGACCGTATAGAGATTGTTCTCGGACAGCGCATAGGCGCCCGCGGCCGTAGCGGAAAAACTGTCGATCAAAGAAATCTGGATGAGATCCCAGGTGCGATGGGTGCGGGTGAGGTAGGCGCGTCCTTCCTCCACGTGCGCGGTCACGTCGGGCCGATCGTAAAGATCGCCGCAAAATTCACGAAACCGCGTTCGCAAGAGGTCGACGATACCGCCGTTCAGTTCGACCGCATCCACCCTGGATGCCCCGGCCGCTAGTGCGGTCAACACGTCGCGTCCGCCTCCCGCGCCGATGACGCACACCGTCCGCGGCGGCCTCCATTGATACCCGACGCTGGTCACGTCGTACATGAGATGTGAAAACGCGGACAGCGGCCGGTCCAGTCGCGTGATCGGCGTTCCGGCCGAGCCGTCCTGTTCCAGCCAGAGCTGATTGATCGTATAGGGCACGAATCGCGTTCCCATCCCCCATCCGAACGCAGTACTGGGATTGCGGCGCCAAAACACATTCGAAAACACGCTCAAGCGTGCGGTAGGCGTCCACTTCTCGAGCAGGAGACCGTCCTCCTTGTAGGTCTTGTTGTAGCGAAGGCGAAGCGGCTCTCGCCACAAGATGAGACCGAGCAGAACCGCTCCAAGCACCCAGGCGGAGATGGGCAAGCGACGATCGAGCACCCACAACGCCGCGAGCGGCAAGAGGCCACACGCCGCCACAATTACCGGCGTGGGTACAAGATGCATGAGGGGTATCGCGAACGCGGCCCCCAGGGCGGCGCCACAGAGATCTGCTCCGTACATGCGCGCGAATCCCGGTCCCTGGGCGCGAAGAAGGAGAAGTAAAACGGCGGATCCGAGCGCGATCATGGGAACCAGGATGCAACTGACGGCCAGGATCACGCGGGGACCGATGAGATCCAGGGGTCGCAAGACCGTTCCCGGAATCCAGGGCAGGAGTGCGCCCAGATGCAAGATGGCCAGAAGTCCGAGGGGAATCGCGGCCGCGGCCGCGATCAATGACCGCCGGAGCGCGCGCTCCCGGGGCGGCCGCAGCGTGAACCACACGCCCGGAACACCCAGCCCGAGCATGGCCAGGGAAACGCTGAGAAACGCGAAGTGATACCAGAGGACCACGCTCAAGATGCGCGTGAACGTGATCTCGAGGAGAAGAACTGCGGCGGAAATCAGGGCGATGGCCAGGGGAGCCCTGAACGCCCCAGACGCCTTATTCGGCGATGATCACCCCGGTGTACATGTCCATCCCGCACGCGTAAGACAGGGAGTCTCCGATCACGTCGGCGGGAAGAACGATCCGAACCGCTTGATTGAGAGGGAGATCCTTCTTGATGTTCAGCCCCTGAAGGACGATTTCCTTGGCGCAGGTTTGATCCGTCTTGCGCTCGACGATCAGTGTCACCGGTTCGCCCTTATGGATAACGGCGCGCGCAGGCTCGAAGCCTTTTTCCGTCACCGTGATTTTCACTTCCTGGGAATTGGATTTCTTGTTGCCTGCGCATCCGATGACAACCAAAAGACCGATCACAAGCGTGAACCAAAACGTCTTCACCATGACTCCTCCTAGAGAGCTGGAAGATTCGAAGCGGAAAGTCTGCTCTTGAAGCCTAGCTTCAGTCAATGCCAGACTCCTGCACCTATCATGAAATGGATTCTGGCGATGTGCTTGGCCGCGCTCCCCCGCATAGCCCTCGCTCAACACGAGGGGCATATGCACCACGCGGAGCCCGCTCAGACGGCCTGGAGCCCACGACTCTTCCAATCCGACATGTCCGAGATGGCGGGCATGACCGCCCTAGCTCCCATGGAAATGGGAGACCCGCATCGTTGGCACGCCATGACCATGGGTGTGGTCCGCTTGGTTTACAACAATCAAGGCGGCGATTCCGGCGATGATGTCTTTGAATCGACGAACTGGGCGATGGGCATGCTGCATCGTTCTTTCGGGGCAAGCCGGCTCACCTTCATGCTCATGAGCTCCCTCGAGCCCGCCACCATTCACGTCCACGGGTCACCGGAACTCTTCCAGACCGGCGAATCGTTCCAGGGCAAACCCCTCGTGGACCGGCAGCACGCGCACGACTTCTTCTCGAATCTGTCTCTCACCTATCGTCTCGGCGTGGGCTCGCAAGCGGCGATCTGGGTCCAAGCCGCCCCGGTGGGCGCACCGGCCTTGGGACCGATCGCATTCATGCATCGAGCCTCCACGGGCGACAATCCGACCGCTCCTCTGGGTCACCATTGGCAGGACGCCACCCATATCACGAACAACGTCGTGACACTGGGAGGAGGATGGAACCGGGTTCAAGTGGAAGGGTCGGCCTTTCATGGCGAAGAACCGGACGAGGATCGCTGGGACCTGGACGGGGGCGACATCGATTCGTATTCAGGCCGGTTGAAAATCAACCTGGGACATTCATGGACCGGACAAATTTCCCATGGATACTTGCACGATCCGGAAGCGCTGGAACCCGGAGATGTTCACCGTACCACCGTGTCACTGGAAACGGGGGCGAATGGGTCACGACGTTGGGCGGCGACGTTCCTGTGGGGCCAGAACAACGAAGATCACGGGACATCGAACTCGTTTCTCGCCGAGGCCGCATGGCAAAAAACCCGGCTCGACCAGATGTACGGCCGAATCGAATGGGTGGAAAAAAGTGAACAGCTCCTGGCCACAAAGGCTCTTCCTGACCAGGCCTCACCCCTCGCGGACATTTATGCCTTCACCGCCGGCTATCTTCGCGATGTGGATCTACTCAAGGATCTGACGACAGGTGTCGGCGGCGACCTCACCGTATACGAATTCCCCGAGAGCCTCGAGTCCGTGTACGGGACGTATCCCCTCTCATTTCATATTTTCTTGCGTGTACGCTGGGGGGACGAGCACGGTCATGGCGCTCATTGAGCGCGCTCTCTAGTTCTGTGATCGCAGCCATTCCACGTACGCCCAGAGCGCGTCCACATCCCCCGGTTCCAAAAATCGTTCGAAAGCCGGCATCTTGACCGCGGCACGCTTCAGGAAAAAACTGGCCACTGTGTTTCGCTCGAAACGATCCGAGATGCCGTGCCGTGTCCACTGCTCGAACTCGGCCCGGTCCCGCACGAGATCCGGAAAATCCTTTCCGTCCCAGGACGGAATGTAACCTTTGAACGAACCGGGATTGGGACGAGCGAACCGGCCCTCGGGACCATGACAGCCGAAGCAACCGAGCGCCTTGGCGCGCTCGCGTCCATGCTGGACCAGCGAATCGTCGGGAGTGACGCCGCCCATCACGGTCACGAACGCGACAAGATCCTCGATCTGGCGGTCAGAGAGCCGGTCTTTGAAGGCCGGCATGCGAAGCGCCGCCTGGTCGCGCTCTTCTTTCCAGCTCTCGCTGGCCGCCTTGGCCGGCGTGACCCCATCGCGAATCCAGGCGCGGATGTCGTCGGGTCCTTTTGCGTACATCATCACGTCCCCCTCGAAATTGGGGACCTCAGGGTAGGGCCGCCCGACGTTCGCGGTGCCGCGCGTTCCCTCGGGCCCGTGGCAACTGAAACAGCCTTCCCGTTCGGCGAGACGCCGTCCACGTTCCGCGGGCGGTAAGAGCGGCCGGCGCAGGATCAAGAGTCCCGCGCCGGCCACCACAATAAAAACGGCGAGCGTGCTCCAAAGGATCGCTCGCCGTTTCACGTTCACGCGGCTCGAACCGGACCTTACTTTGCGGCCGGTGCCGCGTCGGCGATCGCGGTCACCTCGATCGCTTTCAGTCCATCCTTTTCCATGGCGTTCCCGGTCACGTTGACGTTCGATGCCATCATGCCCTTGGCTTTGTTATAAGCATCCGCGCTTTCATGGCTCATGGTGAGGAGATACAGCTTGCCGTCCGCGGTCACCAGACCCATTGGCATGCCTCCGGTCACACACTTCGTGCCGCACGACTTGTGCTCCGCCCCTTGGGCGTTATGTCCCATGTAGCAACCCATGCACACGATCTCGCCCTTCACCGTGACCGCCTTCGTTTCCGTCTTTGCGGTCGGGGCGGCTTGCACGCTCACGGCGACCCCTGCTGCACAGAGCAACAAACTTGCCGTCAAAACACTCCAGGTTTTCATTTGATGCGTTCTCCTTTTGTCAAGAATGCCGAGGGGGGATTGTGATCCTATGAGCAAATACCGTCGAGAGGGGTTCGTTCATTCCGGGTTGGGGACCTTCACCCACGCCCGTTCGGTTTGAGAATGACCCCGCGACCAGACCGGCCATCAGCAATCACGGTCAGGGACCCGGCCAGGCGCACATGCCGCACGAAGGCGCCTTCTTCCACCGCCGGCAGCCGGCGGAGCCACGCCCAGTCGACGAAGCCATCCTCCTCCGTTTCCACGGTGAAGTAGGCGGTCAAAGACGCGGTCAAGTTGTGAAAGAAATGGGAGCCCTGGGAAGGAGCCACGTGCTTCCCGGGCAGGTTGGCCTCCACGATCGCCCGCGCGCCGGCTATTTCTTCCCAGGTGACGGGGATTCCCAACCAGGGTTCGGACGAACCCCAGCGGCCGGCCCCGATCAAGAGATATGGCGCCTGCCCGGTAAGACCGGCTGCCATGCGCGCGACCTCCCTGGCCACCTCGGCGCTTCGCGCGGGATCGAAGTGCTCGCGATCGACCACGATCACGTGCTGGATTCCGTCCATGCGTCCATTCCCGAGCACCCGGGAGCTTCGGCAGAGGATCGAAGCCTCGGGCACGTCATCGAGGTGGACATCGAATGCTTCCCGGGAGACGACCATGGGTCGCATCTGAAGAAAATAAAGTTCCGCCGTTTCTCCGGAGGGCGGGCTCAGGTTCACCGCAAACTCCACCTCGACCGGAGTATTCATCCCTCGCTCGCCGATCTCGAGGAGAAGGCGCAAGGCTTCAGGAAGCGGAAAGAGTCCGTGCTTGAGCACGGGGGCCATGGTCACGAACGGAATTCCCGGACGCGAAAGACCGTCGTAAACCGCATCGTTTTCCGGCGAATATACCGAGGCCACTTTCCCGAGGGTGCCGTCCTCCGCCGCCGCCTCGAGGCCCAACTGCACCACGCCTTCTTCGGAGGCCTCGGGCAGGGTGAGATCCAGCGCATAGAACGTGGTCTGAGCCGCCTCGAGGAGATCGCCGGGAGACGCGAAATCGACCGGAAGCTGCGGATGGCGCGGCGAGAACCGGAACGCCTTGCCTCCCTCGACCACGGTTTTGCCCAGCCCCAGGGCCAGAGACACCACTCCATCCTCGGCTTTCAAGGGCGGCACGGGATAAAAGTTGTAGGATCGCGCCACGCCGGAAATCTCAGGGTAGAAGCGATGGCCGTGCAGGGCTCCTCCCAATCGCTGCACGATGACCGCCATCTTTTCCTCCTCGAGCCGAAACGTGGTTGCGCGCAAGTAGGTCTTGGCTCGCGAGGAAAACGTGGAGGCATACACCCGCTTGATCGCCCGCACGAGGTCCCGCCGGCGCATCTTGGCGTCGGCATGATCGTTGGGCACCATCACGGTGAGGTAAATGCCGGCAAACGGTTGATACGGTGAATCCTCGAGCAGACTCGACGATCGCACGGCAAGCGGATACGTGGCGTCCTTCAGGAAATCGTAAAGATCGGTGAGCGCGCGTCTGGGGAAGCGCGCCTCGATAAATGCGCGTTCAATGGCGACATCGTCGCGCTCGCGCATCGCGAAATCGCGGAGGTTGTTCTCGTCCAAGAACTGGTCGAAGACGTCCGTGCCGAGGGTGACCGCTCCCGGAACCACGATCCGCGCTCCCGGAAACCGGTTCCTCACCCGGTAGTTGTAGAGAAGCTCGCGCGCAAAGGCGAGGCCACGCGCCTTCCCGCCCATCGACCCGCCGCCAATCTTGGCGAACCCGACCTCGAGGTCGAATGCGTCCCGTTGAAAGGCCGAGATGACGCCGCTCTGGCGCTCGCGACGGAATTCCCGGATCGACTCGATGAGGTAGGCGCGTAACTCCTGCGCCGAAGTGAAATCGGAGACTTTTTTCCGGCGCAGCTCCTGGGCAAGACGGAATTCGGTACGAGCCCGGAGCCAGGTCGAAAAATGGTTTCGGCTTGCGTGATCGCGGATGACGTCGTCCGGGATCTCGTGCAGCACGCGTTCCATGGCGTGCAGGTTTCCGGCTCGCGCCACTTCCACGCCGTCCTGGCGTCGAAACACGAACTCCCCGAACCCGAAGTTCTGGAGCATGAACTCACGCAGTTCCCGGAGGAGGAACGGCGAATCCTTGAGCACGCAGGCTGCCTGCACTTCCCGCGCCCTTTCGGTGTAGGTCATGTCGCGGGTCTGAAGAAGAATGGGAAGATCGGGATAGTCCTTGCGCACCATGCGCGCGAACTCGAGGCCCGTATAAGCGTGGGGTTGGCCGCCGCGCGGAAAGTCCACGTCGGAAATGATGCCGATCAAGACGTGGTGGTATTTCCGATAGGTGTCCTCCGCTTCTTCGAAGGAGGTGCACAATAAGATTTTGGGCCGGGCCCGCATGCGCATGATCTTGTGGGTCAGGTTCACGCCTTCGGCGATGACGCGCTCGGATTGTTTCACCAGCTCGGTGTACAGATGGGGCAGGAAAGACGAGTAATAGCGAACGCTGTCCTCGATCAGGATGATGACCCCGACTCCGGCCAGAGCTACGTCTTCGTCCACGTTCCATCGGTCCTCGATCGTCTTCACCATCGCGAGGAGAATCCGGAAGTCCCCATGCCATGCGTACAGGTGGTCGTAGGTGCCGGCGACGCGCGGCGAGCGGATCTCGGCCAACTCCCGGTCATCGAAGGCGAGGAGCGCAATCGGCAGATCCGGGCACAATTGCCTCAACTCCGCCGCCAACCGCGGCCACGGCATGTCGCCGATGTGGAGGGTCGAGACGAGCAGGTCCGGCGGGGAATTGCGGCAGATGTCGAGCGCTTCCGAACCTGTCGTCACCCGAATGATTCCGGGTACGTTTCGCAGATTGAGCTCCACGGACTCGCTCAGGATGAGCTCGTCCAGACGGCCTTCTTCCTCCAGCACGAACGAATCGTAGGGGCTTGCGATGAGGAGGATGCTCCGCACCCGGTGCGGCATGAGGTTCTGGAAGTGCTGGAGCCGATCTTCCAGATCATGGGGAGGCTCGAGATGCGAGGTCATGCTAGACGGTTTGGGTACCATAAGGGGCTCTAGTTCACCACATTAGCCCTTTGGGTGGGGCGTGGAAAGCAGAACCGGTTCCTCTAAAATCGAGGGCAATTCGTCCCGATATCTTTAATGGGTAAATGGTTACGGATGGCCTGTTCCAGACCCGTGGTATCATCCGCATCGGTTCGAGGAACTTTGCTCATGGCTTGGAAAGCTTGGGTCGCAATCCTGGTGATCGGCGCCGGCGCGGGTGAAGCGTTAGCCATCCCTGCGCTGGCGGTGTGCGACTCCAAAGGCAAAGCCACCATGGCCTGCTGCTGCAGCCATGACTGCGCGTCCGGCACCACGAGCGGCCCCGGCATGCGATCGAGCTGTTGCGATATGCGGCGGGCGCCGGCCAAAAGTGGGATGCCAACCATCCCACCCCGTGAAGCCGCTCCCCTAACCCTCGCCGCTTCAACGTCGCTACTCGATCTTCCTCACCCAGAGACGCCCACGGTCACGAACGCAGTGCTCGAGGTGCCTCCATCGCTCCACGCCCCGCCCCTCTACGACCTCTTCCGGTCGTATCGCATTTGATCGATTCCTGTCCTTGATTCGTCCCGCCGAATAATCGGCTGGACTTCGTTTGTCTTGGCACTTCGCCTCCATGCGTGGAGGGAAGGGAATCGATCATGCAGTGGAACGCAACGCTCGTTACGAGCGCGTGTCTGTGCCTGTCCGCGCTTCTGGGATGCGCAACATCGGATACCGGGCGCCGCCATGAGGAGCTGACGCACGAGTTTGAGGAAGAAACCGCCATCCGAGCAGACCTGGAGCAACCGGGTTTCACGATGTTCGCGGACGATTCGGTGCTGGAGCCCTCCCACTTGATCCGCGAGGTGCTGTCCCGGAACCAAAACCTGGAGGCCGCGCGTCAAGCGTGGCGCGCGGCGCTCGCCGCTTATCCCCAGGCCACGTCTCTTCAGGATCCGACCTTGCGCTACCAGATCGCGCCGGAGAGCATCAGCTCGGATGGCGTGCCGCTGGGCCAGGAGATCGAGCTCCGGCAGATGTTCCCCTTTCCGGGGAAACGCGGGCTGGCCGGCCAGAGAGCACTTGCGGATGCCGAAGTCGCGTTCGCGGATTTCGAAACGATGCGACTGGAACTGGCCATGACGGCCGCCAAGCTCGTCTACGAGTACTACCGCGTTGAGCGAGCCGCCCGGATCAATGAGGAGCATCTTCAGTTTTTGAACGAGATCCGGCGAATTGCCGTGTCCCATTACACCACCGGCCACGGCTCTCAAGAGGAACCGCTGGAAGCGGAAGTCGAAATGAACCATCGGGAGCATCGAAAGATCGAGCTCCAGCGCGCTCGGTTCATCATCCAGGACGAGTTGAACGCGCTCTTGCATCGCGATCCGAACGCGCCCTTACCGCCCGCACCCGGCCGGTTGCCGTTTCCGGACAGCTTGGCCGTCAACGTGCCCACCCTGTACTCCCCCGCCTTGATCGACACCGCCCTCGAGACTCGCCCCGAGCTTCGGGCCAGCACGGCCTCCATTCAGGGTCGCGAAGCGGCCGTTCGAGAAGCGGGCAAAGCGAGGCTTCCCGATCTCGGGCTCATGGCCTCGTACAACAGCATGTGGTCGGATCCCGAACATCGCTGGATGCTGGGAGTAGAAATGAATTTTCCCTTGTGGTTCGGCCGGCGAAGTGCGGCTCGTGAAGAAGCCGAGGCGAAGCTCGAGCAAGCGCGAAGCGAAGCGCGGGCGAAGGAGGACGCGATCCGGCTCGAGGTCTCGCGAGCCGCGGCGCAAATGGGAGAAATGGTCCATTCCATGGACCTTTATCTCGGTCATCTACTTCCCGCCTCCCGTGACCGCGTTGCGGCAGCGCGGTCGGCGTTCGAAACCGGAAACATGCCGGCCCGGACCTTGCTCGACGCGGAACGCAACTTGCTCGATGTCGAGCTCGGGTTCGAGGAAGCCCTGGTTGAATACCACCTCTACCGCCTCGATCTCGACCGCGCGCTGGGCCGGCTGCCCTCGGAAGGAGTCCTTCCATGACCACGCCCCTACGCCAGACCATGATGGCGGTGTTGATCCTGTTCGCTCTTCTGCTTCCGCTCGGATGCCGGGGCAAGAACAGCGCACCCAGAACCACCCATGGCGATTCAACGGCGGCCGGTCAGGTTAGAGACATCGCGTACTACACCTGCCCTATGCACGCCTCGATCCGGAGCGCGAAACCGGGACATTGCCCCATCTGCGGCATGAACCTGGTTGCCGTGACACAAGACGAGCTTCGCACCGGAACCATCACCCTGAGCGCAGAGCGGCGACAGGAGATCGGGGTTCGCACCGCGCCCGCGGAAGTGAAACCCATACACAAGACGCTCCGTGCCGCGGGCCGGATCACGTACGACGAGACCGGGCTGGCGGAGGTCTCCGCCAAGGTGGGCGGCTGGATCGTGACGCTCTACGCCGATGCCACGGGCATGAAAGTGAATCGTGGCGCACCGCTCTTCACCATGTATTCCCCGGACCTCTACTCCGCCCAGGAAGAGTATTTGACCGCACTCAAGAGCCAGACCGCCGCGCGCCAGAGTCCCGCTCCGGATCGCGCGGACTACTTGGTCGAAGCCGCCCGGAATCGGTTGCGCTTGCTCGACGTTTCCGAAAAACAACTGCAACAGATTGCGGAGCTCGAAAAGCCCATCAAGGACCTCCCGTTTCTCTCCCCGGTCAGCGGATACATCATCGAAAAGAACGTGGTCGCGGGCGCGAGCGTGGAACCCAAGGCGGTGCTCTTTCGCATTGCCGACCTCGATCGCGTCTGGATCGAAGCCGAGTTCTATAGCGCGGAGCTGGAGTTGGTGAAAGTCGGAGCGGAAGCCATGGTCAGCTTCCCCTATCTACCCGGCCAGCATGTTGTGGGAAACGTGTCCTACGTCTATCCCTACCTCGATCCCAATTCGCGTACCGGCCGGGTGCGCGTTGAACTGGCCAACCATGGCCTTGAGCTGAAACCCGACATGTACGTCAACGTCGAGCTTCAGGTGGATCTCGGAAACCGCCTCATCGTTCCGAAGACGGCCGTGCTCCCGGCCGGGGAACGGCAGTTTGTGTTCCTGGATCTTGGCCAAGGACGGCTCCGGCCCCAGCGTGTGGAGACCGGCGTCGAGGCCGGTGACGATGTCGAAATCGTCTCGGGGCTTAAGCCCGGTGATTCCGTCATCGTGTCCGGGAACTTCCTCATTGCCGCCGAGAGCCGGCTCAAGACCGCGCTGGAGCAGTGGTGATGCACGCGGAGATGGACGGTCGCGAACCAGGCCGGCCACCCGGGTTCATTTCCCGGCTCATTGCCTTCTCGGCCGACAATCCCTATCTGATCCTGCTGTTCGTTGTGGCGGCTGCGTTCTGGGGCGTGTACGCGCTCGCTCACGGACCGCTTGACGCCATTCCCGATCTCTCCGACGTCCAGGTGATCGTCTCCACCGACTGGCCGGGGAAGAGTCCCGATCTGATCGAAGATCAGATCACCTATCCCATCTCGTCTGCGTTGCTGTCGACACCGCGCGTGCGATACGTCCGCGGACAATCATTCTTCGGTTTATCGCTCGTGTACTTGGTGTTCGAGGACGGCACCGACATTTACTGGGCTCGCTCACGCATTCTCGAATACATGAACGAGCTCCAGTCCAAGCTGCCGGAAGGCGTGGCGCCCAAGCTCGGACCGGATGCCACCAGTGTGGGATGGGTGTTCCAATACGCGCTGGTCGATACGACCGGAGCCCACGATCTCCAGGAATTGCGAAGCCTCCAGGACTGGAATTTGCGTTTTGCGCTGCAAAGCGTCCCTGGAGTAGCCGAGGTGGCGTCGGTGGGCGGGTTCGTCAAGGAATATCAAGTGCAGGTCGATCCCAACCGCCTCCTCGCCTACGGCATCACACTGCCCCAGGTCCTGAGCGCGGTGCGCGCCTCGAACTCCGAGACGGGAGGCGAAGTGCTCGAGCTGGCCGGGCATGAGGTCATGGTGCGCGGCCACGGCTACATACAATCGCCGGCCGATCTGGAACGCGTTCCACTGCGGGCGAGCGGGACGGGAACGCCCGTGTATGTGCGCGACGTGGCCCAGGTCACCCTGGGGCCGGCCATGCGCCGTGGCGTCGCCGAACTGGACGGGAAGGGCGAAGCGGTAGGCGGGATAGTCATCATGCGCTACGGCGAGAATGCGCTTCGCGTCATCGATCGGGTGAAAGAACGCCTCGATGCGGTTCGGCGAACGCTGCCCCCCGGCGTGAAGGTCGTCACCACCTACGACCGATCCGAGCTCATCCAGGCCTCGCTCAACACGCTCAAGCACACGTTGATCGAGGAAATGATCGTGGTGAGCTTGATCATCTTCCTCTTCCTCCTTCACGTGCGGAGCGCTCTCGTCCCCATTCTCACCCTCCCCTTGGCGGTGCTCTTAGCCTTCATTCCCATGCTCTACCAGCGGCTCACCATCAACATCATGTCCTTGGCCGGGATCGCGGTTGCGATCGGAGCCATGGTCGACGCCTCGATCATCATCATCGAGAACATCCACAAGCGTCTGGAAACCTGGGAGGAGGAAGGACGTCCCGGGCCGCGACGGACGGTGGTGATCGAGGCCATGCAAGAAGTGGGTCCGAGCATTTTCTATTCCCTGCTCGTGATCACGGTGGCGTTCATGCCGGTATTCACGCTGGAGGCCAACGAGGGCCGTTTGTTCAAGCCCCTCGCCTTCACCAAGACTTACTCGATGGGATTCGCGGCCATCCTCGCCGTGACGCTCACCCCTGCGCTAGCGGCCCTCATGCTGCGCGGACGGATCAAGAAGGAAGAGGAGAACCCGCTCAACCGCTGGCTCATCCGGATGTATGTGCCGGCGGTTCACTTCGTGGTACGGCGCCGGAAGGCGGTCATCCTGGTCGCCGCCATCCTGCTCGCGACCACGGTGCCCGTTTTCTTCCAGCTCGGGAACGAGTTCATGCCTCCCCTCAACGAGGGCGTGGTGCTGTACATGCCCACTGCACCGCCCGGAATGTCGGTCCGTGAAGCCGTGCACGCGCTTCAAATCATGGATCGCCGGCTCATGGAGTTCCCGGAAGTGGAGCGCGTGTTCGGGAAAGCAGGGCGAGCCGAAACGGCCACGGATCCCGCTCCTCTTTCCATGTTCGAGACCGTCGTGCTGCTCAAGCCGAAGAAGGAATGGCGAACGGGGCTCACCTGGGACGGGCTGATCGAGGAAATGGATCAAAAGATCCAGCTTCCCGGCATGCCCAACATCTGGTGGATGCCCATCCAGACTCGGACCGAGATGCTGGCCACCGGCATTCGAAGTCAGCTCGGGCTCAAGATCTTCGGCGACGATCTGGCCACGATCGAGAAGTCCGCGATTGCGATCGGCGATGTGTTGGGAACCGTGCGCGGCACCCGAAGCGCCTATGCAGAGCGAACTACCGGCGGGTTCTACCTCGACATCACGCCCGATCGTGACGAAGCGGCGCGCTATGGCTTGAACGTGGCCGACGTGAACGACATCGTGGAAATAGCCATCGGAGGCAAGGTGGCCACGAGCACCGTGGAAGGACGGGAGCGCTATCCCGTGACGGTGCGTTACGCCCGCGATTTCCGCGAAGATCCCGGAGCGCTCGACCGCATCCTCGTGCCGACCTCGACCGGCGCTCAGGTTCCCTTGACCCAAGTCGCTCAGGTGCGTTACTCGACCGGTCCCGACATGATCCGAAGCGAGGACGGCAAGCTGGTCGGCTACGTGTTCGTGGATGTGGCCGGGCGTCCGATCGCGGACTACGTTTCCGAGGCCAAAAAAACCCTGGCCCACAACCTGACCCTCCCACCTGGGATTCGGACGGAGTGGACCGGTCAGTTCCAGTACTACGAGCGAGCTAAGGCACGGCTCAAGATCGTCGTGCCGCTCACGCTCTTCATCGTGGCCTTGCTTCTTTACTTCAACACGCGCTCGGTGGCCAAAACGGCGATCGTGCTGCTGGCGGTGCCGTTCTCCCTCATTGGAGCGATCTGGCTCCTGTGGATCTTGCACTACAACTTGAGCGTGGCGGTGTGGGTGGGACTCATTGCCCTGGCCGGTCTCGATGCGGAGACCGGCGTGGTCATGCTGCTTTATCTCACTCTCTCCCACGACGAGTGGCAGCGAAAAGGGAAGCTGCGCAGCTTCGCCGACCTGGAGCACGCGATCGTGGACGGTGCGGCTCGCCGGATCCGGCCCAAGCTCATGACCGTGCTCACGACCATGATCGGTCTCGTGCCCATTCTGTGGAGCACCGGCGCTGGCTCCGACGTGATGAAGCGGGTTGCCGCCCCGATGGTCGGAGGCCTCGTCACCTCGTTCCTCTTAGAGCTAACCGTTTACCCGGCTATTTACGCCCTTTGGCAGGGACGCAAACTCCGAGCATCCGAGTCGCATAAGCCAGCGGGGTGAGGGCACTTACCGAGAAGAAGCGCGCTCCGTGCAGCCCTTAAGGCCAGTTGGCGTAGAGGCCGCAGAAGGAGGAGCGGTCGGTGCGCTGGGGCGCGGACAGTGGACCGAGGTAGACGGCATTCATGACCGCTCGCGGTGCCGCATGCACGCCGTTTCGCGTGCGAAAGATGGTGCCAAAATGGCCGAGTCCGAGTGCGTGGCCGTTCTCGTGCATGGCCACGGTCTCGATGTCGTACCCTTCGGAGCCATCAGGAGACCACCAGAATTCTCGGTTCAAATAGACCTCGGTGCAGGCGGTATCGAACAAGCCGTTTCCATCCACATCGGTCGCGCGGCCGTCCTCATCCATGAAGATGAAGGTGAACGTCACGCCTAGAATGAAAAGTCGTCCGTTGGGAGCCAGTTGCTCGAACATCTCTCCCGATTCGAAGCCCGCGTTCACGATGTCGGCTTGAAACGTCCGCCCGAATCCCCCCAGCCCCAGGAAGTAATCGGCGATCGTGGGGTCTTCGCCCTGATCGTCTCGCTGTTCGAGAGTGAGGTCCCCGCAACGCATGCTGGATTGCCAGCTCCTCACCGCATTCTGGATGGCGGATTCCACGCGTTCAGGAGAGAGCTCGCCAAACTGGCATCCGCTCTTCACAACCATGTAGGTGAGTTTGTCCCCATCCGCCTGGCGGCGGGCATCGTCGGGCACCCAACGGCTTGCCGTTCTTCGCATGCGATCGGACGCATAGAGCGTGCGGCCTTGGATTTCGTATCCCGGCTTCACCAGGAACTCGGCCTTGGCAATAGCGATCGGGTAGCCCGCGGTGCGAAGACGCCGGTTCATGCCCGCGAGCGTTTGGTCTCCTATTGCGGAGCGCTCACGCGGGGAATGCATATCGATTGAGGAGGACACATCAGGTGAAGTGGACACATCCGGAATGTTCACCTGCGCCGTCGTCACGGTTCGACTCGGAGCGGGGGCGGACGGAACAGATTGTGTGCAGCTCGACACGCAAAGCCAAAGGGCAGAGCCCAACGGCACTATCTTCCGGGACATGGCGGCCTATTCCTCAAATCCTCAGATCTCTCCCGCGAGATCTGGACGATGTTTCTCAGAGTCCTATCGGGGGAAAATAGAACTGTTGGAGTGGATTCTAGCACGAACTCAAAGCAATACAATCTAAACGATTAGGTCAGCCTCCGACGTCCCCGCCGTCGTAAACGGTTCATGCTCCAGTGCATGCCGCGCCGCCAGCTTACCAGGAGCAGCGCGCCGGCGAGAATCAGGAGTCCCCCCGTCCACTCCCGCCGGCTGGGGAGGGTCCGGAGCAGCACCGAGGAGTAGAGGGCCACGAAGAGAGGCTGGGACTGGTTGATCACTGCCGCCCGCGAAATGTTCAGATGTCGCAGGGCGTGAAGGTAGAGGGTTCGGGCGAGGAACGGTCCCGCAAGCGCCGTCGTGGCAATGAGGGGCAGGCCGCGCCGGATCCCGTCCCAGTCGACCAACCCCTTCCACCACGTGTCTCCTTCGAGGCTCACCCGCCATAACGCCGCGATGAAAAACGCCAGGAACACGAGACCGTTGCGTGCGAAGGCGAACACGTCGGGAGGAATCAGGTGAATGCGCGTTTTGATCAGCACTTCGATAAGTCCAAAGAGCATGCTGGAAAGCACCATCATCCAGAAACCTTCGGCGAAGGATGAGGGGGCCTGATGACGCAGCACGACCACGCCCATGAAGAGCACGACCGCGCCTACGATTTCCTTGGGACGAAAACGATCGCCCAAGAGCGCCATGCCCAGAAACACCGTGACCAGGATCTCGAGTCGAGACAACAGGCTTGCCGCGGTGGCGGGGAGTCGCGAAAGGCCGATCCACATCGTATATACCGCGCTCAAAAACAAGAGCGCGATCACAACCAGAAACGTCCACTGACCCGGAGAGATCCTGGCCAGCCATGTCACCCGGCGCCGGAAGAGGAGCCAAAGAAAGGAAAAAACGGCCGCCAATCCAAGCTGGCTCAAACTGAAGGAGAGCGGATCCAGGTAGCCCAACACCGGCTTCGCCGATATCCAGGCCGCCGCCGAAACCATCGCGGTGGCAATGGCGAGCCCGTAGCCCAATGCCGGCTTCGTCTCCAGAGCACGATCGGGTTCTCCGATGACGATCCGCTTCCCTGGCCAGCTCACGTCAGGATTCGTTCTCGGCCGCGGGACGAAGGCGATAGAGGTCCTCGCGCCGCCCGGCAATGCGATCGACCCAGTACCCCTCGCGACGTACGATGCGTTTTTCTCGTGATCGGCGCGGATCCACCTCGCATACGAGAAGGGCTTCGACGTCCCGGGGACCTTCCACCATCGTGTGTCCGGTGGGATCGCACACCCGGCTTCGCCCGTGAAAGTGAAATCCGCGCTCGTCTCCGACGCGATTCACCGAGGCGAAGTACACGACGTTTTCATAAGCCCGGGTATTGGGCAGCCACGCTGCTTTTTCCTCCGCCTCCTCCGGCCAGTTGGTCGGGAGGAGAATGAGATCCGCTCCCTCCAGCGCCAGGAGGCGCGCCGCTTCAGGGAATGAGGCGTCAAAGCAAATGAGCAACCCGATGCGGAGCCCGGCCACCTCATGGATGCGAAATGGCTGCCGTCCGGCCTCCGTGAACCGGTCCGCGCCCAGGAACGGCAAATGGGTTTTTTGATAATGGGCGAGAATGCCGTCGGGACCGAGGATGGACACGGAATTGGCCACGCCGACCGGCGTGCGTTCCAGATATCCCACGACCAGGTGAACCTTCGTTTCGTGGACGACGCGGCAAAGCTCTAGGAGCGCCTCTCCGTCCCGGTAAATGGCCGCCTCTCGAGCTTCCTCGAGCGATTCGAAACAGTACCCGGTGAGGGCGCATTCGGGAAAAACGGCCAGCGTGCATCCTTCCTCCGCCGCCCTTTGGGCCGCATCTCGGCAGCGGGCGAGGTTGCGTTTGGGGTCACCCAACGTGGTATCCATCTGGACGGCGGCCAACCGCACCATGCCCGAGCCGGGCGGGGATCCGACGACACCGCGAACGATTTGAAAGGGTTGCATCAAGAGGACTCCAGTTCTTCCAGGGCCGCATCATCGAGACCGAAGTAATGGCCGATCTCGTGGAAGATGGTGAGGCGTATTTCTTCGACCAGCTCCTTGCCGCGATACCCGCCACGAAGAAATTCGCCCATGTAGATGGAAATCTTGTCGGGCATGAGCGCATCGCCCAACCCGCGTTCGGGGAGCGGCACGCCCTCGTACAGGCCCAGAAGCGGCGGCTCGATGTCGGACCCCTCGTAAAGTCTTGGATCGGGGAAATCCTCGATTACGATCTCGACGTTCTGAAGCGCATCTTTGAACCGAGGCGGCAAACTCTCGATGGCTTCCTCGACGTATCGTTCGAAAACGCGGCGATTCATTTCAGCAGGCCCCCTTGGGGTGAGTCCCCATATTATCAGGGGCCAGGGGCGCACAGCAGACGGTACCGGTGCTATTCTCTTTTTGAGACAAGAACCTATGAATCTCGCCCTTCCCCCGCAGCGTCTCGACGTCGTTCTTCTTTCCGAGGATAACCGTTCCCGGTTGCTCCAGCTTCTCGACCAGGAGCGCTGGACCTCCTTGTACTTGCGCAGCCTCGTCCACGAGTTCGGCGTTTCTCCGACCGTGCATCTGGAACACGGCCGTTTTTTCGGGGCCATGCGCGGATCGCATCTGACCGCCGTCGCGTTTTCCGGAAACTCCCGGAATCTCACCACCCTCGGCGAGGCGGCCGATCTGGTGGCGGTAGTCGCCCGAACGTTTGAAAGCGCGCAGCCCCCCCGACTCTTCGTGGGCCCGGCCGACCATGCCCGTCTGGTGCGCGAAGCGTTCGCGCGCCACGGCGCAATGCCGTTTCTGGATCGCGAGCAGTATTACTACGTGTTGACTCCGGACATGCTGGTCGATCAGGAAGCGGTGCCGCTGCGACCCGCACGGTTGGAGGACGTAGAAAGCGTCACGCTCGCCCAGGCCGCCATGACCGAAGAGGACCTCTCCGTCCCCCGCAACCACATCGACTACACGCGCCTTCGGGAAATATCGCGCCGGCGCATCAACGGTGGAAAGGTCTGGGTCCTGACCGAGGGCTCGCGGCTTCTTTTCAAGACCGAAGAATCCGCGCGTTCCGAAGAGGGGGTCCTGATCGGGGGCGTGTTCACGGATCCGGAGTACCGCGGACGAGGCCTCGCCCGCCGCGGCATCGGGACCTGGGCGCGCATCCTCTTCGAACACGGTCTGACGCTGCTCGCCCTCCACGTCAATCGGGACAACCTTCCCGCCATTCACGCTTACGAGCGGGTCGGCTTCCGTCGCCACACATCACTGCGATTGATGCTTACCTACTGATATACTTGTTGTGCGGCCGTTCTGCTCTGCAACACGAGGGTCTACACCATGCGCACGGCAGCGTATCTATGTCTCCCGGCTTTGGCCGGGCTCGTCCTCCATTCCGCTCCGGCTGAATCGAGCCTTTTGCCCCAAATCGCCCAGGCGCGGGAATCAGCCGCCCAGGCCGGCTTGGTGTCGCTTCCCATTTCCAAGCACTACGTGGAGATGGCTCCGGGAGTGTTTCAGGCCGTCCGGGGGGAAAAGGAACGGCGCCAGGTTCGTTTCGCGCGGTGGCTGGACGGGCTCTCCGGCGACCGGCTCTTCGTTTATGACTCGGTCGGGTTCCCGACCAACCGTCACTTCGAGAACTACGCCGGCGACCGGACCGAACACTGGCTTTACGCCGACCTGGGTGCACTCTATATCTTTCGTGACGATGTGCTGATCGAAGTTCGCACCTTCGCGCCGCTCTTCGAAACGCCCTACTGAAATCCGATCGCGGCGAAGAACCCCACCAGCGGAAGCTTGCGCACGTAGACGCGGCCTCCGATCTGAAGCGCGGGGCCCATGTTCACGAACGGGGTTAGGCCCGACCAAGCCCGCGTGACGGCGGAAAGGCCCAGCACGCCACCGCTCTCCGACCAGGAGCCTTCGAGATCGTGGACGTACCCGATCTCGAGCAGGAAGGCATCGATCCAGCGAAGACCGCCTCCAGGAAACGGGTTCTCGACCCGCGGCCCGAAGCTTCCGATCAAAAATCCGTCCCCGACCCCGGAGATGTAACCCACCCGCAAGAATACGTCATAGAGTCCCGCCGGCCAGGCGTAACCGAGCCCGGCCGCAAACCCGATCGTGCTCCCCCCCTCACCCGCCAGTTGCGCCAACCCCACATCGGTTCGCAATCCGAGAAAACTCGGTGGATACGCATGCGGGGCCGGGTAGAGGACCGACACGTACTCCGGCTGCCATCGGCGTACATCGGCCGTCATTGGAAACTGCGATCTCGAGGGCAAGTGGCGTAACTCCGCCGCGCTCAGCTCCGGATCGTGATATCCCGCGTCTTCGAGTTGAGGGTGTTCGTAGCTCGAAAAAACGCCAGTGGAATCCCTTTCCACCATGCTGGCCGCCACCGGAATCGGCAAGAACCGCAAGGTGGGCATGAATGCGTCATTCGAACGAAGGTACGTTTCCGGAGCATCGGATGAACCGAGCCATCGCTCAATCCTCGTTTGGAGATCGCCCAGAGTGGCGTTCACCAGGAAGCGATTGGCGAGC
>Ga0075418_10001383_pt1 | contig 27365 bp, 22 predicted proteins | sample SoiMetdeltSBSDD2_FD_81776 | JGI IMG/M metagenome (GOLD analysis project Ga0075418, IMG submission 81776) | Bulk soil microbial communities from a Populus tree surrounding site in Tennessee, USA - Soil MetaG P. deltoides SBSDD2 | ecosystem: Environmental > Terrestrial > Soil > Tree plantation...
ACACCGTAGCGGTCGGTGCATCGATATGCCGTTCGTTATCGTCTCCGGCGTCCACGGGATTTTCCCTTCTTCTGCAACTTAGTGAGGTAGTCGTCCAGGCTCGCGAATTGGTTTTCCCAGGACCGTCGATACGACTCCAGCCACCGGTCGACGTCCTTGAGCGGTGCCGCGACCAGCGTTCGCGGGCGCCGCTGAGCGTCTCGTCCGCGCGCCACCAGCCCCGCGCGTTCGAGCACCTTGAGATGCTTGGAAATAGTGGGCTGGCTCACAGCGAACGGCCGCATGAGTTCTGAGACGTCCGCATCACCGGCCGCAAGCCGCGCAAGAATTGCGCGTCTGGTTGGATCCGCGAGCGCCTGGAAGGTGAGGCTGAGGGCATCACCGGCTTCAATAGCCATATGGCTATATTGCCTTGTGGCTATTCTGCTGTCAAGCAGCGGTGATGGACACTATCCGACAATCACAGCGTAAGCACTCTCGTGACGGTTCAAAGGGAGCTGAAACTCATGAGGCACCGTGGATTCGATGCCGCGATCGCGATCGGGCGCACACTACCCGACGTCGAGGTGACGACGACGTGGGGAGCATCGGCGCTGAAGGTGCGCGGGAAGATGTTCGCCTGTGTGGCGATCAACAAGTCGGCGGAGCCCAACTCGATGGTCGTCCGCATGGACATGGCGCAGCGGAATCTGCTGATCGAGGAGGATCCGGCGACTTACTACCTGACGGATCACTACGTGGACTATCCGTGCGTGGTGGTGCGGCTCTCGCGGATCTCGCGCGAAGCGCTGGACGATCTCATCCGGGGCGCCCACCGGTTTGTCAGCGCGACCGCACCCGCGAAGCGGCGCTCGTCTCCCTCGCGCCGCCGCACGGTGTCCACGAAGAAACGCTAGATGCCTGACTCTTTCGGCTTACCAGGGGTCGGTGCGCTTGGTAAACGCGCGCCCCTTGTCGGCGGCCGGTGAGTCTCCGCCCGTGCAGATCATCACGCCTTCCTTCAACTGGTCGATCACGGTGTTCTCGTTGCAGGCATTCAGGAATTTGATTCCGGCGGCCTTGGTCGCGTCGAGAACCCGGCGCCGCACCGCGGCCATTTGAGGTGATGTTTCGCCGCCGCCTGAGTAGGTGCCGGGACGACCCATGATGAAGAAGCCGTGATCGCCAGGGCCCCATTCCGCGAAGGCAATCCCCGGCACGCGGACCGAGGTCTCGACATTCGCGTCAGCTCGGGGATTCTCGATCTTGAGACCGAACAGGAGCTCGCCGTCAGGGTTCAGCGGCCACGGGTCTGCGATGCGCATGTATTCCTCGGCAGTCACGCCCCACATGCGCGAGGCATACGCCTGCGAGCCGTTGCCGCGAGTGCCCTGTGCCAGTCCGTCAACGCGCGGGGCGAACGGATATCGCGCGGCTTCGATCATCAGGCGGGCGGCTTCGGGACTTTCGGCGTTGCAGAGAAGGATGCCGTGTACGCCGGCGGCCAGCGCCTGCTGGATCATCCAGGCATTTGCCCGCAACGCATCTGTCGTGCCGGGGATAGGCAAGGTGACGATGACGGCGGGAGTCTTGTGGCCGGTGCGGGTCGGGCCGGCGTCGAGGAGGCCGCGCATGAATTCGCGGAGTTCTTTGAAGTCGAGCGGGCCATGTTCCATCTCGTACGTGATGTAGTCGGCCTTGGTCGCCGCCATCTGCTTGCCCTGCTCGTAGCCGCCGCCGCTAATCTGCGCGTAGTAGACAGGCTGTCCTTTGAGCCACATGTCGATGATGCGGTTGACATGCTTGCCGGTCCGTGTCGTCTCTTTGGGCATTTCCGCCACCGTCGCATTGACGGGCGGTACCGCCTGCTGGGCGATGGCCGTCATCGTGTTCAGCAGGAGCGAAGCCAGGACGGCCAGCAAGAGCGCTTTTTTCATCATGGGATCCTCCAAGGATCATTCTTTGCGCGGCCTACTTTCCGAAGTCCTTGTTCTTGTCGAGGGCGTCGATGCGCACCGGCGTGGCCCGGGCCCTCATCCCTTTCTGCAGAGAGCTGAGCGTCGTGAGCTTGCCGTCGATGGTGACCCGAACGGTCGGCGCGAGCTTGTGTTTCAGATCGCCCTTGGAGGCGTCGGTGAGGACGAGCACGGGCGGATTGCTTTCGACCCTGGCGATCGTGCCTTCGTAGACTTGCATCGAGTCGGCGATCTTCGCGGGTATCGCGGCGCCCTTCACGGCAGCCATCCTCATCCAGCCTTCGCTGCCGACGTCCTTGCCGTAGGCCTCTTTCTCGAATGCCTTTCCCATCTCCTTGATGGCTGCGCCGCCGTCATCAGTGAACCCGCGGACCTTCTTGTGGTGCTTGTAGTTGAGGAGATGGACGAGCTCGTGCAGGCAGGTCGACTCGACGAGCTGGACGGCCAGATCGCCATGCACCGTCGAGCCGATGTTCGCGTCGTAGAAATCTGCGATCGCGGTCTTGACGTAAATCGTGTCCGGCTCATTCGTATAGAAGATGCCGTTCGCAGAGCGATCCGTGTTAGCTGTGTTCTTGGGGTCGGCAACGATCGTGTCGAGAGTGTTGACCTGCTGCGTCGCGCCCTTGGCGATGACCTGAAGGGCTGCCTTCTTGGCGTCTTCGGCGCTCGGCTTGCCGCCTACCTGGTGTCCGGACCATTTCAGGAACGCGTTCCACACCGTAGTGTTGGCGTTGATTTTCGGGAACTCGTTGTCGAAGTACTTGCGTAGCTTCGCCGATTTCACGTCCTTATGCAGCGTGGCCACGTTGCCTCCAAGCGCTGGCCGCCAACTGTCCACCAGGCCGGAGGCGTTGTCAAGTTACGCGCAACGGAGCGCACCCGGCCTTTCTTGCTCACGAAGAGCGTCGTTCAGTTCCTGATGAATGCCAGCAGGTCAGGATTGATGATGTCCGCGTGCGTGGTGCACATGCCATGGGAGAACTTTTCGTACACCTTCAGGCTGCCGTTCTTCAGCAGCTTCACGGACAGCAGCGCGGAATCGGCAATCGGCACGATCTGATCGTCGTCGCCGTGCATGACGAGTGTCGGAATATCGATCGCCTTCAGGTCTTCAGTGAAGTCGGTTTCCGGTGACAGCCGTTGCATAGATCAACGGCGTGAGATGACGCAATCGTATCCCGGCGAAGTCCCGTCAGGTCTTGGTCGCGATCACCGCGAGTGTCATCGGGCTCACGAACAGTCGCGCCGGATGGTCGAGCTCCGCCAGCTCGCTGAGCGACCGCGTCGCGCACGTTGCCGAGTCCGAAGGGTCTCGCCCGTCCGTCCGTGGCGGCTGAAAATCGCGACCGGACGTCGAGGACGTTGGTATCATCTCGACCGGGCATATTTGTCGGCACAGTCCGGTTGAAAAGGCAGGTCGTGAAGCGAGCCCTCTGCATCCTCGTCGCCGTCGCCGCCCTGACCACCGGGGCCACAGGACAGGTGCGTCCGGAGAGCGGCGCCGAGCAGGCGCAGGCGAAGAAGACGCTCGACACCTACTGCGTCGGCTGCCATAACTCCCGGGCGAAGGCGGGCGACCTCGCACTGGACACGCTCTCGCTCGATGCGGTGCACCAGAACGCCGACGTCTGGGAAAAGGCCATTCGCAAACTGCGCGGGCGCCTGATGCCACCGCCGACCAGCCGCCAGCCGGACCAGCGTGAGATCGACACCTTCGTCACATGGATGGAGGCGAGGCTGGACGCCGCCCGTGGCGGTCCTGTCGCGGGCCACGTGCCGGCGCAGCGTCTCTCGCGCACGGAGTTCGCCACGTCCGTTAACGATCTCCTCGGCATCGAGCTCGACGCCGAACAGATCCTGCCGGCGGAGATCGAGGTCAACGGCTTCGAGAACATTGCCACCGCGCTGACGGTCTCACCGGCCTTCCTCGATCAATATGTCGCCGGCGCGCGCGTCGCGGCGAAGCTGGCGGTGGGCGACCCCACCAAGATGACGAGCGCCACATATCTTCTTCCGCCAGGCGAACAGCCGGACCACGTGGACGGTCTTCCGCTCGGTACGCGCGGCGGAATGAAGTTCCGTCACAACTTCCCGGCGGACGGTGAATACCGCGTCACGATTCTCGATCTCGGTATCGACCTCTATTCGCGAGTGCTCGATACGCGGCACCGGGTGGTGATCCTGATCGACGGCCGCGAGGTTTTCCGCGGCGAGCTTGGGGGTACCGAAGACCTGCGCACCGTCGATCGCAAAGGCGCGCCGGGCCGAGCCGAGGTCACGAACCGGTTCGCCAACCTGCCTGTGCAGGTAAAGGCGGGCATCCATGACGTGGCGGTGACGTTCATCGAGCGCGCACGCGTTCAGTCCGACGAGTTCGTTGGCTTTCTCCCGGGCGACGAGTTCAGCCGCGGCGATCGCGAGCCGCGCCTGGTGAGCGGAGTCAAGGTAGATGGTCCGTTCAACTCGCCCGGCGTGTCCGATACGCCGAGCCGCCGGAAGATCTTCGTCTGCCGGCCGCCCGCCTCCGCTACGTCGGGTCGCGACGCGACCCGACAAGCAGCGCTGGCTAGCCGGGCTGCACAGCAGCCCGGCGCGGCGGGGTGGCGCAATTCGCGCGAAGTCACGGCGAGCGAAGACGTCTGCGCGCGGCGCATCGCCGCCAGCCTCGCGCGCGGCGCATTCCGTCGTCCCGTCACCGAAAAGGACGTCGATGGCTTGATGCCATTCTTTGAGAAGGGCCGCGGCAGCAGTTTCGATGCGGGTGTCGAGCAGTTGATCGCGGCGGTGCTCGTCAGCCCCGAGTTCCTGTATCGCACCATCCATACGCCTGCGGCCCGGTCCACGGGCGCGATTCGTCCTGCGAGTACGAGCCCTGCTGCCGCGAGTGCCGCATACCCGCTGACGGACCTCGAGCTCGCATCGCGCTTGTCGTTCTTCCTTTGGAGCCAGGGACCGGACGAGACGCTGCTCGCGATCGCGGCGAGCGGGAAGCTGGGGGCCCCGGGCGCGCTGCAGGCGCAGGCGCTGCGCATGCTGAAGGATTCGCGCGCCGCGAGGCTGGTGCGGAACTTCACCATCAGAGCGCTCGATCTCGACAAGCTCCATCAGGTGGTGCCGGATCCAAACCTGTTCCCGACCTTCAGCGACGCGCTTCGGCGCGACATGTCGACTGAGATCGAGTCGTTCATCAGCAGCATCCTGCTCGAGGACGGCGACGTCGGCGACCTGCTCACCGCCGACCACACGTTCCTCAACGACCGGCTCGCGAAGCATTACGGCATCCCCGGCGTCTACGGTCCCCAGTTCCGGCGCGTGACGCTCGACGATCCGCGGCGCTGGGGCCTGGTGGGGAAGGGCGCCGTACTGCTGCGAACTTCGTACGGAGATCGCACCTCGCCCGTGCTGCGTGGCGCCTGGGTGCTGGGCAAACTGATGGGTACGCCGCCGACGCCGCCGCCGCCGGACGTGGATACGGATCTGTCCCAGGCCAAGGGCGAAGCTCCGAAGACGCTGCGGGCGCGGCTCGAGCAGCACCGCTCGAAGGCAGGATGCAATCAGTGCCACGGCGTCATCGATCCGATCGGCCTCGCACTCGAGAACTTCGACGCCGTCGGGCGGTGGCGCGACATGGACCAGGAGGCGAAATCGCCGATTGACGCACGAACAGTACTGCCGAACGGCACGGCGGTGAACGGCCCCGCGGAGCTCCGGGACGCGCTGTTCGGCGGCCGCGATTTGTTCGTGCGCGCCTTCACCGAAAAGCTCATGATGTATGCGCTGGGGCGGGAGCTGCAGGCGTACGATATGCCGCAGGTGCGTGCGGTGGTCCGTCGCGCCGCGACGCAGGGCAATCGGCTGTCCGCCGTTGTGTCCGGCATCGTTTCGAGCGATGCGTTCCGCATGCAGGCACCTCCCACGCCGCCACCCGGCGTCCAGGTTGCCAAGAGGGACTGACATGTTTCTGACGAAGCGACATCTATCCCGCCGCACGGTCCTCAAGGGCGCCGGTGTCACCCTGGCGCTGCCGCTCCTGGAGGCGATGGTTCCGGCCGCGACGGCTCTGGCGCAGACTGCCGCCGCGCCCACGATGCGCATGGGGTTCTTCTACATACCGCACGGCGCCATCATGGGCAACACGTCGCACGGTCCCGACATGGACAAGTGGACGCCGAGCGGTGCCGGTGCCGACTTCAAACTCAGTCCCATCCTCAAATCGCTCGAGCCCTACAAGAAGTACGTGACGTCGTTCGGGAACCTCCAGAACCAGGCGATGGTCGGTGGCGTACACGGGTTCGCCCCGGCCACGTGGCTCAGCGGCCACCGGCCGGACAAGGGGTCGGTCGGGGCCAGCATGGCCACGACTCTCGATCAGATCGTCGCGCAGAACATCGGCCAGAACACGACGCTCCCGTCGCTCGAGGTGTCGTCCGAGACCACGCAGCAGGCGGCGGCGTGCAGCGGCTCAGCGTGTTTCTACAACACGACGCTCTCGTTCCGCGACGCGCATTCACCGCTGCCTATGGAGTTCAACCCGCGCAAGGTCTTTGCGATGCTGTTCGGCGAGGGCGACACGCCGGAAGAGCGCGCCGCGATTCAGGACCAGACGCGAAGCCTGCTGGATCGCATCACCGGCAACACGCGCGCCCTCCAGCGCGATCTGGGCGTGAACGATCGCAGAGTGCTCGACGCCTACCTCGAGACCGTGCGCGAGATCGAGCGGCGGGTGAACCTGGCGTCGAGTCGCGACCTGTCGATGATCACGGTGCCCGAGGCGCCGATGGGCGAGCTGAACGCCTTCGGGGATCAGGTCGATCTGATGTTCGATCTCATCGCGCTGGCGTATCAGGCGGATCTGACTCGCGTCGCCTCCTACATCATGGTCGCCGAAGGGACGAACCGAACCTACAACCACATCGGGGTGTCGGACTCGTTCCACCCGGTGTCGCATCACGCCAACGAGGTCGGCCGGCTCGAGAAGCTCGTGAAGATTCAGACGTGGCACGTGGAGCGGTTCGCCGCGTTCGTGAAGAAGCTCGCCGCCGTCAAGGACGGCGACGGCACGCTGCTGGATCATTCGATGTTCCTCTACGGCTCGAACATGTCCAACAGCGACAAGCACAACGGCCATCCACTGCCGACGGTGCTCGTGGGCGGCGGCAACGGCAAGCTGCGCGGCAGTCAGCACATCGATCCCGGCCAGCCGACCCCGATCGCCAACGTGCACCTGACGATTCTCGACAAGATCAACGCGCGTCAGGAAAAGTTTGGCGACAGTACCGGCCTCATCGCGAACGTGTGACGGAGACGACCGCTCCTGCGGGATTGCGGGGACTGATGCTCGATCGAAGACAGCTCATGACACGCGTGATCGGCGCAGTGATCGCGGGGCTGGCCGTACCGCGTCGCGGCGCCGCGCAGGTCACCACGGCGTTGAGCGATCGGTTGTCGTTGATCACGAGCGGTGGTACCAACGTCCTGGCCCTCTCGGCGCCCGACGGCCTGGTACTCGTGGACAGTGGTGCCCCCGACCGCAGCGACGGGCTGACAGCAGCGCTCAAATCACTGTCGGGCGGCGTGCGCACGGTGTTCAATACGCACTATCACCCGGATAACACCGGCGCGAACGAGATGCTGCGGCAGGGCGGCGCGACGATCGTCGCGCACGAGAACACGCGGCTCTGGATGGCCACGCCAGTGTGGAATCCAGCAGAGGATCGCTACCGCCCACCACGCCCCCTGGCAGCACAGCCCACGAAGACCTTCCGCACCGAAGACTCGATGACTGTCGGCGGAGAGCGTGTCGACTACGGCTATCTGATCGAGGCGCATACGAGCGGCGACATCTACGTTCACTTCCGCGGCGCGAACGTGTTGGCGGTGGGCGATGTGGCGGCGCCGACCCGCGATCCAGAGCTGGATTACTTCACGGGCGCGTGGATTGGCGGGCGCGTGGACGCGATGGATCGGCTGCTGGCGCTCTGTGACGATGGAACGCGTGTCGTTCCCGGCTTCGGTCCCGTGATGACGAAAGCGGAGCTCAAGGCGGAGCGCGACGTGATGAAGACCGTCTACGACCGCACGGTCGATCAGGTCCGCGAGGGCGACGACGCCACGGACATGCTCAAGGCCGGCGTGCTGAACGGACTGGCTCGCACGTGGAAGGATCCGCAGCGGTTTCTCTATGACGTGCAGAAAGGGTTGTGGGCACACCACAACAAGCTGTCGCCAAATGTGGTCTAAAAGAGTGTTTAAAAACGTGGAAGTTGGGAGTTGGGAGTTAACACGGGCTGTTTGTCGCACGTTCCTCTTGGTCGGCCTCTCGCTCGCGATTACCGGAACCGCGCGCGCGCAATCGACGCTCGCCGATCGGATTCAAAGCGGCGATCGCACGGCTGCGCTCGAGATGATCGCCGCGGGCGCCAACGTCAATCAGGCGCAGCCCGATGGCACCACGCCACTGCAGTGGGCCACCTACCGTGTCGATCGCGAGCTGGTCGATCGACTGCTGAAGAAGGGCGCCAAGGCCAACGTAGTGAACCACTACGGCGCGAGCCCGCTCCACGAGGCGGTGCGTGTGGCGAGTCCCGAACTGACCGGGATGCTGCTCGAGGCCGGCGCCGACGTGAACGCGGCCAACGAAGACGGCATGACGGCGCTGATGCTTGCGGCGCGCACCGGCAACGTGACCGTTGCCGAGTTGCTCGTCAAGGCGGGCGCCGACGTCAACCGGCGCGAACAGTTCAAAGGCCAGTCAGCGGTGATGTGGGCGGCGGGCGAGAACCATCCAGAGATGGTGGCGTTCCTGGTGGCCCAGGGCGCTGACCTGACGATCCGCGCGAACGCCACCGACTGGCCGTCTCAGATCAGCAACGAGCCGCGCGTGCAGTACCGGCCGGTCGGCGGCCTCACGCCGCTGCTGTACGCGGCGCGCGCCGGCTGTCTCGGCTGCGTACGGACCATGGTCGAAGCGGGCGCGGACAAGGACCGGCCGAACCCCGATGGCATGACGCCAATGATCATGGCGCTCGACAACGGCGCGCCCGAAGTGGCGCACTATCTGCTCGACCAGGGCGCCAACCCTCATACCTGGGACTGGTGGGGCCGCACCCCCCTCTACGTCGCGGTGACGATGCGAGGGGGAGTGGACAGCCGCGCCGGACGGCGTCCGCCAGCGTCGCTGGCGTTCATCGAGGCATTGCTCGAGGCCGATGTGAACCCGAACCCGCAGCTCGCCTTCAAGGAGCCGAGCCGCGGCGGCCGTGACAATCGCTTCCGCGACGATCTGCTCACGACCGGTGCGACGCCGCTGCTACGCGCGGCGCAGACCTTCGACAACGAGGTCGTGACGCTGCTGCTCGCCCACGGCGCGCTGGTCGATCTGCCGAACGCGTCCGGTGTGACGCCCTTGATGGCCGCGGCTGGCATCGGCACGCGCAATGCCGCGGGCGTGACCGGGGCCGGGCCGCCGGACAACGTCATCGCGCTGTCGCTGGAGACGCTGGAGAGCCTACGCAAGGCGGGCGCGGACCTGAACGCGCGGATCACCGACGTCACCAGCCTGACGGCACGCATCGCGCGCACCAACACGATGACCGGCCGCCAGGGGCAGACTGCGCTCTTTCTCGCCGCCGACACGGGACGCACGGACGTGGTGCGCTATCTGATCGAGCACGGCGCCCGCACGGATCTGAAGGACGACGCCGGCAAGACCGCGCTCGACCTGGTGCAGGGCAGGGGAGAGGGCGGTGGTGCCGACAACCCTCGGACGAAGGAGATCATCACCCTGCTCCAGGATGCCGGCAGCACGCAGAAGTAAGCGTCCCCACCGCGCCATCGAGATGTAACACCAGGAGGAAGACATGGTGAATCCAATCCGACGCAAGCTTCTGAAGACTGGGGCAGCGGCGGCAGCAGTAGCTGCTGCGCCGTCAGTGCTCGCGCAGCAGAACGGGAGCGAAGGCGGGCGCTTCTATCAGAAAGGGAATGTCCGCATCCGCTATGAAGAAACCGGCTCGGGCTTCCCGCTGTTGCTCATCCCGGGCGGCGGGTTGAACGGCTCGACGATCGCGGGCATCCGCGGGGGCAATCCCTTCAACACAATCGAGGCGTTCAAGGGAGAGTTCCGCTGCATCTACGCTGACCTGCGCAACTCGGCCGGTGAGTCCACCGGCCCGCTCGAGATCGATCGGCCGTGGGATGGTTACGCCGATGACCATCTCGGCCTGATGGACCACCTGAAGATCGACAAGTTCATGGTGCTGGGCTTCTGCATCGCGGGTCCCTTCATCTGGAACCTCATGAAGCGGGCGCCCAATCGCGTCGTCGCGGCAGTGCCCGCGCAGCCAGTCGGGTTCAGGCCGGAGCTGCCGAACTCTCTCTATGAGAGTCAGACAACCGGGTGGGCCGCACCACTCGTCAAGCGCCGTCCCGAAATCACGACTGAAATGACCGACCGATTCCTGAACCGAATGTTCCGCAACAACCCTGACTTCGTGTTCACGGTGACGCGCGACTTCGTGAAGAGTTGTCAGACGCCGGTGCTGGTCCTGCCGGACGACACCGCGGGGCATTCATTGGCCGCCGCGATCGAGAGCGCAATGCTCGCACCGAAGGGCCAATTAAGCATGTACCCCTGGAAAGACACCCCTGAAAAGATTCCGCTGGCGGTGCGCCACGTTCGCAGCTTCCTGCTCTCGAATCGGCCGGCCTAGAGCGATTTCTGATTCGCCGTAGCACGCAGGCTTTAGCCTGCGCCTCGATTCCCAAGCGGGGGCTGAAGCCCCGCTACGTGGAATCGAAAAGCGCGATGGCATCAGCTGTCACCCTTCGAACTCACCGAGCCAGCGCCGCCGTCCAGTTCTGTATCAGCGTGAGCGGTGCGGCCGATTCCTGCTCGCGTGAAGTCAGCATGAGGAAGCGCTGGCCGTCAGCGGTGACATCGAACGCGTCGGCTCCGGACACGCTCGCGTTGAACAGCGAGCGGGTTGCGCCAACCTCCAACGTGCTGCCCGAGAATGTCCCCTCTGACGAGAAAAGCTGCCCGTCGAGACCTTTGTAAAAGATTTCGCGGCCGTCTTTTCTCCATCGCGGATCACCGGCCGCACCACCCGTGGACACCTGTCTCTTTCCCGCCAATTCGGGCGTCGGCGGAAATGGCATGATGAACATTTCGAAGCGCCGGGTTTCGTTCGAAGCGTAAAGAATCCACCGGTTATTCGGAGAGAATCGGGGTATGAGCTCCTGGAACGCAGTCTGCAGGACGGGGAAGGGTTTCATAGCAGCGCCGGGAGCGTCCGTCATCAAAGGCAAAAGCCCAAATATCGCGCCCGGTCTTCGAATTGGGTTCACCTGCGCTATACAGCAACCACGTTCCGTCCGACGACCAGCTCGTGACCATCTTGTTCGAGTCGTCGGCATAGATCAGCCTCTCGGTGCCCAAGCTATCTACGGCCTTGAGGTACAGATCGAATTTCCCTTTTCGGTTCGAGCTGAACACGACGCTGCGCCCGTCTGGCGACCACACGGGACTCACATCGCGGGCCGCATCAAATGTCAGCCGAGTCCGGCGTCCGAGCGAGAGATCGTAAACCCAGATATCTTCGCTGCCCTGCTGCTCCTGAACGACGACCGCCACCTGCTTGCGATCCGGTGAGAATTCGATCTGATCTTGCCGCGATGCTTCGCCAACCGAGGTGTCCTGTTTGCCAGTGCGGTCGAACCAGGTCATGACCGCTCCTCGAGAGTTCGAGGCCTCTCGATATACAAGCAGCCCGGTTTCCGATACCGAGAAGACTCCGACCCTCCCGCTGCCGAGTACGCTCTGCACGCGCTCTGCCACTGGAACACCTTCTCCAGTCGTCGCCCACCGTTCGGTATCGAACGGCTGAGCCATCAGCGTGCCCTCACGCAGAAACAACACGTGTCCTCGGGCGTAGAGAGCATTTGAGCCGGCCCCTACTGTCGTACTCGGTGAGCCGTCCAGGTTTCCCACTCGAATCGGCAGTGTCTGGCTGTCGGCGCCCTGTTGCTCTTGATACAGGAAGTGCTGCCCGTCTGGGAGAAACCACGGAAAACTCCCGACTTCGCCGGAGACCGGGTTCGAGGCACCACCCGCCGAAGAAACTCGCAAGAGCGATCCCGGACTGCTGCTCGGCGCAAAAATGATGACGCCGTCTCGGTTCCAACTTCCGCCGCGTCCGTTCGGCGCGTCGGTGAGAGTGAATACCGGACCGCCAGCGGCGTCGATCTTCTTGAGCTTGCCGTCGGCGAAGAACGCGATGAACTTGCTGTCGGGCGACCAGAACGGAAACTGTGCGCCCTCAGTCCCGGCAAGCGGCTGCGCGGACAGCCCATCGAGCGAGCGGACCCACAATGGAGTCCGGCCATCGGCGGTGCGTGCACCGAACACGACGTGCCGGCCGTCTGGCGACAATGCCAACAGGCCGGCGCCCTGCGTGAAATCGAACGTTGCGTTCTCGGGCGGAAGAATCGTGGATTGGATGATTTGCGGGGGGGATGTCTCGCGGAAATGAATGACGGCGAGAATGGCAGCGCTCAACGACGCGACACTGGCCACGACCAACGCCGCGCCTTGGATCCACGGCCGTGCGGGCACGATGTTCCCCGAGGGTTCCGCTTCGAGGAGCAGTCGCATGTCTCCGATAGCTTGCAGCCGTTTCCTTGGATCTTTCTCGAAACACGCCTCGAGCAAGCGGCGCACTCGCGTGGGAACGCGCGTCAGGTCAGGTCGTTCCTTGACGACCGCCGCTATCGTCTCTGTGATGTCGTCGCCCTGAAAGGGGCGCCGGCCCGTGAGCATCTCGTAAAGCACGACGCCGAATGCCCAGATGTCGGCGCGCGCGTCGGTGGGCCTTCCGCGCGCCTGTTCGGGCGCCATGTAGGCTGCAGTACCAAGAATCACCCCGACCTGAGTCATCGCCGGCGTCGTGATCGTGGGGGACATCGTGAGTTCCCGCTGGGGAACGTGATCCGCCCCTAGGCTCTGCGCCAGCTTGGCCAATCCGAAGTCGAGCACTTTGACCACACCGTCTGGCCGCAGCTTGACGTTCGCCGGTTTCAAGTCTCGATGAACGATGCCCTGTTCATGCGCCGCTTGCAGCGCCTCGGCGATCTGTTCTGCAACGGGCAAGGCCTCTTCCATCGACATCGCGCCTTGTGTGATCCGTTCGGCGAGCGTCGGACCTTCCACGTACTCCATCACGACTGCGTTGTAGCGACCGGATCCGGACGAATCCTTCTCGAGCCGTGGACGATGGCGACGTTCTGGTGATTCAGTGATGCGAGTGCTCTGGCTTCTCGCTCGAGACGTGCCAATCGTTCGCTGTCATTAGCGAGGGACGCCGGCAGGACCTTGATCGCGACGTGGCGTTGCAACGTGGTGTCGCGCGCCAGATACACTTCCCCCATCCCGCCAGCACCGATCAGCGATTGAATCTCGTAAGGCCCGACGAGCGTGCCGGCGTCCAGCGGCATGGGTCAGAGTGGTCGCGCGAATTGTAGCGGGCGAGCGGCCTCGTCTCAAGATCTGAAGGCGGCCTCTACTTGCGGTGCTGGCGGGAGGGCGGGGCCGCATAACGGGCCTTCGGTCAACGGCGCGAAAACCCCGTTGACACGATTCCGCTGGCGGTGCGCCACGTTCGCGGCTTCCTGCTGTCGAATCGGTCGGCGTAGAGCTGCGTGCTGTGAAGCCGTTTCGGCCTGAAGACGGGCCCTTATGGCGGCTTCACCCTGTCACGCTCGTCACGAGTCTGTCGCGCCTCGAACCGAGCGCCAATCCGCTCGAAGGTTCCTATCGCGTCGTCGAATGTGGCGGTGGCTTCGTCCCAAGCGCCGCGGTCGAGAGCGATGCGGGCAGCAACGCGCTGAGCAAAGGCGACTCCGTACCCGTATTGCGCTCGGGTCATAAGGTCCAGTGCGCGCTCGATAAGAGTTCCGGCGACATCGAGTCGTGCATCGAGGCGGTATGTCTCCGCTGTCAGCGCAGTAGCAAAGCCATGCCATTGCGGAAAAGCAAATCCCTTCAGTTCTGCAACTATCGGTTCGAGAATTGTTCGCGCCTGACCGTGATCGTCCTGACCGATGAGCGCGAGCCCGAGGATCATTGATGCATAGGCGCGACTAACACGATCGGGTGCCTGCTCGAGGCCGCGTTGACATGCGGCAACGGCGACCGCGTCGTTCCGGCGCGTGGCCTCGACCCACCCAACCGTGAAGGCCGCATAGGTCTGAAGGCGGGGATCGCCGATCTCTTTGCCGATGGCATCCGCTCTGTTTGCTTCGTCAAGAGCTGCCTCGAAGTCTCCTTGAACCAGATGATTCATCGCCAGGTAGAAATGCGTCATCCCCAGCCACCAGCGCTGTTGTGGATGAGCGCGCAGGAGGTCCACGGACGTGCGTCCATGAGAGACGCCGTCAGCGGTGTTGCCGGACCAGTGTCCCTCCAGCGCCAGCAGCCCATGCGCCTTGCCGAGCGTCTCCTCGTCGCCCGCCCGAGTCGCGGCCGCGATCGCGCGGGAGGCATTGTCGCAGGCGCGTCGCTGGTCTCCCAGTCGGCTGTGCATATGCGCAAGCCAAAACGAATAGGTGGCTGTCAATGCCGGCTCGTTGAGACGCGCGAGGGGGGCCTCGTGCGGCAGCAGCACCTCGACGCTTTCGCTGAACCGTCCGAGGAAGTACAGCGAATGCGCGTGCCGCAGCGCCACATCCAGCATCCGCCGATCGCGGTCAGGTCCCTCGGGAAGCCGCTGCAGCCTGCGCGCGGCAAGATCGAGGTGCAGAACCGCTTCCGCATTCGCGTACAACTGCGCGGCCCGATCCGCGGCGCGGATCAGCCACCGTACCGCCTCGTCCACGAGATCGGTGCGCGCATAGTGATAGGCCAACGTGGCCGCCACGTCGTCGCGATCGCCGTGCAACCCGGCAAGCGCTTCCGCCGTGCGGAGGTGCAGCTCCCGGCGCGTACGGGCCAGCAGGCTGTCGTAGGTGACGTCCTGCGTCAGCGCGTGCTTGAAGATGACTGCGGGTTCGTTGGCACCAGGTTTCTCGTACAGGAACTCGAGCCGACACAGCTCCCCCAGTTCCAACGCATACTCGCCGCCGCGCCAGACCCGGTCCAGGAGCTGGAGCGGTACTTCTCGACCGATCACGGAAGCGGTCTGCAGGACGTGCTTCGCCACTTCTGACAGGCGATCGACGCGCGCCATGATCACGCCCTGCACGGTATCCGGAATAGCTCTCGAGTCTGCTCCGCGCTCCACCGCGGTGCGTGCGAGTTCCTCGAGGAAGAACGGGTTACCGTCTCCCTTCTCGACAAGAGCCGCGGAGACCGCTTCAGGCAACGGCCGCTCGCGGGCGACGGACTCGACGAGCTGTGCGCTATCTGCGGCGGTCAGCGGGCGGAGCGCGATGTGTGTGAGGTACGATCGATCGAGCCATGGGACGCGATAGCCGGGACGACACGTCGTGACGACCATGATCGGTGCGCCGGCGAGCCGCTCGACGAGCGTCGCCAGAAACTCTTCGGACGTCCGATCGATCCAATGGACGTCTTCGAGGGCGATGAGGAGCGGCGTCCGTTTGGCGGCTTTGAAGAACAGTGTGCGGATTGCGTCGAACGTGCGCGCCTTGACCGCTTCAGGGCTGAGAGCGTCCGTGGCGCCACTCGTGTCGATCCCGCCTATCACGCGGAGCAGCCAGGTTCCGGACTCGGGCGGCAACTCGTAATCGCGGGCCGTGCGCTCGACCACCAGGCGCATGTGCTCTGGCGGATCGCTTTCACGGACGCCGCAGTGGATCCGAATGAAATCCGCCACTGGAAGATAGGGGATGTTGCTGCCGTACGAGACGCACCGTCCTTCGACTACCGCCATGCCCGCGGGCGCGGCCACGTGCTGCATGCACTCGTGCAGCAGACGCGATTTTCCGATTCCCGGATCGCCGACGATGCTGACGGCCTGACCTTTGCCGGCGCGAACCCGGGATGCGAGGTCGCCGAGCACCGCCAGTTCGTGATGCCTGCCGACGAAGGGTGCAAGCGTTCGTGCAAATCGAGCCGACCGCGCCTCGTGTCTGCCAAGCAGACCCACGATGCGGAACACGGCTCCGGCCACGTCGTGACTCCCGCTCGGGACTGTGTCGACGTAGCCATCGACCGCGCGGTGCGTCGTGTCGCTGATCAACACCATGCCGGGCGATGCGATCTGTTGCAGCAGGCCGGCGACTCTGGCGGGCTCACCGACCGCGGCATACTCGACTTCGGCGTGGCTTCCCGTGCGTGTCACCACCAACGCACCGGTGCCGAGGCCGATTCGCAGATTGAGCGGCTCGTCTTGATTCGACTCCAGCGCCGCAAGCCCTCCAAAGCGCTGCTGGATGCCGAGCGCCGCGAGGACCGCACGGCGGGCATCGTCTTCGTGCACGACCGGCGCGCCGAAGAGCGCGACGAACCCGTCTGCACGCCGTTCAGTAATCACGCCGCCATACCGGCCCAGCTCCTCCGCCGCCATCGTCAGCAAGTCGCGTGTCAGATCCCGCGCCGCCACGGGTCCGAGCCGCTCCACCACCGCGGCGGCGTTTGCGATCCGGCAATCGAGGATGGTAGCGCGCTTGCGCTCGCCGTCGGGCGCGATAGAGCTGGTAGCGAGAGAGATCGCAGACGTGTCGCTCGGCGGATGAACAACATCTCCGGCCGCAGCGTGACCGGGAGCTTCATCGACGACTTCCCGAACCGACGTGGCCAGACGATAGCCGCGGCGCGGCACCGTCTCGATGAACGGCTGCCCGTTCGGCCGGTCGCCGAGCGCCTTGCGCAGCGTGTACACATGCTGGGTGAGATTGGCTTCATCGACGAAGGTGTTCGGCCAAAGCGCTTCGATCAGCTCCGCTTTGGTCATCACGCGATCTGTATTGCGCGCGAGGAGGACCAACAGGTCGAACGCCTTGGGAGGCAGTGGAACGGGCTCGCCCGCGCGCGCGAGCCGGCTGAGCGCGGTGTCGATCCGGAATGCGTCGAATTCGTAGAACTGCCTCTGTGTCAATGGCCTCACCGCGTTGAGCCTTTATTGATGCGGTATTGACTCCGTCTTGAAGACTCCCTCCCGCACAGAAGCGCATTCTAGCGGCCGCGTGATGCCGGAACGTGGCGATTGTAATGCCGGCTTGAAATCAATTGACAGAGTGTGAAGGAGACAACCATGACCATCACTGCGAGACATGCACTGGTGACCGGCGGCTCACGCGGCATTGGCCGCGGCATCACGCTGAAGCTCGCGGACCATGGTGTGTACGTCGCGATCAACTACCTGAAAGACGAGGCCTCCGCGAAGGCCACACTCGAACAGGTCAGATCGCGCGGTGCCGACGGATTCATCGTCCAGGCCGACGTCAGCCAACCGGTGCAGATGGAGCGCCTATTCAGCCGCGTGCGGAGTGAGTTCGGCAGCCTCGACATATTTGTGGCCAATGCGCGACCCGAGGTAGGTGCGTTCTACCAGCCGCCGGCGTCCATCGGCATCGACCAATGGGACGCGGCGATGAGCTCGCAGGCCACAGCGTTCCTGATCGGCGCCCGCGAGGCGGAGAAGCTGATGCTCGACAACGGCCGCATCATCGCCATCACCTATGCGCCCGGAGGCCGGTACGGAAGCTGGCAGGCGTGGGTCGGGATGGGGGCCGCGAAGTCCGCGCTCGAGACGCTCTGCCGCTACTTCGCAGTGGCGCTCGCGCCGCGCGGCATAACCGTCAACACGGTCAGCCCTGGATGGATCGAAGACAGCGTGCTCAACACCCTGCCGGATCCGGTCGTGCAGATGATCCGCGACCATCACAGGAACGGATGGACGCCCATGCGGCGGCTCGGCACGCCAGCGGACATCGGCAACGCGGTCACGCTGCTCTGCTCGAACGAGGCGGGGTGGATTACGGGTCAGCTCATCGCCGTGGACGGCGGGATGGGTCTCATGGATCCCGCACTGCCTCTCGCGATTCAACAGCCGGAGCTGCAAGTGAAGGCCTAAACCTCATAGAGCGGGCGCCCAATCGCGTCGTCGCGGCAGTGCCGCAGGGCATTCATTGGCCGCCGCGATCAAGAGCGCGACACTCGCACCAAAGGGCCAACTAAGCATGTACCCGTGGAAAGAACACGCCAGAAAAGATTCCGCTGGCGGTGCGCCACGTGCGCAGCTTCCTGCTCTCGAATCGGTCGGCATAGCACCCTCGCGAGCCGAGACGTCATCGAGAAGATACTGGCTCTCTAGAGCGCAACCATTCCTCCAGTTGCACGCTGGCCGCTTCGTCTCTCGTCAGCCTCCGCAACGACTCGACCGGGACCAATCCGTCTGCGGGCACGACTCCAGTCGTCGAATGGAAATAGAGATTGCGGTCGCGCCGCGTGTTCTCGGTACAGCGGGCGCCTTGTCCTGGCCATTTGAACGGGTATCCAGGTGGACGCGTGCTGTTGTCCAGCTCGCAGCGCGGAATCAGATCACTCAACCACCATCCGATACCGTACGACTCGTGAATGTCCGGTTTCGTGTTCGGCTGATCAGGCTCGAAGATCCAGTTCTGACAGTTCCGGTCGAGGAGCAACCCGGCATGGGTGGCTTCACCCAGCATCCATCGACAGGCGATCTTTGCCGTCTCAATTTCCTTGTCTCCACCTCCAACGTCGGAATGGCAGCCGACAAACCAGACCTCTTTCACAACTTGCCGTTCGTACCCGGGATCGCATCTGATCGTCGGAGCCAGATGAGCGTCGCGGTCGATGCCCCCCCAGCTCGTGGGCAGGAACCATGACCGATGTTCATTCATGGCCAAGGCGTGGCGGACGTTCCTGATGATTGGGTTGTATCTGAGATGGGGAAGGCTCTGGGGCCAGATGCCTCCGTACGACTTCACCGTGTCCCAGATTCCCAGGAAGTGGATGGCGACGTCCTCAGCCTGATAGGTCTTGCGAAACCGATCGATACGAGCCCAGTCTTCGCAGTGCGGCTTGTAAGCCGCATAGGCCTGCGAGAAGCAGCATGAGAACGCCTCGTCGTCGTCCGCGAACCGGCTCGCCGGAAGACCACACCGGTACAAGAGTCCCGCTAACGCCCTGACGGTGAAGGCACCACGACTAAAACCCATGAGAAAGACGAGATCGGTCTCACGATTGTGGTGCTTCGCCAAAGCTTGATACATCTCGCGTAAGTTGGCATAGAGACCGTAGCCGACAGTCAGGCCGGCTAGTTTCGCCAACGATCGAGCAACCGGCACTCTCGGAGGATCGAGGATGATCAGGCCGTCGCGTTTCCCGCCCGCAGACGCCTTGAACTGCTTGATGTCATCGACCAGGCTCGCAGTCGTCCCGATACCCTGGTCGTAGAAAACGAGTTGCTGGTTGGGCGACACGAGGTCCGCTGACTGCACGAGGTGGGACACATTGGACACGTGTTGTGCGAAGGTGTTCCCCGTCCCGTCGGAGCAAACGACGAGATTCCTCGGCTTCATGCGCCGTGGATTGTAGCCAATTCGCGAGCGGGTGCTACTCCACACCAAAGGCCAGCAGCGCTCGTTCGCGCCTTACATCGGCTTACGCGCTGCTGCCGCAGACCCGGTTCGCGTGGCCGGTGCTTTCAGTGCGGCCTGCGATTCGTTCACGAATGGCGCCGCGCGCCCGTCAGCGACTGGCCGCGAGCTCTCGTTCGCATGTCTTGAGGTCAGGACAGTAGAGCGGTGGCACACGCCCGCTCACAGGATTGCGATAGGCAAACCACATTGGCTTGATGTCCGGCCACACGATGGTGTCGCCGGGCAACGAGCCATGGTGGCGGAGCGGCATGGAACTGCGCGGGATATCTGGCGGGAAGTTCCTCAATGCTTCAATGGCGTTCTTGACCTGCGGCCTCGGCACTACCGCGCTTGCCTTGCGCGCCCAGCCGTCCTTGAAGCTCGGGGAACTGAAGTACGGCTGGTCTGGTGCCATGACGTCGAGCTTCCAGATGCCGTCTTCCAGCTTCGCGGCGTTGTTGGGATACATACCGTCGGAGAACCCACGCGATTCCGGGGCCGCGTCGATGTGGAGCAGGCGATGGCGCATCTTGGCTGAGGTCCCGTCCGGCGCCACGTCGATCACCGGCTGAATCAGCCAGTGGCCCTGGGCAGCCGGGCGTGGCAGCGCCGCCACACCATCGTAGTTGCGCTCGCATTCCTCTGCGTGATCGGGGCCGACACAGAAGGCGACGGCCGCCTTGGCGCGCCAGCCGTCCCTGGCGAAGAGTTGGCCCAGCGCATGCCACTGCTGGTCGTCGATGTCGTTGGCCAGCGCGTGGCTGATGTTGTCGACGGCGATATATGCGACCGAATGGGAGAGGCGGCGCCTCGCATCTGCGATCGCCGCCTGCATGTCACGCGGCGGATGCAGCGCGTCTCGAACGACGGCGAGCGGCGGGAGCAGCGCACCCACACCGGCGACTTTCGTGCCCGCGGGCAGTTGCACGGGCTTCCCTGAAACGGGATGGTCGAGGAAGAAGTCCGGAACGACGCCGTCCGTGAGAGTGCCTCGGTCCGCGGTGGGCGCGGGCCTGTCGGGCGCGTTCTTACCGATCTCCGGCGCGGTCACCAGGCGACTCTTGGCCCAGCCCTGGTAGTAGTCGGTCGCCATGATCGGGAAGATGCGCATCTCGCGAATGCGCCAGATTCCATCGGTGGCCTTGGCGAATCGATTCTCGATCACATCGATCCCGAGCGACGCGGTGCCAGCGTTGTAGTCGCCGAGCATGTTGAACACGACGCCGCGCGTGCGCGCCTCTCGCCCGGCCGGCGAGACAGAGACGAGGAGGTTGGAGATGAGGCGATTGTTCATCTGACCGTAGCGCAGACCTTGCGGGCCCGACCGTTCATGGAACCGACGGATGCTCGCGACGCCTTCATAGATGCCCACGTCGGCCAGTTCGAGAACGGCGTCGCTGCTGAACAAATCGGTGGCGTCGTCCCACATCTTCCGATCGACGTAGTAGCCGTACGCGTTCTGCAGATTGGCGACCTTGTCCTCGTCGTTCATCGCCTGGATACGCCGGTCGAGCGCAGCGAGCGTGTCTGACGGTGCCCCCGCGATCGCCGGGATCGTCATCCCGCTTGGAATCGGCGGGATGGGAACGCCAGCCTCTGCCGATGTGTAGTGGAACGGAACGAGCTTGACGTCGCGACCACCCGTGACCCACCCGGTCTCATACGGGCCGGCGGTCTCCATGTAGTAGTCGAGGCGCGAGATCTTCCAGACTCCACCCTCCTTCACGTACTCGTTCTCGCTGATGCCCTGCTCCCAACGCGCGTCTCCGCCCAGTTGTCCGATCATCGAGAACTCGTGCCGGCGGCCTTTGGCTGTCTTCCCGTCGGCCGAGAGATTCAGGACTGGCGCGTCTTCGAGCATGGTGTGCAGGCCACCCGCAGGTAAGCCCTCGCGGCCGTTGCCCCATGTCGTCAGGAGATACTTACTGATCGCCGCGCGGCCTTTCAGGCGCTCGTCACCATAGATGGCCTCGGCATCGCTGGTGAAGAGCAACCCCATCTCGCTCCACAGGCCGAACTGGGCATAGTGCGCGTAGGAAATCTGCAGGCGCTTGACTGCACGGATATCCTCGGCACGCTGGACTTCCAGGGAGAGCCTGGCAAGGTCAGCAGCGTCGTCCACCGCGCGCACAGCGGGAGTGGGACGTGCGATCGCGACAGCGATCAGGAAGAACGCGAATCGTGTTCTCATACGCGTGTCGCACAGCATAACGCCGGCGATTCCCATCCGGAAGGGAGGAAACAGTGAGGAGACATCTGTTCGCGGTGGTGATGCTACTCGCCGGATCTGCGTTCGCGCAGCAGCGCGCGCCCGAGATCGCCTTCACGTCGGTCCCCGACTACCCCAATCTTCCGGCGGGCATGAACTTCGGCGAAGTCCCGGGCGTGGCAGTGAACTCGACCGGCCACGTGTTCGTCTTCTCGCGCTCGAACAGCGCGAACGGCCCCGCGTTTGGCGCCGCTGCCGCCCAGCTCTTCGAGTTCGATCAGAACGGCAAATTCGTGCGCGAGATTGGCCAGGGCCTCTACGCCTGGTCGGAGGCGCACAGCGTGCGCATCGATCGGAACGACAACATCTGGGCCATCGACAAGGGCTCGAACATGGTGGTCCGGTTCAACCCGCAGGGCCGCGTCGTGTGGGTGTTCGGACGGAAACAAGAGGCGGCCGACGGCGCCGAGCCGCTCGGGCATCCAGACCCGCCGCTGCCGCCGGTGGACGGCAACTTCCGTCAGCCGACCGACGTGGCCTGGGACTCGCTGGGCAACATCTACATCACCGACGGGTATATCAACTCGCGCGTCGCCAAGTACGACAAGAACGGCGACTGGGTGAAGTCATGGGGATCGAAGGGCACCGGCCCTGGCCAATTCGACATCCCGCATTCGATTGCCATCGACCTGCGAGACAACATCTACGTCGGCGATCGCACGAACCATCGCATCCAGGTGTTCGACACCGACGGCAACTTCAAGCGGATGTTTTCCATCGATGTGCCACCCGATCCCACGTCTCGCCCCGTCAACGGCCCGACGCCCACCGGCGAACGTCTCAAGCAGGCGATTGGAGCCCCCAATTCGCTCTGCATCACGCCCGGGCCCACTCAGGTGCTCTTCGTTGGAGAATCGACATACCCTGGACGAATCTTCAAGGTTGCCCTCGACGGCACCGTGCTGGGAGTGATCGGTCGATCGGGACGCAACCTCGGACAGTTTTCCGGTGCGCACGCGCTCGCGTGCCCCACGGAGCGTGAGCTGTACGTCGGCGAGACTTCGAATTGGCGGGTACAAAAACTGCTCCTGCGCTGACCTGTGATCACAGTAGAGCGCAGAGATGCCGCAGGCGGCGTACCACGTTCGAAGATCGGAGGTAGACGTGAGCGTTGCACCGGACATCCCGAGACGGAAACACAAGGTCGCCATTATGAACGCCGTCCACGACCTGCCGGTGCTGGTCGCGCGCGACGAAGGCTTCTTTGTCGATGAGGGGCTCGACCTCGATTTCGTGACCACGCCGGGCATGGGACAGGTGACGACGATGCACGAGGTCACGTTCGAGTCGGTATTCGATCGGCCGCTCGACTCGGTCTACAACGAGGGCGGCATCGATCAGTACCGTATGTGCGAGTGGGGCATCATGAAGCGCGCAGTGGAGGCGAACACTGAAGGGCGCCGCAGCCGCAAGATCGTTGCGCTTGGTGCTTCGATGTCGAAGTTCGCCATCGTTGTGGCGAAGGACTCGAAGATCTACGAGCCCGAGATGCTGAAGGACAAGTTGATCTCGGTGACGCCGAACAATGGCTCGCACTTCACGATGCTGAAGATGCTCGAGGGTTTTCTCGAGCCGCAGCACATAAAGACAACGAACGCGGGCTCCATGAAGAAGCGGCTCGAGGCGCTCTACACGGGCGAGGTCGCCGGCGTGGTGCTGATGGAGCCGTGGATCAGCGTCGCGCAGAAGAACGGTCTGCGCATCCTGATCGAGTCACACTCCACACGCAGCGAGGCGGCCAGCGACGAGGTGAACGGGCCGACGCTGGCGGCAATGTTCCGCGCGCAGGCCCGCGCGGTGGAGCTGATTGAAAAGGACCCAACTCCCTTCATCCATTACCTGGTGGCGGAGACCGGCGGCCTGCTCGACCGCAAGGATTTCCAGGCGTGGCGTCTGCAGCACGCGCCGCCGCAGCCCTACACGCGCGAGCGGTTCGAGGATACGTACAACTGGACCGTCAAATGGAACATGACCGTGCCGGGCGCGACCTACGAGAATACGGTCGACAATCGCGCGTGGATCTGAAGCACCTCGGCATCGCAGCACTCTGTCACGCGCACGCTGAAGCGTGCGCACTACTCCGTCATACCAGTGGCGCCATCATGAGATGAATCGTCGCCACGAGCACGATAAGCATCACTGTCGCTGCGAGGCCAATCCACATCATCCGCGCTATGCTCACCTCGCCGGCGGCAAACGCGGTCGCCGAGGTCGCACCCGCCCACGGGAAGATCAGTCCTACGCCGACATGGCCGAGCAGAATCGCCATCGAGGCGGGATTGAATCCGATCTGCTGGGCGGCGGGAACGAAGATGCTCGCGAAGAGCGCCGTGCCTGAAATGAAGTTCGTCGCGATACCCGCAGCCGCTGCGGCGACGTAGGGCAGCATCGTGGCACCGATTCCCAAACGACTGACCATGCGACCTACGGTTTCCGCGACGCCGAACTGCGTCAGCGCGTCGGTCATCGCGACCGCGCCGGCAACGAGGAACATGGTGTTCCACGGGCCATGCTGTTCGGCATCACGCCATGACAACAGCGCTCCGCCCGCGCGCGCACGCGCGCCGTCTTCCGACGAGCGGATCGTGAAGAGCAGGAACAACACGGCCGGTGGCACGACCCAAACCGGAAGCGCCCGCGCGGCCGCCGCCGTGACGGGATGGTTACTGCCCAACGCGACCTCGAGCAAGGTCGGGAGCGTAAAGAGCGCCACCATGATCGCAAAGACGACCAGCACGCGGACTTCGTTCGCTCGCATCGGCCCGAGCTTGGCGCGCTCGGCCCGGAGAAACGCTTCGCCGCTCGGCAGCGCCCGGATCTCCGGCGGAACGACGATCCACAGCAGTGCGTAGAACGCGACGAGCAGCGCGAGACAGACTGGCATGCCAACGATCATCCACTCGAAGAACCCGAGCTGCCGGCCCGTGACCTGCTCGAGGATGGCGACGGCGATCGCGTTGTGTGGCACGCCCATGATCGTCGCGGTGCCGCCGGCGACCGATGCGTAGAACGTTCCCAGCGTGATGAAGGCAGCAAAGTTGGCCGTGGCCGCGCGAGCGGTGCCCGACATGGTCCAGGTGTGGCGCACCACCGACATTCCGATTGGCACCGTCATCGCCACGGTGGCGGCGTCGGAGACAAACATGGAGATCGCGGTAACGATGAGCATATAAATGAATGTCAGCCGGTGCATCCGGCCCCCGATGCCGCGCAGCGCGAGAAACGCGAGGGCGAAGCGGTACGCGAGTCCGTGCTTCTCGATCGCGTACCCCATGAGCACGGTTCCGAGGATCCAGAAGAAGATCGGCTGGCCGTACAGCCGCATCGTCTCGGCGATGTTCATCACGCCGGCGGCAGGAAATACGAGAAACGGCAGCATCGCAGCCACGGCCCAGGGCATCGGCTGCGTCATCCACCAGACGATCACGCAAACGAAGGTCGCGAGCGCGAGGCGTCCCTCGTACGACAGCCCGAGCGGCACGGCTGCCGTTAACGCGAACGCCGCGGGACCGGAGAGCAGTCGGAGCAGGAACAAGAGCCGAAATGCTACACCACGGCTCGTTAGACGTCTTGAACGGTCAGAATCCTTACCGACGAGGCGAGTGTCTGCGATCCGTTCAATTCCCAATCTCCGATTTCCAACCACCAATGCGGCGAGCTATGTTGGGAGTTGGAAGTTGGGAGCTGGGAGTTGACAACTCGTTCTCGTCTCTCTGTGGAACGACCCCGGTTGAAAACGGCGCTCGTGGCGCGCGGACACACGCAGGCGCTCAGGGACGGCACCGTGCGGCCGCGCACGTGCGACCTCGCGTTCGAAGACGTGCCCGTGATCATCCAGGCGTTCCGCCGGATGGTGCGAGGACTCGAGTTCGACGTCGCGGAGCTGGCGATCACGACCTACATCTGCGCGCGGGCACATGGCAAGCCGTTCACCGCAATTCCAGTATTTCCAATGCGCGCGTTTCATCATGGCGCGATCCTGCACCACACCGGCAGCGGTATCCGGACGCCGAAGGATCTCGAGGGCCGGCGGATTGGCGTCAATCGCGGTTATACGGTCACGACTGGTGTCTGGGCGCGCAGCATTCTTCAGCATCAGTACGGCGTCGATCTGAACAGCATCACGTGGGTGCTGTCTGGCGACGAGCATGTGGAGGAATGGCAGCCGCCCGTCAACGTCGTGTCGATTGAGCCGGGAAAGAAGATGGAAGACATGCTGGTCTCAGGGGAAATCCCTGCCGCCATCGGCGTTCACGTGGACTCGCCCGAGGTGAAGCCGCTTATACCAAATGCAGCGACAGCAGGCCTCGACGCGCTGCGGTCACGCGGCCTTCACCCGATCAACCACACCATAGTGGTGAAAAACGATCTACTGGACGCCTATCCCGATCTCGCGCGCGACCTGTTCGAGGCATTCACCGAAGCCAAGCGGCTCTACATCGATCGTGTGGACGATCCGATGCTGCTCAGGGTGAAGGAGATCATCGGCGACCCGCTGCCCTACGGCGTCGAGCCGAACCGCAAGATGCTCGAGGCTATCATCCAGTACGCGGGCGAGCAGGGGATCATCCGGCAATCGTTCGCTGTCGAGGATCTCTTTGTCTCAGACTGACCGCTAGCGCGCCAAGGGAGCAGAGGGCGCGGGGAAAACCAAAACGCAGGGAGCGCGGAGGAGCAGAGGTACGCGGGACAAAAGACGTCGCAGATGGCGATTGGCGCCTACACTACAACCCTCGAACCGGGCGACCGCCGCGCACGTCGTCCGCGTATGCGGTGATCGCGTCGAGCGTGACGCGCGCGACGTTCGCATACCGCGCCACATCATCCTCCAATGCGCGGGCGACGTTGCCGATTGCGTTCCCGATCGAGCGAACGCGGCCATCGAGCCCCGGACTGCCACCGAGACCGCCGAGCACGGGAATCGAAACGGCCTGCGTCACGGCAGGGCCGGCGACGGGACCGGAATGCCTGAAGTCGAGCATTGCTGCACCAGCGTCTTCGAGCAGTCGCGCCTGCGCGACGCAGGCGTCGGTCTCGTGCGCGCTGAATTGCGCCCACACCGGAATGCCGGTACTAACCACCGCACGGACGCCGGCGGCGTCGGTGTCCAGCTTCACCATCTCCGCGCCACCTTCGTCGACGATCACGCGCGCGGCACGGACAATGGCATCCGGCCCATCGCGCATCGCTCGAGTCGGAACATCACAGCTGACCAGCGCTCGCCTCACGCCACGACGGACGCCGCGGCAGGCGAGGACCATCTGGTCGAGCGTGACCTCGGTCGCGCTCTCATGCCCCCATAGCGTGACGCCGACCGAGTCGCCAACCGAGACGAGGTCCACGCCGCCACGGTCCGCAATCTGCGCCATCTGGTAGTCGTAGACGACAATTCCGACGATCTTGCGACCATCGCGCTTCATCTGCTGCAGCGTGGACAGCGTTACCCGGTCGGTCACGTCGCCAATGGTATGCGGAATGCCTCGCAGTTGAATGCTTCGCGTAGAGCGGGGGCTTGAGCCCCCGCGTTGACGATCACGCGCAGGCTAAAGCCTGCGCTCTACTTCGAGGTG
>Ga0075418_10001384_pt1 | contig 27361 bp, 27 predicted proteins | sample SoiMetdeltSBSDD2_FD_81776 | JGI IMG/M metagenome (GOLD analysis project Ga0075418, IMG submission 81776) | Bulk soil microbial communities from a Populus tree surrounding site in Tennessee, USA - Soil MetaG P. deltoides SBSDD2 | ecosystem: Environmental > Terrestrial > Soil > Tree plantation...
ACGTGCGGGTGCTGCGGCTGCTCGATGCCGAGTGGCTGGACAGCATCGAAGGGGCGCCTCGCATCCAGGCGGCGATCAGCGCGTTCCGCGCCCGCGGCGGCGTCGTCGAGACCGAAGAGCGGAGCGTGGTGTCGCCGCTCGTCTCTTTTGCAGCTGATCCTCCGCAGTGACGTGAATCGTATATAGGCGACGCCCAAACACCTGTAAGATCCGCGCGTGGCGCGCTGCCAGGAGCCATCTGGGGATCCCACTTCTTCACGACCGACACCGAGGGGAACCTCGTAGCTTCCTCGCCTTTGAGGGCGCAGCAACTGAGGATTCTCGAGCGCGCGTGGTAAATTCCACGACCCTGGAGGTCCTCATGTGCGCGAACTCGGTTGCCACCCAACGGGCGGCTGTGTAGAGGACAAAACATGAAGAAGCTGCATACAGCCCTTTTAGCAGTCGTCATCGCGGTCGTGATGCCCCGTTATGCGAACGCCGCGGGCAGCTCCTGCGACAGCCTGCTGAAACTGACGCTGGAGAATACGACGGTGACACGTGCCGAGCTCGTGCCGGAGGGCGGCTTCAAAACGCCTGGCGGCGGCAATGCCGCACAGAACGCGGACCGCTTCGCACGATTGCCGGCGTTCTGCCGCGTCGCAGCGACCCTGAAGCCGAGCGCTGATTCAGACATCAAGATCGAGGTGTGGCTGCCGGTGTCCGGGTGGAACGGTAAGTTCGAGGCAGTTGGCAACGGCGGGTGGGCAGGGACCATCAGCTATCCCGCGATGGCGCAGGCGCTCGGCCGCGGCTACGCGACGACCTCCACCGATACCGGCCACAGTACTCCAGGCGGCAGCTTCGCCCTCGGACATCCTGAAAAGCTGACCGACTATGCCTACCGCTCCGAGCACGAGATGACTGTCAAGGCGAAGGCGATCATCAATGCGTTCTACGGGAACGCGCCATCGCGCTCGTACTTCAACGGGTGCTCGACCGGAGGGCGGCAGGCGCTGATGGAGGCGTCACGATTCCCGCAGGACTTCGATGGAATCATTGCCGGCGCGGCCGCGAATCCGAAGACACATCTCGATACATGGCGCATCTGGATGGGACTGGAGACATTGAAGGATCCGGCCACCCGCATCCCCAAGGAGAAATATCCAGCGATTCACCAGGCCGTGCTCGCTGCGTGCGACGCCCGCGACGGGTTGAAGGACGGGCTGATTTCGGATCCAACGAGTTGTCATTTCGATCCGCAGGTGCTGGCGTGCAAGGAAGGCGATGGACCCGACTGTCTGACCGCGAAACAGGTGCAATCGGTGAGGACCATCCTGGGTCCAGCGAAGAGCCCTCGCACGGGCGAAGAGATCTTTCCCGGTTATCAGCCGGGAACCGAGCTGGCATGGGGTCTTTTGATCGGTGGACCTGACCCTTATGCCACGGCGCTCGATCAGTTCAGATACATGGTCTTCAATGATCCGGATTGGGATTGGAGGACATTCGACGTTGATCGGGATCTGGCGAAGGCCGATCAGGTTCTGCACGGCCTGCTGACCGCGATCGATCCGAAGAGCCTGAGCGCATTCTTCACGCGTGGCGGCAAGCTCCTGACCTATCACGGCTGGAGCGACCAGGACATCGCGCCGCTGGCGAGCGTGAACTTCTACAAGAACGTGAGGAGCACGCTCGGAGACCAAACGGTGTCGAGCTCGATGCGCCTTTTCATGGTGCCTGGCATGGGACATTGCGGCGGTGGCGAGGGGCCGAACACCTTCGACATGATGGTCCCGCTCGAGCAATGGGTCGAGAAGGGCGAGGTGCCGGGACGCATTGTCGCGTCGCACAGCACGAACGGCAAGATCGACCGCACGCGCCCGCTGTGCCCGTACCCACAGGTGGCGCGCTACACGGGTAAGGGCAGCATAGACGAAGCGGAAAACTTCACCTGTCAGTTGCCATGAAGCGAGGAGGGGATCAGATGAAGCGGTTCGCCCTGTTTGCAGCGGGACTTGGCGTCCTCGTCGCGGGTATCGCGTTGCAGTCGGGAGCGGCACAGGGCCAGGGGAAGAGCAGCGGCCTCAGACTGACCCTCGTCGGGATCGCGGTCAGCGATTATGCAAAGTCTCAGGCGTTCTACGAACGCGTCATGGGATTTCCGGTCGCTTTCAAGTTCTCGAACCAGGACCGCACGCGGACGAACACGTTCTTCCAGATAGGCCGAGATTCGTTCCTTGAAATGCAGCAGGCGACCGCCGATGTGCGGCCCGGCCTCACGCATGCTCATTTCGTCGTCGACGATCTGAATGCCACGCTCGCGAGGCTGCGGCAGGCGTGGTTGCTGACGGTGTCGCCGAATAGGCAGCCTGCAAGCTCCGTGAGCGCGGCTGGCTTCTCTCAAAACATCTTCGTGAAGAATGCCAATGTCTACGATCCGGATGGCATCAGACTGGAGCTGAACGAGCTCGTCCCCGAGTCGCTCATGAAGAAAGCGACGGAATCGTGGACGGCCGCTCAGGACGCGAAAGGCTTGACGCTGAGCGTGGTTGGCGTCGCCGCCACAGACGCGCCAGCATCGGCGAAGTTCTATCAGAATGTCGTGGGGTTTCGAGTCGCATTCACGTTTGGCAGCACAGATCCCCAGCGAATGAATGTCTATTATCAAACCAGCCGCGACACGTTCCTCGAGATGCAGCCGGCAGGAGCAAATCTCCGTCCTGGGATGACGCACTTCCACTTGCTGACGAGCGACCTCGATGCCACGATCGCTCGGCTCCGGCAAGCCGGGCTCGTCGCGGGCACTGGTAACACGCCCGGTACCATCGGTCAAACGGTGACGGTTTCTCCGGGCGCCCATGTCAAGAACGTCAACGTGTTCGATCCGGATGGCACTCGACTCGAGTTGAATGAGTACATTCCGGAGTCGCTGCCAAAGAAGGCGGTGGACTCGTGGCAATGAGGAGGCAGACTGTGCGCAACTTCATCCTGGCTTCAACGGCCGCGGTGGCGGCGCTGCTCGTCGCGCACGCCTTGGAATCCGCGCTTCAAGGCCAACAACTGCGCAAAGCCGGCGAGGAGTACATATCCGAGGGCATTCCGAAGATGCCGAACCCACCCGGCCCCGCGCCGAAACGGGATCTATCCGGCGCGTGGGTAGGACCGGGCACCAGCAACAAGCCCGATCCCGCGCCGCCGATGACGCCGGCGGGCGAGGCGATTCTCAAGCAACGCAAGGCGTACAACCTCGCTACCAATCTCGGGAACAACGCGGACGCCGCTCCCGGAGCATCGAACGATCCGGCCATCACCTGCGATCCGCTCGGCTTCCCACGCAACGTGCTCACATACGCGATCACCAACCGCGGCGGAGTGCTGTTCGGCTCCGCGCCCAACCGCATCCTCATCGCGTATGAGCAGCAGCGCCTCTGGCGCGAGATCTGGATGGATGGCCGCGCGCTGCCGAAGGCCGTCGACGTGAGGGGCGCTCCCGAATCGCGGTACTACGGATATTCAGTCGGCCACTGGGAGAATGACACCACGCTCGTCATCGATACGACCGGTCTGGACGAACGCGCGTGGCTCGACACGGTGGGACATCCGCGCAGCTCCATGGCGCGCATTCAGGAGCGTTACACACGGGTCGATCAATACAACATACAGCTGACCGTCACGGTGAACGACCCGAAGTTCTATACGAAGCCGTGGACCTTCATGCGCGCGAACCTGTATTGGATGAAGGCGCAGGAGTTCCCCGAGACGCTCTGCATCCCGTCGGAAGCGATCGAGTATCGGGACACGCTGGCGAAGCCATCCGGCATCCAGATCCCGTAGCTGCTGTCATCGCGTGAACCTGCATGTCCTGAAGTCCACATCGTCGGTCGTGGAGTAATCGACCTCCGCGACGAGCACCGTGTCTTCATAGTGCCCGTCCATGAGGAGGAGTCCACGCTTGTCCGACGCGATGTTGAGCCCCTCTCTTCCCCACGCCCAGCTGGCGCCCTGTTCGACGGCGCCGTTGCTGTAACTGACCGACGCGATCCCTCGATCGCCAAGAACAAACGCCGCGACGAAGCAATCGCCTGTCGCGCGCCACGCGCCGCGCGCATTCTCTTGGGCGGCGGGCGCGAACGCCACGTGCGTCAAAACCACGGAAACGATCAAGCGGGAAGGCGCATTCACGCCAGCGCATTATCGCCGCCTTCGTGCTTCGCCTTCAGTAGGGCCGAAACGAACCGAGCACCAGGCCCGCCGCAAGCGCAGCTCCGCGACGCAGCCGCTGGTGCGAACGCGCCGGCGGATTGCAGATCAGAAAGCTCGCCTCTTCGGATTCGCCGCCCATGCCGCTCGTGTGACGTCCCGATATCGGAATCAGGAGGCCTGACGAGTCAGGCGGTTCTCCGATCAACGCTGCCTGCGCTACCCGATCGAGATGTGTCAGCCCGTAGCCCGCCAGCAGTCGTTGCGCGGAAAGCTGTGGCGAGAGTGCAAAGCCGGATAAGAGCGCCTGACCCGGAAGAAAGGGGCGCTCGAGGATCAGCAACGCCGGCGGACTCGGTTTTACCCGGATCGGCAGCAGACGGATCAACGGGTTCGAAAACCCCGTCACACCCAACGTCAGGGAATACGTCGAGGCCTCGAATATGCCACGGCCCCATGGCGGCAGGCGCGACGAGATGGCGGCCTCGAGCAGTCCGAAGGGCGATGGGCCAAGCGGACCTGAGACCGACCATCTCCTGCCGGGTCGCTCCCGGATCGGGACCGTCAGATCGGCTGTGAGTGTGTCGGCTTTCGTTCGGATCACGACGTCTCCGAGCGTGAGCGGCTCGAACAGACCGGATCGATTCAGCCTCGCGAGGCTGGCTCGCAGACTTCCAACGTCGAACAGCGAGCGCTCCTGAAGGGTCATCGCTCGACGGAGGGTAGACTCGTTGATTCGGTGGTGGCCTGAGAAGTCAATACGGCCAACGGTGTACGCGGATCCGCTCTGCACGCGGGCGATGACGTCCACCCACGCTCTACGGGGATTGAGCAGCGCCGGGCCATCGGTGTGCGAGACCGCCAGTTCGACGGCGAAATCAAGCAGGCCGTGGGTTTCAGCGTTTCGTCTCGCATCGAGAAGCCACGTGCAGAGAGTGTCAGCGGGGAACTCACCGCTCGAATCGGTGGCGATTGCTCGACGCTGGTCATTGATTCCATCAATCTCGAAGTGGCGTACCGCGTACTTCGGACCTGATTGCACCTCGAGCGTCAGGATCGCGTCGCCTCCATCGATTGTGAAACCGTCGACCCCAACACGCGCATCGAAGTACCCCTGCGAGAAGTAGAACGAGCGGAGCCGAATCAGATCCGCTTCGACGGCGCGGGGCTCGTAGACCGGCCGTCGCCTCCAGATACCGGGAATCACGCTCCGGCTCTCGAGCTCCTGCAGCACCTTCTTCAGCGCATCCGGTTCGAACGCGGGATCTCCCGCGAACCGGACTTCACGAATTCGCGGCGCGTGAGCGGCTTGTGCGGTTCCCGTGTCCTCGCTGACCTGTGGCTCGGCTGAGGCGCTCGTGACGGTGGCCAGCAGGCAGAGGAGGACCGCGGCCGGCTTCATGGCGCTTACGGGTTAGATGTCCGAAGCGCCGCTGCGGTCTTCCGTTATGCCACCGCCGCTCCTCGGCACCGCCTACGCGGGCCGATGCGCGCGCAGGAACGAACGAATCTGACGCACGGCGAGCGGAATTCGCTCCTTCGGTTCTTTCCACGGGAACATGCTGACTTCAGCCTTGGGCGCGAGCATCGCGCATTCCATGGCGACGGCGTACGGGTGTGCAGGGACGTCGTCCGGCAGAACCAGGACCGGATTCTGGCAACTCCGGACGAAATCGCGTGTCACCGTGAACACGAAGTCAGGGTTGGTCTCGAACATCCTGGTGACGAACTGGTCAGTCGTCTGCAACGAGATCTCCGGCCGTTTCGCGGTCAACAGTGCACCCCAGTTCGCCCAGAATGCGCCTGGGTACTTCCGGTCGCGCATTTCCGGACGCCAGCCGACGGGCTGCGCCACCACGGCTGCGGCAATCCGATTCGGTGCGCGCTTCAGAAGACCCCAGATGAAGGGGCCGCCAATGCAGAAGCCCATCACCGAGAACTTGTCGATTCCCAAATGATCCATCAGGCCGATCTGGTCGTCGGCATGGGATTCCCACGGCCTGTCGACCTCGACCGGACCCGTCGATTGGCCGTTGGGGGCGTTGCGCAGATCCGCCGTGATGCAGCGATATTCCCCTTTGAACTCCTCGATCGCGTTAAAGGGCGGGTTGCCGGTGAAGAAGCCAATGGTCGCATTCAGTCCGCCGCCCGGAAGCAGCAGCAGCGGGAAGCCCGAACCAGCCTCCTCGTAGTGGATGCGAACCGAGCCTTGCTCGTAAAACTTGCCCGCACTGTTCGTCTGCTGGGCAAACAGGCGCGGCACGGCGCCCACTGTTGCCGCCGCAACACCCGCCTTCAATATGGAGCGTCTGGTCGAATCCATAGTCGGCCTCCTCGCCTGCGGATAGTAATCGCAGTTGATTCGCGGGCGCGAGCATTTCAAAACCGGAACTCGTAGCCAGGATCGAGTGACTTGCCGACAGGATCGGCGCTCAGCAGAAACTCATGAATGAGGAACGGGTTCGTTCGCGAGTGAAACGTCGCGTTGCGAATCACCTCGAACCCGTGTTCGATGCCGGCCGACTCGTCGATGTCGATGTCCGCGGCCAACGAACCGTTCCCTTTCCCGCGCATGAAGGTCACCTGCAGATTGGCGTGCGCATCCCGGCTCTTGAAACTCTCGCCGGTCATCTCGAAACCCGGTAGCGCTTTGTGAAGGTTGTCAGGCGCCGTTCTGAACAACGCGCTCTGGCGAAGCCGTTCAGGAAGGCCGGAACTGACCCGCGCGAAGAAGCGGTCCTGCCGGCAGACCAGCACGCCGCCGATCTCTGAAATGCATCCTCCCGTCGTCGTGTCATCAGCCGCCTTTGTGATCAGATTCAGGAAGCACGCCTTTCGAAGCGGTCCAAGCCGCCGGTAGAGATCTTCCCCCTTGAGATTCAGCAGATCCTTATCCTCCTCGCTCACAGCGATCATCTCTGCGTCGTTCAGGATCTTGCGCGCATGCGCGGAGAGACTATCGAACGTAGGGGCCTTGATATCCCGCACGTCGCCTGGCTTCACCCAGAACTCAACCTGATCGCTCGCGGTGTTGACGCGGTTCTCCTGAATCCGCTGAAAGAATCCGTATGGCCGGTAGTGGTCGGCCTCCGCAAACACGCGATACATCGTACCGACGCCGCCTCGACATGTGATTCCCGTGATCGTCAAGTGCGGATCGGGACCGGCGAGCGTCACATGCATCGTCTCGCCGCCCGTGCCCGGCTCACCGGAAAACCGCAACAACTCGACGGAAATGTTTCGCACCGGCTCGCCGGCCAGGTCGGTCAGATGGACATCAAGAGCGCCTGAAGGCATAGGCATCTCCTACCAATAGCCCAAAATGTGATGACAAATTCTGACATATATAGATAATTCTTGTTATCGCTGGCCAGCAGCGTACACCAAATGAACGTGTCGCTGACGCCGGAGCTCGAAGAGATGGTGAACGAGAAAGTCCGCAGCGGTCTGTATCAGACCGCCAGCGAGGTCGTACGCGATGCGCTCCGGCTCCTGAAGCAGCGCGACGACGAGGCCCGGCGGGCCGACCAGCGTGCAGGCTTGACGAGTGGTGAGCGAGGGCGGCCTACGAACCGAAAGCCGCAGCGCGCGACCCGACAGCGCACGAAGCGCTGATCGCTCGCGCCCCTTCAACAGTCATCAGGAGGAGTCGATGGCGCGGATCTACCAACAAGCTGCGGTGATTCCTTACCGAATTCGCAAGGAACGGGTCGAGGTCGCGCTCGTCACCTCCTCGAGGGGCAAACGGTGGATCCTGCCGAAGGGGTGGGTAGACGCCGGAGAGCGACCGCGTGACGCCGCAATCCGCGAAGCGGAGGAAGAGGCCGGGCTGAGGGGAATCGTGCCGCGGAAGCCGCTCGGCCGCTACCTCTATGTCAACGGCGAGGGCCGGTGTCGCGTGGACGTGTACGTGATGCGCGTTACCGATGTGCGCGAACGCTGGCTGGAAGACTCGCTCCGGCGTCGACGCTGGATGCCGCTCCACGACGCCGCGGCATGTCTGCGGGAAGAGCTGCGACGGTTCGTTCGAGCCATCGAAGGAATGATCGAATTGGAGTCCTGACAACGGTCATGGCACGCGAGATTGCCGATTCGTCAGGAGCGACTGAATCGGTATACGTCGTCCGGAGCGACATCTCACTCGAGGCGCTCACGATCAGTCTGCAGGCGCTGCTGCCGTCGCGGCACTCTCCGATCGTCCGGCGACGGTTCACGGTGCTCGATACGTTCGACGGGCGGATCCGACGAGCGGGAGGGCGTCTCACCCAGGCGGGCCTCAATGGCCGATGCACGATCACGTGGCAGCCGGCGGGTGGCAGAAAACATCTGCTGGTCCCCGCTCGCGGGCCTGTCGGTTTCGCGTGGGATCTTCCCGATGGGCCGCTCCAACAGGTGCTGTCATCCGTGATCGGTGTGCGACGGCTGCTCGCACAGGCGGACGCAGAGAGGTATGGATCGCTCCTCGAAGTGCTGGACGGTCGACGCAAGATTGTGGCGCGCCTGCGGATCGAGTCCGGCCGCGCGCGTCCGCCGATGGTGCGCAGCGCCTGGCAGCCGCTGCCGATCTTCATCACGTTGACGAGCCTGCGCGGATATGAAGACGTCTACCAGCGACTCGTGCCAGTGATTGAGAGTCGGCCCGGCATCGAGCCCTCGCCTGAACATCCCGATGACGTGACACTGCGTCAGGTCGGTGCTCCGACAGGAGCTCATGTCTCGTCGCCGCTGACGGATCTCGATCGGACGGTTCCGGCAGAGGTCGGGGCTCGGAAGGTTCATCTTGGCCTGCACCAACTCCTCATCCTGAACGAGCCGGGTCTGCGCGCAAGCCTCGACACCGAGTTCCTTCACGACTTTCGGGTAACCATCCGCCGCACACGATCTCTTCTCGGTCAGATCAGACAGGTTTTTCCTCAGCGTGTGGTCGATCACTTCTCGACTGAATTCTCGTGGATCGGGCGGCTGACCGGTCCGTTGCGCGATACCGACGTTCTTCTTCTTGCGCTCCGAGAACGCTCGAAGGAGATCTCCTCCGTCGAGATGGACGTGCTGACCGCTTTCCTCGGCGAATCGCGGCGGCAGGAGCACCAGAAGCTCGTTGAAGCCTTGGACAGCGCTCGGTACCGAAAGCTTCTGTCGGATTGGGAGGGATTTCTCACACGGTCAAACGCGATTGGTCAGAAGCCTCGCAATTCGGAACGGCCGCTGGCGCACGTGGTCTCACGACGTGCGTGGCGCCTGAGCGAGCGAATCGCCGACGGCGCCGCGAGTATCGACGAGCGCACCGAACCAGCACAACTCCACGAACTGCGGATCCGCGCGAAGAAGCTGCGTTACCTTCTGGACGCGACGGCCGCGCTCTTCAACGCCGCCGATCTCGAATACATCCTGAGCGCTCTGAAGAAGCTGCAACGGGTCCTGGGCGACTTCAACGACGCGCAGGTGCAGGAAGACCGTCTGCTCGAATGTGCTCGCGCGTTGGTCGACGGCGGCGCTCCCGGGAGCGTCCTGGTCGTTGTCGGCCGTTTGGCGGAACGACGTCGTCATCGCCGCGAGGTCTTACGCGCTCAGATCGTCGACGGACTCGCCCGGTTCCGTGCCGATGACACGCGCTCGGTGTACCGGCGTGCATTCAGGGAAGCCGTAATGGCGAAGGTTCAGCAATGAGCGTGGTGGCCATCTACAACATGAAGGGCGGCGTCGGAAAGACGACGACGGCTGTGACGTTGTCCTATTTCGCGGCTGCGGACGGCCATCGCACGCTTCTGTGGGATCTCGACGCGCAGGGCGCGTCCAGCTTCGCGTTCCGCATACGGCCACGTGTCCCGGGATTTGGCAAGCGGGCCCTGAAGACCGGTGAGTTGCTGGAAGCGGCCATCAAAGAGACCGACTACCACAACCTCGATCTGCTTCCCGCGGACTTCACCTACCGCAAACTCGATCGCCTGCTTGGTCATTTCGGCAGGCCAAAAGATGCCGTGGCGGCTCTTCTCGACACCATCGCTCGCGACTACGACACCGTGTTGCTTGATTGTCCACCAGGCTTTTCGCTGCTGACAGAAGGCCTTTTTGCGGCAGTCGACGCGGTGCTGGTGCCCACGATCCCCACGACGCTCTCGCTGCGCACGCTCGGGCGCATGATCAAATGGGCGGAGCGGTCTGACTCTGCGTCTGACGTGGCCGCATTCTTCAACATGGTTGACCGCCGCAAAACGCTCCATCGGCGCGCGTGCGAGTGGTCGGCGCGGCAATCTGAGATCTTTCTTGCCGGACAAATTCCGTACGCCAGCGCTGTCGAACAGGTGGGTATCTTGCGGATGCCACTGCCCGTGTTTGCCCCGCGTGAACCTGCGAGCCGCGCGTTCGCTGCAGTCTGGGCAGAGCTCCAGACGCGTGTCCAGCAGCGGCGGATTGCGGGCCGTCCACCACTCAAAGACAGATGGATCATTCAATTGCGGAGCATTGAGTCGCTCATAGTGCAGCTCGAGTCCCTCCATTCTCAAGAGGGGGCGGTGTCGGATGTTGCGGCGGCCGATGACCGCATTGACAGCCGATCGGCTCGTCGGGACCCCGCAGCTGACGGCAGAGGGGACACCTTATTCGTGCATCGCTTCGACACCGATGAACGGCACTTGCAGCACTGCGGCTGCGTTCTCGAGCTTCACGAACTCGGAGGAGCGTTCCTTGTCGTGGCGGCGCGCTCCGACGTGAACGAGAATGTCGCCGATACGGCCGGACGCGCGCTCGCCCAGATTGATGCCGGCTGGGCGTCGGGAATTCTGTCCGGAAGGATGTCTCCTCTGGACGCCCTCCAACACAGGCTCGGTCCAACAGCGATGGTCGACCACGTTCGTGCCGTCGTTGCCGCGAGGAGATTGGTCCGCATCGATTCGGTTATCAACCAAGGCGAAAACCTTGCCTTACAATGGTCCCGCCGGTGACACGCCGGCGTCCCCCCTGACGAACGTTCATGCCAGAGGCGCGCGAACTTCGCTCTGTGATCGAAGCCGCGGAGCAGGCGGTGTCCGTCGGCGACTATGTCACGGCCGAATTGAACCTGCGCGAGGCTGCCGCGCTTCAAGAGACACAGTTCGGACCATTCCATCCGGATCTGGCCAATACCCTGAACAACCTCGCGGTCGTCTATGAGAGAGCCGACAGCCCGGCCGAAGCCGAGCTGTGCTACCGGCGCGCCTATGCGATCGCAACGACGGCTCTCGAGCCAAGCCATCCGTTCGTGACGACGAGCCGAAAGAATCTCGAGGACTTTTGCACGGCGCGCGGACGACCGTTTGATCGGTCCGCGGCGGCCCCACGCGAAAGAGTAATACCGCGCAAACCGGTGCGTACGTCCCCTCGCCCGATCATGGTCGGCGCGGTGGGCGCGCTCGGTTTCGCGATCCTGGTGGCCGCCGTCTTCTGGCTTCGATCATTGGATCGCGGGGACCCTTCATCAACCAGCCGAACGCAAACATCGGCGCCGCACGACGCGTCGCCAACGGTCGTCCCGGTCGAGTCCGAACAAGGGTCGCACGTGGCCACCCCCCGAGCTCACACGACCGAATCTCGCGACAGCGACAGTTCAATCGCGCACGACATCAAATCCGCAGCGGCGGGGGGTGCTAGTCCGGTAGCGCGCGAGCGTCGTGCAGCCGCGCGCGAGAGTCGTGCACCTGCGACAACGGCGCCCGCCGTCGTCACGATCGCCGAGGCGCACCTCTGTCGCCGTTTGTCGACGAGAGGTTGGCGTTGCGACCAGGTCACCAGCCCGGTGAATCCAGGATCGCTGTTCTTGTACACGCGTGTGATGGCCTCCAACAACACCACGATTGAACATCGTTGGTATCGCGATGATCGCCTCAGCCAATCGGTGGAGCTTCGCATTCAACCGAGTCCGGGAACCGGATACCGCACTTACAGCCGTCGCACCGTGAGTGCCGAAACCGCAGGGAACTGGCGAGTGGAAGTCAGAACCAAAGACGGATCTCTGCTGCACGAAGAGCGTTTCGTCGTTCGCTAACGCTCCCGTCAACATGCGTTTGCCGCTCTTGATGTAGCATTCCGCCCGCACCGCGCTTTCGGGAGGGGAACGATGCTCGCCAAGACGTGCACGCTGGCCATCGTTGTCGCCGGCCTGCTGGGGATGAGTCTCCGGCATGTCGACGCCGCGGGACAGGCAACCGAACCTCGTGCCGAGCGTCTTCGCAGGGAGACGAACAACGTCGCCTTGCAGAACCTCGCGCCTTTCAAAGTCTTCGACAATCTCTATTACGTCGGCGTGGGTTATGTCGGGTCGTGGCTCATCACGACGAATGAAGGGCTGATCCTCATCGACACGCTCGAAGGCGCGTACAAAGAGCATTCGATCGAGGGCATCCGGAAGCTCGGGTTCGATCCGCGGAACATCAAGTACGTCATCCTCACGCATTACCATCTCGATCACACTGCGGGAGCGGCCCGTATCCAGGAGCTGTACGCGCCGCGGCTGGTGATGGGCGCCGCGGATTGGGACGCGCTGACGCAGGCGCCGAACCCGAACAACGAACGGCTGCCGCGCCGCGATGTCGCGGTGAAGGACGGAGACACGCTCACCCTCGGATTGACAACGGTCACGCTCCATGTGCTCGGTGGTCACACACCAGCCACGCTCGGCGTCGATTTCACCGTGTACGACGGCGGAAAACCGTACCGGGCGTTCATGTTTGGCGGCGCCGCACCCGGGCCGGGCCGTGAGGCCGCCGAACAGTTCCTCGCCAGCGTGAAGCGCATCGAGCAGATGCAGGATGGTGTGCAGGCACGCATCGTCACGCACCCGTGGATGGATCCGGAATTCTGGGAACGCGTCGACAGGCTGTCGAGTCGCAAACCCGGCGACCCGCATTCGTTTGTCGCGCCCGACGTGTTCCGTGCGTGGATCGCCGAGCTCGAGGCGACTGCAACGACGCGTGTCGATGAGGCGAAGGCGAAAGAGACGGCGAGTCCGGGCAACCAGCGCTAACGACGGCCACCGCCGTCCGAGTAGCCGCTGCTTTTCCGCTCCTGCGGTCTTGCTTCGTTGACGGTCAGACGTCGACCTTCGAACGCTCGCTCGTTGAGCGCATCGCACGCCTTACGGCCCTGATCGGCGTCCGCCATTTCAACGAAGCCGAATCCACGCGACTGTCCGGTCTCGCGATTCCGAACAAGATGCACCGACGCGACCTGGCCCACCGAGGCAAACAGCTGCTCGAGGGTCGATTCATCGGTGTTGAACGACAGATTTCCTACATAGAGTCTCATGCACAATCCTTCGAATAGGTTGGAAGCGGCTGGCTTGTGAACTTCTGGAGCGTGCAGGACTGAACGCAGGCAGAACAAACGCGGGGGGATCCAACGTGACTTTGTCACTGTAGCACGTCGTTCAAGCCCCTCGAGACGGCGGCGCGAGGTGGATTCGCACTCGGGTACGCGGCGCGACCGAGTGGTGATCACGCACATTACTGGTCACCATGCGCAGCATGGTCCATCCGTGTGAAGGGCGTCGGCTTGTGCGAGCCCACGCGATGACGTACAGTGGCACGGTCATCGTTTCCCGCTTTTCTGAGTCCTGATCCCGCGATCAGCCCTCACCAAAGCCATTTGGGGGCTGATGCCAACTCTCTACGTTTTCCCGTTATTCCTAATCGCTCTATGGATCGTGGTGCTCATCCTGTTTGTCTGGATGTATCTGCCCGAGCCGACGATCACAGAGATCATTCGCACTCTGGACTCGCGATCATGAGTTTCGAACGCCTTCGGAAACCTTCGACATCGCAACAGGACGAAAGTGCGTTGAAGCCCGCGACGTGTCCGGAATGCGGATCGAAGAAGTTCGGGACGCTGGCACCGGTCATCACGTCGGACACCTACTGGCGATGTCACGACTGTGGCACCGTGTGGAATGAAATTCGATATCGGCAACAACGGAGGCAGCAGTGGTGAGCGACATGCGGCATCACGCCCGCGCCAGTCGATGAACGAGAGCCTGCATGATTTCCCGGCCGCGGCATCTGAACGCCTTTGAGTTCGCAGTTGTCGCGGCACTTCGCGCCCAGCAACTGCTCGCCGGCTGCACGCCAAGGCTTTGCGGTGAACACAGCGCCACGACGATGGCACAGATGGAAGTTGCCGAGGGTTGCGTGGCGCGGTGCGTCGGCGACGTGGCTGCGACGCCACGGCCAGATGGCCTGGCCCTGCTGAAGAACGTTAATTTCGCCTAAGCGGGTCTCGGCCCTGGCGCATTCCGGCATCTTCGGATTGCGGACCGCGGGGCCGAGACCCGTCCTGTCCTATCGGCCAACTGTTGCCACCGCCTGCTCGAGATCAAATGGTTCTTCGGGACCCGTCTTGACCGCTTCGACGCGCGCCAGGTTCTGCTGCGCTTTTGCGTATCCGGGCTCGGCCTCTAACGCATTACGGTACGCCGCGGCCGCCGCCTTGAAGCGACCCGTGTGCTCGAGTGCCATTCCAAGATTGTTGTGGAATGCGGGCACGTCCTTCCGCAACTCCACGGCTCTCGCCAGTTCCGGGAGAGCCTCGTCGGCGCGATCCTGTTCGAGCAGCAGGAGCCCGAGGTTGTTCATCGACCACGCGTCCCGCGCGTCCAGCGCGATCGCACGGCGATAGGCATTCACGGCCTCGTCCGTCTTGTGCTCTCCAGCGTAGACACGGCCCAGCAGGCGCTGCACGTCAACCGAGTTTGGATCGGCCTCGCTCGCGTGCGTGAGCCGGACGAGCGCATCGTCGAAGCGGTGTTGATCGATCAGGACTCGACTCAAATTGACGAGACTCTTGAGGTGGTTCGGGTCGATCCTCAACGCCTCGTCGAATGCGCTCTCAGCCGTCGCGGCATCGCCGGCTTTCCACGCGGACAGTCCCAGCATGAAGTGTCCCCCCGCGTTGTTGGGTCGCCGCTCGGTGTATTCCTCGAATAGCCTCGCCGCTTCGCCGTAGTTTTTCGCCTGATACGCCGCATCGGCGTCGGCGAACGACACCGGTCCGGCACTCTTTGTCGATGCGTTCCCGCCGGTTCCTTCTCCGTCCTTCAGATCGACGGCGTTTGGCACTGCGATGGGCTTCGCCTGCGCCGACACCGGCTTCTGCTGCTGCGCCTTCGTCTCCGTGTCCTCGAAGGGCTTGGAACAGCCGACGGCTGCGAATGCCGCGAGAAGCAGCACCGCCGTTACGTGTCCGTTGGTCCTCATATCGTCCTCCCGTAGTCGCCGGCCTGAAGGGCCGAGCGTTCGGGCGATACAAGGGCAAGCAGACCGCCATGCCCGGAGGCAGAGGTGCGAAGGTGTTAACTGGCTGAAACCGTGAGAGTTCTCGATTCGGTCGTGGATGGTCGATGTCCCGCGACCGTGTGGGCAGAGACACGGCCGTGTCCCGCTCCACACATCGGACTCACGCGTCTCGTTTCGTCCACCGTGCGGGCGACTCGCGGGTGTTGCCGTACCAAGACCACCGCGCCAGTATCCACTGGTTGGCGACGGTGACGCGTCATGAAGCGGGCTGCTGCCCATCTCGTCGCCGTCCAAAAATATGGCCGCACTTGGAACAGCACCAATAGATCATGACGTCCGCGACGCTTATTAGACTATTAGACTGGCGTCAGGCGCTCCGCAACTCGGGCAGCGAGTGCTGACAACGGCGGCATCGAGATGGCCGCGATCAGACTGTTTGATTTTCAGCGCGACATCCTTATGGCTTGGAAATCATCACCTCGGTGGCTTTCACGACTGCAGTGACGGCATCACCCTTCTTGAGTTGCAGTTCATCAGCGCTACGCCTGGTGATCACAGACTCAATCAGGGCGTCGCCGACTCGAACGGAGACGTGGCACAACACGTCGCCGTGTTGGACCTCTTCGACCGTACCTTTGAGGTGATTTCGAGCGCTAAGCATGAAAATGACCTCCCTACTTCCTCGGCGGAAATACCCTCACGACTGCCGAGAATACATCGGCTTGAATCGTAGATCAATTCGCACTAAATCAACTATTTCAGTTGTGAAGTGGTGGCGAGGAGCGCGCGATCAAGATGGAATCAGTCGGCTGGCCACCGCCTGAGCGATCAACTGCGCAACGTCCTTCTGCACCGACAGGTTGTCCGCGCAGTCGCGTTCATATGCGTCCGCCCAGACGTGAGTGGCGTCTGCTGCGTCGATCAGTTGCGCGGTGATCCGAATGCGGTTCTGCGCGTGACGGATCCGACCCTCTACGACGTAGTCCACCTGGAGGGCATCGCGAACAGCCTCGATAGCGTCGCGGGCGTCCTGAAGGCGGCCGACGGCGAGTCGGGATACGATTCCGATCAAGGGGGCACAGCGGTGCGTGATCTGCGCGATCGTCTCCTCGGTCAATCCGTCGGCGAACCCCTCTGGTTCCACCTGACGGGTGATCGACGAAAACGGAAGCACGGCCAATCGCATCCGACGGCTGGCCGCGATGCCCGGTCCGTCGTCATCGGTCGGCACCACACCCACAAACCGGTAGCCGCGTCGGTGAAGCGTTTCGATGTACCGCGGCGCGCTGGCCGAGTCACCCAACGCCCGGCGCAGCCGTCGCACGGCGGCGTTGATGCTGTGCTCGAAATCCACGTATGTATCGGAAGGCCAGAGTCGCGCTCGGAGCTCTTCGCGATCGAAGACCTCGCCAGGTCGTTCCAATAACCCTTCCAACAGGCGGAAACTCTGGCCCTGTAGGACAATTCGCACCCCGCCCTTGTAAAGTTCTCCTGACCGCAGGTCGGCACGATACGGTCCGAACGAAACAATTTTCGACTGGTGTCCCGTGGCCATATTCGCGTGCTCTCACGCTATTTTTAGCCGTATTTCTTCGATGACCGTCGCCATGCGGTTTGACGCGTCGACGCTGCCGCATCGATTGTCACACATTATGTTTGACTGCAATTACAGTCAAATGACATATTGCATGTATGACAATTACCCTCCCGAAGGGCAAAGAACGGCGTCAACCCGTCTACCGCGAGATCGCCGACGCCATTGCCCGTGAAATTCGCGCCGGCCGTCTCAAACCCGGGCAGCGCCTGCCCACGCAGCGCGAGCTGGCCACCCAACTTGGAGTCACGCTCACCACCGTGACGCGTGCGTACGCGGAAGCCGACCGGCGCGGGCTGGTGCAGGGTGAAGTTGGCCGCGGCACATATGCGCGCTCGCGCGACCTCGAACTCCAGCGCAGTGCCGCACTGGAGGGGCCGATCAGTCTTGGGACCAACACTCTGCTGCCGCTGGAGCACATTGACGCGCTCGCCGATCAACTGGCGGCCTGCGCTCCTCGAGGGGCCGCAACGGCACTGTTCGACTATCAGTCGCGCGTAACTCCTGTGCGGGCACGTGCTGCCGGCGCCGAATGGCTCGAGCGCCTCGGGCTGCACAGCACCCCGGATCATGTCGTCGTAACCGCAGGAGGGCAGCACGCAATCCTGGTGAGTTTGCTTGCGGGGACCGAAGTGGGCGATGAAGTGCTGGTCGAAGCGTTTGCCTACTCCGGCATCCTGGAGCTGTGCGCGCGGCTCGGCCGACGGGCACGCGCCGTTGCCATGGACGAGCAAGGCCTCGATCCGGGTGCGCTCGATGCGGCGTGTCGCGACGGCCGTCCGCGTGCTTTGTACATGATGCCGACGTTGCACAATCCCACCACGGTGACGATGCCGTCACGGCGCCGACACGAGATTGTCGAGATCGTGCGGAAGTACGGTCTGTTCGTCATCGAAGACGATGTTTACGGGTATCTGGCGCCAGAGGCACGACCGCTCGCGGACGATCTCCCGCCAGAGCGAGCCGTCTACGTAACAAGTTTGGCGAAGGCGATCGCGCCGGGTGTACGTGTGGGCTACGTTCGGGCGTCGATCGGATTGCGAGAACGGCTCATGGCTGCCAGCCACTGGACAGTCATCGATCCCGCACCCGTGATGGTCGAACTCGCCGCGCGCGTGATCACCGGCGGGCTGGCCGATCGCATTGTCGAGTGGAAGCGATCCGAGAGCGGAGCCCGCCAGGAGATCGCGGCTCGCGTGCTTGCGAGGTTTCGCTGTCAAACGTCGCCGATGAGCCCCCATCTGTGGCTGCATCTTCCGGACGGCTGGTCATCTGACGCGTTTGTGGCGCAGGCGCGTGAAGGCGGCGTTCTGATCAATGGCGCGCACGCCTTCATGCTCGACAAGCATGCGCCGGGGAAGGCCGTGCGGATCTGTCTGGGGCCCCCACGCTCGCGCGAAGTACTCGAGCAGGCGCTCAGTCGCCTGGCGCAGATTCCCGACGGTGCGCAGACCCCGCAGTCGATGGTCGTTTAGGAGTTCAGAAACGTGAACTGTTCATAAGGACCGTCACTAGGTTCGAGTAGTCGTCCGTCCAAACAACCCCATCGCTTGGTGGCTGCTGCCAGCGCTTGTCCTCGAGCAACGATCGCGGTACCGAGGAGGCTCGTGCCATGACCAGCCACTCCGATCTGCCGTGACCCGACGCGGCGTCGGCGTCGAGATCCAGCCGTGCCAGAGCCGTGAGCGCCGAATCTTTCGCGAGGGCGCCAAGCACCGGCTTGAGGTTCACGTTCCAATTACTGATGTGAAAGGCCAGCACTCCCTCCGGTTTCAATGATCGGAGATACACCTGCAGTGCCTCACGGGTCAGAAGATGCATGGGAATTGCGTCTGAACTGAACGCGTCCACGATCAACAAGTCGTGGTGCGCTGACGCCTTTGCAAGTGAAAGCCTCGCATCGCCCAGAGTGACCGTACACCGGGCGCCGCAGTTGGACATATATCGAAAGTACTGTGGCGCACGCGCGATGTGTTCGATCGCGGGATCGATTTCGTAAAACGTCCAGGTCTGACCCGGTTGCGAATATGCGGCGAGCGAGCCTACGCCAAGGCCCACAACACCAATGGAGCCACCCGACAGGTGCGGCGAGAGAATTTCAATGACCTGCCCGATTGGGCCAGCGCGATGATAGTAAGTTCGTGGCTCGCTGCTCTGTGCGGGATCCAGCGCCTGCTCGCCATGTAACGTGGTGCCGTGGACCAGTTGGTGATATTTACCGGTGCTATCTGCGCGGACACGCAAGACCCCGAAGAACGTGCGTTCCGCAAGGAGTACGCCTGCTCGTGACGGCCCCCAGAGACTCCCCGCAATAAACATCAACGCAATCCCGGTCGCGAGACGCACAGGGTGCTTTGCACAGGCGAGATAGAGCGCGCCCGAGATCCCGATGCCGAGCGCCAAGGTATAGAGTCCAAGCTTTCCCCAAACAACCATCAAGAGCGCGACGAGACCAGCAAACAGCAATGGGATCACCACATCCAGGAACCCCACCCGCCACGATTGGTTGCCCGTGAGACCGAGCGCACAGACCGCAACCAGCATGAGCGGATACTCCGTAATGCCCGTGAACACGACCGGCGCGATCAATGTGTTGAACGCGCCGCCGAGCACTCCACCGATGGACACCCAGACATAGAACGTCGTCAGATGACGCGCGTCAGGACGCGCGCGAGCGAGTTGTCCGTGGAGCAGGAGTGCGCAGGCAAAGAACGCGAGAATGTGGAGCGCCATCAACGGCACTGTTGGCCTGCTTACGCCGAGGATCAGAGCCAACGCGAGAGGCATCATCACGATTCTCGCCGCCTTGTTTGCGGCAACGATGCTGATCAGCGGTCTTCGCGAAAAGGCGTTGACGAACGACAACAGGTACAACGTCAACGGGACAACCCACAGCAGCGGAACAGCGGCTATATCAGTGGAGAGGAATGCGGTTACCGCCAGCATCAGACTCGACGGTACCAACGACAGCAACAGCCAGCGAAGCTTTCGGCGCCAGTCGGGAGACGCGACATCCACGGGTTCCGCGGAGGTCGCGACAGCAGCCGACGAACGAGAGTTTCGGAAACCTGCCGCTACGAGTCCGCACAGGAGCATTCCGAGTGCGAAGGCGCCATAGCCCGCTTCCCAGATCGTTGCCTGTGTCGAAATCCGCCAGGAACGTTCTACAACCAACGGATACGCCAGAAGCGCGGTGACGCTTCCGAGATTGCTGGCTGAATACAGTACATACGGGTCGCTGGCGGAGTCGTCGTTCGTCTGAGAGAACCATTGCTGTATCAGCGGAGCCGTCGCTGATACGACGAAGAATGGTGGTCCTGCGGTGATCAGCAGCAACCGTAACAGGGCTAGCACCGGGGTGTGGTCCACCGGCGGCGCCCAGTCAGATGGGATGACAACAGGCAGCATCACCGACACCGCCACGAGAAGAAAAACGTGGAGCACGACCTGACGGCGAACGGGAAGGCTTCGACTCAAGACGTGCGCGTAGACGTACCCCGCGAGCATCGTTGCCTGGAAGAACACCACGCACGTGTTCCACACTTCCGGGCTTCCGCCGAGGTAGGGAAGCACCATCTTCGCGAACATCGGCTCGAGAAGAAACAGCAGTGCGGCGCTCATGAACAGCGTCGAGGCGAAGACCCACCAGATCGCGGACACGGACGCCGACCGATGGCCCTCCGCCACGGTTATGGCAGGGGCCAAATCAAGAGCCTCTGGTGAGAACGACGTGGGGTCAGGTGAGGACATCGGTGTATTTCACTGAACGGCAAATAACTTATCGACAGGAACCGAACGTAAGTTAAACCACCTGGGCGTTACCACGCGCAGAAGGATCGCCGAAACCGCTTGCCACGAAGATATCTGGGCATACGGGGGAGGGCGGGTGTATAAGGGTGGCGTTCAGGAAGCCAGACGGATGCCACGATTGCCTTTCCACGTGGTGACGATATTTTCCGTCAGCATGGTCGCTCTCGCGGCCCAGGGACCAGGGCGCCTGACTGGCAATCCGACACCCGGCACGCCACAGCCCGATCCTCCCAATCTGGCAGATCGCATCACGGTGACCGGCTGCGTGCGATGGGCCACGGCGAACGGGCGAGGAGCCGTACTCGCTGATGAGTTGAACGCGCCCAGCGATTCGAAGTTCCTTCTCGTCAACGCCGCGCGAGAGGAGCGCGTTCCGCCCGGGACAGGTACGTCGGACGCTGCAAAACAATCTACGAACAAGACGTATCGCCTGTCGGCGCTCAACAGTGCGCTTGTTCCATTTGTGGGTTCCCGCGTCGAGATCTCAGGCGAAGTCGAAGACCGTCCGCCGGGTGACGGAGGTTCGCAGACGCCGATGCTGAAGGTCGGGTTCGTTCAAAGGCTCCCGAAGGCAACGTGCCCTTGACCAGCAACTCAATGTGTATTCAAGGAGCGTGCGTATGCTGCGCTACCGATGGATCATTCTTCTCCTGATTGTCGTCGCCGTTCTGACAGCCGCGGGGACGATGAAGGCGCAGGATGCGGCGGCCAACCCCGTCACATTCACCAAAGACGTCCTTCCGATCCTCCAGAAGAACTGTCAGTCGTGTCATCGCCCCGGACAGATCGCGCCGATGTCGCTGCTGACGTACGAACAGGTTCGGCCATGGGCGCGCGCGATCAAATTGAGAGTCGTCGCACGCGAAATGCCGCCGTGGTTCGCCGATCCGCAGCACGGATCCTTTGCCAACGATCGGTCGCTCAAGCAAACCGACATCGACACGATCACGAAGTGGGTTGACGGCGGTGCGACGCAGGGCGATCCGAACGACGCTCCACCGCCGATTGAGTGGGCCGCGGACGGCTGGCAGCTTACGCCTGACGTCGTCGTTAGAGCACCTGAGTTCCGCGTACCGGCGCGTCCGCCGAAGAACGTCATCGAGTGGGCCACCGCGATCATCCCAAGCGGATTCACGAAGGACACGTGGATTACCTCATTTGAGATCAAACCGAGCGATCTGACGGTCACGCACCACATCTGCGCTTCGTTCGTGCCCCATCGCGAGAACGTCAAGTACTACGAGTGGAACTGGAGCGAGTCGCCCCGCGACGAGGAGGGCGTCGCGACGGATAAGGGCGCGACACCGGCCGGCGCCGCCGCTGGCGTCGATCAAGCGGTCGGCGTGTCGGGCTTTGCGGGCGGGTTTACCTGCTACGTTCCGGGCGTGCAGGCGGACGATTTCCGGAAGGTCAACGCGGCCAAGCTGATTCCCGCCAACAGCGACATCTCATTCGCGGTCCATTACACGCCGACCGGCAAGGAAGCCGTCGATCGTCCGCTGATTGGCTTCACGTTGGCCGACCAGCCGGCCGAGAAACAGTGGATTGGGTACGCGATCTCCGGGGCAAGCGCGGATTTCGCGATTCCACCTCAGGATCCGAACTACCAGAGTCCGCCGGCCGATGTCGAGTTCGGGGCCGACGTCTGGCTCGTGCAGATGATGCCGCACATGCACCTGCGCGGGAAGGACATGACGTATCACCTGATTTATCCGGACGGCCGGGACGAGATCATCCTGAACGTGCCGAAGTACGACTTCAACTGGCAGATCGTCTACAACCCGATGAAGCCGATCTTCGCGCCCAAGGGCACGAAGCTACATGTCGACGCTCACTTCAATAACTCCTCGTCGAACAAGTTCAATCCGGATCCCAACCGGACGGTCTATCGCGGACGGATGACGTGGGAGGAGATGATGAGCCCGTTCTTCTCGATCATCACCGACGCGAAGACGGATCCGAAGACGATCCTGAAGCTTCGCGGGCAGACGCGCATCGACAACGGCGCTTGAAGGCGCGGAAGGCACACGCTCCAGGGCGTGTGCCTTCCAACTCAGGTGCAGCTTGGCGCGACGGTCTTGATCGCCTTCACGTCGAGGTGCGGGAGACGGTCCGGTGGTTCATCGGGTGACGGCTGCGCCGGTGGTGGTTTCCAGTCGGTCCGACCCGTCACTTCCACTTTTTCTCCAGCGCGCGGACCCAGGTTCCCTCCGCCATCCAGCACCCATTTTTTCGGCATCGCCGGCGCTGACGGCGGCGCAGGATCCGGCAGACGCTTGCCGTCGATGGCAACAACTCGGCTATCGTCCACCGCGTAGCCTGCGTACCCATTCCGAAGCAGGCATCCAGAGACGATGAATTCGCGCTTGCCGTCGTCAGGCGGAGCCTGCTGAAAGGCCGATGTCCGCGCCGGCATCGCCGACGCGAGAGCCACAATCAGAACAGCGACACCTCTCACCTTCATACAAGGGGTCTCGCTCGTTCTAACTTTTGCCCCGAATGTTGGAACCCGTTCCTCGCGAGTAATACCTGCCGTTCACTTCCATTCCCATGAACTCCGCCGTGCGCTGAGACTTGTCACGTGGAGGATGGGCGATGATCTTGACCCGATTCCCAACCTTGAGAACCTGCGGCGAGATCCCGGCCGCCACCATGGAGGCGGCCCCGGCGCCTTCAAAACCCCAGGTCTCGGTCTTGCCGCCGGCAACCGGCACGTCGAGGGTGACCCACATGTGCGGATTCCGCCACTCGACCTTGGTGACCACGCCTTCGACCGACACCAATTCGTTCACGTCGAACATCGCACGCGAATGATGGGCCGACAGCGGCGCCGTCATCGGCACGAATCCGAGAAGCACCGTCAGGATGCCGACTGCCTTCCACGTCATACATGCCTCCCTCAAAACGGCACCTGTCATTCGCCATCCAATGATGAAGTCACGATCCGAGGCGTGCGAGATAGGTATCCGGGCCATCCTCCGGGCGGCACAGGACGTCTTCAATCCTGTCGACCGCCTGACGCTTGAAAGTGACCGTCGGCGTCTCCCACGGCATCGTCAGCGTTTTCGGATCCTCCACCCTCGCCTGGTATTCGAGCGTGTCGGCATCGATGCGACGCCACCGCTCGACGATGTGCAACGCGTCAGAGGTCAACCAGATGCCTGTGCTGGCGTTCCTCGGCTTGTCGTGCGGACTCGCCAGCCAGCCTTCCCCGTTGAAGGAAATCACGTCGACCACCAGCGTGTCGCCTTCCCACCGCGCGGTCGAGTCGCCCATCTGCGTGGGAAACAGATACTGCGGTGCGGTGTGGGGCCTTCCGGTCGTTGGAATGATCCGAAAGACCGGGTAAGCCTCGGTGAGTACGTATGCGAATCCAGGTCGCTGAACAATCTGGACCGGCTGCCCCAGCATGGCGGCGCGAGGAAAAAGGGGAGGCGTGCAACGCAGCGTCGGGTCGTCGTTCGCCGAGAGTGCCTTCATTCGTTCGCGCGCCTCGGACGTATACAGTCCTTCGAGCTTCGTCAGATTGAACGTATCGCGTCCAGAATCAGCGCCAAGCGGCGTGGCCTTCCAGACACCAGTCAGGTTAGGTTCTCCCCACCCGGTCTTCGCGTTAAAGGAACTGGCTTCGGTCGATCGGTTATCGTTCACCGCCACCCGCAAGCCGGCCAGAAGGGCGGCGCCGACGACTACGATGCCGGCGACGACCGTCATCGCGCGTCTGCTCATCGGACTGCTCCCTTCTTCTTTGCTTGCTGCGCGGCAAATTCCCGATGCCGCGCGTCCAACTCGGGATCAAGGACGCAGAGTGATTCCTGGACCGAGTCGTACGGCAATATGCCCCGGCGCTCTGTCGCCCCAGTCCAGGGAGCGGTGAGCATCTTCGGATCCTGCACGACGACCTGGTATTCAAAGATCTGCGCGTCGGGTCGGCTCCAGCGCTCGACGATGTGCATTGCGTCGGACGAGGTCTGCGGCAGACGGTCCGGCGGCTGGGCGTTGCCGAGCCAAGGCTTGCCGTTGAAGTTCGTCACATCAACGACGAGCGTGTCACCCTCCCAATGCCCCACCGACGAACCTTGGAAGGACGGCTTGCGCGACGCGATAGGTTGTCGTCCGTTCTCGCCAACGATTGGAATGATCCGAAAGTTGCTGCCGCCCTCGTTGAGCAACAGGAGGTACCCCGGGGCGGACACCAGTTGAACGGTTCCGCCCATCGAGCCGTTGACGGGGGACGGCGGCCAGCAGTGATAGTTCGGGGTATCGATGCCGCGCCAATCGATCAGGCCGGCGGCGGCACCGCCACGCTCCCTGTATTCGCGAGCGTCCGGACGGTACAGCGACTCCAGCGGCACGGGGGGCGGGGTGACCGTCGCGTCGGGCCAGTAGACACCCGAGAAGTCTGGCTTGCCGTCCCACGCCGTGCGTGGTACCGGGTATTTCACGGGGTCGGGTTTATAAGAAGCGATGCGTTCCGTCGCCTGGGCGCGACTCTCCACGCCAGGAGGGAGGATCTCTTCAATCCGCTTGGTCCAGTCCGCGCCCGGCGGCGCCGTCTTTGGCGGCGTATACGTCCGTATCTGGGCCGATGCGCGCGAAGGGCCGATGGCCACAACGAACGCCAATACTGCGATACCGGAACAGGCCAGCATCGCCATCACCGCAAGCCTTCTCACGCCCACAGCACACCTTCCTGTGCGAACCACGAGAGACTCCGAAGAAGGTGAGAAGGTAGCGCAGTCGGCTCCCGCAATCAATCTTTGTTCACAGAAGTGTGTTAGAGCGCTGGCGCACGAGGTGGTAGCATCACGCGAACAGACTTGGAGGGGCTCCAATGAGATTGACCGTCGTCCTGTTGGTGTCACTCGGATGTGTCGCAGCCGTCGCCCTTTCAGCGGCGCCACGGCACACGATGCTCATGAATCGACTCGGGCCGTCCGCGATGACGCTCTTCATCGCCAACGGCGATGGCTCGGGCGAGCGGCCGCTCTTTCCGACGTCGGGCTTCGACTACAACGCGTCGTTCTCGCCCGACGGCCGGTGGATCGTGTTTACGTCCGAGCGCGGCGGCTCGGGCCAGGCCGATCTCTATCGCGTGCACCCGGACGGGTCCGGCCTCGAGCGGCTGACCGACGATCCCGACCTCGACGATCAGGGCGTCATTTCGCCCGACGGCCGTCAGCTCGCGTTCGTCTCGACGCGCGGCGCGCACACGGCAGATGTCTGGACGCTCGACCTGAGCACGCACAAACTGCGCAATTTCACCGGCGGGCAGACGCTCCCCGCCGCGCCCGCCAATCTCAAGGGCGCATTCCGGCCGTCGTGGTCGCCCGATGGCAAGTGGATCGCATTCACGTCCGATCGGCACTACGCGTTCAGGCCGCACAAGCTGCCAGCGCCCGGCTGGGAGCATCTGCAGGAGCTGAGCATCTACGTGATGCAGGCCGATGGGACCGGACTGAAACGCGTGACCGCCGCCGGCGTGACGACCGGATCACCGCGATGGTCGCCCGACGGGACGCGCCTCGTGTTCTACGAGCTCGACACGGCGCTCACCTTTGCCGCGCGCATCGTCGCGCAGCCGATGGTCACCTCGCAGATCGTCTCGGTGGACGTCACGACCGGAGCCCGCACCGTCCACACCTCGGGTCCCGGTCTCAAAGTGTCGCCGCAGTATCTGAGCGCCACTCGCATCGGCTATTTGATGAAGGCCGCGCCGCGCGGGGCGCAGACCGGCCTGGCGTTCACGACGGACGGCATCGCCACCGCCGGGATGTTCCGCAATCCCTCGTGGTCACCCGAAGGTACGCGCGTCGTCTACCACCGGCCTGATTTCACGGCGCGCCCGCAGAACCAGCCGCTCTACAGCTGGGACCCGGATACTGACTACCGCTACACGGATGTGTTTCCGCAGTTCTCGAAGGACCGGCAGCTCGCCATCAGTCAGCTCAACAACCTGGCCACACCGTCGGCGGCGATCGCCGTGATGAACGCGGACGGCTCGAATCGGCGCGTCGTCTTCACCGATAAAGCGGCGCCTGCGTTCGTGCCGACCTGGTCGCCCGACGGCCAGTGGATCGCGTTCGGCGTCGGCGGCTTCTTCGGCGCGCGTGACGAGCGGCCGGCCAAGGTCATGATGGTGCGCTCGGATGGATCACAACCGAAGGACGTGACAAAGGGACCGCTCAACAGCGGTTTCCCCACCTTCTCACCCGACGGCAGGCAGATCGCGTATCGCGTCTGGGGCAACTACGACCGTCCCGGCGACTTCGGTATCCGTGTCATGACGCTCGGCGACGGCTCGGTCAAAACACTGACGACGGAGCTCGACAACTTTCCGGCATGGTCGCCGAGGGGCGATCTGATCTCGTTCACCCGGCGCTCGCACGGCGAGGATTACGACTACGACATCTACACGATGCGTCCTGACGGGACGAACGTGAAGCGGCTGACGGACGCGGCGGGCAACGACAGCCATCAGTCGTGGTCGCCAGACGGCCGGTCGATCCTCTGGACG
>Ga0075418_10001385_pt1 | contig 27342 bp, 24 predicted proteins | sample SoiMetdeltSBSDD2_FD_81776 | JGI IMG/M metagenome (GOLD analysis project Ga0075418, IMG submission 81776) | Bulk soil microbial communities from a Populus tree surrounding site in Tennessee, USA - Soil MetaG P. deltoides SBSDD2 | ecosystem: Environmental > Terrestrial > Soil > Tree plantation...
AAAATCATACGAACCTTTGAAATGGAAAATGGCACGTTTGGTGTCCAGCTTGAAGTCCTTGAATTTGACAAACTTACTGATGAGACCAGCAAACTAAGCATGCATATAGTATATGAATCCGTTGCAAAACGTGACGCGAATCTGAAGTTACCCTTTGCGCAAGGCGTAAATATGGCACATAACCGATTACAAGAGATAGTAAGCAAATTAAAATAACAAGGTATGACAAAGAGAAATAAAATTATCTATTGGATCTCCACGATTTGGCTTGCATTAGGAATGGCGGCAACCGGAGTACAACAATTATTCCATATGAAAGTGGAAAAAGCCCTGGCACCGCCCGGAGTATTTGGTATTACACAATTGGGCTATCCGGTCTATTTGCTAACAATACTGGGCGTATGGAAAATTTTAGGAGTTATAGCATTGCTTATTCCTAAATTTCCATTGCTGAAGGAATGGGCCTACGCCGGCTTTTTCTTTCTTCTTACCGGCGCAATATTTTCACATATCGCAACGGGGCATTCGATGAGCGAATTATTTCCATCGGCGCTGTTACTGGTCTTGCTTTTGGTATCCTGGTATTTAAGACCTGTGGAACGAAAATTAGCTTTAGTCAAAAAATAAGAATTCATTGAAACACTAATTAAAAAGGAGAAAATAAAATGAAAACAGGAAAAAATTCCAACGTGAAAGGGAATAAATCCACTGCATTCACTGCAGAAGAGCGAGCCTCTATGAAAGCTCGTATTCAGGAACAGAAAGGGAAGGCTGACGGTGATAGTGCCCTGCTTGCAGCAATCGAAAAGATGCCGGCGCCGTATCGTACCATGGGGGAACGGCTCCATGCTATCATTATGGCCAATGCCCCATCGCTCGAGGCGAAAACCTGGTATGGATTGCCAGCGTACGCTAAAGCAGGAAAGATTGTCTGTTACATGCGCATGAATCCCAAGCCTCCCTTCAACGACCGATATATGACTTTTGGTTTTAACGAAGCTGCTAACCTTGATGAAGATAACCTGTGGCCAATAGCCTTTGCGTTGAAGAAGCTGACCGCCGCAGAAGAAGCAAGTATCATTGCTCTTGTAAAGAAATCAGTGAGCTGAGAGCTGACGAAATCAAAAATAAACTTTTATGAATCCAAAAGTTGATTGGTTTTTCGCGAAAGACACAAAATGGCAGAAAGAATATGAGAAATTAAGATCGATCATTCTGGACTGCGGATTGATCGAAGAATTGAAGTGGGGTTGCCCTTGTTACACTTGTCAGAATACAAACATTGTATTAATACACGGATTTAAAGATTACTGTGCTCTTTTGTTTTTCAAAGGTGCGCTGTTAAATGATCCCAAAGGTATCCTGATCCAGCAAACAAAGAATGTGCAGTCGGCCCGACAGATCCGGTTCACGAATGTTAGGGAAATAGTGAAGATGGAAAAAATTTTGAAGGCTTATGTTTATGAAGCCATTGAGATAGAAAGAGTCGGATTGAAAGTAAAATTTAAAAAGACATCGGATTTCAAAATTCCTGAAGAGTTTCAAAAGAAGTTAAATAAGAGCAAAGCATTAAAAACTGCTTTTGATGCATTGACACCGGGACGGCAACGAGCATATATTTTTTATTTTTCTCAACCCAAACTATCCAAAACCCGGGAGTCAAGAGTTGAAAAATTTCGGAAACAAATTCTTAATGGAAAGGGGTTAAATGATTACTGATTATTCAACACATACAATTTATTATCATGAACAAGGTGAATAACAATAAAAAGAAGTTGTCTGCAGAACAACGTGAAGAATTACTCAAAACGTTGAAAGCTCGTTTTGAGAAAAACATGAATCGCCATAAAGGTCTTGAATGGGCTAAAGTAAAAGCAAAGCTGGAAGGTAATATTGAAAAACTGTATTCGCTCAACGAGATGGAAATCACCGGCGGTGAACCGGATGTTGTTGGTCATGGTAAAAAATCGTGCGAATATGTTTTTTATGATTGTTCATCGGAAAGTCCTAAAGAAAGAAGAAGTCTTTGTTACGATCATCAAGCTTTGGAGAAAAGAAAAGAACATAAACCAGAAGATAGCGCTATTAATATGGCAGCAGATATGGGCATCGAGATCTTAACGGAAGAACAATACCGGGAGCTGCAGCAACTCGGAGAATTCGACACGAAAACATCGAGTTGGGTGAAAACACCGCCTGATATCAGAAAACTTGGCGGTGCTATTTTTTGTGATCGTCGCTACAACACTGTCTTTATGTATCATAACGGTGCAGAATCCTATTATGCTGCAAGAGGATTCCGTGGCTCCCTGAGGGTCTAAATTACGCACGGACAATTCAGCCGACTATAAAAGTGCTTTACATAAATTCTCCTATATCCTGCATGATCCTTGTTGCAATATGATTTGCTTTTGTTTCAAAATCACTTTCGGCATAAATGCGGATAATGGGCTCTGTGTTTGAAGTGCGGAGATGCACCCAATCATTATCAAATTCTATTTTTAATCCGTCTTCCGTATTGATAGGATGTTTTTTATACTTTTTCTTTATTTTTTCAAAAATTGCTTTGACATCGACACCATTTGTCAGCTCAATTTTATTTTTTGAGATAAAATAATCAGGATATAAACCACGCAACGATTTCATTCCAAACATATGGTTGGCAAGATGGCTTAAGAACAAACCAATGCCGATCAATGCATCGCGGCCATAATGAAAATCGGGAACGATGATGCCGCCATTTCCTTCTCCACCGATCACTGCATTTACTTCCTTCATTTTGCTGACTACGTTCACCTCGCCCACTGCCGAAGCGAAATATTCACCACCATGTTTTAAAGTAATATCCTTCAAGGCACGGGTGCTGCTCATATTGCTTACAGTATTCCCTATTCTTTTACCCAAAACATAGTCGGCGATAGCAACAAGGGTATATTCCTCGCCAAACATGGACCCGTCTTCACAAACAAAACATAAGCGATCAACATCTGGATCAACTGCTATCCCCAGATGTGCATTTTGTTTTACTACTTCCCGGCTTAATTCTGATAAATGCTGCGGTAGGGGCTCCGGATTATGTGCAAAATTGCCGTTCACTTCATCATTTAATACAATAACATTTTTTACCCCAAGCTTCTTAAGTAAAGCAGGCACAAACGTGGCACCCGTGGAGTTAATACCATCTACTATAATTTTATACTGCTGGCTGGCAATTGCATTTTTATTTACCAACGGATAATCTAAAATAGCATCAATATGCTTTTGCATATACGAATCATCGATTGCCAGCTCACCAAGCTGCTCGACTGTATTAAAAACAAAATCTTCCTTCGCGGCTTTTTCCAAAACTTTTGTGCCAAGTTCTGCTGAAATGAATTCCCCCTCGCTATTCAAAAGTTTAAGCGCATTCCATTCCTTTGGATTATGACTGGCTGTAATAATAATTCCTCCATCGGCTTTTTCTTCTTTTACGGCGATCTCAACTGTGGGTGTAGTAGAAAGTGAAAGATCAATAACATCGATCCCCATTCCTCTTAGCGTACTTACCACAAGATCACGAACCATCGGCCCGCTGATCCGCCCATCACGACCGATAACGATCTTTACTTTCTCTTTATCACTTCCAATAATACTTGCAAATGCAGCAGTGAATTTTATAATGTCAAGTGGAGTTAAATTGTTGCCGGAGTTGCCTCCGATCGTTCCTCTTATTCCTGATATACTTTTGATAAGTGCCACGCTATACTAGTTTTTCTGTTTAATGGATTTACTACGCAAAAAATTATTAGGGAAGCAAAAATAAGCTTTTACCCGGCACCAGAACTATATAACGTTGTTACATTTGCTTTATGTCAGAGCAGGCCTGGTACAAAGACTGGTTTAATTCTCCATTTTATCACAAATTATATTTTGAACGGGATGAAAAAGAAGCAGCCGCTTTTATTTCAAAGCTGACCGACCACCTGAAACCAGGGCAAGGAAGCTATATGCTCGATGTCGCCTGTGGCCGTGGCCGCCACAGCCGCCTACTTGCTGAAAAAGGATTTTTTGTAACCGGTATCGACATTTCATTTGACAGTATTGCCTTTGCAAAAAAATTTGAAAGTCAAAACTTAGAATTTTTTCAGCATGATATGCGTTTGCCATTCAGGGTAAACTATTTTGACTATGTTTTTAATTTTTTTACGAGTTTCGGCTATTTTAAAACAAGACGAGAACATGATGATGCAATAAGAACGATTGCTAACGGGCTAAAACCAAATGGAGCTTTTGTCATTGATTATCTCAATGTCCACTTCTCAGAAGACCATTTGTTGTACAACGAAATAAAAACGATCAATGGATCAGAGTATGAAATTCATCGTTGGCACGACGAGACCCATTTCTATAAAAAAATAGTTGTTCACGATCCTCTTTTAATTCACCCGATCGAGTTTACAGAAAAAGTTTCAAAATTTTCCTTCGGTGATTTTAATGATATGCTAAGCTATCATGGATTGCAGGTACAGGAGGCATTTGGTGATTACCAGTTGGGTAATTATGATGTCAGAACAAAACCAAGAATGATCATTGTTGCCTGTAAAAATTCCAAAATACAAATACCAAATTCCAAATAAGAGTTAAGTCACAAATCAAAACTCCTCACTTGCAATTCAAATATTTATTCTGACTTCTGACTTCCGACTTCCGACTTCCTATTCTTTATTATTCATCAGCATCCATCGCCCCGTTTCATAGATTGCAGTTGTCACATCCGTCATCTTCTTTTTGATCGAATCCTGTTGAGCAAGTGAATAGGGCAGTGTTTCGCCGGTTACCGGGTACAAATGCTCTTCAACAAAATTCAGATTTTTGGTAAAATAGTAAGTGTCGGTTATTACACCAATGCGACCCTCATCGTGATAAATGATAAACGCATAATTATTCTGCTTGTCCTTATGCAAAAGGTCTCTGCCCATGGTAGTATTTACATATGGCTGCTGCACCATACCGGCAATTGTTGGTAACACATCAATTTGTGAAACTATCTCAGCCCTTCTTTGGGGCGCTAATAAATACGGCGCATAAAACAACAAGGGCACGTGCTCATCAGAAAGTCTTTGTTCGGTCCACGAGGAAGGATAAATGTCCGCAGCATTCCCGGAAACGCCATGATCACCAATAAATACAAAAATGGTGTTATGAAAATAGCTCTCGGCTTTTGCTGATTCAATAAATTTTCTAAAACAATAATCAGAATAGCGGAAACTGTTGAATTCATCCACCGATTCGAAACCATATTTCCGTAACGTGTCTCTTGGCAAAATAATTTTTTCGAAATCCTTGTCTTCCTGCGGTATCATGAAAGGCCGATGATTATCTGCAGTTTGAATAATGGCAAAGAATGGTTTTTGCCGTTGTTTAAAAACTTTGTTGGCCTCGAGAAAAAGATTTTTATCACTTATCCCCCATACATTCATTTTTGGAGAACTAAATGTCCCCTCAACATGCATCTGAAGACCATCAATGTTTTTTAATAACCCATGAAAATTATTGAACTCAGGACTACCGCCAAGAAAATACATTTTATCATACCCATCAAAATCATTAATAATGGTACGCTGACTCAGTGCAGCCTGGTTTCGGGTTGAGAATTTTGAAAGCTGTACATCTGGAATGCCCGTAATCAATGCAAACAATCCTCTTGCCGTTGAAAAGTGTGGTGTAAAACATTTGTCAAAGAACACACCACTATCTGCCATCGAATTAAAATAGGGTGTTGTATTCAGTGGGTTACCACACATGCTGCTTTTATACATGCTGAATGATTCACACATTACAAGCACCACATTCGGCTTACTTTCCAATGCCTTTGTTTCAGGGAAAACTTCGCGACGATATGAAAAGTCATTTTTATTTTGCAAACCCATCCAATCGGCCATTAGGGCAAAATTTTCTCTTGCCTTGTTTTCATTGAATTGTGGCTTGCGAAATCTCAGTGTTGTAAAAAAATTTTGCAAAGGATTTAACGAAAGATAACTTTTGAAATTATCATTCAGCTCAAAAGCTTTTTTCCATTTTAATGATGAAGAGCTGATGCTGCCATAAACAAAGATCAATAACAACAAACCTGAAATAAAAAACCATTTTCTTTTATATGGGATACCTCGTCCATCTGTTTTTGCAATTACTGTCCAATGCGTACGGCGATACATCCAGCGAAAAAAAAGTACGGCAACGATCAATCCCATTATCATCCAAAACATTGGATAGGATTGCCAGAGCATCGCCATCGAGATCTTTGCATCCTCCCAAAAATTAAGAGCACTGGCATTCAGCCTTGTCCTGTTATAAGAAAAATTTCCAAAGTCAGCTGCAAAAAAGAAGAATACCACGAATGTAATGATAGCCAAATACCACGTCCACCATTTTTTATTTCTTTGAGAATAAAATGGCGATAGCTTTGGAAGTAAGCTGATCACTACAATTGGTAAAAGAATGATAGCGATCCAGCGCAGATCGTAGCGGATGCCAAGAAGAAACGACGGAATCAATTCTTTAAAGCTGAGATCACTTGGTCTGAAAGAAAAATAAGTAGCAAGCCTGAACACCGTAAAGATGAGCAAAAAGATAAGGAACAGGTTGACAACCCACAGAATGGTTTTCGGTATCTTCAGTCGTATCAGCATGCAGAACCGCAAAAGAAAATAATTTCCCGCTCTTTGCCAATGACTTCATGTTATATTTTAGCCGTTCAGCTATTTTTGTCAAATGTTTTTGATTCAAAGCAGCCTGCTTCAAAAATTGGAACACTTGGATCAATGGCTCTTTATCCAGGTGAATGAGCATCAAACCAATTCTTTTTTTGACAGTATAATGCCTTACTTGCGTATAGCCTACTACTGGACACCGGTTTATCTTTTTTTATTTGTATTTATAATAATGAATTTTAAAGGTCGCGGTTGGTGGTGGCTTGTCATCTTTCTTTGTACCGTTTCACTTTGTGATATGACCAGTACTAATCTGTTCAAAGAGGTATTTCATCGGCTAAGACCATGCGCCGACCTGGATTTTTTTCAAAATGTACGCTTGGTAGTCGATAGTTGTGGAGGTAAATATGGTTTTACTTCAAATCATGCTGCCAATCATTTTGGGATGGCAACATTTATTTTTCTTACGTTGAAACCGGTAATAGGTAAATGGGTGTGGCTGGCTTATTTATGGGCTGCCATAATTGGCTATGCACAGGTATATGTTGGCGTTCACTATCCCTTCGATATTTTGGGTGGTGCCGCTATCGGTTTCTTGTTCGGATGGCTGCTGGGTGTATTCTTTAACAAGCGGTTCGGATTTGCTAACTTCGAATAATTACCAATTTGCATCTTAGATGGAAATACTCATTTTGCTGGGACTTATTTTGACCAATGGATTATTTGTAATGAGTGAAATTGCACTGGTGTCCGCACGCAAAGCAAGGCTTGAAAATATGGCAGCTAAAGGTGATGAAATGGCCAGAAGAGCTTTAGATCTTTCTAATAAGCCCGAAGTGTTTTTATCGGCTGCACAAATAGGCATTACTTTGATTGCCATCCTTACTGGTGTCTATTCCGGAGAAAGATTTAGCGTATATCTTGTTCCTTTTTTTGAAAAGTTAGGTTTTCTTAAAAATTATGCGGAAGGCATCTCGCTTACCATTGTAGTGATCATAGTGACATTTTTTTCCATACTTTTTGGAGAACTTATCCCAAAAAGACTTGGGTTATTAAGAGCAGAAAAAATTTCCAAGTTAGTAGCTGGCCCGGTTTTAGTTTTTGCAAAAATTACTCATCCATTTGTGTGGCTGCTTAATAAAATAAGCAATATGTTTTTTTTCATCTTCAATGTAAAAAAATCCAAAGACGATGCGGTAACTGAAGAAGAAATAAAAACAATGATATCAGAGGGAACCGAAGCAGGCACAATTGAGGAAGAAGAACGGGAGATCATTGAACGGATTTTTCATCTTGGCGATAGAAATATTACATCATTAATGACGCATCGCAGCGATATTATATGGTTTGATCTTGAAGACAATGAAGAAAAGATCAAAGAAAAAATTATTTCTGAGCCACACTCAGTATACCCTATTTGCGACGGAGAAATTGATAATATAAAAGGTGTTGTTTCTATTAAGGATCTTTATATAACAGATGACAGGGTAAAGTTCAAAGAGGTGATGAAGCCTGCAATGTTTGTCCCGGAAAATAATACACCTTACCAGGTATTGGAAAAATTCAAGCAAACGCAACATCACTCTTGTTTTATTGTGGATGAATATGGGACCATGCAGGGCCTGATTACGTTGAATGATATTCTTGAAGCAATTGTTGGTGATATTCCTCAACAAGACCTTACCGACTATGAAGTAACGGAAAGAGAAGACGGAAGCTTTCTTGTTGATGCGCAAATTCCTTTCTACGATTTTCTCAGTCGCTTTGATAAAGCTGCCTGGATGAATGAAGGTGAACATGAATTTGATACACTTGCCGGTTTTATTTTACACGAACTCGAACGCATCCCGCATGCCGGTGATAAATTCGACTGGAAAGGGTTCCGCTTTGAGATAATAGATATGGACGGGCACCGCATTGATAAAGTATTGGTGAATATTAGTACTGAGATAAGACAGGAGATGGATTGAATTGATTTTTTGACACTTGAAATTAGAACTCAATGTTCGCAACACTTGCCGGGTAATCCAGCTTTGTACTTTTCCTGTTCCCGTTCACTATTACATGCATAATACTTACCTGGTCATCAAACATGTCATGCATCAGGGTATTGACAACAGAAATTTTTTTTACTGAACTAATGTTATCAACCTGCAAATAAGAATAAAGAACCACATCTTCTTTTTCATAACCTACAAAACTCATTTGTACAGGTTTGCCATCAATTGTTATTTGTAAATGCGATTTGATATATTCCAATATCCTCTTGTTATTTCCTATCGTATCCTTACCACTTACAAGATCAACTTTCGATTTATTCACTTTACTTAGAATACTTTCAAAATCATCCCAAAAGGTTTTGCAGGTGATCTCAAGAGTTTTATCTGTCGCATTATGATCTATTTCCACAGTAGCCAAATGGAGAGGGTGTACTGCATTTTCCTGATTTAAACCCCTTTTTTCAACCTTTGTAAACATGGAAAGAGAAAATACCGGTATTAACAGCCATTTATAGAGTTCTATTGCCATTAACCAAATTAATTTTTAATACCACAAAAGTCTGCTTTATTTTGATGCCCTGTTAAGGATTGTTGTTAATATTTTATAGGTGGTTTTGCGATTGGCAGGTTTCAACTATGAATGATTTTCCGTTTTATTTTCGATTTGGCTGGCAACATATTATAAGCCGTGAGGCCCTGGATCACCAACTTTTTATTTTGGCGCTGGCCGCGATCTATGTGATCAAGGATTGGAAACAGGTGCTTATTCTTGTCACCGCATTTACCATCGGCCATTCAATCACATTATTTCTGAGTGTAAGAGAAATAATAACGATCAGCACCAAATGGGTTGAGTTCTTAATACCCTGTACCATCGTTGTTACAGCCATCACCAATTTGTTTCTAAAGAAGTTTACGCCAAAAACGATCCGCATCAATTATTTTTTAGCGTTGTTCTTTGGACTTATACATGGATTAGGGTTTGCAAATAATATTCGCCTTGCTTTGGCAAGTGATCAAAGCCTTGGCTGGGGTTTATTTGGATTCAACCTTGGATTGGAAGCCGGACAGATCATTGTTGTAGTGATTGTATTGTTGTTGTCATTCCTTGTGATAAATGTTTTTAAAATAAACAGGAGGGATTGGGTGATTTTCGCTTCGGCTTGTGCTTTTAGTATTGCAGTAGTTACCGTCATTGACAGGTGGCCAACATAAATAAGTTTTTATTCAATAAATCTGTAACAAAAATGAAACGCATCATTTTATTTTTTGCCTTTTGTTTTGCTGTGTATTGTATTGCATTTTCACAGGATATAAAAAACAATGCCAACAGTAACCATGCAAACAAGTTTGAACAATTGGGATCGATCTTGCCAACACCAAATGAACAACGAACTGCCAGCGGCGCCCCCGGTGCTAAGTATTGGCAAATGCGTGCTGATTATGATATCAAGTGTGAGCTTGACGAAGTAAATAACAAACTCAGCGGGTCAGAGATCATTACGTATCATAATAACTCGCCGGATGTGCTTAGTTATTTGTGGCTGCAGCTTGACGAAAACCAACACAGCACAGTAAATAATGCTAATTACCAGTCGCAAAATCCAATGCCAGCAGACAATCAATCAACAGATAAGGTTTTGGACAGGTATGAAGAAAGAAGAACAGATAATGGCTATGGTTTCAATATCACCAAGCTTTCTGATATGGCAGGCAAGCCATTGAAATATTTCGTCAATAAAACAATGATGAAAGTGGACCTGCCAACCCCTTTGAAACCGGGTCAAAAGATCTCTTTCAAACTTGACTGGAACTATAAACTAGCTAATCGCACTGACCGTTTACGTTTTGGGGGTGCCAGAGGCGGTTATGAGCCGTTTGAAGATGGTAATAACAACTATACTATCACACAATGGTATCCACGTATGTGTAAGTATGGTGATGAAATTGGTTGGCAAAATCACCAGTTCACAGGTACTGGTGAGTTTACCTTAAGCTTCGGAAATTTTAAAGTTGAAATGACGGTGCCTGCAGATCATATTGTTGGATCTACCGGTGAATGTTTGAATTATCCAGCCGTATTAACTCCAACGCAAATGGCCCGATGGACAAAAGCACAAAATGCTGATCAGCCGGTACAAATTGTAACATTGGATGAGGCATTAGCTGCATCAAAAGTTACAAGGAATGCAAAAAAGAAAACATGGATATATAAAGCCGATAACGTTCGAGACTTTGCATGGACAAGCTCAAGAAGATTTGTATGGGATGCAATGAAAACAATGGTAAATGGAAAAAAAGTAATGACGATGAGTTATTATGCAAAAGAAGCCTATCCTATTTACAGTAAGTTTTCAACCAAAGCAGTGGCGCATACGATCAAAACTTACTCTGATTTTTCTATTCCTTACCCCTACCCTGTTGCTATCAGTGTTGAAGGCAATCAAGGTATGGAATATCCGATGATATCATTCAACCCGGGTCGTGCAGAAAAAGATGGTACTTATAACGAAAACAATAAGAATGCTGCAATCTTTGTGATCATTCACGAAGTTGGTCATACATTTTTTCCGATGATCATTAACAGCGATGAAAGACAATGGACATGGATGGATGAAGGATTAAATTCATATATGCAATATTTAACGCAAGAATTGTGGGATAATAAATTTCCTTCTAATTGGGGACCGGCATGGTCGATCACTGACTATATGAAATTGCCGAAAGATCAATTAGAGCCGATCATGACGAACAGTGAGAACATCAACAACTTTGGCGCTAATGCGTATGCAAAAGTTGCCACTGGGTTAAATATTTTAAGAGAAACGATTGTTGGCCGTGAATTATTTGACGATGCATTTCGTGAATATGCAAAACGCTGGGCTTTCAAACATCCAACACCAGCTGATTTGTTCCGCACAATTGAAGATGCAACAGGTGAAGACCTTGATTGGTTCTGGAGAGGATGGTTCTTTGGCACAGATGCATGCGATTTAGCAATTGACACCGTAAAACATTTTAAGCCTGATGTAACGGCAATTCCGGACCCTTTACAAGATAGCGTCACGTACCAATCACTGGCAAAACCACAAGTAACCCGTGATGATATTTCAAAAATGAGAAACAGGGAAGATAAAAGCATCGCTTTTGCAACTGACAAGGATACATCTCTGCGTGATTTTTATTGGAAATATGATCGCGAAATACAAAAATATGATACGGCAAAATATGCTACGACTGAAAGAGCACAGACAGAACCACTCGACGCAGAAGGAAAGAAAAAATATGCAGATAAAAATTTCTATGAGATCACCTTCAGCAATAAAGGCGGATTGGTGATGCCAATCATCCTTGAATGGACGTATAAAGATGGAACAAAAGAAGTTGAAAGAATTCCTGCACAGGTTTGGCGTAAGAACGAGAACACAGTGATCAAGTCTTTTATGAAAGATAAAGAAGTTGCTTCTGTAAAACTTGATCCTTATAATGAAACTGCCGACATCAACTCGGATAACAATGTGTATGGCGACATTAAAGAACCAAGCAAATTCAAATTATTTAAGCAAAAACAATTCCTGGCGCCTGCACCACAGCCTAACCCGATGCAAAAAGCACTGGAGAAAAAAGCATTCTGATACGGTATTTAAAGGGAGAATTCGTGGAAGAAGAGGCAGTCAATCGCAAGCTGGCAATCCAATGCAAAAAGCTGCAGAGAAAAAGATAGCGTTTACCCCTGTCCCCTAAAGGGGAACTTAGATTGAAAGTTTCTCACAAAATAAAAAGCCACCTCAATGAAGTGGCTTTTTATTTTTTTCTGCGTAATTAATTTAATGTCCGGTCTGACCCGTTCTTGTTCTTACTTTCTTTTTCCCGGCATTCTTCTTTTCATAATCCTGCACTTCTTTAGGTTTCGCTATTGATTTTTTTCCCGTTGTATCTGATTTTACTTTTGTATTGTTACCGGTGCTGATATCAATTGGAGCAAGCTCATCTTCCACCTGGCCGGCTACAACAAGCTTATCAAGTCTGTATTGTTCAGTTTTTACAATAGTTCCAAAATCAGGATCAAAAAATTTCCAGGTACCGTGTCGAAGTGTAAAGCCATCTAACTTCATTACCTGCCTTCTTACAACTTTAGTAGGATCATTGATTCCATAGATATCTACTGTATCATAAGGATTATCCGGATTCACTGCTTTCCAGCTTTCTTCACGTACCGGCTGACCGAAAGGATTATAATACATGCAGCGGCCATTCTTATTTCCCCAACGGTAATTTTCTATTGCAAGCAGATCACCATCTGCTGTGAATTGCTGCCACTGACCTTCTTTTTTGTCATTTATAAAAACACCCTGTTCTTCATAACCTTTCTCGCCTCGTAATGGCGGTTTTTCAATTACCCAGCGTCCTTGCTTTTTGCCGTTCATGTCAACACAATTCAACGTATCTCCTTTTACTCCAATAATAAAAGTTTTACACTGCGAAAAACCTTCGGTGGAGACCAGGAGAATAATAAATAAAATGTAACGCATAGTTTAGTAAGTTTGACAAATCCAGCCTCGATCTGCTGCGAGTCAAAATTAATAACGAAAAACGACTGCTTTTATGTTTGGCCTGTTAAAATTTACCCCCATCAACATGTCTGTTAAATTCCTCTTATACATCGTCGTATTAGCCTGTCAGCACAATGTCCTATTTGCCCAGGTGGTTCCCACTTCTGCTGAAGAAAGAATGAAGAAGGTGCAACAAAGAAAAGAGCTGGAAAAAAGATCAGTATTGAACGATATAAGTTTTCGGAACATTGGGCCCGTAACAATGAGTGGCAGAGTCAGCGATATTGAAGCTAATCCTGATGATCCGACTGAATTTTATGTTGGTTATGCATCTGGTGGTTTATGGTACACAAAAAACAATGGACTTTCATTCCAATCAATTTTTGATTCTGTAGATATTTTAACCATCGGTGATATCGCTGTGAACTGGAAAACAAAAACCATTTGGATCGGCACTGGTGAAGTTAACAGCAGCCGCTCATCGTATGCTGGTATTGGCGTTTATAAAAGCAGCGATAGCGGAAAAACATGGGAATTTCTCGGCCTGCCTGATTCACATCATATTGGTAAAATTCAATTGCATCCGACCAATGATAATATTGTTTGGGTTGCTGCGCTTGGTCATTTATATTCTCCAAATAAAGAAAGAGGTGTTTATAAAACTACGGATGGAGGCAAAACATGGAAACAAACTTTATACATTGATGATAATACGGGCGCTGTTGAAATGGATATCAATCCGCAAAATCCGAGTGAATTGTATGCAGCCACATGGTATAAAACAAGAAGTGCATGGAATTTTGAAGAAGGAGGCAAGACAAGTGGCATGTATAAAAGCAATGATGGTGGTGATACATGGAAACTGATCAGTGGTGCCGGTTCTGGTTTTCCGACTGGTGATGGCTTGGGGAGAATAGGTCTTTGCGTGTATCCAAAGAACCCTCAAATCGTTTATGCAATACTTGATAACCAAAATAACAAGCCTGATACGGCAAGAAGGGATTCAACAACTTTCAGAACAGTTGATCTTAAAGATCTGACCAGGGAACAGTTTGCCCAGCTTGATAATAAAAAGTTGGATACTTTCTTATCCCGAAACAGGATGTATCCGAAGTACACTGCAAAACTTCTGAAAGAATGGATTGCAAATGGAAAGTATAAACCAACGGTTCTTTATGATTATTTAAATGTAAATACCGGCTTCGAGTCAAATCCTATTGGCTGCGAGATCTACCGAAGTGATAATGGAGGACAAAACTGGAAAAAAATAAATGAAAAAGAGGTACCCATCTTTTTTACTTATGGATATTATTTTGGCAAAATATATGTTTCCCCTTACAATGAAAATAAAGTGTATGCTCTTGGTTATTCATCCCAGGTTTCAACAGACGGGGGTAAGACATGGAAAAACATGGACAAAAACAATGTGCATGCAGACCATCATGCACTATGGATAAATCCAAAAAAAGATTCCCATCTTATTAATGGTAATGATGGTGGTGTCAATATTACTTATGATGATGGTGAAGTTTGGTTCAAAGCAAACACACCTGCTGTTGCACAATTCTACGCCATTACAACAGATAACGCGAGACCATATAATATATACGGCGGTTTACAGGATAATGGTGTATGGTATGTTTCCTCACAATCCGGTCGAAATCCCTTTGCAGGTTCGGGACTTGGCCAAACGGTGGGTGGAGAGTTCAATATTGGAGGTGGTGATGGCATGCAGGTGCAGGTAGATACGAGAGACAATACTACAGCATATTACGGTTCACAATTTGGCAATTATTCAAGAACAAACAGGATGACAAGAGAAGGTACCAGAAGAATTACACCAAGACATGAATTAGGCGAATTTCCTTATCGCTTTAATTGGCAATCACCAATACTGATCAGCAGCCATAATCCCGATATTGTTTATTTCGGAAGCAATCATTTTCATCGGAGCATGAATAAAGGCGATACAATGATCACAATGACTTCCGATCTCACCAATGGCAAAAAGGAAGGAAATGTTCCTTATGGTACGTTGACCACAATTTCTGAATCACCGACAAGGTTTGGCTTGATTTATACAGGTACTGATGATGGAAATATTCATGTAACAAAAGATGGTGGATATACATGGGAGCAATTGAATCAAATAATCCAGATACCTTCTAAAAAATCCAAAAAACAAATTCCAAATGCCAAACCTCAAACTTCAAACCTCAAACTTCAAACCAACAGCCTCTGGGTAAGCAGAGTTCTCGCCTCACAACACAAAGAACCAAGAGTATATGTAACATTGAACGGTTATCGCTTTGACAATTTTGCTCCTTATGTGTATGTTAGCGATGACTATGGCAAAACGTGGACGCAAATCGGGAAAGACCTGCCGAATGAACCGGTAAATGTGATCCGGGAGGATCCAAAAAATGACAGCATTCTTTATGTTGGTACAGATGGCGGGCTTTATGTAAGCTTTGATAAAGGAAACCGCTTTATGATGTGGACCAAAGGTTTACCAAAATCTGTTCCTATTCACGATATAGCTATTCAGCAAAGGGAAAATGAAATTGTCCTGGGCACACATGGCCGCAGTATTTACATCGCCAAGCTTGATGAAGTACAGAAAAAGGCAAAGAAATAAACTTACGATCAGTTAAATAATAATAACTGTCCGCCTGAGGCGGACAGTTTTATTTTGCAAAAATGTTATTGAATTTTATTTATAGCCATTTCTTTTGAAACGCTCTCAGTAACGCCGACGATGTATACGTCTGTCTTCCTGTTGCTAAGAGATATTACTTCAAAGCGAAGGCTGCCTTCAGCAATTTCCTCTTCGGTATCGATACGATACTTACGGGAAAAGTTTTTACCTGATAATTTTTCAGAATACAAAACCGTTCCTGCTTCATCCCTGATCTTGATTATAAAATTATCTTCTTTGATATTTTTTATTATAACCTCAAATACAGGGTTTTTTTCCCGGAAGCCGAGATACTTGATCTCAATACCCGGGTTTTCGTTACTTCTTCCCGTAGCCAATACGGGATTACTAAATGATGTGCTGATAATAGCCATTAATGCAATAACAATTGCTTTGCTTTTGTTGATTGTCTTTTTCATAGTCTTAAAGTTTAATAGTTAAAAAAAAATTGTTTACGCTTTTGATTATGGAAACAACCGTAATGAAGCAAGCAAAAAGGCAAGTTTGTAATTCAGGCAAGTAATTCCTGATGTGAGATCGGCTGGCAGGACCGGAGTTGTTTTGTTGCGTTGATGATGTAAATGTATAGCCGTTGATCTGTGCAAAGAAATCAATTTCATTTAGCTTTCAAGACACCCAAGCCATAAATCATTCACTGAAAAGCCTCGCAATAAATAACTTATAAAAAAAACGATGATGATAGCCAAACATCAATAACTAATTGTTAAAGGCTACCATCAACGTGAAAATTGTATGATTCTATTGTTTTATGATCAATAACAATAATACTCAATACCCGTTTGCGCATCATAATATGACAACCAGTATTCTTTTACTTCAGCTGTAAAAATTGTTCCATTTGACCGATTGTAATAATCTCTTGTGCCATAATTGCTGAAGTTACCATACACTATAGAGCCTTCATAAGGTTTATAGCTATTGAACGAACTTAGTATGGTATAACCATAATTGGTTTCAACTACAAAATAATTACAATAGGGATCACTATGCACCACTTCTCCCCTTTCTTTATTGAGCCAGTAACTTTCATCGATATACTCTCTGTTCTTTACACAGCCGGTAAAAAATACCAGGAGCCCGATAGTCATAATTGACAATGTAAAAATCCTCTTCATAGTTTTTGATTTATGTTTTACAATCTTTGATCATCACATGTAATCACTCAGATTGCAAACAACAGGCAACAGTTTTACGAAGGAATGTTAAATAATCAGATGAAGAAGCAGAGGACCTGTTGTGAAAAATACGTATCAATGATAACCAAGCATGAAAACATTAGTGTTGCGGGTTCAACCTATGAAATCTTCCAAACAAGGCACTTTTTCACTTTATAAATGAGAAACGTCCCGGATCTTAACGCAGTACTGTCTCTGATGCAAATAGGAAACGGATTGTAAATCAATTTATTCATTTAATTGCAAGGAGCGAAGAGGCCGACAGACCAATGCTTGCCGTTTTTTGCTGCTTAAAAAAAATTTTAATAACAAGAAATTAATTGCGCTTAAGAATTAAAAAATAAATTAACCTTTTGTTAATGAAAACTCAAGTTTCCTTACCTTGTCAGCCTTAACCCCCAAAACTAAATTATGAGAAAGCTTGTACTCCTCGTACCGAGCCTGTTATTTTTATTAACAGGTTTGTTTGCACAAAAAACTACCGTATCAGGTAAGGTTACTGATGACAAGGGAATAACGATTCCCAATGCCACCGTTAAAATAAAAGGTTCCAAAGCCGGAGCCATAGCTGATAACGATGGCTCTTTTATTTTAAGCGTCTCCGCCGGCACAAAACTGCTCGTGTCTGCTTCTGGTTATAAAGAGAAAGAAGTGGATGCTGCCAATAATATGGTGGTTGTGCTGGACCTGGAAAACAGAACCCTGAGCGAGGTAGTGGTTACTGCGCAGGGTATTCGTCGCCGACCCAAAGAACTTGGTTATTCATTAGCCAAAGTTTCAAACACAGAGTTAACTGTAGGAAGATCTCCAACAGTTGCTGCCGGTCTTTCTGGTAAAGTTTCAGGATTGTTGATCGTAAATGCAAATAACTCTGTTGATCCAGCTGTCAAATTCAATCTTCGTGGTTACCGCTCTATGTCCGGTAACAATGATGCATTGATCGTTATTGATGGATTACCGCAACCCCCGGGTTCGTCAACTATGTTCAATCTTTTAAATCCAAATGATATTGAAAGCATCACAGTGTTGAAAGGTGGACAAGCAGCTACATTGTATGGTTCACAAGGTGTAAATGGAGCGATCATCATTACAACAAAAAGAGGACAAAAAGGAAGATTGAAAGTTTCGTACAGCAGCTCTTACAACGTGGAGAAAATAAATATCATGGCTGAGTTCCAGGATAAATACGGAAGCGGGTCTCACTATGCAACCAGCTGGACGACTACAAATGTTGCAAACGGGACTTATAAAGCAAATTATTTAGATCGGATGAAGGATAACTGGCGTTCTTACGAAAACCAGCAATTTGGTGATGCCTTTGATGGCTCTATGCGTCCGCTCGGCAGAACATTGGCGGATGGTAGTGTATTCATGCAGCCTTATTCGGCAATACCAGGGATAAGAGAGGACATCTGGAACACCGGTTATACTTTAAATAACCAGGTTTCTGTTTCAGGTGGAAGTGATTACTCAACATTCTATTTGTCTGCTGAGAATAATGCAAGTGAAGGTATTGTACCTGGCGATAAAGTAAACAGGACCGGTATGCGTTTCGCCGCTTCGCAGGAGTATGGAAACTTCAAGATCGGGTTCAGCGCAAACTATGTGCAGGCAAGATACAATCGTACTACTTTCAACTTCTATGATGAAAGCATCAACCAGGCTGCACATATTCCACTTCCTGATTTGAGAGATTGGAGAAATAATAAATTTGCTAACCCGAATGCTTATTATAATGATTATTATAACAATCCCTATTTCAGACTTGATAATTATCGCCAAAGGTACCAGGATGCAAATTTCAATGGTACACTCGAGCTGACTTACAAAATTCTTCCGTGGTTAAGTGTCTTCAACAAGTTCTCCGCAATGAATAACGTGCGCACAAGAAAGAATACTGTAGGTCAATTCTTCCATAGCAATCATGCAAAGAACGTGGCGAAAGTTCCTGTACCTTGGGATAAAAACGATGGTTCGGGTATCACAAGAGCTCTTACTGATGTCCAGGGAAGTGTTAGTGACGAATCAAATACTGAGAATTTGATAAACAATGAACTCCAGTTGCTCATAAATAAGAATTTCAGGGATTTTAATTTGAAAGGTATCGTTGGTGTTAATGGATATAATCGCAAAACAAAAAATGTAGGTATAAGTTCAGCCTCAATTGTTGTTCCGGATGTTTATAATGTAGACAATCGCCGTGGAGAGCTGGGAGGTGGCGAAAGTAATACTGAAGAAAGAAAGTACGGATATTATGCAGATGCACAGGTCGGCTGGAGAGATATGTTGTTTGTTCATAGTACCATTAGACACGACGCATCTTCTAGATTCTATAAGAGATCAAGAGATTATTCTCTATACGCGTATACCTATGCAGGTGTTGACGTTGCTGCCGTTGTTACTGAATTGATCCCTGAACTAAAGAACAATGTACTAGGCTACGCCAAACTGAGAGCAGGCTATAATAAAAATGGTAATGATAATATCGCCTTATATGGCCTGGATCCCACATTTGGTAATGCTAGTGGTTTCCCTTATGGAAATACAGTTGGTATTAGCGTGGGAAATATATTACCTGATGATGATCTTACACCCGAGTTCGTAAGAACACTTGAGTTTGGTGGTGAATTTCAGCTTTTCAATAACAAATTAAATATTGATTTTACCTATTACACGCAAAGAAGCGAAGACCAGGTTCTTACTGTACTTATACCAGCAACTACCGGTTTTACCAATCTTAGGTTGAACGTGGGTGAAACAAAGAACTGGGGTTACGAAACTGATGTAAAGATCCAGTTAATAAAGAAACCAAAGTTGCAATGGGACCTTGTGTTGCGCGGATCGATCAACGAAAACAAGGTGATCGAACTATATCCTGGTGTGAAAGAATTCCAGGTAAGTGGCTATAGTTATGCCGGTACTTATGTTATGCAAGATCTCATTTATCCAATGTTAAAAGCAACTTCTTATGTACGTGATGAACTCGGACGTATTGTAATTCAGACTGCCAATAGCGCGTCTCAGGGGCATCCGCTGATTACAGGACCACTTAAAGAAATGGGTCGTGTTACTCCAAAATACATGTTGGGTGCCGGTACTACAGTAAGCTATTCAGGATTTACGCTGGCAACAAATTGGGAGTACAGGGGTGGAAACTACATGTATAGTGATCTCGGAAGACAAATGACATTTACTGGTTCTGGTAAATGGACCGAGCACAGGGCTCCCCATATTTTCCCTAACTCAGCTTATCTGGATGCCGCTTCAGGAAAATATATTCAGAATACAACTATTATGACAAGAGAAGCTGAATACGGATTATGGGTTGATGCTTATCGTGTGATCGCTGAAAACTTTGTAGCGCCGGCATGGTTCATAAAATTGCGTGATATCAATCTTTCTTATAGCTTCTCAAATAATTTAGTTGCAAAAACAAAAGTTTTCTCTGGTATTACTTTGGCGGTCTATGGTCGTAACCTGATCACGATAAAAGATAAAGCCAACATGTATGCGGACCCCGAGTTTAGCTTTACTACTGGCAATGGAATTGGTATCAACAACACGGATCAAACACCGCCGGTAAGACAATACGGTGTGAACCTGAACCTGAATTTTAAATAATGATAAAAAATAGTAGAGATATGAAACTTAAAAATATAATCATACCGGCGCTGTTGATATTAATATTCATCAGTTGCCGAAAGGACTGGCTGAATGTAAATACCAGCCCGAATACACTTCCAAGTTCTACTCCTGATTTTACTTTTGCCGCAGCAGCAAACAGAATTGCCGCTACTTTAGGCCCGAATGAATTGGGCGAATATTGGTCAGGTCATTGGACACAATCAAGTACCTATATTCTTAGCAATACGATCTTCGGCTACGGTTTTAACAATACAAATTTTGACTATTGGAGTGGATATTATGATATTTTGAAAGACCTTCAATATGCCATCGAAAGTGCAGGTTCAAGCGGACCACTCTCCTATTTCGGTGGTACCTCAAGAGTACTGAAAGCTTATGTGATGCAGATCATTGTTGACCTTTATGGAAATGCTCCTTACACCGATGCACTAAAGGGATTAGGTTCTCTCGCTCCAAAATTTGATGATCAAAAAGCCATTTATGAAGACCTGATAAAAGTGTTAGACACTGCTATCACGGTATTAAAAGCAACTCCTTTAACTAGTGTTTATGCCGGTTCTGATATTGTTTTTGGTAGTCCTTCGGGTTCAGCGGCAACCAAATGGATCCAATTTGCAAACAGCTTGAAGCTGAGGATCCTGATGCGTCAAACAAGAGTGGCAGGACGTGATGCTTATATCATTGCCGAGATCAATAAAGCAGCTGCAACTGCAGAAGGATTTTTACCAAATGGACTGGATGTTGGGAGCAATCCCGGTTATGTCGCAAGCGCTGGCAAACTGAATCCTTTCTTTGAGACCTGGGGCTATAATGCTGCGGGAAGCATTCAGTCCCTGGCGAGATATCCCAGACCGACCACATTTCTTTTCAGTAATCTTATTGCCACCAAAGATACGTTCAGGCTTAAGCGTCTTGCGTATCCTATAGGAGGTCCGGAGGCAAATCCCTACCCAGCTGAAATCGTAGCAAACTATGCAGGGGTGCCGTTTGGTGCACCTTCAGGATACCTTTCACAGAACACATCATATATCGGTCCTTCACAAATTAAGAAAGGTGAATTCAACAGACCAATGATCCTGATGACAAATGCAGAGTCACAATTTAACCTGGCAGAAGCAAAGCAACGCTACGGCGCTTCTCTTACGGGTGTAACAGGTACGGCTCAATCTTATTATGAGCAAGGTGTTAAAGAGGCTTTTCGTCTTACTGGAACAACAGCTACATATGGTGCTGATAAAGCAACAACACTGTTGACAAGTGGTATTGACCTTGCTGATTGGACCGCTTCTCCTGATAAGTTAAAAGCGATCTGGATGCAGAAATGGTTAGCACTTACAAATTATAGTGGTTTCGAATCATGGTGTGAATACAGGAAAAACAATTTTCCTAACATACCGGCCTCTGCCTCCACTGCCAGCAATGCACCACGTCCGGTGAGATTATTCTATCCCCAAGCGGAGTTAGCATCTAACGGTGAAAATGTTTTAGCACAAGGAACAATTGATGTTTTTACAACCAGGCTTTTCTGGGACGTAGATTAAATTTAAAGAACACACGAATACTAAAAAATGTCCCCCGATTAAATCGGGGGACATTTTTTATTTCCTATCATCTTTGAAAAGATCTTATGCTGATTTCGGAGAGTTAGAAAGAAACCATTCCAATGCGAGTTCATACCCTTTTAATCCCAAACCAAAAATGCTTCCTGCTGATTTTCCTGAAACATGAGAAAGTTTTCTGAAATCTTCCCTGGCATGCACATTGGAAATATGGACCTCTATCACCGGAGTTTTAATTGCTGCTATCGCATCACCAATGGCAACCGAAGTATGCGTATAGCCACCAGGATTAAAAATGATCCCCTCATACTCAAAACCTACACGTTGTAATTCATTGATCAATTCTCCTTCAACATTGCTTTGAAAATAATAAAGATGAACATGCGGATACTTTTGTTGCAGTTCACTGAGAAAAACTTCAAAAGGTTTGTTGCCATAAATATCTGTTTCCCTCTTACCAAGAAGATTAAGATTAGGTCCATTAATGATTGCCAGCTTCATTTAACGAATGTATTGAATATTTTAAAAAATACTCTTAACTGAGTATTGACATCCTCGTCAATTTTTGCCTATTTTGAATCAAAAACTATGACATTTCTCGAAGCACTTTATGGCAGCCAGTATTATGAGATCCACCAGAAAGGAAGAGATGGAAATAAAGGCAGGCTGAATGGCAATCTCTTTTTATCTGCACTTATAGTTTTGTTTTTAATTGCCGTGCTGTTGCTTTGCATAAATTTTGTACCGGGATTCAATGATAGCATGACGAAAAGTATTCGAAGTGTCTTTGGTTATTCTTCTGGAAAAAATATCGGAAAATTATTAGCCATTCCAGTTTTTGGTATCATCTATTTTATAATACTAAAAACCGTCGGTACTGCAACAAGTTTCAAAAACAAAGTAGATGCATTTATGCAATACCCTGATGAGTTAAAGAAAAAAGCCAATGCAAAGTTGCTGATTCCTTTTTTTATTCTTGGACTAATTGTACTCGGCCTTGCCTTTGCCAAACTCTGATCTATCCTTTTTTTATCATATCAATAAACTGATCGAACAGGTACCTTGAATCATGCGGCCCGGGCGTACTTTCAGGATGATATTGTACCGAAAATGCAGGTTTACCCTTGATCCTTATTCCTTCGATTGACTGATCATTCAGGTTAACATGTGTCACTTCAATATGTTCGGCCTTCTTTACTGATTCAGGATCTACACCGAAGCCATGGTTCTGAGTTGTGATCTCAGATCTTCCGGTCAATAAATTTTTCACAGGATGATTTAATCCGCGGTGACCATGATGAAGTTTATAGGTATCCACGCCATTTGCCAGAGCGAGTAATTGATGTCCTAAACAAATTCCAAATGTTGGTTTATTTTCTTTAAGTATTTCTTTTAAATTCTCAATGGCATAATCCATTGCGGCAGGATCACCAGGTCCATTTGAAATAAAATATCCGTTTGGATTAAATTCTTTCAGTTTAGCAGCCGGAGTTTTTGCCGGAAAAACTTTTACATAAGCGCCACGTTCCGTCATGCATTCCAGGATATGCAGTTTGCATCCATAATCCATTACTGCAATTCTTACTTTCGAGGAAGCATCACCCAATTCATATTCTTTTTCTGTGCTTACATAAGAAGCCAGTTCAAGTCCATTCATAGAAGGAACTTTGGCAAGCATCTTTTTCAGCTCTTCAATATCCAAAACTTCAGATGAAATAATACAGTTCATCGCTCCCTGCTGGCGAACATGAGAGACCAATGCACGGGTATCAACTCCTTCGATGCAAACAATTTTATTCTTCTTCAAATATTCATCCAGGGATCCCTTTGCCTGCTTTCTTGAATAGGTTTCTTCAAGATTTCTTCCCACCAGACCGCGAATTTTCACTGAGTCTGATTCAACATCCTCATCTTTTACACCATAATTACCGATATGAACAGAATTCATGATCAATACTTGTCCGTAATAACTTGGATCTGTAAAAACCTCCTGGTAGCCGGTCATCCCGGTATTAAAACAAATCTCACCGGTAGCTGTTCCAATGGCGCCGAAGGCATAACCGTGACAGAGCGTTCCATCTTCCAATAAAAGTATTGCTGGTTGTTGTTTAGCTGGCATTGTTCAATTAAAATTTAAAAAAAATCCCGATTGTTATCGGGATGCAAAAGTAAAGAAGTCCGGTCAGCAACAGGCACAATTTTATTCACGAATTCTGATTGGGATGTGGGTTATTTGTTCCTTCAGCACTTGGTGTAGTTTGCGGTTCGTAAACAAATTCTTCTTCCTTCTTTCTTCTTCCAGTAATGAATCGCCATATACCACCCCCGACAGCAACTACTCCGAGAATAACCAGTTTTATATTTTTTATGATCAGTGCAAAAAATCCTACTTTGGCTAACACCTTACCCGCCACAAGCCCTCCAATTGTCCATGCGGCAATGTCATCAGTTTTAGAATCAAAATCAGAATACTTACTTCCAGCATTAAAAGCGACCATCGACAATACATTATTTAAGTTTTTATTTATCGTATCAAGCTGATTTATTGAGGCAAGTGCTGACAGGGTCAAAACGCCTTTACGTCCCAGTAATTTGATGTCATAGTTCAAAGAGTTTTCATCCTGCTCCGATACCTTGAACTCTTTTGCCCAATAAAGAATTTTTCTTTCTTTATCGTAAGATGGCTTAGCCGCCCATCCGATGACAGTCATGGTTTCGAGGCCGAGCTTTTTTCTTTCTTCATTAGCTTTTGCCTGCCCTTCTTTCATTTCTTTTAAAAGATCATCATAATCGATCTTATCCGCATCTTTGTCTTTTACATACCCGATAGCATCATACTCGATAAGATAGGAATATCCTTCTATTGAAGTAGCGCCACTGTTAGGTGGAAATAGCAATCCTAGTGGCTTTGTTCCTTTTAAGTTTCCCCAAAGTTCAGTAAGCACATATTCAGCCTCATCAGATTCCAGGAATCGGAATCCATTGTTCGCTTCTATCGTTGCAATTCCATTACCAAGCGAAATAGTACCGGTTTTATAATGAAGTGTTCCTTCAATCGAATCCATTAGCTTCAGCTGCTTTTCCAATAACAACTGAAGTGAATCTGAAGGCTCTTTTGCAAAAGTGAAAGTAAATGTCGTGATGACCGCTGTACAAAGCAGTAAGATTTTTTTCATAAAATTAGTTTTGGGGTTTTTCAAAAATATAAAACGTTATGTCGCGGAAAGAAAATCTTTGATTATTTTTTACACATTTTTTTACTTACTTTTTTCAAGATGGCTTAGCTTGTATTTTTCCCTGATCACGTCCTGTACATTCACATTATTGATCTTACTTTCCAGCCACGAAATAATATCGAGATAGCTAAACGCTCTTGTTTCCAGAGGATTTCGTTCATACTTCTTTAAAGTTTCCAGCAATTTCTCAAACTCCGGTTTCAAGGCATGAGCACCTACACGAAATGAACGACGCAGAAATGCAAATACCTCTTCTTCCACCTTACTAAGATTTTGCATCTTCGCCATGTAGCGATAAACCGATTTAATTAAGTATTCAAGTAATTCAAAATTTCCTAATTCATAATGAGCGATCAGATGGAGTAACCTTGAATAACATTGCAGATCCGAGCGCAGATCGGCTTTTTCATTTATGATCTTATTCAGGTAATCAATTGCTTTTTCATTATCGCCACTGCCAAAATAAAGACAAGCTATTTTATAATAGAAAACAAGAACACGGTGTTTGTCAAGGAATGGCCCGTATTCTTTCAGCATCTTTTCAAGAAAAGGAACAAGCTTTAAGCCCTTTGTGAAATTGCCCTGCAAAAAGCACAGATTTATTTTAGCTGTATATAAATAAACATAAGCAAGAATGCGGTTATTCTCATTATCAGTGACCAATGGATGTTTTGTAAACTCTTCAAATTTTCTGATCGTTTCTTTCAGCTTTTCATGATTCAGCAGATCAAAATGCGCCCCCATCAGGTTGTGCATTCCTTTTGTATACATCGCGGTTTCTGCTGCCAGCATCATCGGATATTCATCAAAAAGATCAACCCACTTTTGTGTGTACCGGTAATATTGTAAAAAATCCTGGCGAATAAATGCATACCATGTATAACATTGGTACAAATAAAGTTTTTCGTAAAAAGAATTTTTCTTTGTTTGCTTTGGCAAATGTTTTTCAAGATATTCTTTCAATTCATCAAAGTCTTTTTGATTTCGTGCATGACCATGCTGTATATACCAGCTGTACAATTGTAATGAAAGATTTGAAAGGCTATTGACAATGGATACTGTTTCATTCACTTCTTCACTTTCCTGTGTCAGTTGATCTGCCCGGTTGCGCATGCTGCGGGTAATAAACAAGGCTTCTATCTTTTTCTCAAAAAATAAGACCTGCTGCAGGTAGGTAAGCTGATGATGTGCCCTGGCCACTTCTTTCATTTTATCAAGCACTTTCAAACTTTGCAGGTAGAGACCTTTATTAAATAGTATCCTGGCATGATCCATCTGCTCGTGCAATTGAATATCGATATTGTTCTCATCACGAATGATCCGCAAACTGGCAAGAACTTGTTTGTATAAATGGGCCTTGATATTGGACAACTGCTTTTTTTTAATAGCCTTGTTCTTTTTCAATAATGCTGCCTCATCATATTCCTTCATAGCATCTAGTGCATCGAAGAGTTGAATGAACTTAAGGTCTCCGCCAGGAGTGTTTCGTTTAACATAGAGTTTGAAATTCCTTTTCTCGCTTTTTTCGAGCGATTTTATAAGCTGAAAAAGTGTATCGGCAGAACGGTTGGGCATTGTAGTTTTTATAAGCTAAGATCAGCCACGGACAAGGGTTTCACCAGATTTTTAACCCCCTGCCCGGCGTAAAATACATCCAATTTTGACTTTACCGGGAAATAAAAAAGAAATAATTTCGAATAAACAGGCTGTAAGTTTATTGGTTACCGGCAAGCAACACAAAAATAAGCAGCCTGTTTATTTTATCA
>Ga0075418_10001387_pt1 | contig 27336 bp, 25 predicted proteins | sample SoiMetdeltSBSDD2_FD_81776 | JGI IMG/M metagenome (GOLD analysis project Ga0075418, IMG submission 81776) | Bulk soil microbial communities from a Populus tree surrounding site in Tennessee, USA - Soil MetaG P. deltoides SBSDD2 | ecosystem: Environmental > Terrestrial > Soil > Tree plantation...
GGCCACACCCGTTCCCATCCCGAACACGGAAGTTAAGCCCTCCTGGGCCGATGGTACTGCGCTGGCAACGGTGTGGGAGAGTAGGTCGCTGCCGGGGTAAATCACACGCCCGGGGTTGACACCAGCCCCGGGCGTTGTCGTCTGCGGCGCCCGGGGGTCAGACGGCGGCGCTCCAGATCGACAGCGCGAACCCGAGCAGCGTCACCCCGGCCGCCAGGACGGCGAGAAGCTGGTCGAACGCCGTCTCGGAACGGTGCTCGGCGAGCGCCAGCGCCAGTCCGGCTGCGAAGCCTCCCGCGAACCCTCCGGCGTGGGCGACGTTGTTCACGCCGGGCATCAAGAAGCCGAGGACGAAGAGGATCAGCGCCCACTGACCGTACTGCTTGAGCACCATCGCGCCGAAGGTGCCGCCACGTTTCTGTCCGAACGCGACCAGCGCGCCCAGCAGGCCGAAGATCGAGCCCGAGGCCCCGATGGTGAAGTCGTAGACGAGCATGTTGGAGGCCAGGAAGCCCGCCGCTCCCGCGACGGTGAAGATGACGAGGAATCGCGAGGGCCCATAGAGCTCCTCGACGGCCGGACCCAGCTGGCGGATCCACAGGACGTTGAACAGGATGTGCAGCAGCCCCCCGTGGAGATAGATGGCCGTGAAGAGGGTCCACCACTGGCCCTCGTGCCAGGGCAGCGCTCCGGTGGCGCCGAGCGCGCGCAGGGCGCCCGAGCTCGGCGAGAAGGCGTTGAGGAAGCCGCGGGGCTGGAGCGCGGCCCGGGGATCGATGATCAGGCTCACGATGTACGCGACGACGCAGACCACGGAGAGGACGTCGACGAGGCTGCGGTGACGGAACAGCGCCCGGAGCGGACCCGCGAAGCCCCACATGCCGGGATTGCGCCGCCCGCACACCAGGCACGTCGGGGCGTCGGCGTTGGTGAGGCGGCCGCAGGACGGGCAGAGGATCGCCCCCGAGGTCTTACGAAACATCGACCTCGACGGTCACCCCGTCCCAGTCTCCAGGGAGCGGATCGGCGGCGACGCGATACCGTTCGTCGAGCCAGACGCCGAGGTCGATGAGCCGACACGTGCGCGAGCAGAACGGCCGGTCGGCGTTGTGGTGCCAGGCGGTCGGGGTCTGGCAGGTCGGGCAGGTCACCATGGCCGTCGATCGTACTGGCCGCCTGCAAACCCTGTCAACTCGGCCACTTCTCCGACACTCCGCCCGGATTTGCCGTTGACCGGGCGCGACCGCCCGCGTTAGAGTGTCGGCGGCATTCTCGCGTTCACCGGCGGCCCCGCCAGGAGATCAAACAGCATGGCTTGGAATCTCGTCCGTAACCCCCGCGCCGCGTGGATCGTCCTGCCGGCGCTCGTTCTCGTCGCCCTCGCGCTCGCCGGGCCGGGCGCGGCCCACGCGGCCGCCGGCGGCGAAGCCAACCTGAAGATTCCGGATCTCGGGCAGATCCACGTTGCTGGCGTGAGCGGCCGCAGCCTGCTCATGACCGGGCTCGGCGTGTGCGTCCTGGGCCTGGTCTTCGGCCTGGTGATCTTCAGTCAGCTCAAGAACCTGCCCGTCCACGAGTCGATGCGGGAGATCTCCGAGCTGATCTACGAGACCTGCAAGACGTACCTGATCACCCAGGGCAAGTTCATCCTGTTGCTCGAGGTCTTCATCGGCATCATCATCGTCCTCTACTTCGGATTCCTCCTGCATTTCGAGGCGGCCCGCGTCCTCGTCATCCTGCTCTTCAGCCTCGTCGGCATCGCCGGCAGCTACGGCGTCGCCTGGTTCGGCATCCGCATCAACACCTTCGCCAATTCGCGCACCGCCTTCGCCAGCCTCCGGGGCGAGGCGTTTCCGGTGTACGCGATCCCGCTGAAGGCCGGGATGTCGATCGGCATGCTGCTCATCAGCGTCGAGCTGTTCCTCATGCTCTGCATCCTGCTCTTCATCCCGGGCGACTACGCGGGCCCATGCTTCATCGGCTTCGCGATCGGCGAATCGCTCGGGGCGGCGGCCCTCCGGATCGCCGGCGGCATCTTCACCAAGATCGCCGACATCGGCTCGGACCTGATGAAGATCGTCTTCAACATCAAGGAGGACGACGCCCGCAACCCCGGGGTCATCGCCGACTGCACGGGGGACAACGCCGGCGACTCGGTCGGTCCCAGCGCCGACGGGTTCGAGACCTACGGCGTGACCGGGGTCGCCCTGATCTCCTTCATCCTCCTGGCCGTCCGGGAGCCCGCCGTCCAGGTCCAGCTCCTGGTGTGGATCTTCATGATGCGCGTGCTGATGATCGTGGCGTCTGGCGCCTCGTACCTGATCAACGAGGCGATCGCACACGGCCGCTACGCGAGCGCGCCGCGCATGAACTTCGAGGCGCCGCTCACGTCGCTGGTCTGGCTCACGTCGCTGGTGTCGGTGGCCATGACGTACGTCGCCTCCTACGTCCTCGTGGGCGATCTCGGCGACGGCACGCTCTGGTGGAAGCTGTCCACCGTCATCACCTGCGGCACCCTGGCGGGGGCGATCATCCCCGAGCTGGTCAAGGTCTTCACCTCCACCGAGTCGAGCCACGTCCGGGAGGTGGTGACCGCCTCCCGCGAGGGGGGCGCCTCCCTGAACGTTCTGTCGGGCTTCGTGGCCGGCAACTTCAGTGCCTACTGGCTGGGTATCGTCGTGGTGCTGCTCATGGGCATCGCCTACCTCATGAGCACGCTCGGACTGGCGGCGCTGATGGTGGCTCCGGCGGTGTTCGCGTTCGGGTTGGTCGCCTTCGGCTTCCTCGGGATGGGCCCGGTCACGATTGCGGTGGACTCGTACGGTCCCGTCACCGACAACGCCCAGTCGGTCTACGAGCTGTCGGTGATCGAGCAGATTCCCAACGTGGCGCAGCAGATCCGCCGCGACCACGGCTTCGAGCCGAAGTTCGAGCCGGCCAAGGCGCTGCTCGAGGAGAACGACGGCGCCGGCAACACGTTCAAGGCCACGGCGAAGCCCGTGCTGATCGGCACCGCCGTCGTCGGCGCCACCACCATGATCTTCTCGATCATCGTCGTCCTGACCTCCGGGCTCACGCAGAACCTCGACCGGCTGTCGCTGCTCCACCCCCCGTTCCTGCTCGGGCTGATCACCGGCGGGGCGGTGATCTACTGGTTCACCGGGGCCGCCACCCAGGCCGTCTCCACGGGGGCGTACCGGGCGGTGGAGTTCATCAAGGCCAACATCCGCCTGGAGGGCGCCACCAAGGCCTCGGTCACCGATAGCAAGAAGGTGGTCGAGATCTGCACGCAGTACGCCCAGAAGGGCATGTTCAACATCTTCCTCACCGTGTTCTTCTCGACCCTGGCGTTCGCGTTCCTCGAGCCCTACTTCTTCATCGGCTACCTGATCTCGATCGCGCTCTTCGGCCTCTACCAGGCGGTGTTCATGGCCAACGCCGGCGGCGCCTGGGACAACGCCAAGAAGATCGTCGAGACGGAGCTGAAGGAGAAGGGCAGCCCGCTCCACGCGGCCACCGTCGTCGGCGACACCGTCGGCGACCCGTTCAAGGACACCGCGTCGGTTGCCATGAACCCGGTCATCAAGTTCACCACGCTGTTCGGCCTGCTGGCGGTCGAGCTGGCCGTCAGCCTGAGCGCGGCCAGCGGTCCCGTACTGAGCCTGCTCCTGAGCCTCGTGTTTTTCCTGCTGTCGACCGTGTTCGTGTGGCGGTCGTTCTACGGCATGCGGATCCGGAGCGGCGAGCCGGCCGCCGCGAGCGGACCAGCGCAGGCAGGAGCGGTCGCAGGCGGAAGGTAGGTGGAGTCCCTCTTCGACCTGACGACGGGACTCGTCACTGGCCGCTACGCTCTCGACGACCTTGTCAAGTGGGGCGGTTATGTGGCCCTCATCGCGATCGTTTTCGTCGAGACGGGTCTGCTGATCGGCTTCTTCCTGCCCGGCGATTCCCTGCTGATCACGGCCGGGCTGGTGGCGGCGGCCGGTCACCTGGACATCTGGCGGATCAACCTGTTGCTGAGCCTGGCCGCCGTCCTCGGTGACAGCACCGGGTACGCGATCGGCCGCCGGCTCGGACCGCGGCTGTTCACCCGGCCGCAGTCGCTGCTGTTCAACCCCCGACACGTGGAGCGCACGCGGACGTTCTACGCCCGCCACGGCGCGAAGACGATCGTGATCGCCCGATTCGTGCCGATCGTCCGGACCTTCGCGCCAGTGGTCGCCGGGGTCGGACAGATGGAGTATCGGCAGTTCCTTTTCTACAATGTCGCCGGCGGAGTGGGATGGGTGACCAGCATGACGTGGGCCGGATACCTGCTGGGCCAGACAATACCGAACGTCGCCGAACGCATCCACATCGTCGTGGGAGTCGTGATCCTGCTGTCTCTCATCCCGATCTTCGTCGAGCTCATCCGGGAGCGACGACGGGGCTCGGCGTAGCTCTCGTCCGGAGCCTGTCGGCAGGACTCGCCCGCCTGCCGGCTCGGCTCGGCCTGGCCGTCGGCCGCGGCCTCGGAGAGGTGGCCAGGCTGACGCTGCCACGGCGTCGGCGGGTGACGCTGGCCAACCTGGCCATCGCCTTTCCTGGGCTGCCGACCGACGCCCGCGAGCGCCTGGCTCGTGAAAGCTGGCAGCACCTCGGAATGACCGCGGTCGAGCTGGCGCGGCTCCTGCACCGTCCCCTCGAGGCGACCTTGAAGGAATTCACGCTCGACGGGGTCGAGCACGTGCAAGCCGTCATGCGGGAACACGGGCGCGGGCTGGTACTCACCGCCCATCTGGGGAACTGGGAGTACCTGAGCGCCGCGCATCGCCTCATGGGATATCCGGCCGCGATCGTCGTCCGCCCGCTCGACTCGCCCGTGCTCGACGATCAGGCTGCAGCCATGCGCCGCAAGACGGGAGTGGAGCTGATCGACAAGCGCGGAGCGCTGCGGCCGGTCTTGGAGGCCCTGCGCCGTGGCCGCCTCGTCGCCATCTTGCTGGACCAGAATGCGGCCCGCCGCGAGGGCGTCTTCGTGCCGTTCTTCGGCCGGGCGGCCTCCACCTCTCGGAGCCTGGCCGTTCTCGCCCTGCGCACCCGGACGCCCATCGTGCCGATCTTCATCCGACGAACGGGCCCCGGCCGGCACCATGTCGACGTGCAACCACCGCTGCTTCCGGTCGAGCCGAATGACGCCGACGCCGCGCTCGTCGAACTGACGGCGCGATGCACGCAAGCGATCGAGACCGCGATCCGGAGGACGCCGGCGCAATGGCTGTGGGCTCACGACCGCTGGCGGACTCGTCCTCCCTCCGCTGCCTCCCTGTGATGCGCCTGGCTGGGGCGCTCCTGACGCTCGCCCTGGGGGTCTCGACGGCTTACGCCCTCGACGTGGGCCTGGAACCCTATCGTGAGGCCCGCCAGACTGGGGCTCTGGGTGTCGTGGCGGGTCGGGTCTACGCAGAGGCCCGGACGGCCGATGGACAGCCCCGTCCCATGGCCGGCGCCACGGTGAGCCTGGTCCCACGCTCGCCAGGCCTGGAGGCGCGGCTCCAGCGGCTGAAAGCCGAGTCGCGGGACTCCCCGAACGGTTTCACGGCCGCGGTGCCCGCCATGCGGAAGGCCCAGGAAGCCTACGAGCGCGAGCTGCTGGAGGCGGGGGTGCCGGATCTGGCGATGCGCATCGCAGTCGATGGGGAGGGGCGCTTCCGCCTCGACGACGTCCCTGCCGGGGCCTGGCTGATGCTCGCCTGGCACAGCTCGCCGGTCGACGTGTCGGCCCCCAAGGGGAAACCGAAGGAACGGCGTCAGTACCAGCCGCAGACCCGCCTGCAGGGCTACCAGTCCGTCACGGTGTGGCTGCGAGAGATCACGGTGACGGGCGCGGCTACGGCCAGCCTCGACCTGACCGATCGGAACGGATGGTTCAGGGGCGTGATCGAGGAGCGTGTGCTGGACGTCGGCCGCTGAGCCGACCTCCAGCACACGTTCGCGCTACTTCTTCGTCTCGTCCTGCTTGGAAGTCTCGGCCTTGCCGGTGCCGGCGGCGGGCTTCTTCGCGGCCCGGACCATCACCGAGTCGGCGACGTGCTTGCCTTCCTGGTCGTGATAGCGCACGAGAACCGCATCGCCGGCCGCGAGGTCGACGGCGCTGATGTTCTTGCCGGCCTTGCGGACTTTCGTCTTGGCATCCACCGCAAACGTCCACTCCGCATCCTTGCCGCCCTTGGCCTTCCCCGACACGACGAGGCTGTCGGCTCCGGTCGTCCGGACAGTCCCGCTCGCGCTTTGAACCGCCGCCTTCTTGGCCTCGACCGGCTTGTCGGTCTTCTTCTCTTCCTTGGCCGGCATGCTGCTCGACCCCTGCGCCGCCGCGAGACCAGCCATTCCGGAGACGAGCGCCACACCGATAATCAGAGCGATGAGCTTCTTCACGGGCCCTCCTCGATCTGTGCCGTGTTGGGTTCCTGGCCGGCTCCTTCCACGGATGGCCGGCCGCCGCCGGGGTCTCTTACCCCCTCTAACATCCCATCAAGAAAGCCTGAAAGGTTTCCACCTCCTTACACGGTCTCGCCGGTGCCGCCTTGGTTGACCGGCCCTTGCCCGTTATGGTAAGAAATAGCCAGGCTTTCCGGCAAATATGGCGATTCAGGGCCGTTTCATCCCTGCAGTTGTGAGTTTCCTCATTCTTTTCGGATCAGGCGCGTCCGCGTGCCTTGCTTTCGAGTCGTTCTGGCCGGACGGCATGGGTGCCGGAGCCACCGAAATGGCCGCGCTGCCGCAAACGACCGACGATGCCTTCCGTCCCGACCTACTCGTTGAACAGCTGGTCGACGGAGCCAGTTCCGTGGCGGAGCAGGAGGCGGCGAGCGAGATCAACCCCTCCGGGATCGATCCGTGGGCCGAGGCGTTCGCCGAGTCGAGCCGGGCCGCGGTCGCCTCCCGAGTGCCGGCATACCCGGTCGCCATCAACTCCCAGGTTCAGCACTTCCTCGATCGCTTCACGGGCGCCCGTCGCGAGGTCGTCAACCTCTGGGTCGGACGTGCCGGACGGTACCTGTCGATGATCCGTGGCGTCCTCAAGAGTCGAGGCCTGCCCGAGGAGCTCGCCTATACCGCGATGATCGAGAGCGGCTTCAACCCTCTGGCAGTGTCGCGGGTCGGCGCCAAGGGGATGTGGCAGTTCATGGCAGGGACGGCGCGCCGCTACGGGCTCCGGGTCGACCCATGGATCGACGAGCGGCTGGATCCGGAAAAGTCCACGGTCGCCGCCGCGTCTTATCTGCGCGATCTCTATGCGATGTTCGGATCGTGGGCCCTGGCCCAGGCTGCGTACAACGCCGGTGAGATGAAGGTGTCCCGGGCGATACAGGCGACGGGCTCTTCCGATTTCTGGACGCTGGCCAAGACCAACCACCTGCAAACCGAGACCAAGGAGTTCGTGCCGGCGATCCACGCCGCCACGCTGATCGCCCAGGATCCGGCCCGGTATGGCTTCGAGTTCAACGACGATCGTCCGGTAGTGGTCGACACTGTCGTCGTGCCCGCCTCGACGGATCTCCGGCGCCTCGCTCCGCGGGCCGGCCTCTCGCTGGACGCGCTCCGAGCGCTGAACCCGGCCCTGGTACGGGGAGTCACCCCGCCCGGGAACTCCTGGCGGCTGAAGGTCCCGGCCGGGACGGTCTCCAACGTCCAGTCGGCGCTGGCGGCGACGCCAAAGAGCGGAACGGTGACAGCGCCGGCACGGCATGCCAGCAAGCGGTCCATCGCACCCGGTCACGGCATCCACGTGGTACAGCCGAGGGACACGGTGGGCTCGATCGCGAAACGGTACGGCGTCTCGGTGGCCGATGTGCTGCGCTGGAACAGCCTCGAGGAGCAGGCCCGGATCCGCCCCGGGGACCGGCTCCGGATCACCGAGGTGCGTACCTCCCTGTCCGACGGGCAGGGCGGATTCCGTTGAAGGTCGAAGTTCGACTCTTCGCCACGCTGACGTTGTTCCTGCCGCAGGCCAGCCACGACGGAACGGTCACCCTCGACGTTCCCACCGACAGTACCGTGCACGACGTCCTCGAGCACCTCGGCGTCCCCGCCGAGGTCGAACGGGTGGCGCTGATCAACGGAGGCGACGCTACGCCGGACCGAACTCTCCGTCCCGGCGACGTCCTGATCGTCTTTCCTCCGCTCGCCGGCGGCAACTAGCCAGCGTCGCGCATCCGGCCGGAGCGGCGAAGGTCAGAGTAGACTCTTCTGGCCGGCGCGGTGCGTACTTACAACGCTTCCTTGGGGGGCGTTCGTCCTCTCGTGTGGTGTGGCTTCCGGCGATTTATCCGGTGGCTTTGGGCACAGTCCGGGCACAGGAGCAGTCGGAGCGCGATCCAAATAAGCACCAGGGAAAAGGCGGGCGCCGACGAACCGCCACAGGTCCGCGGCCGAGGCTTACGCTCGCCGCGCCGTCGGGTGCGGCATCAGTCGTCCTCACGGTCGAGCACATACGGCGCCGGGGGGTCCTGGAAGTACATCACGACACCGATGCAGCCCCAGGCGACGAGCCAGCTGGCTAAGGCGACCCCCACCATGCGTCGCACCGGCCGTTCCTTGACGGTCGTCGCGCGGACGGGGACTGTCTCACGCACGACCGGGTCCGAAGACGGATCCTGGACACCGGACTGCGGGGCATTCAGAGTCCTTACGTGCATGCTCTGTCTCCCAATCCCAAGGTTGTCTTGTCGACGCGGCGACGGCCCCGTTGTAGCTGAGGTACCTACCTGTGGCCAACAAATTTCGTACCCAGCAGCGACCGTTGTCACCCCACGGGCCAGAAATAGCTGTTACAAAAGGTCGAGGGGCGGGACCGACCCAGCGCCGATCGCGATAGCCGGCCACGGCGGGCGGGCGCTGGTGCAGCGATGGCCAAGAGGCCCTGATTGCGTCTAGAGGAGATCGCGAGCCTGCCGCTGCGCCCTCAGGGGGCGTAACTCGGGTCAGCTACCTACCGCCGCAGCCGGGGCCGTGGGCCTCGAGACGGCCATCAATGCGTTCCTGGTCGGAAGGCGCCTAACAATGCAGAGCGCGCTGGCGACTCTCAATGCGCCCGCGCCGGGTATCCGACCTGACGTCTCCGCACGGCCTATTCGTCGCGACGTAGCCGCTGAGCTTCTCGTGCGGGTCTCACCACCATAAAAGGAACAGCGACAGCAGAACCATGATCGAGACAACCGCCAGGATGTTATCGACCCTGTACCCCACATACACCAATCCGTCACGACGACGAGGGTCGACGTACCCGAAAAGCACGACAGACACAAAGACCATTATCGCGGCAATCCCCAGAACATCACCGACATCGACCTGCATACGTAGCAGTAAAGGCCGCGGGGATGCTGGTGGTCAATGTACCGAAAGAGCTACGAAGGCGCGTCACGCCTCGATGACGCCTAGGTCTTTGATGTCCTCGCGGCGCTGATTCCGCGCGCGCTGCGAACACGCGGCCCCGCGCTGCCGGACGCTCACGCCGGACGTACAGCCGTCCACCCTCTGGAGCTCCGGCGCTGGTGCCCGGAGCTCAATCGCTGTGACGATCTTCGTTTCAAACCCGCGAATGGGCCTCCTCCTAGGCCAACGGATACATGAGTTCGCCAGGACGTGGCGGAGTGCCACCGCGCGCGGGGTATGCTGGTATCCTGCTGCATGATCTGCGGCGGTCGGGGGTGAGAGCGATGGTCAGAGGACAGTCTGGGCACAATCAGGCCCCGAAGGTCGCCGGGCTGAATCGACAAGTACCGAATAACTAAGTCTGGAAGCGTCTAGGAACCCGGTGGGCCTCCCGGACTTCAAATCCGGTGTCCAGCTCTAGACAAGCTGGAGGTGGGTTCGACTCCCACACGCTTCCGCCACCGGGACACGAGGACGATGGCCAAGCACCAGAGCAAGGCGAGCGACAGGACGAGGCCCGGCCGGAGCCGGAGTCTCAAGCTCGGCGCGACCGTTTCGGCGGTGGTGGTCGTGGCCGGGCTCATCGGCTGGTTCGCGTACCGGGCCGCCGCCGACCTGCCCGGCGAGAAGCTGCCAGACCTCGGCAACGAGCACATCGAGACGGCGTCGGAGTCGCACGTGCCCTACAACTCCGACCCTCCGACCTCCGGTCCGCACTTGCCGTACATCGCCCCCTGGGGTGTGCACACCCGGCCGATTCCGCCCGAGCTGCAGGTGCACAATCTCGAGGACGGTGGCGTGATGGTGCAGTACAACTGCACGTGCCCGGAGCTGGTCGACAGGCTGCGCGGCGTCGTCGGCCGCTACGACAAGCAGGTCGTCCTCGCCCCGTATCCCGGCATGAAGTCGCGCATCGCGCTCACGGCGTGGACGCGCATCGACCGCCTCGAGGAGTTCGACGAGAAACGGATCAGCCGGTTCATCGACTCCTACCGTGGTATCGACCATCACAAGAGGTAGGCTGGCCATGGTGGCGTCGATGCTGGCTCTCGGCGCGTGCGGTGGCCCGCACATCTCGCCGCTGGCGCCGCCGCCGTATCGTGCGGAGATCCCCGCCGCTTACGGACGCACCTGGAGCGCGATCGTCAAGGCGCTCGCTCGCGAGAACCTGCCGTTGCGCGCCGTGGCGCGGGACTCGGGGGTGATCGCCTCCGACGACTTCGTCACGCCGATCGGCTTCTGGGCCGACTGCGGCACCGTTGGCGGCGACCGGCTCGAGGGAGAGGCGCTGGTGTCGTTCACCCTGTTCGCCGAGGCCGAGGGCGCCGGTAACACGCTGCTGCAGGTCAACGCCAAGATGCGTACCCAGGCCCACCGCAAGGGCCCCTCGGGGAAGCTCCGGCCACTGCCCGTGTATCCCTGCGCCTCGACCGGGCGCTTCGAGGCGAGCCTGGTGGACCGCGTGCGCGAGCTGGTGAGGGAGTAACGCGATGCCGTCGCGTCTGGCCGACCTCATCCGTCGCGCGCGCCGGCTCGCCTCGGAGCGCGACCGCTTGATCGAGGCGCTGGCCACCGACTGGACGCGAGCGCTGCGCGGCCAGCGGCTGTCGGCGTCCGACCTCGACGAGCTGTGGGCGGGACTGACCGAGGAGGCCGTGCGACGGGGCGGCGGCGCCCCCGATGGGCGATGGACGGCCCAGGCCTGGCGTACCGAAGCCCAGGAGGTCATCTCCCGCGTGCGCGGCAAGGTCGAGGCGGCGCTCCGTGAGCGCTGACCAGGCCACACTGCGCGGCTTGCCGTCGGTGGACCAGCTCGTAGGCGTCCTCGGCGGGCGACCCGAGTTGGCCGGCATGCCCCGCCCGCGCCTCACCGCGATGGCGCGCGAGACCCTGGACGCCGAGCGGCGCCGCTTGCTGGCGCACTCCGGAGTCCCCGCCGATGTCGCGACGCTGGCCGATCGCGTGGTGGAGGCGGGCCGGCGTGCCGGGGTCTTCTCGCTGCGTCCGCTCATCAACGGTCAGGGCGTCGTCCTGCACACGAACCTCGGTCGCGCGCTGCTGAGCCCCCTGGCCCTGAAGCGGGTGGCGGCCGTCGGCGCCGCCTACTCCAACCTCGAGCTGGACCTCGCCTCCAAGGAGCGCGGCTCCCGCTACAGCCACGTCGAGGCGCTCCTGGGCCGGCTCACCGGCGCCGAGGATGCGCTGGTCGTGAACAACAACGCGGCGGCTGTCCTCCTGTCACTGGAGACGCTCGCCCGTGGCAAGGAGGTCGTCGTCTCGCGCGGCGAGCTGATCGAGATCGGCGGCGAGTTCCGGATTCCCGACATCATGCTGCGCAGCGGCGCCATCCTGAAGGAGGTTGGCGCCACCAACCGGACGCACCTGCGCGACTACGCGAACGCGATCGGCCCCCACACGGCGCTGCTCCTCAAGGTCCACACGTCGAACTACCGCGTGGTCGGCTTCACCGCGGAGGTCAGCGCGCGCGAGCTGACCGAGCTGGGTCGTGCCCGCGGCATCCCGGTCATGGAGGATCTGGGGTCGGGTTCGCTGGTCGACTTGCGTCCCTGGGGCTTCCCCTACGAGCCGACCGTTCCCGAGGTCGTGGCCTCCGGGGTAGACCTGGTGTCGTTCTCGGGGGACAAGCTCCTCGGCGGCCCCCAGGCGGGCATCATGGTCGGGCGGCGGGCGATCCTGGGCCAGCTCAAGAAGAACCCGCTGAACCGCGCGCTCCGGATCGACAAGTTCACGATCGCCGCGCTGGAAGCCACGCTGTACGCCTACGAGTCCGGGACGGCCCAGCAGACGATCCCGACGCTCCGTGTCCTGACCGAGCCGCTGGCCGAGGTCCGTCAGCGGGCGCGCAGGGTCCTGGGCCGTCTGCCGGCCCAGACCCGTGAGCGGCTCGTTCCCCGGGTCGTCGAGGATCACGCCGAGGTCGGCGGCGGCGCGCTGCCCACGGTCCAGCTGCCCACCGCCGGCATTTCGCTCGGAGCCACCCCGGCGGCTGCCCGCGCGCTCGACGCCGTGCTGCGGGTGGGCGAGCCTCCCGTGATCGGCCGCATGCTCGACGACCGGCTCTACATCGACTGCCGGACGGTCCTGTCGAGCCAGGTCACTGCCCTTGCCGCTGCGATCGGCCGCGCTGCCGCGGCCATGGACCGGCCGGCGGCCGCCAGCGAGACATGAGGGGCTCCGGATCTCGCCCGACCCCGCGGCGCAGCCCACCCGTCGCTCCTCCGCCGCGGGGGCCAGGGGGGAGCCGGTGAAGCACGTCGTTGTCGGCACGGCCGGACACATCGACCACGGCAAGACGTCGCTCGTGAAGGCGCTCACCGGGACCGACACGGACCGGTTGCCCGAGGAGAAGGCGCGCGGGATCACCATCGATCTCGGCTTCGCGTTCCTGGAGGAACCCGACGGCCTCACCGTCGAGATCGTCGACGTCCCCGGGCACGAGCGGTTCATCAAGAACATGCTGGCTGGTGTCGGCGGCATCGACCTCGCCATGCTCGTCATCGCCGCCGACGAGGGCGTGATGCCCCAGACGCGCGAGCACTTCGCCATCTGCTCGCTGCTGCACATCGCCGGGGGACTGATCGTCCTGACCAAGACGGATCTCGTGGAGCCCGACTGGCTGGAGCTCGTACGCGACGACGTCGCGGCCCTCACGCGCGGCACCTTCCTCGACGGGGCGCCGATCGTCCCGGTGTCGGCCCGGACAGGCGAGGGGATCGGGGAGCTCCGCGCGGACCTGCGCGACCTCGCCGCCAAGGTGCCCTCGCGGGGGACGGACCAGCTGCCCCGGCTGCCGATCGACCGGGTCTTCACGATCAAGGGATTCGGCACAGTCGTCACCGGCACGCTGATGGCGGGCCGGCTCCGTGTCGACGACCGCGTGGAGGTCTTCCCGGCCGGCCTGCAGGCCAAGATACGCGGGCTGCAGACCCACGGCCGCTCGGTGAGCGACTCGATCGCTGGACAGCGGACCGCGGTGAACCTGCAGGGCGTCGACCGGGTGGCCGTCGAGCGGGGGAACGTGCTCGGTCTGGCCGGCACGCTGGTGCCGTCGACGCTCGTCGATGCGACGCTCGAGCTCCTGCCCGATGCGCCCCGCCCACTCAAGACGCGCGACCGGGTGCGTGTTCACACCGGCACCACCGAGGTGATGGCTCGCCTGCTCCTGCTGGACCGGCCGGAGCTCGCCCCCGGAGCGTCGACGTTCGCCCGCTTCCGGCTCGAGGCGCCGATCGTCGCGCTCCCCGGCGACCGGTTCGTGATCCGATCCTACTCACCGATGGTGACCGTGGGAGGCGGCACCCTGCTCGACATCGCGCCGCCGCGATTCAAGCTCAAGGCTCCCGCGCACCTGGCGCACGTGCGCCTGCTGGCCGAGGGGAGCCCGGACACCGTCGTCGAGGAGCACGTTCGCCACGCCGGCGGCGCCGGCGTGCGCTTCGGCCCGCTGTCGGGCCGTGTGCCCTTCGGCCCCGAGCGGCTGCGCGGCCTGCTCGAGGGCCTGCAGCGCGCCGGACGCGCGGTGGCCATCGATCGCGACTGGTTCGTGCACGCCGAGAGCCTCGCGCGTCTGCGCGGCCTCGTGGTGGGTGCCCTCGAGCAGTTCCATCGCGCCTCTCCCCTCCGTCCGGGGATGTCGCGCGAGGAGCTCCGCGGACGCGCTGGCGCCCCGGACGAGCGGGTCTTCGGGCATCTGCTCGGGAGCCTGGAAAGTGAAGGGGTCCTGCGCGCAGATCGTGACAAGGTTCGCCTGGCGTCCCACGAGGTGCGACTGACGGCCGAGCAGCAGCGGGTCGTCGATCGCCTCGAGCAGACGTATCTCGATGCCGCCGCCGCGCCACCCGGCCCCGAGGAGGCCCTGGGCCGGGCCGGGCTGGCCGGCGGCGAGGAACACGAGCTCTTCCAGTTCCTGGTCGAGGGCCGCAAGCTCGTGCGCGTGAAGGAGTCCCTCTACTTCCACGCCCAGGCGCTCGACGCCATCCAGGACAAGCTCGTGGCCATGCTGCGCGAGCGAAAGGAGATCGGTCCGGGGGACATCAAGGACCTGCTGGGCATCTCGCGGAAGTACGCCATCCCGCTGCTGGAATTCTTCGATTCCCGACGCGTGACCGCGCGGGTCGGCGAGCGGAGGGTCTTGCGCGGCGGCTGAGGGCGGGGGTAAGGTGGGGTCGCTACGAGAAAAGGAGCCCTCCATGTTTGGTCTGGGTTATCAGGAATTGCTGATCATTCTGGTGATCGTGCTGATCCTCTTCGGCGCGAATCGTCTGCCCGAGCTGGCCCGCTCGCTCGGCTCGAGCGTGAAGGAGTTCAAGAAGGGCGTCAACGAAGCCAAGGCGGAGGACACCCCCACCCGGAAGGAAGAAGAGAAGAAGGTGTAAGCCCGACGCCGGCACCCGCCGGCCCGTTCCCCGTCCGCGCGCCGTCGCCCACCGTCCGTCCTGGCCCTCGTGCGCCCCGCGCGTATACTCCAGCCGCCCATGCGTGACCGAGCAGACCGCCTCGACTACTTGATCGCGGTCGGCGTCTCGCTCCTCACGATCCTGTCCCGGCTGCCCTTTCGCGCGCGCATGCTTTACAACTGGGATGCCGTCCAGTTTGCGCTGGCGCTGCGCGAGTACGACGTCGTCAAGCATCAGCCGCACCCGCCCGGCTACATTCTCTACGTCGCGCTGGGCCGTTTGGTCCACGGGTGGGTCGGCGACCCGGCGGCTGCCTACGTCCTGCTCGCGGTGGCCTTCAGCGGGGGTGGGACCTTCGTCGTGTACCTGCTGGCCCGCGCCGTGTACGACCGGCCCACCGCGGTGACGGCCGCCACCCTGCTGGCGGTGAGCCCCCTGTTCTGGTTCTACGGCACCGTGGGGCTGAGCTACGCGGGCGAGGCCCTGATGGCCTCGACCGTGGCCTACTTCTCCTTCCGCGCGCTGCGCGGAAGCGAGACCGACGCGTGGCTGGCGGCGGGCTACCTGGGCCTGGCCGGCGGACTCCGCCAGTCGCTGCTGGTGCTGATGTTCCCCCTGTGGGTGAGCTCGGTGGTCGTCGGCGTGCAGCGGCGTCGCGTGATCGTCCGGGCCGGAGCCGTGCTCGGGCTGGCCGTGATCGTCTGGTTCGTGCCGATGATCTGGCTGACCGGTGGACTGGAGCGCTACCTGGACGCCTCCCGCTACCTGGCCGACACCGTCGTCAAACCCACCTCCATCCTCGGCGGCCCGCTGGAGGTGACGCTCCGGATGTCGCGCTACCTGCTCGAGTCGGTCCTGGTGGCCCTGGGCCCGCTTGTCGCCGCGGTCTTGCTGGTGCCGTGGTACGTGCGGCGCCACGGGTGGGGTCGTCGGGAGTGGTTCCTCCTCGTGTGGATCGTGCCGCCGGTACTGGTCTACACCCTCGTGCACTTCGGTCAGGCCGGCTACGTCCTGACGATCCTCCCAGCGCTGGTCATCCTGCTCGCGCGCATCCTGCTCGCCGCCCTGGCGCGGGCGGCGGAGTGGGTGCCGAGCGCGCCGGTCCGGGCAGCCCTGGCGGCCACCACGGTCACCACCATCGTGGTCGCCAACGGCGCCTTCTTCGTCAGCGCCCGGCCGCTGCCACGGGACTTCGAGACGCCCAAGCCGGCCTGGCGACAGGCCGCCGAGGACGACGCCTTCGACTGGATCTTCAGCCGGACCGCCGCCGCCCTCCGCGAGCACGAGGAGGTGATGGCGACCTTCGTGGCGGCGATCCGCGGCCTCTACCCGCCCGAGGACACGGTGGTGATCACCGAGCTCGGCAACGCGCGCTCGTATCCCTGGCTGCGCCACGCGATGTTCTACCTGCCCGGCTACACGATCTACGAGCTGCGCGTCGGCGACGCGACGCCGGGATACTACGCGCCGGCTCAAGCGTCGGCGATGACGCCCGTCGCCAACAGCCGGGTGGAGCTCCCGGCCGGCTCCAGGCGCCTGGTGTGGTTCGTCGACCACTGGAGTCCGGCCAGCGAGCGCGTGCCGGGCCTGACCGAGATCGAGCTCCCGTACGGCCGTTACCTCTACGTGCTGCCGCTCGGCAAGAAGCCGGTCTCCTACGCCGGCTACACGCTCGTCCGGGCCGAATAGGCGACGGGCGCCGTCGACGCGGACGCCGGCGGGGCGGGCGGATCCCAGTCCATGCGAGATCGGCGGCGTGCCTGGACGGCCGACGTCACCGTCGCGCTCGCCGCGGTCCTTCCCCTGATCCTTTTCGTGCTGGTCGAGCGTCGCGTGGCCGGGGTCGCCGGCTTCCCGCTGGACGACTCCTGGATCCACCTTCAGTTCGCGCGCAATCTGGCGGAGGGCGCCGGCTTCGCGTACAACCCGGGCCGGCCGGTCGCGGGCTCGACCGCGCCGCTGTGGACGTTGCTGCTGGCTGGCGCCGCGGCGGTGGCCGGCGCCTCGGTCGCCACCGCCAAGGTTGTCGGCACGGCCTGCACCATCGGCGCCGGACTGCTGACGCGGCGCGCCGCGCTGGCCTGGGGGGCACCGCCGGGCATGGCCGTCGCGGCTGGCGTCGCGTTCCTGTGGGCCGGTCCCGTCGCCTGGGGGGCGCTGTCGGGCATGGAGGTGGCCCTGGCCGCGCTCCTCGTCGCGGGCTCGCTGGTGAGCCACGCGTCCGGCCGCACCTGGCTCACGGCCGCGCTGGCCGGCCTCGCAGTCACGGCGCGCCCAGAGGCGGCGCTGCTGATCCCCGCCTTCCTGCTGTCGAGGCCGCTGACGCCGGCCCGGGTCGCGGCCTTCGTCATCGTGCCGACGGTCGTGCTCGCCCCGATGATCGCCTTCTCCTACGCCACGGTCGGCGCCCCGTACCCCGCGACGGCCGCCGCCAAGATCGAGGGGGGTTTCATCGGCTGGCTCGGCGGCCTGCGCGAGCCGCTCCTCGTGACGCTCGCCGTCCGCCCGTGGGCGTTCGTCCGGGAGTGGGCGTGGTGGCTGTGGCGCACGCATCCGCTGCTGCCGCTGGTCCTGTTGCCGGCGATGGTGCTGGCCTGGCGCCGCCGCGGCGCGGCGCTCGGCGTCGTGTCGCTCGGGCTGGTCGCCCACCCGCTCGGCATGGCGCTGCTGGCGCCCTACCGCGGCCCGGGCTTCCAGGAGGGACGCTACTCGATCCACCTGCTGCCGCTGGCGCTGGTGGTCGTGGCCGCGGGCATCGGGACCGCGCTGACGAGTCGACGGCGGGCGGTGGCGATGGCGTGGCTGGCGCTGGCGCTGTGGACTCTCGTGCCCGCCGCGGAGCGCTATGCGTGGGGCGTGCAGAACATCGAGACGATGCAGGTCGAGATCGGGCACTGGGTGCGCGCCCACACCGCCCCCGGCGCCCGCCTGGCCGTCAACGACATCGGCGCCATCGCGTACGTGTCGCGACGCGAGATCGTCGACCTCATGGGCCTCGCCACGCCCGAGATCCTGCCGTACCGCCGGCAGGGTGAGGAGGGCGTCATCCGGTTCGTGCTCGAATCGTGTCCGGATTACGTGATCATCTTTCCGACCTGGTTCCCGCGTCTGGCCGCCCGTGACGACCTGCTGGAGGCGGTCCATCGGGTGCGGCTGGAGCGCGTCGAGGTCTCCGGGAGCCCCGAAATGGTCGTATATCGGCTCCGGCGCTGTGGGGTATGATCGCCGCATGCCCCGGGCGGTCGTCGTCGGCATCGCGATCAGCCTGCTGATCGCCGCGCCAGCCCGGAGCGCGCAGGCGCAGTACCTCCGCTACACCGACGAGCGCGGTCAGAACCACTACGTCGACGGCCTCGAGAAGGTCCCCGAGCGCTTTCGCTCGACCGCCACGCCGCTCGGGCTCCGCAACGCGCCGCCGCCGCCACCGGATGCCTCGGCGCCCGTGCCCGCCCGGCCGCCGGGCGCGGCCGTGATCAAGTACACGCCGGGCCAGCGCATCATCGTGGACGTGAGGATCAACGGAGCCTTCACGGCCCCGCTACTGCTGGACACGGGCGCGGACCGCACGATGATCAGCCCGCGCACGCTCCAGGCTGCGGGCGTCGCGATCACCAGACCCGTGGCGACCGGCAGCATCACCGGCGTCACGGGCACGGACCGGATCAGCTACGTCGTCGTCGAGTCCCTGGAGGTCGGCGAGGCCCGGGTGGGACGCATGCCGGTCGGCTCCTACGAACTGGCTGGAACCGGGGCCGGCGACGGCCTGCTCGGCCGCGATTTCCTGGACCAGTTCAAGATGACCTTCGACGCGGCCAGGGGCGAGGTGCACCTGACCCCCAAGTAGGCGGTGCGCGCGCGTGTGATACCATGACCCCTCGGTCATGGACTACAAATCCACGCTGAATCTGCCAAAAACAGACTTTCCGATGAAGGCCGACCTGCCCCGGGCGGAGCCGCGGATGCTCGCCTGGTGGGATCAGATCGGCATCTACAAGCGGCTGCGGGAAGTCGCGGCCGACCGCCCGCTCTGGGTCCTGCACGATGGCCCTCCCTACGCCAACGGCAACATCCACATGGGCCACGTGCTGAACAAGGTCATGAAGGATCTCGTGGTGAAGTCGCGGGGCATGCTCGGGTTCAACGCCGTCTACGTGCCGGGCTGGGACTGCCACGGCCTGCCCATCGAGCACCAGGTGGACAAGGAGCTCGGGCTGGACACCGCCCCCGTCGACGTGCGCCGCGCGATGGATCCGCTCGAGAAGATCGGAAAGTGTCGCGCCTACGCCGCCCGGTACGTCCAGGTGCAGCGCGAGGAGTTCAAGCGGCTCGGTATCTTCGGCGACTGGGACAACCCCTACATCACGATGGCGCCGGCGTACCAGGCGGTGATCGCGCGGGAGTTCGGACGCTTCGTGGGCCGCGGGCTCGTCTACAAGGGGCTGAAGCCCGTGCACTGGTGCATGCACTGCAAGACGGCGCTCGCGCAGGCCGAGGTCGAGTACGAGGACCAGCGTACGCCGTCGGTATACGTGCGCTTCCCGCTGACCGGGCCGCTACCCTCGGCGGCAACGCTGCCCACGCCGTCGCTGGTGATCTGGACCACGACGCCGTGGACGCTGCCGGCCAACCTTGCAATGGCGGTACATCCCGACGAGGAGTACGTGGCGCTGGAGGGCAAGGGGGAGACGCTCATCGTCGCCGCCAAGCTCGCCGACGCGGTCGCGGCGCTGGCCGGCCTGCGCGCGCCCCGACGGCTGGCCACGGTGCCGGGCGCCGCGCTGGTCGGACTCGAGTACCGCCATCCGTGGATCGCGCGTACCGGCCGGGTGGCGGCGGCCGCGTCGTTCGTGAAGATGGACGCCGGCACCGGCCTCGTGCACATCGCGCCGGGCCACGGCGAGGAAGACTACGAGCTCGGGCGGAGCCTCGGCCTCAAGATCTACAACCCCGTCGACGACGACGGCAAGTTCGTCCCGGAGGTCGAGCACTTCGCCGGCCTGACCGTGTGGGAGGCCAATCCCCGGATCATCGAGCTGCTGGAGGCGCGCGGGGCGCTGGTCGCCCAGGCGCCGCTGACGCACACGTACCCCCACTGCTGGCGGTGCAAGAATCCGACGCTGTTTCGCGCGACCGAGCAGTGGTTCATCGCCCTCGACAAGGATGGCCTGCGCCAGCGGGCACTGGAGGCGATCCGTCGGGACGTCCGCTGGATCCCGAGCTGGGGCGAGGAGCGCATCTTCAACATGGTCGCGCACCGCCCGGACTGGACGATCTCGCGGCAGCGCGTCTGGGGCGTGCCCATCGTCGCGTTCTACTGCCAGGACTGCGAGGCGCTGCTGCTCGAGGAGCGCATCGTCGAGCACGTGGCGCGGATCTTCCGCGAGGGCAACGGCGCCGACGAGTGGCACGCCCGCGCGGCCGAGGCGCTGCTGCCGGCGGGCACGCGGTGCAGCCACTGCGGCGGCGCGCGGTTCCGCAAGGAGACCGACATCCTCGACGTCTGGTTCGACTCCGGCTGCAGCCACGCCGCCGTGCTGGAGACGCGGCCCGAGCTGCGCTGGCCGGCCGAGCTGTACCTGGAGGGCTCCGACCAGCACCGGGGCTGGTTCCACTCCTCGCTGCTGGAGGCGGTGGGGACGCGATCGGCGCCTCCGTACAAGGCCGTGCTCACCTGCGGCTTCGTCGTCGACGGCGAGGGACGCAAGATGTCGAAGTCGTCCGGCAACGGGGTGGAGCCGTCGGAGCTGTTGCCGAAGTACGGCGCCGAGGTGCTGCGGCTGTGGGTCGCCGCCGAGGATTACACCGAGGACATCCGGCTGTCCACCGAGATCATGGACCGGCTCGCCGACGCGTACCGGCGCATGCGCAACACCTTCCGGTTTCTCCTGGGCAATCTGCAGGACTTCGAGCCGGGACGCGACCGGCAGCCGTATCCGGCCCTCGACGAGGTGGATCGCTGGGTGCTCGACCGGCTCGCCCGGCAGATCGACCGGGTCCGGCGCGCGTACGAGGAGTACCAGTTCCACACCGTGTTCCACTCCGTGCACAACTTCTGCGCGGTGGACCTCTCGGCGCTCTACCTCGACGTCGTGAAGGACCGCCTGTACACCTCCGCGGCGGGCGATGCTCGCCGGCGAGCGGCCCAGACCACCTGCTACGACATCTTCACCGCGCTGGCTCGCCTCACCGCGCCGATCCTGACCTTCACGGCCGAGGAAGCCTGGCACCACTTGCCGGGCGCGCGGTCGGAGAGCGTGCACCTCGAGCGGTTCCCCGAGGTGCCCCTGCCGTGGCTCGACGACACGCTCAAGCGCGAGTGGGACCGCCTGCTCGAGGTGCGACGCGAGGTCGCGCGGGCGCTGGAGCTGGCCCGGGCCCGCAAGCTGATCGGCAGCGGCCTCGAGGCGGCGACACGGATCTCCAGCGCGCCCGAGGATCTGCCGGCGCTGCTGCGGGCCAAGCACGCCCTGCTGCCCACGCTCTTCATCGTGTCTCACGTCGACCTGGAGGCCGGCCCGGCCGGAGCGGTGCACTACGAGAGCCAGGAGATTCCCGGCCTGGTGATCGAGGTCGACCGCGCGGCCGGGGACAAGTGCGAGCGCTGCTGGATGCGGCGCCCCACGGTGGGGACGAGCTCCGAGCATCCGGGCCTCTGCGATCGCTGCGTGGCCGTCGTCGGCGCGTGAGCGCGGTGCTGCTGCTGGCCGGCGCCGTCGTGGCGCTCGACCAGATCTCCAAGGCGATCGCGCTCGATCGTCTGTCGCTCGGGGTCCCGGTTCCGCTCGTCGACGGCCTCGTGGCGCTCACCCTCGTGCTGAACCCCGGCCTGGCGTTCGGCCTGCTCGGCAGCGTGCCGCCGGCCTGGCGGTGGATGGTGGCGGCGCTGTCGCTGGTCGCCCTGGCCGTGCTGGCGCGAGTGGCCATCCGGGTGCTCCCGGCCGGGGGTTGGACGGGACGGCTGGCCGTCGGCCTCATCTTCGGGGGAGCGGTGGGGAACCTCCTGGACCGCGCGCGATTCGGCGCCGTGGTGGACTTCGTCGACGTGCACTGGCGTGAGTGGCACTGGCCCGCCTTCAACGTCGCCGACTCGGCGATCACCGTGGGCGTCACGCTCCTGGCCCTGCGCCTGCTGAGCGACCGGTCCTCCACGAGCGGCTAGCCATGCGGCGCCTGGGCCTGATGGTCGACGCTCCGGCCGCCGGGGAGCGTCTCGACCGCTGGCTGGCCGCCCGGGTCCCGGACATCTCTCGCGCGCGGCTGCAGGCGTTGATCGCCGACGGCCACGTGCGCGTGGACGGCCGCGCGCGCAAGGCCTCCCACCGCGTCGTCGCCGGCGAGCAGGTCGACGTCGACGTACCGCCACCGCCCCCGGAGGTTCTGGAGCCGGAGGCGGTCGCGCTCAGCATCGTGCACGAGGACGAGCACGTGCTCGTCGTGGACAAGCCGGCCGGGGTCGTGGTCCATCCCGGTGCCGGCCACGCTCGGGGGACGCTGGCCGCGGCCGTGCTCGCTCACTGGCCCGCCATCGTCGGCGTGGGAGGGCCCCGGCGCCCCGGCGTGGTGCACCGCCTCGACAAGGACACGTCCGGGCTGCTGGTGATCGCCAAGACACCGCTGGCCTACGAGTCGCTGACGACCCAGCTCGCCGCCCGCACGGTCCGGCGAGTGTACCTGGCCGTCGCCCAGGGCCGGCTGACGGCACCGGTGGCGGTGATCGACAGGCCGATCGGTCGAGACCCGCGGGACCGCAAGCGCATGGCGGTCCGCTCGCCCGGACAGGGGCGGCGTGCGATCACCGAGGTCCGCGTCCTCGAGCGCTTCCCCGACTTCACGTACCTGGAGGCGCGCCTGCAGACGGGCCGCACCCACCAGATCCGCGTGCACCTGGCCAGCGCGGGCCACCCGATTGCCGGCGACGAGGTCTACGGGGGGCGGCGCCGCCGGTCACTGCCCGTACCGCTCGAGGGTCTCGCCCTGCACGCCGCCGCCCTGGCCTTCGTGCACCCGCTTACCCAGGTGCGGGTGGAGTTCTGCTCACCGCTGCCGCCCCGGATCGACCGGTTACTGTCTCACTTGCGCCACGCGACTGAAGCCGGTGGTGCGTCAGCCCCACGGCCCGGGCCGTAAGTGCGCGCTGGCGCGTGCCTTCGGAGGTGGCACCGGGCTTGCCGTCGTCCGGATGCTAGTATGAAAGTCTCCGCATGAATGGACTGACGACAGTCATCCTGGCCGCCGGCGAGGGCAAGCGGATGCGCTCGCGGACGCCCAAGGTGCTGCATCCCCTCTGTGGCCGGCCGCTCATCGCTTACGCGCTCCGGCTGGCCCGTACGCTGGCCGACCGCGTGGTCCTCGTGGTCGGCCCCAGCTCGGACGCCATCCGGAGCCTGGCCGGCGACGACGTCATGGTCGTCGAGCAGCGGGAGCGCCTCGGCACCGGCCACGCCGTGCTCCAGGCCCGGCCCGTCTGTCCTGAGACCGGTCTCTTGCTGGTGCTGGCGGCGGACATGCCGCTGCTGCTGCTCGAGACGCTCGAGCGGCTGGTCGAGCACCAGCGGACGACCCGCGCGGCGGCCACGATCCTCACGGCACTGGTCGACCGGCCCGCCGGCTACGGGCGTGTCCTGCGGCTCGGCGGTCGCGTGAAGCGCATCGTCGAGGAGCGCGACGCGACGGACGACCAGAAGAAGGTCAGCGAGATCAACACCAGCGTGTACTGCTTCGACGCGCACCGGCTGTGGCCGGCCCTCGCCCAGCTCAGGCCCGACAACGACCAGGGAGAGCTGTACCTCACCGACGTCGTCGAGGTGCTGGCCGGGGCCGGGGCCAAGGTCGAGGCCGTCTCGGTGACGGATCCCACCGAGGCGCTGGGCGTCAACGATCGCCGGCAGCTCGCCGAGCTGGCGACCATCCAGCGACAGCGCGTCCTCGACCGGCTCATGGTGGAAGGCGTCACGGTCATCGACCCCACCGCCACCTACGTCGACGTCGACGTGGAGGTCGGCGAGGACAGCGTGCTCTACCCGGGCACGTTCCTGGAGGGCGCGGTCCGTGTCGGCGAGCGCTGCGTGATCTTCCCCGGCAGCCGCATCCGCAACTCGACGCTCGACGACGAGGTGACCGTGCTCGACGGCGCCGTCGTCGTCGACAGCCACGTGGGACACGGCGAGACGGTGCCCGCCCACGCGCGGCTGGAGGGACAGCAGCTCCACGGCCCGGGCCGGGTGGAGATCGCGGCCCTTCTCGACCCGCGCGTGAGGCGCCTGCTGGAGGCGGGCGCGCGGATACCCCGGCCCGACGCCGTCGTCCTCGGGCCCGAGGTCCGGCTCGAGCAGATCGTCGCCGAGGGCCTCGTCCTGCATCCGGGCAGCAAGATCCTGGGCGAGCGCACGATCATCCTCGAGGGCGTGGAGCTCGGCTACGAGGAGCCGGTGACACTGGAGAACGCGGTACTCGGGCGCCGCGTGAAGGTCCAGGGTGGCTTCGTGAAGGACTCGGTGCTGCTCGAGGGCTGCGAGGCGCGCCAGGGCTTCCACGGCCGCGAGGGCTGCCTGCTCGAAGAGGACAGCTACTTCGCCCACAACGTGGGCCTCAAGATGACGATCGTCTTCCCGTTCGTGGTCCTCGGCAGCCTCATCAACTTCTGCGACTGCCTGCTGGCCGGCGGCACCAGCCGCAAGCACCACAGCGAGGTGGGCAGCGGCTTCATCCACTTCAACTTCAGCCCCCGCGGCGACAAGGCGACGCCGTCGATCTTCGGCGACGTCGCGCGGGGGGTCACGCTCGATCAGCCGCCGATCTTCCTGGGCGGCCTGGCCGGCGTCGTGGGACCGAGCCGCGTGGGCTTCGGGTCGGTGCTGGCCGCCGGCACCGTGTACCGCGCCGACTACGACGAGGGCGTGCTGGTCCTGGGCGAGCGCAAGCGCGACGGCAGCACCGCGTTCCGGCCGCGCGCGCTCGGCGCGATCCGGGCCAAGGTGTCCAAGAACGTCCTCTACCTCGGCGAGCTGACCGCCCTGTGGGCCTGGTACCGGCACGTGAGGACGCGCCTGGCCGGGACCGAACCGCTGGCGCAGGCCGTGGTCGGCGCCGGCCTCCGCGTGGTCGAGGCCAACATCGCCGAGAGGCTCAAGCAGCTCGACCGCTTCCGCGACCTGGTGAAGGAGTGCCTGCCGGCGACATCGAGCCCGGCGGGCGAGCCGCCGCTGGCTGGCGAGTGGCGCGAGTTCGTCGGCGGCTGGGAGCGAGTCCGCTCGATCGTCGGAAGCTACCGCGCGATCGAGGGGCGGACCGAGCTGCGCGACGAGCTCTGCGCGCGGCTGGGGCCGGCCGCCTCGTACACCGCGGCCATCCAGGCCCTGGACGCCGCGGACCGCCGTCGAGCCGTGGAGTGGCTGGCGTCGATCCGCGCCGAGATGATGGACCGATGCGGGGCGGCGCTGTCGTTGATTAAATCGTACAGACCACACCGAGAGGATCACCACCATGTGCGGAATCGTCGGTTACGTCGGGGACAGGAACGCCGTCGACATCATCGTCGAGGGTCTCAAGCGGCTCGAGTACCGCGGCTACGACTCGGCCGGCGTGGCCGTGATCGGCCCCGGCGGCGCGCTCGAGGTGCGGCGCGCGGCCGGCCGCATGAAGATGCTCGAGGGCATCCTGCGGGAGCGGCCGGTGAGCGGCCGCATCGGCATCGGACACACGCGGTGGGCGACGCACGGCCGCCCCTCGGACGAGAACGCGCACCCCCACACCGATTGCTCCGGCACGCTGGTCGTCGTGCACAACGGGATCCTCGAGAACTACCTGGAAATCAAGGAGCGGCTGCTGGCGGAGGGGCACACCTTCCGGTCGGAAACGGACACGGAGGTGCTCGCCCATCTCATCGAGCACCACCTTCGCCAGGTCGGCCGCCTCGACCGCGCGGTGAAGCTCGCGCTGGCCGAGTACCGGGGCAACTACGCGGTCGGCGTCGCCTCCATCGCGGCGCCGGACCGGCTCGTCGCCGCCAAGCACGGCGCCGGCAGCGTCGTCGTCGGGCTCGGCCGCGGCGAGATGTTCGTGGCCTCGGACATCCCGGCCATCCTGAGCCACACGCGGGACGTGGTCATCCTCGAGGACGGCGAGGTGGTGGTGGTGACGACCGACGGCGTGGAGCTGAGCACGCTCGACGATCAGCCGGTGCAGCGTGACGCCGTGCGGATCCTGTGGGATCCCATCATGGCCGAGAAGGGCGGCTACCGGCACTTCATGCTCAAGGAGATGTACGAGCAGCCGCGCGCCATCACCGACACGTTCCGGGGCCGGCTGGCTCCCGAGACCGGCAATGTCCTGCTTCCCGACGTGAGCCTCGACCCCTCGAGCGTGGCGGCGCTGCAGCGGGTGGTGTTCGTGGCCTGCGGCACCGCGTCCTACGCCTCGCTGCTCGGCCGCTCGATGATCGAGCGCCTGGCCGGGCTGCCGGCCGAGGTCGACCTCGCGTCGGAGTTTCGCTATCGCGACGCGCTCGTCGGGCCCGAGACCCTCGTGATCGCGGTCTCGCAGTCGGGCGAGACGGCCGATACCCTCGGGGCGGTCAAGGCAGCCCGGCTGAAGGGCGCTCCGATCCTGGCCATCACCAACGTCGTGGGCTCGGCGCTGTCCCGGGAGGCGACGGCCACGCTGTACATGCACGCCGGCCCCGAGATCGGCGTGGCCTCGACCAAGGCGTTCTCGACCATGGTCGTGGCCTGCTACCTGCTCGGGCTGTGGCTCGGACGGCAGCGCGGCGTGCTCACGGCCGAGGACGTGCGCAAGCGCGGCCAGGACCTGGTCGAGATCCCCCGGCTGGTCGAGAAGACGCTCGAGCTGGACGGCAGCGTGGCCGCCCTGGCCCGCCACCTGGCCGGCGCCCGCGACTTCCTGTACCTGGGCCGCGGCCTTCAGTACCCCATCGCGCTGGAAGGGGCGCTCAAGCTCAAGGAGCTGTCGTACATCCACGCCGAGGGCTACGCCGGCGGCGAGATGAAGCACGGGCCCATCGCGCTGATCGACGACGGGTTTCCGGTGGTGGCGCTGGCGCCGCGCGACGCCTCGTACGAGCGGATGCTCGGCAACATCGAGGAAGTTCGGGCGCGCGAGGGGCAGGTCATCGCGGTGGTGCAGGCCGGCGACAAGCTCGTCGCCTCCAAGAGCCAGCACGTGATCGAGGTGCCCGCGGCTGCCGACCTGCTGGCGCCGCTGATCACGGTGGTCCCGCTGCAGCTGCTGGCGTACCACATCGCCGTGCGCCGCGGCTGCGACGTCGACCAGCCGCGCAACCTGGCCAAGAGCGTCACCGTCGAGTAGCCCCGCGATCACCGCCTCGACGCTGATCCACTGGCATCTCGACGGCGAGAGCCGTCATCCGTTCGGCCGGCGCTCTCCCGACCCGGCGCGCTGAGAGCCGGTCGGATTTCCGCCGCCGTGGCCCGATCGGCCCTGGATCTTCGCGGTGCTCGTCGCCTCCGCCAACGGCGTGATCGCC
>Ga0075418_10001389_pt1 | contig 27334 bp, 15 predicted proteins | sample SoiMetdeltSBSDD2_FD_81776 | JGI IMG/M metagenome (GOLD analysis project Ga0075418, IMG submission 81776) | Bulk soil microbial communities from a Populus tree surrounding site in Tennessee, USA - Soil MetaG P. deltoides SBSDD2 | ecosystem: Environmental > Terrestrial > Soil > Tree plantation...
CGTGTATGCGCTCGTGGAGCGGAAGGACGGCGTCTCGCTGTCAGACTTCGGGGCATCGTCGGCGCTGAGATTCACCTGCACGGACGCGTTGGCAACCGGGTTGCCCGCGTCGTCGACGACGCGCCCCTGTACGCGCACGCCGGGCACCATGACGACGTCCGCGACATCGACGACACCTCCTTCGGCAAGCTTGCTCCACCGCGCCCCGACCATGGCGAGGCCGTCGGCGTCGATGAACATCGCGAACTGGAACGGCGGCGGCGGCCAGAACGTGAACGAGAACAGGCCGTCACCGGCAGTGTCCTGCCGCGGTGGGTTCTCCCAGTCCGGCTTCGGGTGATCGCGCAGCCACGCGTCCTCGCGTTCCTGACCCGCCGTCCACCCGGTCAGCCGCGCGGTGCAGGCCGCGACCGGCTTGCCCTGTTCGTCGACGCAGCGGCCGCGGATCGTCGCGAGCTTCGGGTCGTTCGCGGCGGGAGCCGGCGCTGCTGCGCGTTCGGGCGCAGCGTCCGCGCGCGGCGCGACGCCGACGGGAGCCGACCCGCGTCCGACGCTCGCAGCGGTCGCGACCGCAGATGTCTCGCGGCTCGCCGTCGCGCCGGTCACCGGCGCGTTCGGGTCGGGCCACGACATCCACACCGCGAATGCCGCCGCCGCTGCGAGCACACCGCCCATCACCTTCGCCGACGTCGCCATGGCGATTCCTCCTGCGGCAAGCGCCGCGGCTGCGGCCGTTCCTTCGCTGCCGAACCCGAACGCGCCGGCAAAGCCCGCGCGCCAGTCGCCGTCCTGCTGCTCGAGCCGCGCGCGCAGCATGACGAGGCCGCGCTGCAGGCGGCTCTTCACCGTCGCGACCGGCACGCCGCTCGCCGCCGCGATCTCGCGCGGCGCCTTGCCTGCGAAGAAACGCTGCCAGATCGCGTCGCGGAACGGCTGCTCGAGCGATTGGACCGCCGTCAGCAGCTGCCGCCCGCGCTCTTCGCGCGCGACGGCGTCGCCGCGGTCGACGCCGCCGCGCGAGCTGCGCACGATCTGCTCGCGCTGCTCACGCCGCCGTTCCCCGCGCCGCCACATGCGCAGCACGTTGTGCATCGCCGTGGACAACCACCCGGAGAGCGACTCGCGATGGCGCGGGGGCCGTTGCAGCGCCGCGAGCCACACCTCCTGCACGGCGTCGTCCGCGACGTTCGGGTCGCGCACGAGCGCGCCGGCCAGGGCACGCAACGCGTCGCCGTGGCAACGCAGCTCGTGTTCGACGTCGAACGCAGGGTGGGTCATGGGGGGATCAGGTTACCAGTGCCGCCGATCGCGATTCGGATGCCGCGCGACCCGTGAGTTTGCGGGAAAGCCCGCCCACGAGCGGTGCGGAAAGCCGTAGGGTTCTCACCCTCGTCCCAAGGATGCCCATGCGTCGCCTCCTCCCGGCGTTCCTCCTTCCTCTCCTCACGACGGTCGCGACTGCCCAGCTGACGGTCACCAGCGTGTCCCCGGCCAACGCCGCGCGCGGAGTATCCCCCGCGGCGGTAGTGACGCTGACCTTCAGCGCGCCGGTGAACCCGGCGACGATCACGCCGCAGAACATCGAGCTCTCCGGCCGCTGGAGCGGTCCGGTGCCCGGCACGCTCGCGGTCTCGCCCGCCGGCAACGTGGTCACGTTCACGCCGTCGCGCCCGCTGTTCGCGACCGAGATCGCGACGCTGAACGTGACACACTTCGTCGCCGCGGCGGCCGGCCCAGCGCTGACCGGCGGCTTCATGGCGATGTGGTGGGTCGACTCGGCGCCGTCCAGCGGCAGCTACGTGCTCGACCACGTGGTCGACTACCGCCTGCCTACCGAGACGTTCATCCGCACCTACGGCTTCTTCGCCGGCGACGTCGATCACGACGGCTCGCCGGACATGACAGCGACGAACGAAGTGGCGTCGGACATCCGGCTGCTGAAGAACAGCGGCTGCGGCGCCTTCGGCCCGAAAGTGATCACGCCGTTGCCACCCGGCCACGAGCCGAGCCCGAACGAAGGCGCCGACCTCGACGGCGACGGCTGGCTCGACTTCGTCACCGGCGACCAGACCGCGCAGGCGGTCGGGATCTTCTTGAACAACGGCGCGGGCAACTACCTCGCGCCGACGACCATCCCGGTCGGCGGCAACATCCACGGCATAGCCCTGCTCGACTGCGACAGCGACGGCGACGTCGACATCGTCGGCACCAACATGTCCGACATCGTGCTGCTGCGGAACAACGGCAACGGTACGTTCCAGGCGCCGACGTTCTTCAGCGGCGGCGGCAGCGGCGAACGCTCGATCGCGGTCGCCGACGCGAACAACGACGGCAAGGCCGACATTCTCTGCGGCTGCTACCACTCGCAGGACGTCACGGTGCTGCTCGGCACCGGCACCGGCACGTTCGCGATCAGCGCTACCGTGTCGTGCGGCGGGGCGCCGTGGCAGATGGCCGTCGGCGACCTGAACGGCGACGGCTTCATCGACTGCGTGATCGCCGACGCGACCAACTCCCGTGCGGCCGTGCTGCGCAGCAATGGGGCCGGCGGCCTGCTGCCCTTCGTCGGCTATGCGGTCGGCGCCGCGCCGGTGTCGGTCGACATCGGCGACCTCGAAGGCGACGACGACCTCGACGTCGTTGTCGCGAGCTACAGCAACGGCAACGCGACGATGTGGCGCAACAACGGCAGCGGCGTCTTCGTCAACCCGACGACGATCGCGGCGACGAGTGCCGGCTCGTGCGCGGTGATCGTCGACTTCGACCGCGACGGCGACACCGACGTGATCCTGGTCGACGAGCTCGACGACAAGGGCTTCGTCTACCGCCAGAACGGCCCGAACCCGCCCGCCGTGCAGCCGCCGTCGTGCGCTGGCGCGTTCCGCATCAACTCGTTCGCGAACCGCGCCGGCTACGGCACCGCTCCCGCCCGGTTCCTGCCGGGTGGCGCGCCTGCGTTCTTCGACGTCAGCGGTCCGCCGGCGCAGTTCTTCGCGCTGTATGTCGGCGTGAAGCTGCAGCCCGGCGTCGCGTCGCCGTTCGGCACCATCAACCTCGACCTCGCGCAGGGGTTCGGCTCGCCGGTGATCGGCCTGCTGAACGCGGCGGGCGAAGCGTCGATCGTCGTCATGGTGCCGACGGGGCTGCCGCCGGGCTCGACGCTGACGATGCAGTGTGTGTTGACGACCGCGACGGGCTTGATCACGACCAACCCCGAACAGGCCATCTTCTGACGCGCGCGCTCACAGGATCGGGACGACGAGCGTGTCGATCCAGGGCACGGCCGTCGTAACCGGCATGGGCAAGCTTCATGCGGCGCTCGACGCCGATCTGCAGTCGTGGCTCGCGGCACAACGCGTGTTCTTCGTCGGCAGCTGCCGCCCGGGGATCACGTCGCAACGGTGCGCGAACGGACTGGCGAGCCGAAGCGGCATGCGTTCCCCCTGCCCTCAGCGGGCACCGTGCTCGCGGTGCCGTGACCGGCGCGGCCGTCACAGCATGCCGATCGTCAGCTCCAATGCGTCCGTGCTCGTGAGCTGCACGATGCCGGTGCTCCCGAGCTCGACGCCGACGACTTGCAGGCGCACCTGGAATCCGGCGAGGCTCGGCGACGCCGGCACGGCCCACGTGCTCGTCGCGGTGCCTCCGCTCGGCACCAGCAGAGCCGAGACGATCGGCGCGACGAACCACGTACACCCGGGCGCGCCGCCGGGCAACCGCAGCGCCGGCGCTGACGAACCGAGCGCTTGCGCCGCGAGCGAGTTCGTTGTCATGCCGTTCGCGGTCGCCGTGAAGACGCCGCCGACCCAGGGCAAGTTGTTCGCGACCAGCGTCACGGGTCCCGCGCCGCCGGTGCAGCCACTACCGACGATCGACACCGCGGCCGGGCACGTCGGCTGGGCATGCGCCACGCCGATGCTCACGACGTTGCCCGCGCTCTGCACCGGGCCACCGACGAGCACGTCACCGCGGCCGCTCGCGGTGACGACCACCGGGGACGTCGTCGAGGAGGATCCCCGGACGTCGCCGAACGACTCCCACCCGCTGCTGCGCAGCCGGTAGATACTGCTCGCGGCGCCGCCGCCGATGGACGAGAACGGGCCGCTGGCGATCAGTTCGCCGGTCGGCAACTCGCCGAGACTGCCGAGACTCGTCAGGCCGATCGACGGGAGCGGCGTCCACGTCGTTCCGTCCCAGCGCTGCGTGACGGTGCCATGCGCTACGAGACCGCCGCGGGAGTCGGCCAGCAGTTGCCGGACCGGCGACGGTCCGCCGGGCAGCGGTGCTGTGGTGCCGCCGCTGGCGAGCGCGACACCCGTGCCGGTGCCCGGGAAGAGGCCGCCGAGCGCGAAGCTGCCGTTGGGCAGGGATGCCAAGGCCAGGACGGTCCAGCCGGAGGGCAACGCGAGCGGGCCCCACGTGAGGCCGTCGAATCGCATGACGCCTATCTGGCCCGCGAGGACCTCGCCGTTTGCACCCGCCGCCAGATCGAACGGCTGAAGGGCCAACCCGCCGCCGAGCGCCGACCACACCTGCCCGTTCCAGCGCGCGACGCGGTTCGCGGGCGCGCCACCGGCGTTGTTGAAGGTGCCGCCGACCACGAGGTCGCCGTTCGGCGCGGCCGCGAGCGTGCTCACGGGTCCGTCGACGCCGAGTCCCAGGGGTGACCACGCACTGCCGTTCCACCGCGCGAGGTTGTCCGCGGCCACGCCGCCGAACGATGTGAACGAGCCGCCGACCACGACGTCTCCGTTCGGCATGCGCACCACGACGCGCACGTTGGGTGGTGGCGGCGTTGGCGCGCCGATCGTCTGCCAGTAGAGACCGTCGAACCGCGTCACGGCGCGCTCCACGGGAGACACCGGATCCGAGCCGGCGAGCAGGCGGCCGCTGCTGTCCTCGGCGAACGTGGTGACTCGCGGCGGACCACCCGCAACCGAGTTCCAGCCCGTGCCATCCCAGCGATACAGCCCCGGCGCGGTCGCCGGCCCGGCCACGATCCAGACGTCCCCGTTCGCCCTCGCGATCAGCGCTTGCGCGCCCCAGGCCGGCGCGTTGAGCGACTGCGTCACGATGCCGTTCCAGCGCACGACGCTCGTGGGCACACTGTTGATGTGCATCGAGCCGGCCGCCAGCAGATCGCCGTTTGGGTGCATCATCACGGCGTTCACCATCGTGGACGCGGACGTGGCCCCCGGATCGAGGCCGGGCACCGGTTGCCAGCTCGCGCCGTCGAAACGCATCAGGCCGTAGAACAGACCGCCCTGGAGCTGGTAGATGTTGCCGCCGGCGACGATGTCGCCGTTGGGGATGCGCACGAGCGACCTCACCTCCACGTAGAGGAGGCTGCCGAGCACCGACCACGACGCGCCGTTCCACTGCGCCACGAGCGGCGCCGGAGTTGCACCGGCGTTGTGGAAGCGACCGCCGGCGACGAGGTTGCCGTTCGGCAGCACGAGCAGCGCGAATACCGTGTCGTCGAGACCCGGGGCCAGCGGCGCCCAGGAACTGCCGTTCCAGAGCGCGATGCGGTTTGCCGGCTGCCCACCGGCCGTGGTGAACGCGCCGCCGGCGACGATGTCGCCGTTCGGCAATCGGGCGAGCGCGTGCACGGGGCCGTCGACGCCGGCGCCGAACGGCAACCACGTCGTGCCGTCCCATCGCGCGATGTTGTTGACGAAGCCGGAGTCGGCGATGGCGAACGAACCGCCGGCAACCAGATCGCCGTTCGGCAGCTCGAGGATCGCGTAGACCGTGCCATACGGACCGTTGGCGCCGGGTCCGGGCAGCCAGGCGAGCCCGCATTGGGCGGCGAGCGAGGTCGCGAGCACGGCTGCCGTGACGGAGGAAACGAGAGAGGCGGCGAGACGCGAAGAGCAGGCCATCGGGATCTCCTTGCGAGCCAGGAGAAGAGAGAGGTTCGCGGCGGGGGGGGCCGGACCGTGGCACGCTTCGCCACGGCGCTTCGAGGCGCCGTCACTTCTACCACTTCTACCCCGAAGGCGCGCGGTCGACGGGGGCAGCGGGCCTTGTTAGCCTGCCGGCTGCGTATGGCCGACCGCGACCAAGAGACCGCCGACCTCGTCGCGCGCGCGAAGCAGAGCGACCGCGCGGCTGTCGAGCAGCTGCTGGTGCGTCACCTGCCCAACCTCGAGGCCTTCGTGCGGTTGCGTATGGGGCCGGCGCTGCGCGGGGTGATGACGGCGCCCGATCTCGTGCAGTCGGTCTGTCGGGAGGCGCTCGGGGATCTCTCCGACTTCGAGTTCCGCGGCGAGGCGCCGTTCCGCCACTGGCTGTTCGTGCGCGCCGAGAACAAGCTGCGCGAGAAACACCGCTTCCACCACGCCGAGAAGCGCGATCGCGAGAAGGAAGAGGCGATCCCGGACGCGACGACGGCGATGTCCGCGTACTTGACCTTGGCGTCGCCGAGCAAGGACCTCGAGGTCAAGGAGCAGATGCGGCGCGTCGAAGCCGCGTTCGACCTGCTGCCGGCCGAATACCGCGACGCGATCACGCTGCACAAGCTGTGTGGCCTCAGCCACGCCGAGATCGCCGAGCGCATGCAGAAGAGCGAGGGCGCGGTGCGCAACCTCGTCTACCGCGGCATCTCGCGCCTCGCGATGCTGCTCGACGGCGGCGACACCGCGGTGTGAAACCGTTCAGCGCGCGCCGGCCCCGACCTTCGCCGTGATGCGCGCGACCAACTCCTCGTAGTCGGCGCGACCGCGCAACGGCGCGTAGACCGGATCCGAGAACGACTGCCCCGGTCCCCAACCGAGCGCCTCCGCGCGTTGCAGAGCAGCCATCGCCTGCTCGACACACGCCGCCGGCTCGATGCCCGACTGTGGTGACGCGCTGACCATCTTGTGGAGCCGGCACCACAAACGCGCGGCCGAACGTTGCGCGTTCGCGTCCTGCGCCATGGAACTCAGTTCGAGCACGCACGCGTGCAGGTCCGCGGCGCGTGTGCCCTGAGCGAGCACCGAACCACGCTGCACGAAGTGCCGCCGCAGGTAGTCGCGTGCCGTCGGATGGTCGGGCATGACCGCCAGCACCGATCGCTGCAGCGTGATCGCCCGATCGAGCCGCTCGAGCGCGAGGTCGTCCTGCGACTGGTAGAAGTTCATCACCGCGAGGTTGTGCAGCGCCGCCGCGAGCTCGCAGCGGATCTGCATGTCGCTCGGGAAGTCGCTGGCCGCCTGCTCGCGCAACGCGAGGCACTCCTTGAGCGCGGCCGGCGCGTGCGAGTCACGCCGGTCGACATACAGGTTGCCGAGCGTCTCGAGCACCTGCGCGACGAGCAGCGGCGGCGGCGGCCAGAACTTCGCGTCCGCCGGGATGTCGCGCGCCAACGCGAGCGCTTCGTCGAGCAGCGGCAGCGCTTCGTCGAAGCGCTTCTGCTTGCTGTACATCGTCGCGAGCATGTCGAGCTGCAGCACGAGCTGCCGCGTCTCGACCGCATTTGCTACATCGAGGTCGTGCACTTCGCGCGCGAGCTGCAGCGCCAGCCGGCACGCCTTCTCCATCGCCTCGCGCTCGAGCAACGGGTCGCGCAGTCCCGCGCGCACCGACGCGAGCCTGGCGCGGCCGCGCGCCACCGACCGCTCGAAGCCCGGTTCGCGGGCGAGTGCTGTCAGGTCGCGGTCCGCGGCGTCGTATGCGCTCTCGGCTGCGGCGCGGTCGCCGACTTGCTCGGCACACCGGCCGAGATTCGTCGTCAGCACGGATCGCGTCTCGAGCCAGGCCGGTGGTATGTCGAGCGCGTCGCCGCGCAGCCGTGCGATCCCGTCGGCGATTAGCTGGCGCGCCTTGGCGACGTCGCCACGGCGCAGCAGGAAGTCGGCGAGACGGCTCATTGCCTTGCCGGCATCGACGTGCAGCCGCACGTGCTCCGGGTATTTCGGCAGCAGCTTCTCGTACATCGCGACCGCTTCGGCCAGCGACTCCTCGGCGACAGTGCCGGCAGCCGGCACGAAGCGGAACTTGTCGTCGGCGACGCGCACGAGCAGCGAGTAGATCGCGTCGAGCGTCGTCGCGAGGCTGGCGCGCTCCTGCTGCACGGCCTTCCCTGCCGCCGCGGCGCTGTCGCGAGCCTGCTGCGCGGACGTCTCTGCCGCCGCGAGGCTGGCGCGCTCCTGCTGCGCGGCCTTCTCTGCTGCCGCGGCGCTGTCGCGAGCCTGCTGCGCGGACGTCTCTGCCGCCGCGAGGCTGGTTCGGGCGGTCGTCACCGCGGCCTCGAGCTCGACGCGGGTCGTCTGTTCGCGCCACGCGAAGACCCCCGGCAGCGCAAGCGCCGTCAGGAGCAGCGACGCCATCGCGGTCGCGAGCACACGATGGCGCTGGCACCAACGCCACGCGCGCAGCGACCAGTCGAGGCGGCGCGCGCGGATCGGGCGCCGCTGCAGCACAGCGACGAGGTCCTGCGCGAACTGCTCGATGTCGTCGTAGCGGCGTTCGCGGTCGCGGTCCATCGCCTTCTGCAGCACGATGCCGAGCTCGCGCGGCACTTCGCGGTTGTGTTTGCCAACGTCCGGCACCTCGCCGTCGCAGATGTGCTGCAGATCGGCGTCACCGCGGAACGGCGGCACGAGGCTCAACATCTGCCACAACGTGGCGCCGAGCGAGTAGACGTCGGTGCGTTCGTCGACGGCGTCGCCGCGCAGCTGCTCCGGCGACATGAACGCCGGTGATCCCGGCGCGGCGCCGGTGCGTGTGAACGGCTGCCGGCCGCCGAGCAGCGCGACGCCGAAGTCGAGCAGCACGGTGCGTCCGTCGGCGGTCAACATCACGTTCGACGGCTTGATGTCGCGGTGCACGATGCCGCGGAGGTGCGCATGCCGCACGCCGAGCGCCACCGCGTGCGTCACGCGCGCACACACCTGCCACCAGGCGCCGTGCAGCGGATCGGTGTCGGAACCGACCGCCCCGATCGCCGCGCGCAGGTCCTCGCCGGTCAGCGTCGCGGGATCGCGGCCGGCCAGCAGTTCGCAGACCTCGTGCACCGTGCGTCCCTGCAGCAGCTCCATCGCATACCACGGCACACCGTCCTGTTCCCCCGACGCGAGCACCGGCACGACGGCCGGGTGCGACAAGCGCGCCACCGCCTCGATCTCGCGGCGGAAGCGTTCGCGCGCGCCTTCGAAGTAGAGCAGCTCGGGGCGCACGACCTTGAGTGCCACGTGGCGGCCGAGCGACTGCTGCTCGGCCTCGTACACGACACCCATGCCGCCGCTGCCGAGCCGGCGCACGAGCCGGAACTCGCCGAGGCGCTCGGGGAAGTCGCGTGGTTGCGCCTCCTCGCCGAACAACCCGAGCCGGCGGCACCGCGCGAGACCGCGTTCGACCGCCGTGCGATCGGAGCCGAGCCCGCGCAGGTACGCGTCGAGCGCGCCGGCGCCGCCGGTGTCGTGGGCGGCGAGCGCGTCGGCCAGCAGGCCTTCGATGCGTTCGGTGTCGGGCATGGTGGCCAGGGGTGCGGAGCTTAGCGATTGGCGATCGCGTGCGCGGGCTCGGCGCCCGGCACCCTGGCCGCGGCGAACACGAGCGCCGCGACCGGCACGGCCACCGGCAGTACGCCAAGGCAGAAGATGCGGAACAGCACGGCGATACGGCGGGTCATGGCTTTTGTGTTGCCAGGTTCAGGACCAGCAGCGAGCCGGCGTCACTGCCGACCTGCGGAAATCCTGCGAAGTCACAGCCGAGCGGATTTCGCGTGACGACGGTGTGACATGCCCGCGGCTGCGCGCACTGCGAAGAGGTCGCGCCATCGCGACGCAAACACCAACCAAGAGAGAAAACCGATGATCCGTCACCTGCCCCTGTTCCTCATCGCCGCCGGCCTCTCGGCCCAGTCGACTTCCATCTTTCCGTCCGAGTACAGCGCCGTCGCCGAAGGACCCAACAGCAGCCCGAACCTGCCGCTCGCGAACGGCACGTCGCGTACGCTGATCGTCTACGACCAGGCCGACGTCACCGTGCCCTCCGGCCGTTCGATCACCCAGCTCGGCTTCCGCGAGGACGCCAGCACCTCCACGCTCGACACTGGCCGCGCGCTGCAGCTCGAGGTCCGCATGGGCTACACGACGCAGAGCCCGAACTCGCTGGGGACGACGTTCGACACCATCTACGACGGCACGCCGGCCACCGTGTTCGGCCCGGCCCTGTTCCAGCTGCCAAACCTGCGCGATGCGGCGAGTCCGCTGCCGAACGGCCAGTTCTTCGTCACGTTGGCGACGCCGTTCGTCTACGCGCCCGCCGGCCGCAACCTCGTCGTCGAGTATCGCGTGTTCGGCAACAGCATCGGCGGCGCGGCCTTCAACTACCGGCTCGACCGCGCCGACTTCTACTCGCCGATCGTGACGGGCGCCTCCGGCTGCCAGCACTCCGGCAACAGCATCACGCAGCTCACGACGTCGGCGGTGCGCACGGGCCAGTACGTCTACCTGAACGGCAACAACGGGCCCGCCAACAGCTTCGCGCTCGTCGCGGTCAGCGTCGGCACCCAGCTCGTGACTCCGTATCCGCTGAGCGCCGTGTTCCCGGGCATCCAGGCGTCGTGCACGGGACAGCTGGACCTCACGAGTCTCGCGACGATCGGCGTCGGCACCTCCACGAGCGGCAGCTTCAGCCCGTACTACTCGGTGCCGAACAACCCGGTGTTCAACGACCTCTGGCTGTCGCACCAGGCTCTCGTGCTCGACGTGTTCTCGCCGGGCAGCGTCGTGACGTCGAACGGCGTCGCGGTGCAGGTCGGCATCGCGCCGCGTTCGTCGATCCTCTACGCGTCGGGCCTGCCGTCGACGACGACCACGGGCACGGTCAGCGCGAACTACTGCCCGGTCGCCTTCTTCCGCTGGCTGTGAGGAGGCGCGAAGTCGTCGCTGCGCGTGCTTGCGCAGCGACGCGCGGCTTCGCGACCGCCGGCGCCGCGCGGTAACGCAGCATCACGCAGCCTTCGGCCACACCGACTGGCTCGAGCAGGACCTCGCGTTCGCGCTGGCGCCTTGGCTCGGGCCGCAGGCCGCGAAATCGCGCCGCAAGCAGGCACGGCGCTGACTTTGCCGGCAGGGTCGCGACAGGCTGCCGTCCCGTCCGGCTACGACGGCACCTCTTTCGCCTGCCTGCCGCGCTCCCGTTCCCCTCGCGTTATCCTTCGCCCCCATGAGACTCGCGTTGCCGCGTTCGTTCCCGCTCCTCACGTTGATGTTGTCGCTGGCTGCGTTGTGCCCCGTGGCCGCGCAGGAGAACCAGGAGAAGCCCAAGCCCGAGGCCCCGCAGGCCGCCGCGGCCGCCGCCAAGAAGCCCGCGAAGCCGCGCGTGCCGTGCCTGCGGCCACACGGCTCGTACGAGGATCTCGCCGAGATGGGCTTCAACCCGATGTCGCTGCTCGGCGGCGATGGCGCGCCGCCGAAGCCGTTCTTCCGCCTCCTCGAATCGTTCGACGCGCTCGCGAAGGTGCCCGAACCGCTCGTCGTGCTCGACCTCTCGGGCAAGGCGCAGTTCAACCTGCCGCAGCTGCGTGAGCTCGAGCGGGCGATCGCGCGCGTGCGCGGTGCCGGCAAGCAGATCACGTGCTACGTCGAGAACGCCGAGACGGGCACCTACCAGATCGCGGCGCTGTGCGACCAGGTGCTGATGGCCGACATGGGCACGCTGGACCTGCGCTCGCCGGCGCTTTCCGTCATGCACATGAAGGATGCGCTCGATCTCGTCGGCGTGCAGGTCGAGGTCACGCGCGTCGGCGCGTTCAAGGGGGCCGTCGAGCCCTACATGCTGCCCGCGATGTCCGACCACCTGCGGCAGCACTACGAGACGATGCTGCGCACGATGAACGACGACGTCGTGCGCCGGATCGCCTCGGGCCGCAAGCTCGAGGCAAAGGACGTGCGCGCGCTGCAGGCGCAACGCCTGTTCACGGCGAAGGAGGCGCTCGGCAAGGGGCTCGTCGACCGCCTCGTGCCGTGGAGCGGTGCCACGCGCGCGCTGGCCGCCGTGCGCGGCAACGACGAGTTCGAGCTCGCCGACGCGGCGCCGAAGCAGAAGGCGCAGAGCCGCGACTTCATGGCGATCCTCGGCAGCATCTTCCGGCAGAAGAAGGAAGAGGAGCTCGAGGACCCGCTGATCGTCGTCATGCACCTCGCGGGTCAGATCGTCGACGGCGACAAGCCCGCGCCCGGCAGCATGGTCAGCGGCATCGCCGTGAAGAAGCTCGACGAGCTGGCCGCGAACGAGCACGTGAAGGGTGTCGTCGTACGCATCAACTCTCCGGGCGGCTCGGCGACCGCGAGCGAAGCGATCCGCACGGCCCTCGAGCGCCTCGCCGCGAAGAAGCCCGTGGTCTTCTCGATGGGTGAGCTCGCCGCGTCCGGCGGCTACTGGATCACCGCGATCGGCGCGCCGATCCTCGCCGAAGCCGCGACGATCACGGGCTCGATCGGCGTGTTCGGCATGCGCTTCCAGCCCGGCGCGCTGATGCGGCGGCTCGGCGTGCGTTCGGAGATCGTGCACCTCGACGACGGCCCGCTGATGGACGCGATGGACCGGCCCTGGAGCGAGGCGGCGCGCGCGCGCGTGCAGGGCTTCGTCGACGACGTCTACGACCGCTTCCTCACGAATGTCGCGGCTTCGCGCAAGCGTTCGAAGACCGAGATCGACGCCATCGCGGGCGGCCGCGTGTGGTCGGGCCAGCAGGCCGTCGAGAACGGCCTCGTCGACGCGATCGGCGGCGTGGACGACGCGGTGGCCCGCGTGCGTTCCGCGGCGAAGGTCGGCGACGACGTCGAGGTCGTGCACGTGCCCGAGCCGAAGAACTTCGCCGACACGCTGTTCGCGTCGATGTTCGACGCGCAGGTGCAGTTGGGTGGGGACGTGGCCGCGCTGCGGGCCGTGCTCGCGCAGTGTGGGCACCTCGGCGAGGTGGTCGCGGTGCTGCACGACGCGCTGACGAGCGACGGCCACGCGCGCGTCTACGCGCTGATGCCCGCGGGCCTGCGCGTGCGCTGAACGCACGCGCTCAAATCCCGGCCGTCACAGCGTGCCGACCGTCAGGTCCAAGGCGTTCGTGCTCGTGAGAACGATGCCGGTGGCCGGGAGCTCGATGCCGACGACCTGCAGGCGCAGCTGCAGTCCGGCGAGGCCCGGCACGGCCGGCACGGCCCAGATGCTCGTCGCCGTGCCGCTGCTCGGCAACAGCAGGTCCGTGACGATCGGCGCGACGAACAGCACACATCCGTGTGCACCGGGCAGCGGCTGCGCCGGCGCCGGCCAACCGAGCACTTGCACCGCGAGTGAGTTGGGAACCATGCTGCTCGCGGTCGCCGTGAAGGTGTCGCCGACCCAGGGCGCGTTGTTCGCGACCAGCGTCATGGGTCCCGCGCCGCCCGTGCAGCCGGCGCCGACGATCGACACCGTGGCCGGGCACGTCGGCTGCGCGTGCGCAAAGCCGACGCTCACGACGTTGCCTGCGGTATGCACGGGGCCAGCGACGAACAGGTCGCCGCGGCCGCTCGCGGTGACGAGCAACGGCGAGGATGCCCGGACTTCGCCGAACGACTCCCACCCGCTGCTGCGCAGCCGGTAGATGCAGCTCGGGGCGGCGCCGCCGAGGGACATCCAGTTACCGCTGGCGATCAGTTCGCCGGTCGGCAGCTCGCCGAGATTGAGGACACTCGCGGTGACAACCGACGGCAGCGTCATCCATGTCGTTCCGTCCCAGCGCCACGTGGTCGGACCACGCGCGACGAGACCGCCGCGGGAGTCGGCCAGCAGTCGAACGACCTGGGTCGGTCCGCCGGGCAGCGGCGTGACCACGCCCGCGCTGACGAGCGCAACACTCGTGCTGGTACCGATGCCGCCGATCGCCATGTAGCCGTTGGGCAGAGACGCCAAGGCCGCGACCGTGAACAAGCCGGGGGGCAGCGCAAGCGGGCCCCACGTGAGGCCATCGAATCGCATGAGGCCACCCCCGATTGCGAGGACCTCGCCGCTCGCGTCAGCCGCCAGATCCGACGCGGCGAAGGACAACCCGCCGGCGAGCGGCGACCACACCTGTCCGTTCCACCGCGCGACGCGGTTCGCGGGCGCGCCGCCAGCGTTGGCGAAGTTGCCGCTGACGACGAGGTCGCCGTCCGGAGCGGCCGCGAGCGCGCTCACCAATCCGTCGACGCCGCGGCCCAGGGGCGACCATACGCTGCCGTTCCACCGCGCGAGGTTGTTCGCGGCCACGCCGCCGAACGATGCGAACGAGCCGCCGACCACGACGTCCCCGTTCCGCATGCGCACCATGGCGCGCACGTTGAGCAGTGGCGACGTCGCTCCCAGCGTCTGCCAGCTCACGCCGTCGAACCGCGTGACGGTGGGCTGCATGGGAGACGACGCCCACGCGCCGACGAGCAGGCGCCCGCTGCTGTCCTCGGCGAACCCGACCGCGCGTGGTGGACCACCCGCGACCGGGGTCCAGCCCGCGCCGTTCCACCGGTACAGGCCGGTTTCCCACGACGACCCCGGCCCGATCACGACGTCCCCGTTGGCCCTCGTGATCAGCGCTCCCCCAGTGTAGATCGGCGGGTTGAGCGACTGCATCGCGACGCCGTTCCAGCGCACAGCGCCCGTCGGCAGACCGTTCATGAACAACCTGCCGGTCGCCACCAAGTCGCCGCCGGGGTGCACCACCACCGCGTTCACGACTGAGGCCGTGGCCGAGCTTGTCGATGGATCGAGACCAGGCACCGGTTGCCAGGTCACGCCGTTCCAACGCTGCAGGCCGTAGTACGTGCTGCCCTGGAGGATGGAGCCGCCGGCGATGATGTCGCCGTTGGGCATGCGCGCGAGCGACCTCACGTCGAACGAAGGGAAGCCGTTGCCGAGCGGTGACCACGATACGCCGTCCCACTGCGCCACGGAATGCGTCGTTGTCGCACCTGCGTTGTGGAACCAACCGCCAACGACGAGGGTACCGTTCGGCAACACGAGCAGCGCGTAGACTATGCCGTCGAGACCCGGACCCAGCGGCGCCCAGGAACTGCCGTCCCATCGTGCGATGTTGTTCACTGACTGCCCACCGGCCGAGTTGAAGAAGCCGCCGGCGACGAGATCACCGTTCGGCAACATGGCGAGTGCAGTCACACGGCCTCCGATGCCGGAGCCGAGCGGCTGCCACGTCGTGCCGTCCCATCGCGCGATGTTGTTGATGAAGGCGGAGTCGGCGATGGCGAACGTACCGCCGGCGACGAGGTCGCCGTTCGGCAGCTCGAGGATCGAGGACACTGCGTAGTACGGACCCCTGGCAGGGGGGCCGGGCAACCAGTCGAACTCGCACTGGGCTGCGAGTGATGTCGCGAGCGCTGCTGCCGCGACGGAGGAAGAGAGAGAGGACGCTAGACGCGAAGGGCAGGCCATCGGGATCTCGTTGCGAACCAGAAGGGAGAGAGGTTCGCGGCAAGGATCCGTCGTGGCGCGCTTCGCCACGGCGCTCAGGGGCAGGGTCACTCTATGCTGCGAAACGCGTCGCGGTCAAACTGCTCCCCAAGGACACGGCAGCTGTGCGATTGCGCGCCAGAAGGCCCGGGCGTCAGGTGAGTTCGTCGTCCGGCGCGCGACGTCGAACAGACTGGACCCGTTGGCTGCCCGGCATGAGAGTTCCCCGGTGGGCACACCGCCGGCGCCCCGATCGGCGCGCGGCGGCATTGGTAGGCTGCCGACGCACATGACTTCGCCTCCGCTCGACCTCGCTGCGCACGTCGCCCCCCATGCTGCGGGTCTGCGGCAGCTCGCGCTCGAGCTGGTCGGTGAATCCGGCGCCGACGACGCGGTTCAGCAGACCTGGCTCGCCGCGATGCTGCATTGGCCGCGGCACGACGCGTCGATCGGCGGCTGGCTCCCGCGACGACCTTGCGCAACGTCGCGCGCGGATGCGGGCGAGCACCACGCCTCGGTGCTCGCGCGCAGCGAAGTCGCGCAGCGCCTGATAGCCGCCGTGCTCGCGCTCGATCCCGTGTACGACGACACGATCTGGCAGCGCTTCTTCGATGACCGCACACCGCGCGCGATCGCCGCCGCGAGCGGCGTGCCGGTCGGGACGGTGGCCGGTGCTGCTCGGGGGTCGCCCTCGCGGGAAGGAACCGCCGCCATCGCCCGTCTCTCTGCACGCCGATCGGCCATCGCCAAGGAACCCGCATGCTTCGCTCCCTCTCCGGCCTCCTTCCGTACGCCTCCGTCATGTTGCTCGCCGCCGCGCCCGCCGCGCAGGAACCCGAAGCCAAACCTGCGGGTGCGCCCACCGTCGTGCGGCCCACCCAGCCGGCGACGGTCACGCTCGGGCAACCGTTCTCGCTGCCGCCCGGCGATCACGACCTCGTCGACCTCGTCGAGAAAGCGGCGACGATCCTCGGCCGCAACCTCCTCTGGCAGGAGGGCGAGCGCCAGATCGCGAAGGGAGGCCAGAGCCTCACCGTGACGCTGAACAACCCGGTCAAGCTGACGCCGACTCAGTTCGAGGAGCTGCTCGCGAACCTGCTCTATTCACGCGGCTTCGCGATCGTGCCCGTCGACGCCGAGAAGGGCTTCCACGAGGTGCTCTGTTTGTATGGGGCGCGCGGGCGCGAGGTGATGAACCGCGCAACGTGGCGCACGCCCGAAGAGGTGATGGCGCGACCCAACCATTGCGAGTTCGTGCTCACCTCGGTGCGCTTGAAGCACATCAACGCGACGATCTGCACGAACGCGCTGCGGCCGTTCTTCGCGGTCAGCGGCGGCAACAACATCGGCCAGCTGGTCATCGGCAACGTCGGCAACCAGGAGGCGATGGTGCTCGCCGGCTTCACCGACCAGCTCTGCGCGGCGCTGCGGCTGATCCGCGAGTGCGACCAGCCGCAGACGCAGCCGCCGGACCTGAACATGCCGGGTGCCCCGAACCCGTATCCGCAGATCCAGGCGCAGATCAAGGCGCTGCAGGATCAGGTCGCCGAGTTGCAGAAGGCGATCGGTCAGAAGAAGTAAGTACTGCCTCCATCGCGCCCCTCACTCGAAGGACTGCCGGCGTGTCGGTGCCCGTCAACCCCGTTGCAGGCTCGCGGCGGCGTAGTTTGCGCGCCCTCGGGTGGACACCTGCCTCCCTTGCGGCGGTCGCTGCGCGGCGCACGATGGCTCTCCCTTCTCAGGTGGTCCGAGAGGGAGCTTGGTTCTGCCATCCGCTCGAGCCGGGAACACTGGGCATGATCCGTTCCGCCAACCCGGGATCCAGTCCACGCGCACGGCTCCCCGTGCGCGGCCTGGCCGCGATGGGTGCCGTGGCCGCCGCGATCGCGTGGCTCGTGCTGCGTGCGGCGCCGCCGCCGGTCGGGCGCGCGGTGTTCGGGTTGTGGCGCGTGCCGGAAATCGCGCTCGCTGCCGCACTGCTGGTCGCGGCAGCGCTCGCGGCGTGCCGTTCGCGCCGGGCGGCGCTGCGGCTTCTGACCGCGGCGGCGTCGGCGGCTCTCGTCTGGCTCGCCGTGGAAGTCGTGTTCCTGACCTGCGTGGGCGTCGCCGCGCCGAAGATACTCGGCATGGAACGGCTGCCGAGCCGCGTGCTGCAGGGGGAGACCGTGCCCGACACGGCCGCGCTGTTCGGGCTGCCGTGCCGCTCCATCCCGTTCCACTACGCGACCAACACGCGTGGCTATCGCAATCAGCCCGATCGCGACGCCGGTGCCGTCTACTGCGTCGGCGACTCCTGCCTCGTTGCACCTGCCCTCGCCTGGCCCGAGACGCCCGTGCAGCAACTCGAGCAGCTGTCCGGACGGCCCTGCGTCAACGTCGCACTGATCGGGCTCTCGCCGCAGGAGGCGCAAGCCGAGTTCGCGCACGCCGTCGCCGGCCTCGACCTGCGCGGCTGCGTGGTCCTGCAGTTCCTCTGCGAGGACAACGACCTCGTCGACTCGGCCCGCTTCACGGGTGCTGTGGCCGGCCCACGCCGCTCGCTGTACGAACGTTCCTTGCTGAACCGGCTGGTGATCGCGGTGCAGCGGCTGACGCAGCCGGTCGTCGCCGAGGCCGGGCGACGCACGGCGCTCTTCGGCGACACGCCCGTGCTGTTCCTCTGGCGGCACCGGCAGGGTGATCCCTGCGAGCAGCAATGGCCGAACATCGAACGCTCGCTCGACGTGTTCCGCGCGACGGTCGAAGCACGCGGCGGCGAGCTCGGCGTCGTGCTGATCCCGCAGAAGCTGCGCGTGCTGGGCCCGTTCTGCCGCTTCCCGCTCGACAGCGATCTGCTGCCGCTCGCGTCGCACCTGACGCAGATGCCGCAGCAACTCGCCGAATGGTCGCGCCGCACCGGCGCCGCGGTGCTCGACCTGACCGACGCGCTGCAGGCCGCGGCGCGCGCGGGGCAGCTGGTCTGGCTCCCCGACGACACGCATTGGAGCGCCGCGGGTGCGGCCACCGCGGCGGCGGCCGTGGCGTCCTGGCGCTGGTTCTGCAGCAGCCCGCGCAGTCAACAGAGATAGCGAGCCTGCCTGCGGCGCCCTTGCCGCGGTTGCTTGCGTTGCGCACGATGGCCGGTGCTGCCATGAAACGCGTGATCCCGTGTCTGTTCGCGCTGCTCGCGAGCTGCGCGTCGGTCGAGTGGTCGCCACCGCCCGCGGCGGTGCCGACGCAGTGGCGGCACTGCCGGTTGTTCGTCGGCGAGCACGCGATGGTGCTGGCCCGCGACAGCGACGCGGCCGACGAGGTGCATCGGCGAGCCGCCGCCGCGGCCGCCACGATCGCGGGCTGCACCGGACGGCCGCCGGCGCGCGGCCTGCTGATCGCGTTGTCGGCCGAGGATCCGCTGCCGGTGGCCGATCCTTCTGGCTACGAAGCGGCGCTGCGCCGCTGGCAGCCAGGTTCCGGTCGCGGGCCGTCGCTGTCGTTGCGCACGAAGACGGGCCGATCGGTCGAGGTCGATCCGGCGGTAGCGCTGCGCCTGATCGCGGCGAGGGTGCCAGCGCACGACGCGTCGCTCGCACTGCCACGCGAGCTGCTGGATCTCGCCTCGTTCGTCGCGATCGTGCCGACCGACTCGTGCCTCGACGCTGTGTGCTCGACGCTGTTCGATGCGGCCGCCGAGGCCGAAGGTGTGTCGTCGGTCGAGATCGCGCTGGTCAGTCTCGTCGCCGGACACCCCGCGACGCTGATGAGCGAGCAGGCTCGCAAGGCGGTGGACGCCATCGTGTACGAATCGTGGTTGTCGGCGCTCGGCGCCGATGCCGCCACCGTTGCGGCAGTTCGCGCGCGTGCGGGGTTGCCGGCCGCCGGCAGCGAGGGCGCTCCCGCCGAGGCCTCGGCGGAGGAGCTCGCGCGCTACCGGCAGGAGCTCGAACGGACTCTGCGGCGGCCGCACGGTGCTTGCCCATTCTTCGTCGTGCGTCGTCCCGAGGGGAACGCGCGGGTGGCAGTGCTGCTCGGCGAGTGGGGCGCCGTGGTCGACCTCGGCCCTGCGTTCGACGAGTCGCTGCCGCGTCTCGCGACCGACGCCGGCAAGGGCTACGAGCGGTTACAGGTCACCGACCTGTTCCCGGGTCGCGCCGACGCGGAACGGCTCGCAGCGATCCACCGCCGCCACGGCGAGACCGCCGTGTTGATCTGCACCGACGTGCCCGAGCAGGCCGCGGCGCTGCTGGCCGCGCACGCATGCTTCGTGGCCGGCGCGGACGTCGCGAACGCGCTCGAGGTCGCCAGGCACTACGGCGGCGGTGACTACCTGGACCTGATCGAGCAGAAGCTCGTGAGCGAGCGCCGTTCGCGGTGACGCGCCCGCGAGCGCCGGGCACTCAGCGCGGCCCGTTCGAAACGCGTTCCCAGTGTGGGGCTGCCATGGCGAACCACTGGCCCCAGCCGCGGCCGCGGTCCTCTGCCTCGAGCACCCAGGTGCCGCCGTCGGTCCGCGCCGGCAACGGCACGCGCCACAGCCGCCAGCGGTCGGCGAACACGGGCGGTGAGCGCAGCATCGCTTGATTCCCCGCCGCCCGCGGATCGTAGATGCGCAGCAGCACGCCACGGGCGTCAGGCCCGGTCAACAGGGGCACGAGCAGCACGGCATCTTCGGTCCGCGCGGGGATCGAGATCCGGCACGAGCCGATGCGGCCGTCATCGCCGCACCACGAACCGACCGCCCCCGCGTGCAAGGGCGGCGCCGGCGCGACAGTAGGCCAGGCGCCCGGGCCCCACCAACCGGAGATCTGCGGATCCTGCACGTCGGCCGCGGGGCCGATGCTCTGGAAGTCGTCGCTGAGCGCAGGCTCCGCCACGGCCTCGGCGTTGCACAAGGGTCCCAGGATCGGCGCGGCGACGCCGTTCCACACCGCGTAGATCGTCACTTCCCGACCCGGACGGTCGGTCGCCCGAATCCAGACGCGGCAACCGACGCGGTCGTCGCGCAGGTGGTGGACGGTTGCGGCGACGTCGGGGCGCCGGTGGCTGCAGTTACCCATGCCGACGATGTGCCAGCGTTCGTCCACCGCCAGCAGCAGATCGGCCGGCAGTCCGGTCTGAGTGTGGTACGCCCAGCCCTCGAGTTTGCTGGCACCGGGACACCCGCGAACTGGTTGCGGCTTCCAAAGGCTGGCGTGCGCCAGATCCGCCGGCCCCAGCACGAAGTGGTCCAGCAGGTCGGTGCCCATCAGATACTGGAGTCCGCTCCCGTACACCGACAGCCGGTGCGCGCGCAGCACGTCCGAGAACTGCCGCACGTGGACCGGGGCCGCGGCACAGAGTTGAGCCAGGCAGTCCTCGTCCATGATGCCGGCCATCAGGCAGCTCGTCGCGTCGGCCTGGGAGGCGGGCATCGGCTCGAGCCAGTGGCGGTAGCGGGGCGCGAGCAGCGCAAGTCCGAGCGCGAACGCCGTCAGGCCGGCGGTGCGCCATGGACCGCTGCGCAGCACCTGGGGCAGAGCCGTTGCCAGCAGCACGGACCACAGCAGCAGGGCCGGCGTGCAGTAGCGACTGTTCAGCATCGCGTCGAGCGGAAAGTTGATCCGGCCGGCCGCGATCATGACACCAGTACCGACCACCAAGAAGATGACGTGCAGCAGCACCGCTTCCGCGGGCGTCAGGCGGGACCAGCGCAGCAGCAATCGCACGGCGGTCCACGTCGCCAGCGCCAGCGTGATCGCGCCGGCCGTCACCGCGGGCACCGCGCGCTCCGGCCACAGCGGGTTGCCGAGGAAGGCGCACAGATACTGCAGCGTTGCCAGGGGATGGGTCACGCCCTGGAGCAGTGGGGAATGACGCGAGGGGTTCTCGTACCCGTGGAGGTAGGCGAACAGCATGGCCGCGCCGGCAGCGACCAGGATCAGGATCCAGCGCAGCGGCACGCGGCGTTGCACGGCCAGGGACCACAGCAGCGGCCACACGAGCACGCCGTTGGCCATCGAGCCCGTGGCGATGCAGCCGGCGGCGATGGCCGCGACGATGTGCAGGGCCCCGCGGTCGTGGCGGGACAACTCGTGCAGCGCCACGGTGATCGCGAGGTAGACCATCACGAACTGCACCTGGAACGACCACGCGAGGTTGATCAACTGGCTGCCGTGCAGCATGCAGGCAGCGACGGTCGCCGCCACCACGACGCGGGCCGCGCCTCGATCCGGCACCACGCGCAGCACCAGGACGACCACGAGGACCGCGTGCAGCACTTGCAGCAGGCAAGTGACGGCGATGGTGAACACGCTCGTCAGCCCGAACCACTGCGCATCGGCCAGGAACACGAGCCGCGGGAACAGGATGCGGTGCTCGTTGTGCTGGTCCCAGAGCTCGGACGGCTGCATTTCGCCGGCCAGGTAGCGGCTCAGGTGCCCCAGGAAGTCCCAGTAGTCCCCGTATGGCAGCGGGTGGTAGAGGCGCAGCGTGTCGGTCAAGGTCCACAGCGCCACCCAGACCGCGGACGCAGCGGCAATGGTCGCGCACGACCTGGTCGTCCAGCTGGACGGTCGCGACGGTATGGCGGCAGGTCCCGGTGCGGCGTGGATCTGGTCCATGGATGAACTTGCAGGGCCGTCAGCGACGGGGCGCGGAGCATAGCTCTTGTGCCGGCAACTGCAGCACGGGAGCACGAACGGACGAACGGTGCGAAGGCGGCGTGCGCGGCGTGCTGGCGCGCCTTGTGCGTTCTCCGCCCCCCGCTAGAGTGGCTCAGCTTCTCGCCGTGGCAGGTCGACTTACCGCGATTCCCGGTTCCCGTCCGCGGCCTCGTCGCCGCCGCCTGCTGTTCGTGCTCGCGGCGGCCGTGATCGTCTTCGCGTTCACCGAGCTCTTGTCCTGCGCCGGCTGGTGGATGGCGACCGGATCGTTCTTCACGTATGCGAAGGCGACGGCGCTGCGCGACGCCGCGCGCGACACCGAGGGGCGCCTCCCCGGCGAGACGGATCAGGATGTGGCTGCCCGCCAGGCGCTGCGCGGCGCCGATGCGATGCACCCCTATCTCGGCTACGTCTACAGGTATCACGGCTTCACGCCCGAGGGCGGGGACCCGATCAACCGGTTCGGCTTCCTCGATTCCAACGACACGCTGCGCAAGCGCTCGCCCGACCGCTACATCGTCGGGATCACCGGCGGCTCGGTCGCGGCGCAGGTGAGCATGTACACGGCCGACGTGCTCGCGGCGGGAATCGGCAAGAGCGCTGCGCTCGCCGGCCGGCGGGTCGAATTCGTACGCATGGCGCTCGGCGGCTACAGGCAGCCGCAAGGCGTGGCGGCGCTCGCATACGTGCTGAATGTCGGCGGCGAGTTCGACTGCGTCGTGAACATCGACGGGTTCAACGAGGTGGCGTTCGCCGGCCCCAACGTCGAACAGGGCGTGCCCTCGTACTTCCCGCAGAACTGGGCCAGCATGGCTGTCAGCACGCTCCCGCGCGAGAAGCAGATCCTGATCGGCCGGCTGCTCCACCTGCGGGAGCAGCGCGCGTCGTTTGCGGCCCTCGGCGATGCCTTCGGCTGGACCGCGACGGGGCAAGTGGTCTGGCTGCTGCGCGACCGCTCGCTCGCCTCCGCGGTGGCGGCAGCGAACGGTGCGGTCGAACACTACAAGCTGCCCGCCAAGCCCTACGACGTCACGGGTCCCCTCATCGGCGGCGCTTCCGTGCAGGACGCGCTCGTCGAGATGGCCGGCGTCTGGGCGCGCAGTTCCGAACTGATGCACGCGATGTGCGTCAGCCGGGGCATCCGGTACTTCCACTTCCTGCAGCCCAACCAGTATGTGCCCGGCTCGAAGCCGATCGGCGCCGAAGAACGCAAGATCGCCCTGTTGGACAAACACCCCTGGCGCGATGCCGTCGAGCGCGGCTACCCGCTGCTCGCGGAGCGGTTCGCGGAGCTGCGCGAGCACGGCGTCGCCTTCCGCGACCTGCGCCGGCTGTTCGTCGACCACGCGGAGCCGCTCTACAGCGACTCCTGCTGCCACCTGAACCGCACCGGCTACACGATCCTCGCGACCGCGATGGCGTCGACGATCCGGCAGCACCTCGATCTCGAGGGCGCCGAACTGACGGAGCTGCGCGCGGAGCCGGCTGTGCTGCAGATCGCGGACCCCACGCGGCCCGTGTCACTGCGTGTCGTCGGCGTGCGCCGCGGCGGCGGCGAGATCGACGTCACCGGCATGCCGGCCACCGAACTGCTGCCCGCGGACCCCGCCGTGATCGACACCGACGCCAGCGGCCAGGTCGTTGCGCGGCGGCGCGGCACGACGTCGCTGCGCGTCCGTTGCCGCGGGCGCGAAGTCTCGGTGCCCGTGCATTGCGATTGGCCGCGCGTGGTGATGGGCAACGATGGCATGCCGCCCGCCGACGGGCGTCTTCCCGTGCTCACCGTGCTCGACGCCGGTGAGGAGGGCAGTGCCACGGCGCTGCGCCTGCGCGTCGAGGCCTGCCCGGACGGCCTCCTGGGCACGCTGCTGGTCTCGCTGCGACCGATCCCGGTGCTTCCCGGCGATCAGGGAATGCTGGCTGACTGCACCATCCTGCCGCTGGTGCCGGTCGACGGCTCGGCGACCGTCGACTTCCCGCTGCCCGCGTCGGTCGGACAGTCGCTGCTGCACTTCCGCGCCGTCTTCGTCGATCTCGCGCACAGCCGCGTCGCCACCACGAGCAGGGCGGTGGTCGTGACGCTGGATTGAGCGTCGCGTGGTCTCCATGAGACGCGCGACGGCACTCTCGAGCGGCGCATCGAAATTCCGCTGCTGGGCGAGATGTGAACCGGCACCGTGCGCTGCGGATGGCGCTGGCCGGCGGACGAGCACCTGGCCAGGTGGGGCCAGGTGCTCGCGATCATGCGCACCGCGCTAAGGCCGCGACGACATCCAGCCGACCGGCTGCGGCTGACGTATCTGCTTTTGCGGCGCGGCCACGGCCGGCCGCTGCGGCGGTGTCGGCTGCGGCGTCGGCGTCGGCGGGGTATGCGCGGTGAACGCGGTCCTCGAAGCGACGCGCGTCCGGCCGCGCCACCAGCGACGCAGCAGCCACAACGCGCCGAGCGCGCCACAGCCATACGCGAGATACTCGGCGCGCACGACGTTGAGCACAGGGCGCAGGAACTTCAGTGCCTCGCGTTCGGTGAGCTCGCGCAGGCCGAACCACAGTCCGTAGCCGGCAGCGAGGCCGAACGCGCCGCCATAACACGGCGCCAGCAGCACGCCGGCGCGGCCGCGCAGCAGCGGCGTCGTGCACTGTAGCTTGAGTCTGCGCAGCGGCCGCAGCCACAGCAGCGTGCAGAGGCCGACCGACAGGCCGAGGAACATCAGCGTCCGCTTGATCTCGCCCTCGAACAACGGCTGCAGCGTGCGCTGCGTCGACTCGTCCCCGTTCATCTTGACCAGCAGCGTGTAGGTGTCATGACCGTACATGGCCGGCAACGGCAGCGAGAACAGCAGCGCGAACCACAGCGACCGCCGGAACGACGGTGCGCGGAACAGCATGCCGAGCCCCGCGGTCAGCAAGAGGAGGCCGCACAGCGCCAACGTCACCGGCAGCAGCGTGCGCAGGTCGAACTCCTTGGTGGTCATGAGCTCCTTGGCCGGCGTCATGATCAGGAAGGCGCCGAACGGCACCGTCAGCAGGCCGAGGAGCAGGCTCCAGACTCGCGTCGCGTTCGGGCGCAGCCGCACGACGGCCAGCAGCGCCCCCGTCACCACGACGGGCACGCGGCCCAGCCGCCGCACGCCGGTCCACAGCAGCTTCGGTACGCGGGCCAGCGCTCTGCCGGTGCCGCGGAAGGGCCGCAGCAGCGGCCCGGTCGCGGTGGCCATGCGCCGCAGCCCGCGCGCGATCGGCGTCAACGCGGCAGGAATGCGCCGCAGCCAATGAAGCGGCTTCCGCAGCCACTGCTGCTTGCCGATCACGCTCGTCATCACGCGCCAGCACCGCCCGATCGTGGTGCTCGTCGTCTTCCACACTTTGCGCAGGTCGAGTTTCATTTCGATGTCCCCAAGCTCCTCCCTGGCGTGGTGGATCGACGGCGGTTGTCGCCGACTTGAACACACAGGGTGCGTCTCCCCGGGACCCGGCGCCGTTCGGGCCGCCGCGCGTCCCGGTTCGGGACGATAGCGAGCAGCCCCTCTCGACGAGCAGGGTTACGCGGTCGCGCTGGCGTGCGCTAGCGGCAGGTGAAACGCGGAAGCTCGCCCGGCCCGGCACGCGCGGATACGTTGGCACGGGAAGCGAGCCATGACCGCCGGCGAGTCTCTCTGGCAGTGCCCGAAGTGCGGCGCGCACCTCTTGCGCAAGAACCTGTCGCACTCGTGCGGCGACCATTCGGTCGAGAAGTTCCTACGCGGGAAGAGCGAGCACGGCCGGCGCTTGTTCGCCGAGTTTGCCGCGATGGTCGCGCGCTGCGGTCCGCATCACGTCGCACCGGCCAAGACGCGAGTCGCGTTCCAGGCGTTGGTGCGCTTCGCGAGCGTCAACCGCGTCGGTGACGACTCCATCGACGTGCACTTCGTGCTGCCGCGGCGCCTGACGAGTCCGCGGTTCCGGAAGATCGAGCACCTCGCGAACTGCTACGTGCACCACCTGCGGCTCAGTGGTGATGCAGAGTTCGATGCCGAGCTGAAATCGTGGCTCCTCGCTTCGTACCACGAGTACGGCGAACGCGAGTGGCTGCGGCCTGCGCGAAGCTGACGCGCCGTCGGGCCGCACACTGAGTGGCCGGAGCTCTCGGTGTTCGAGAGGTGCTTGCTTCTCCGTCGCGCTTGCCGACAGTGCCATGAGTTCGCATGCGCGCCCTCCTCGCCTTGCTGGTGCTCGCCGCCATCGGCGCCGTGTTCGTCGTGTGGACCGGTGCAGCGCGTGCACCGACGTCGGCGCCGCCGGCAGAAGCACGGGCGGACGTTCGACAGGCAACCGCAGCATCCCTGGCGAATGCGGCGGACGCCGTGCCCGCAGCCACGAGCACGCCGGACGCACAGCGGCAGGCCGTCGAGTCGACCGAAAGCGAGATCGCGAACGTTCGAGTCGTCCTCGCGAGCACCGGCGAGCCCGTCGCGGGTGCCATCGTGCGCTACCACCGGCCGAGCATCGACCTTTCGGTGAGCGACACCGCGAAACTGCTGCTCGAGGAGTATGCGAGCGGAGAGGCTGCCGACCGGGAAGCGCTGCTGCAACGCGTCGGCGCCGAGGTCGTCAGCGATGCAGAAGGCCGTTGTCGACTGCATATCGGCGAGTCGGAGACCGTGGTCGTCGCGCGCTTCGGCGAGCTGTTCGCGCAGGACTGGGTGTATCCGGATTCCGACCACGAAATCGTCCTGCGCCTGCGTCCAGACCACGCGCTGCGCGTGCTCGTCCTCGATGCTGACGGTCGCCCGGCGCCGGACATACCAGTACAGATGTGGTGCCCCGATGCTCCGTCCATGCCCCACGACGTCGGCCCCACCGACGCCGCCGGACGGTGCGTGTTTCACCACGTGCAGCGTCTGCTCGACGCCGGCGCGGCCAACACCCAGCAGATTGCCGCGATGCCACCCGGCGGTCAGACCAGCGAAGTCACGTTCGACGTTGCCACGCCGCCGCCCGAGATCGTGTTGCAGCTGCCCTCGACCGGATCGGTGACGGTGCGCCTGCGCGACGCTGCGGGCGACCCGCTCGACACGACGCTGCTCGCGTATCCCGATGCACGGTTGCAGGCGTTCGACAGCGAACTCGCGTCGCGCGAGGGACGGCGGACTGGATACATGTGGGACGCCCGCATCGGCGCGAATGCCGAAGCGGTGTTCGGGCACGTCGCGCTCGACTGCTACCTCGTGGTCAGCCAGGGTCTGGTGCTCGAACGCGGCTGCCCTGGACCGACGGCGGCGAAGGCGCACGTCGACGTCACGCTGCAGGAGTCGCAGCAGGAC
>Ga0075418_10001393_pt1 | contig 27322 bp, 26 predicted proteins | sample SoiMetdeltSBSDD2_FD_81776 | JGI IMG/M metagenome (GOLD analysis project Ga0075418, IMG submission 81776) | Bulk soil microbial communities from a Populus tree surrounding site in Tennessee, USA - Soil MetaG P. deltoides SBSDD2 | ecosystem: Environmental > Terrestrial > Soil > Tree plantation...
CCGTACGCTCGATCCCGCGGGAGCGCTCACCACGCGCGCCGAGCTGACGTCCATCCAGCGCTTCGAGGACCAGGCCGCCTATCGCGACATGGTGAACGCGCGCATCCGGGAGAAGATACTCGACGATTCCCACGACTTGAACGGCTCGGCGCTCTACGAGCTCAAGTTTGACGTCACTTTTGCGCCTGGCAACAACACCCGGCGGTTCATGATTGCAAAGCTCAAGGTGGAAGACAGCTTCAAGAACAACGACAAGGAGAAGGATCTTGCTTTCGTCGATCATCCTGATTTCGTCCCGCAGCTCAGATCCGTCCTGGAGCAGGAGGTCAACCTGTACAACCTGCGGCTCCAGGAGCGTGCTGGCGCAGGTGCGCTCAGCGAGAACTGGCGGCGGCGCATTCTGTCGGTCTTTGGTGCCCAGGAGGGTGTGGCCCTTCTGGAGAATTGCGGTGTAAAGGGACTTGCGCCGCGTGCGCTCGACAGCCAGCAAAAGCGCAAGCTCACGTCTTCCGAGCAGAATGACCTGTCGTGCCTGGTTGCCGGATTCGTCAAGATTCGCCTGGGAGAGCCTCTGAACTACGCGTTCGTCAGCAAGATAGTGCCTGTTCCGGATTCAAACGGGCGGACGTTTTACAGGGTGCAGTTCGAGTCCAAACCAGACGCGGTCAACGAACTGAAACGACGGCTGAGGCAGATCCACGGCGATCAGCCACCCCGCGTGGCGACGGTCGAGCCGAAGGAGTATGTCCAGAACATTTCCGACGTTGCCAGCCGCAACGAGGCCACGCAATTCGGACTTATGCTGGATCTGTTGACGACGAAGGGGCTGGCGATCGGAAGCTCATTCGAGCGCTTTACGCAGGATCAGCAGTTGCTCCATGCCGTAAAGAGACAACCACTGGCGGTGAGCTTTCTGCACGGAACCGACACCTTCGGCTGGATACTCGGCCCCAAGTTCGCGATCGACGAGAAGCAAAGGGCGACGTTCGTGCACACGCCTTCGCGGTATACCTTCACCGGGTCGATTACGGTACCGTCGTGGTTCGCGTCGGTAACGATCAAAGGGCAGGGTTGCTGGCTCGATCCGAGCGGCGCAGAAAAGGATTGTTTCGATCTGTTCAAGGGCGAGGCGGATGGAATCAACGTCAGCCTTCCAAGTACCAGGTACCGCGGACTCGTCCCGGCGTTGCTCTATCGCGAGTACGAGCTCATGAGGGAGCCGGAAATCTATGCATTGGCCGAGCAGCATCTGGGTGGAACTCTTTCGCTTCGTGCTGTTCCCGAGCAATGTCTGGGCGTAACGTCACGCGCGTGCGCTCAGACCGTCGTTATCGAAGGACGGGAGTTGTGGCGCAATCCCGAGGTGTACGTCGGCAACCAGAAGGCTGACACAGTGGAGGTGTTGCCGAGCATGCGCGGCGTTGCGGCGACGTTTCGTTCGTTGAGAATGCCGCCGCCGCAGCCGGACGGCCGGCGCACATCGCAGGACCTGATCGTGGTGACTTCGGTCGGAACGGACCGGCTCCCCGGCGCCGTGACGATCCTGCCCGAAGCGGTCACGGCGCCGAAGCCCTTCATGCGGCTGCGCAACGCCTACGTAGACAAGGTCGGCAACAAGGCGACCCTCGAATTCGTGTTCGAGCCCGCGGCGCTGCCGGCAAGCTTTCACTCGATGCTCGCGCGCGTGCGCCTGCCCGGCGCAAAGGACTGGAAGGACCTGGGAGCGCCGGCCCGCATGTCGAATGGAGTTGTCGTGTTCGAGTTCGATCCGGCAGCCGTGGGGCTCGGGGACAAGGCCGTCGAGATGGAAGCGGACGTCGGCCTCAAGTTCAACCCGGAGGATACGCTTCACTCCATGCTCGATCCGTCGGCGCGTTTCTTCACTTATTTCCCCAATCCGGACGAGCGCGCGGTGCTCGCGAGCGACACCAGCGAGCTCGACTTCAGCAAGTCGGCGACGCTGGGAGCCAAGGAGCAGGGGCAGTTCGCGAAGCGCCTGACCTACAAGCTGCCGAAGGACGAGAAGCTGTTCAACGCGGCTTATCCCGGCCTCGTCGCGGCGCTCGACGGGCGCGGGGGCAACGCGCGCCTTGTGCTGACAGGCGGCAACGTCTCGGCGCCGTTCGATGCTGCGCGATCCTCGGGCCAGAAGGGGACGATCGTATTTCCATCCTCCGCGAGCACTGCCCGGTTGGCGCCGGGCGTGGTCCCGCGCGATGAGGAAACTGCTTCGTACGACATATTGCTCGAATACCGGATCGGAGCGGGGGAGTGGATTCCGGTTCCCATCAAGGACGGCAAAACGGTCTCGATCAAAGGCCTCAAGAAAGCAGAGAAGCCGGCGCCGAAACCGGTTGCCGCAGCCCCGGTGAACTAATCGTTCCGACGCAGTCGTGGGTGCGGTGGCAGCGGCGACGCTGGAAGCTGTTTCCACGATGCGACCGCGGGTGAGGTGACGCTGGCCGGAAAAGGATTTACGCTGGGCCCGGTGCGACCCCTCCACGGCCATCCGTCGTTTCCGGCATGAAGATTTACCTGGTTGTAATAGTGTCCGTCCTGAGCCAGGTCGGGTTCAGCGGCAGCCGGGTTGCGATGTCGCTTCACGCCCTGCAGTTGACCGCCAATCAGTTCGCGATCGGCGTCGTTATCGCGCTTTATTCGCTGGCCCCCTTTCTGCTGTCGATCGTTATCGGACGGTTTGCAGACCGGGTGCCGCCGAGGTTGCCGATCATCCTGGGCTCCGCCGTCATGACCGCGGCGCTGATTCTGCCGCCCGTGTGGAGCGGCCTGCCCGTGCTTTGCGCGACGGCCTTCGTGCTGGGCCTCGCCCATCAGGTGTTCAGCATTCCGCTCGAAGCCATCGTCGGCGGTATCGATGGCGCCAAACACCGCGCGCGCAACTACGCCCTCATCACCATGGGATGGTCCGCGGCGAATTTCTTCGGGCCGCTCATCGCCGGCTTGACGATTGACTACGTCGGCCAGCTCGAGGTGTATCTCGTGCTGGCCGTGCTGACCGCAGTGCCGATTCCCATACTGCTGGCGTATCCGGACCTGCTGCCCCGGACGGCGGCCTCGCATGCCGGGGCAGCGACGCGCGGCGGCGTTCTCGACCTGTGGCGCATGTCCTCCGTCCGGATGACCATCATCGCCGCGGGCGTCGTCGGCTCGGCGCAGGATCTCTTTCAGTTCTACCTCCCGATTTACGGTCATTCGCTCGGCCTTTCCGCATCCGCTATCGGAACCATACTCGGGCTGATGTCGGCCGCCGCATTCGTGATCCGCGGCATAATCCCGATTCTCGTGAAAAGACTCACGGAACCGGTGATACTGGTCTCGGCCATGTTCATCGCGGCGCTCGCATTCACCCTGCTGCCGTTCTTCGGCAATCCCTACGCGCTGGGCGCCATAGCGTTCCTGCTCGGGCTCGGCGTCGGCTGCGCCCAGCCGATGACCATGTCGCTGCTGTACCTGTTCACGCCGACGGGCCGCATAGCGGAATCTTTCGGGGTGCAAAAGACGGTGCGCAACGGCACGCACCTGGTGGTGCCGATCGTCTTCGGGAGCGTGGGCGCGGCGTTCGGCGTCACGGCCGTGTTCCTTTCGAACGCTGCTATCCTGCTCGCGAGCGGTTTCCTGATGCGCAAGGCCGACATACCGGCGAGCGACCTGGAGCGCAGGCAGGCGTGATCCGAAGGAGGAAGGCGGAAGATTGAAGGCTCAACATCAAAGGAGGAGGAACCATGTCGACGCTGGATGTACGTAACCCGGGCTTGAACGATCTCATCGCTTCCGATGTTGTGATCGAGCGCATCGCCGGAGGGCTGGGCTTTACGGAAGGCCCCGTGTGGCGCGGCGGAGCGCTCCTCTTCAGCGATATTCCGAACAACCGCATCGCGCGCTGGCGCCGCCTGGCGGAAGGTCCGGAGCTCACTACCTTCGCCAAGGGCCATTCGAACGGCCTTACCCTGGATCGCCAGGGCCGCATCCTGGCGGCCGAGCACGGCGGCCGGTGCGTGTCGCGCGTGGCAGACGACGGCACGCGCGCGGTCCTCGCCGGGAAATTCCAGGATAAGCGGTTGAACAGCCCTAACGACATCGTGGTGAAGTCCGATGGCGCCATCTACTTTACGGACCCGCCCTACGCTCTGTTTGCGAGCCCGTCCGGCGCGATACGCCCGGCCGGCTGGTGGAAGGCTCCGCCGGGCAAGGAGCAGCCGTTGAACGGCGTGTATCGCCTGCGCCCCGACGGCGGAATGCAGCTCGTGGTGGAAGACTTCGTGCTGCCGAACGGCCTCGCGTTCTCCCCGGACGAATCCATCCTGTACATCGACGACTCCGACCGCAAGCACATCCGCGCCTTCGATGTCGCCGCGGACGGTGGGCTCAAGAACAGCCGCATCCTGCTGGACATGGCTTCGAGCGACCCGGGAGTGCCCGACGGCATGAAGGTAGACCTCCAGGGCAACGTGTTCTGCACGGGACCGGGCGGGGTGTGGGTGTGCCGCGCCGATGGCACGCTCCTGGGCCGCCTTATCCTGCCGGAGCTACCCGCGAACCTGGCATGGGGCGAGGATGGCAGCGTGCTGTTCATCACGGCGCGCACCAGCGTCTACCGGGTGCAGACGAAGACGCGCGGCGCCCTGCTGGGTTAGAAGGGAAGCTTCACTTGAACGGGAGGAAACGGAGATAACAGAGAAGAGCAAATCTTGAAGCCTCCGTTGACTCTGTTGCCTCCTGTTAAAGAACTTGAAGTTGAACCTACCTGTTCGCGGTCTTTCTCTGTGAACTCTGTGTGCTCTGTGGCAGAATCGGTTCGACTTCAGGATTAGCGGAGGAACTGCGTCGATGGCACTGGTCGAGTACAGGGAAGAAGGCGGGATCGGTTTCATCACGCTGAACCGCCCGGAGAAGCTGAACGCGTTCTCGGACGAAGTCGGGGTCGCCTTTTGCGACGCGCTCTACCGTTTGAACGATGACGGCAACGCCCGGGTCGGAATCATCTCCGGCAACGGGCGGGCGTTCTGCAGCGGCGCGGACGTGAGGCAGCGCCAGATGCGCGCGAAGGAGGAAATGGAGAAGCTCGGCAGCCCGGCGGGCCGCGGCGGGAATTTCCGCGAGCCGTTCTTCCGTTCTTTCAACTCGAAGCCGATCATCGCCGCCGTGCACGGCTACGTGTACGGTCTCGGGGTGCGTATCGCGCTCTACGCCGACCTGCTGGTCGCGGCGCGTGACGCGAAGTTCCAGATCACGGAAACGCCGCGCGGCCTGGACAGTACGCCGTTCTGGATGATGATCGCGAACCAGGGCGCGGGCGCCTTCGCGACCGAGGTTTCCCTTACCGGCCGGACCTGGACGGCGGAAGAGGCTGCCCGCCACGGATTGCTTACCCGGCTGTGCGAGGCGGGAGAGCATATCAAGGCAGCCGAGGATCTCGCGCGAAAGATTCTCGAGAACCCGCCCCTGGCCGTGCAGGCCGTGGTCAAGGCGCGGCGGGCCATGCTCAACGAGATCGATGTTAAAGCTCATGCCACGGGGCCGCGCGGCATGCATCTGACGGAGGACTTCCGCGAGAGCGCCGCCGCGTTCCTGGAGAAGCGCAAGCCGGTGTACCACGGACGCTGACGACACGAGGATCCATACTTTCCGGAGAAACATCATGACGACAGACACGGAAGAGATTTTCCCCCACATCGAGCGCTGGAAATCGGGCGGGCAGGGCGTTGCACTTGCCACGGTGGTGCAGACGTGGGGTTCTTCACCGCGGCCCGAAGGCAGTCACCTCGCGGTGAACGATCGCGGCGAGTTCGTCGGCTCGGTCTCGGGTGGGTGCATAGAAGGGGCGGTGGTGACCGAAGCGCTCGCCACGATCAAGGACGGCAGCCCGCGCACGCTCGAATTCGGCGTCTCCGACGAGCAGGCCTGGGAGGTCGGGCTCGCCTGCGGCGGCAAGGTGCGCGTGTTCGTGGAGCGTGTCGAGTGAAAAAGACGCTCTACGAACGGTTGCGGGCGGTGACTGCGGCGGGAGCTTCCGCCGCTGTGGTGACGCGGCTCGGGGACGGCGCGCAAAGCCTGTTCGACGGCGAGCGCTGGGAAGAAGGGCTGACGCTCGACGAGGAGCGTCGTGCCGTCGTGCGCCGGATGCTCGTCGCCGACAAGAGCGGCATACTCGCCGGAACGGAGGATCTTTTCGTGCGCTCGTACGCCCGCCCGCCGCGCCTGATCGTCGTCGGCGCCGCGCACATCAGCCAGTTCCTCGCGCCGATGGCGGCGCTCGCCGGCTTCGAAGTGATCATCATCGACCCGCGGCGCGCCTTCGCGAGCGCGGAACGCTTTCCGGGCGTGACGCTGATCGATCAATGGCCCGATGAAGCGTTCAAGAAGCTGAATCTCGATGCGACGAGCGCCGTCGTGACGCTCACCCACGATCCGAAGATCGACGATCCCGCGTTGATCGCCGCGCTCGGGAGCCCGGTGTTCTACGTCGGCGCCCTGGGCAGCAAGCGCACGCACGCCAAGCGCGTGGACCGCCTCGCCGAGGCGGGGCTGGCCGACAAGGCCGGGCGCATCCACGCGCCGGTGGGGCTCGACCTGGGCGGCCGCTCGCCGCGCGAGATCGCCGTTTCCATCCTGTCCCAGGTGATCCAGGTCCGTTACAAGGGCGAGGCTTGAGCGCCAGCCAGATCTATCACGACGCGATCAAAGCGCTTGCCGCCGCCGCGACCGGCGAGGGCACGCTCGCATCAGCGGACGGGCGGGCGCTCGTCGACAATCCTCTCTGCGGCGATCGCGTGGACATGGAGGTCAAGATGACGGATGGCCGTGTGGCCGCTATCGCGCACCGGGTTCGGGGCTGCCTGTTGTGCCGCGCGGCGGCTTCGGTCATCGGCAAGCACGCGGCGGGCGCCAGCCCCGGGGACATCGAGCGGATCAGCATCGGTGTAGCGGAGATGCTCGAAAAGCAGGCCCCGTCTCCAGCCGCGTGGAAGGATCTCGAAGCGTTCTCGCCGGTGCACGGTCATCGCAGCCGCTACCGCTGCGTGCAGCTGCCGTTCGAGGCGCTGCTCGCGGCGCTGCGCGCGGCAGGTTGCTGATCGTCAGGGGTCAGGCGTCAGGGGTCAGGCGTCGCAGGTCACCTTTCGGCTAGAATCGATTTCGACCGTATCTTGTTGCACGCGAGGAGCGACCATGACGAGCAGCATGCTGGTTTACGACCCGGTAGCGCCTTGTCTCACGCAGCCGCGGGAGCCCGGGCGATCGCTGGACAGCCTGGCCGGCAAAGTCATCGGCTTCATCGACAACTCGAAGCCGAATTTCAATCACCTGGTCGAGGACCTGTCACGAATCCTGGTCGAGCAACATGGCGCGAAGGGCGTCGTCCTTCGCCGCAAGCGCAGCGCTTCTCAGGGTCTGGCGGAAGCCATGATGAACGAGCTCGTCGGCCAGGTGGATGCCGTCATCACGGGATCCGGCGACTGAGGCTCCTGCACGTCGTGGAGTGTCCACGACACGGTAGAGGCGGCGAAGCGGGGGAAAGCGGCGCTCACGGTATGCTCGACGAGCTTCGTGGGGCTTGGACGCGCGCAGCAAAAAGCCCTGGGCTCGCCCGACCTGCCGATCGCGGTGGTCCCGCATCCGTTCGGTACCCGCTCGCGCGACGAGCTCGGGCGAATCGCAGCGGAGTGCGCCGGGGATATCGCACGCCTTCTGTGCGAGGCGCCCGGTGGCCCGACCGCGACGGCGGCGGCTCTGCCGGCGGCGCCGCGCGCCAGGCTCATCGAGGCGCCGGGCGGGCTCGACGAGCTCAACAAGCTCTACATGAGCCGGCGCTGGGGAGACGGGCTGATCATCGCGCCGCCCACGGAGGAGGCCGTACGGCGGATGCTGCGCCACACGCGTCGCGCTCCGGACGAAGTGGTGGCGACGATCGCCCCGGGCATGGGAGCGGCCACCGTCGAGTACATCGCCATACAGGGCGTGATGGCGGGCTGCTATCCGGAGTACCTCCCGGTGCTGATTGCCGCCGCAGAGGCCGTCGCCACGCGGCAGTTCCACCTGCAGGCGATACAGGCCACCACCAACCCCTCGGCGGTATGGCTCATCATCAACGGTCCGATCGCGCGCCGGCTCGAAGTAAACGCCGGAGCGGGCTGCCTGGGACAGGGCGCGTGGGCGAATGCGACCCTCGGGCGGGCGCTGCGGCTCATTCTGCAGAACATCGGCGGCGCGTTGCCCGGGGAAATGGACCGGGCGACGCAGGGGCAGCCCGGCAAGTACACGTTCTGCTGCGCCGAGAACGAGGAGGCGAGCCCATGGGAGGCGCTGCACGTCGAGCGCGGCTTCGCGGCCGATACGAGCACCGTGACCGTCGTCGGTGCGCTCGGGACGTGGAGCATGAACATGACTGCGCGCAGGGCCGAAGAGGTGATCGCCATGATCGGCGACACCATGCAGTATCCCGCGAGCAGCGATTACGTCTACGGCGGCGCGCCTTTCATCATCCTGGCGCCGCAGCACGCGAACCTCTTCCACGGTGAAGGCTGGGGAAAGAGCGAGGTGAAGCGCCGGCTGTGGGAGGCCTCGAAGATGCGCGCGGGACGCGCGAAGGGCAGCGAGTTCGAGCGCATGGCCACGGGGCGCCGCGCGGAGCTCGGCGAGATCGGGCCCGACACGATAGTGCCGATTTCCGCGAAGCCGGAAGACCTGAGCATCGTGGTGGCCGGCGGGCCGGGCTCGCATTCGGTCTTCGTGCCCGTGTCGGCGCACACCCGGTCGGTGACCCGGGAAGTGGAGATGATGTCCCTGTAACCCTGCTCGCCGGGGACGGTCTACTTGGAAGTCATTACCCAGACTCCGTCCCAGTCCTCGGGAGGCGGAGTCTCGCGGAAAATCTCGGAGCGCTCCAGGAACACCTTGCTCGGCTTGTCCGCCGGGTTCAAGGCCAGCACCTGCCGGAAGCAGTCGATCGCCTGTCCCCAGCGCTGCCCGCGATAGCCCTGCATGCCGTCGTTGAAGAAGCCGATGGCGCGCTCGACGCTCGGGAAGCGCTCGGCGGAATAGTGATCCATCGCCTCGTAGATCGCCACCGGCTCGGTCTTGCCCTTCACGCGCAGGAGGTCGATCTCACGCAGCAGGTGATCGTTTTTCAGCTCGCGCCGGGTGGTCTCCCCGATCAGTATCTTGCTGCCGTAGGTCTTGGTGACGCCTTCCAGCCGCGAGGCCAGGTTCACCGAGTCGCCGATCACCGTGTATTCCATGCGCTTGGGCGATCCGATGTTGCCGACGATGACAGACCCCGTCGCGATCCCGATCCCGATGTTGATCAGGTACAAGAGCTTGCTGCCGAGGCGGATGGTAATGAGGCTCTGCTGATGCTCGGGCTCTATCCGCTCGCAATAGCGCCACAGGAACTCGATGTTCGGCGTAAGCTTTTTCGCGATCACGAAGAACTCGCAGATCGCGTGGGTCGGCGACGCGAAGAACAGTATGGTCAGCATGATCCCGATGATCTGCCAGTCCGCCCAGCCGCTGTCGAGCCAGCGATTGCCGAGGTACATGCCGATCCCGACGAACAGGGTCGCCATCGGGCCGTGAAACAGGGTCACGCGCAGAAACGCGTAGAACGGCAGGTTGAGCGTGCAGACGATGGCCTTCGAAACGTCGCGCGTATCGCTCTTTTCGTTTTTGCCGAGGGTCTCCAGGACGCAGGTGACCGGCTGCACGTAGCGCCAGATGAGATAGAGATCCGGTAGCGTGTAGCCCGGCACGACGAAGAAGGCGATCAGCAGGAAGTCGAGCCATTGCTGCCCGGTGAATTCCAGGCCGAGAGCTACCAGGACGAACATGACCGCGACCGCCGCCAGAGAGCCCCACACGTACGTCCACACGAGGTACATGAGAAAACCTTTTGCCGTGGGCAAGCGGTTTTCCGGCATCGGCGTCCTGAGCTCTGAGCTCGTCATGAAACGGGGCTTTCGTGGCAGAATACCTGAATTCCGACGGAGCGTCGGTGTCCGCTGGACCCGCGGGCGCTCCCCGGACAGACACCGATCTCAGAGAACATCCGGAATGGAACTCGAAACGCGGCGCGTCGGCGACAGCATCGTGGTGAGTCCGCGCGGGCGCGTCGACCATGCCACCGCGGACGCATTCTCGGCGGCGCTGGCGACCCACGTGGCGCAATGCGCGAGCGGCGGCCCGGCGATCGTGCTGGACATGTCCGGCGTCGACTACATCAGCAGCGTCGGCCTGCGGGCCCTGATGGTTGCCGCGAAGCAGGTGAAGGCGCAGAGCGGACGTATCGTGATCGCGGCGCTGACGCCGATGGTGCGCGAGGTGTTCCAGATCAGCCGTTTCCACCTGGTGTTCGCCCTGTTCGACGAGGTTGACGCCGCGCTCGAGTCGCTGCAGAAGCCGGCATGAAAGTACGGTTCTGGGGCACGCGCGGCTCCATCCCCGTGTCGGTCACCGCGCCGGACATCCGGGCGAAGCTGCTCGCAGCGCTTGCCGGCGCGGTCGGCCGCTCGCTCGATACCCCGGAGAAGATCGCCGACTACGTGGACCGGCAGCTCGGGTTCGAGACATCGGGCACTTTTGGCGGGCATTCTTCCTGCGTCGAGCTGACCGGGGACGATGCGTCGCACGTGATCCTCGACATGGGCAGCGGCGCGCGCCCGCTGGGACAGCACCTCCTGGAAAAGTACGGCCCGGACGCTCCCCGGACCTATCACGTCTTCATGTCGCACCTGCACTGGGACCACATCATGGGGTTCCCTTTCTTCGGGCCGGTATACGTGCCGGGCAACCGCATCGTCATACACGGCTGCCACGCCGGAATCGAGGAGGCGTTTCGCCGGCAGCAGGCCGAGCCGAGCTTCCCCGTCGATTTTTCCCAGCTCGCGGCGGACGTCGAGTTCCGCCGGCTCACGCCCGGCGAGAGCTACGCCATCGCCGGCCTGCGCGTCACGCCCAAATTGCAGCTCCACGCCGGCGATTCGTTCGGTTATCGACTCGAGGCGGGCGGCAAGTGCGTGGTCTACTCGACCGACTCGGAGCACCGGCTCGATAACCGGGAGGAGCGGGAGGGCTTCATCGAATTCTTCGGTGGCGCCGACCTGGTGATTTTCGACGCCATGTATTCCCTGTTCGAGGCGATCTCGGTCAAGGCCGACTGGGGCCACTCCAGCAACATCGTCGGCGTGGAGCTGTGCCAGGCGGCGCGCGCGAAAACGCTCGCCCTGTTTCACCACGAGCCGGCGTTCGACGATACGCGCGTCGCGAGCGTGCTGCAGGAAACGCGGCGGTTCGAGGAGATTACGCGCGACGGCCACCAGCTCGAAGTGATCGCTGCGTATGACGGCCTCGAGCTGGAGGTGTGATGGTGACAGGTTCCAGTCCCGGCGCGTGGTTCGTGCGCGCCCTCGGGGCCGGGCGCGGCCGTCCCGCCGCGCTCGCGCTGCTCGTCGCCACGGCGGCGCTGCTCCTGCCGCGGGATTCTCCGCTCGAGGCCGCGCGACTCGCCCTGTTCGACGCCTACCAGGTCTATCTGCCGCGCGAGCGCAACTCGGGACCGGTAACAATCGTCGCCATCGACGAGCATTCGCTGAAGGCGTACGGCCAGTGGCCGTGGCCGCGCGACCGGTTTGCCGCGCTGATCGACCGGATAGCGCAGGAGCGGCCGGCCGCGATCGGTCTCGACATCATCATGCCCGAGCGCGATGCCACCTCCCCGGAAGCGCTCGCGCGTACGCTACCGCGGTCGCAGGACGCCCTGAAGAAAGCGCTGACAGCATTGCCCGCGCACGACGGCGTCCTCGCAGCGGCGCTGGGCGCGGCGCCGGTTGTGCTGGGAGCGGCCGGGTTCGAGGAAGCGACGCCGGCGACTTCACGGGGGCTCCGGGTGAGGGAGATGGCCGTCGTCGGCGCCGACCCGATGCCCTACGTCCGGCGCTATCCGCTCGTTCTGGCGAGCCTGCCGGAGCTGCAGGCGGCGGCGCGGGGGCAGGCGCTGCTTTCCGCCGACACGGAGCGCGGGATCATCCGGCGTGTGCCGCTCGTCAGCGCGATCGGCGACACGCTGGTGCCGGCATTGTCGCTGGAGCTGCTGCGCGTCGGAATCGGCGCGAAGACGGTGCAGGTCGAAACCGGCGCGCGTGGCGTCACGGCGGTAACGGTGGGCGACCTCCGAGTACCGACCCAGCCTACCGCCGAAGCATGGGTGCATTTCACCCGCTTCATGGGCGAGCGCTACGTTTCGGCTCTCGACGTGATGAACGGACGGCTCGACCGGGACATCCTGAAGGGCAAGCTGGTCATCGTGGCGCTGACCGGCATAGGGCTCACCGACTACAAGACCACGCCGCGCGGAGAGTACGTGCCGGGGGTCGAGTATCACGCGCAGCTTCTGGAGAGCTTCTTCGACGGCCATTTTCTCCTGCGGCCGTACTGGATGCACTGGGTGGAGCTGGTGTTTCAGATGGGCGGCGGCGCATTCCTGATCCTGGCCGTCCCCGTGGTGCCTCCGCGCCACGCCACGGCGCTCGCGGTCGCGGTGCTCGTGCTCACCTTCGCCGCTGGTTTCCTCGCGTTCTACTGGGCCGGCCTGCTGTTCGATGCCGCGAGCGTATCCGTGGGCGTGGCAGCCGTGTTCGCCGCCCTGATTGCGAGCGCGTTCATCGAAGCCGATCGCGGCCGGCGCGAGGCCCAGCACGCCCTGCAGCTCGAGCGCGAGGCTTCTGCGCGGGTGGCCGGAGAACTGGAAGCGGCGCGCCGTATCCAGCTCGGAACGCTACCGCGCGCGGATACGGCTTTCCCCGGCGAGAAGCGCTTCGAGCTGGCGTCGGCGCTCGAGCCAGCGCGCGCGGTCGGCGGCGATCTCTACGATTTTTTCAGACTGGACGAGCGCCGCGTGTTCCTGCTGATCGGCGACGTATCGGGGAAGGGCGTGCCCGCGAGCCTGTTCATGTCGATCGCCAAGGCGCTCTCCAAGAGCATCGCCCTGCGCCAGCGGCTCGACTTGAAGGCGGTCCTGACCCAGGCCAACGTCGAGATCGCGCGCGACAATCCCGAGGCGCAGTTCGTGACCATGTTCGCCGCCGTCCTGGACGCCGAGAGCGGGATGCTCGAATACTGGAACGCGGGCCACGATGCGCCGGTGCTGAAATCGTCCACGCTCGGCAGCCTCGAAAGCGCGGCCGGCGGACCGCCGCTGTGCGTGCTCGATGAATTCGAGTATGGCAGCGATTCCGTGCAGCTCGCGCGGCAGGACGCGGTGGTGATGTTTACCGATGGAGTCACCGAAGCGGCGAATACCGCCGGCGAGCTCTACGGCAGGAAGCGGTTGGACGCGCTGCTCGCCCGCGTCCAGCGGGATGCCACGGCCAACGATCTGCTGCGCGAGATTCTCGCCGACGTGCGCGAGTTCGTCGGCTCGGCCGAGCCGTCCGACGACGTGACCCTGCTGGTGGTGCGGTGGCTGGGACTGTGACCGTGATGAAACGGCCGAAATCAGCGAACGTTGATCTCGACACGGCGATTGCGCGGCTCGGCGACCTCGTCGGCCGTCGGAACGACCGGTTCGCGCTCGCCGCGCCCGGCTTCCTGGATGCGGTCCGCGGCGATGCCCGCCGCCACCAGCGCGGCACGCACGGTGCGCGCGCGAACGAGAGACAGCTTGTCGTTGTACTCGACGGCGCCGACGCGGTCGGTGTGGCCGATGACGATGATGTCGGGCACGGGCCGCCGCACCAGCTCGGCCTTGATCTGCTCGAAAGTCTGGTGCGATTCCGGTGTCAGCTCGTCGCTGTTGGTGACGAAATAGACGGTAAACGAAACCGGCCGCGGCGGCTGCGCGTCGAGCGCGGCGCCGAAGCGCTGCCGGACGGCGGCGGCGTCCTCCTGGAGGAGCGCGACCGCGCCCTTGCTGCTGACGTCCGCGGCGGAGTACGGGCGATCGAGGACGGTTTCCCCGCCGGCGCTCCGGATCACGACCGCGCCCGTCCGGCCATCGGCGTCCGGAATCAGCACGACGCGATTGCCCGGCGCCTCGTCCTTTCCGGTCAGCGCGACGATGACGGCGATGATGACGATCGGGACTGCGGCAGCCACGTCATTCCTCTCCCGGGCCGGCGTCGATCAGGAACTCGGTGCCGCGCACGCCCAGGATCGCGTTCGGCGTGCGAAACTGCACCGCGCCGGGCGATTGCTTGGCGATTTTTCCCGAGACCACGGCGAGCGTTCCGCGCTTGACCGAAGCATCGATGGTGCCGGCATGAGTGGTCGAATCGAAGGCGAAGCGCTCGAGCACGAGGGTCGAATTCGGGCCCGCGGAAAGCAGCGTGTTGTCGCGCAGGATGATGCCGACCGAGCCGTCCGCGCCGGTGGCAATGCGGTCGGCGGCGGCCACCCTGGCGCCGGGCGACGCCGCGATTTTTTCGCTGGCGCGCTGAATGGTGACGCTGCCTTTGGCGGTCTTGACGACCCCGGCATCCTCGGCGGCTGCCACCTGCAGCGCTGCGGCAAGCCCGGCAACGAGCAGCATGATTCTCATCATCGCAGTATCTCCCTGGTTTGATTCGCCGCCATGGCCGCGCCCGCTGAATCGCGTCAATTCGTCGCCGACATGAAGGCGCTGCCGGAGCTCCTCGAGTTCGCGGCCGCGGCGGCGGGCAGGGCCGGCTTCGACGGCGTTGCGCAGCTCTTCGTCGAATTGATCATCGAGGAACTCTTCACGAACACGGTTGTGCACGGCTACGGCGGCGACAGCAACCAGCCCGTGTGGGTGAGCGTCGTAAGCGTCGGCGTCGAGTTAAGCTTAACATACGAAGACGCCGCCCCACCCTGCAATCCGTTAACTTTGCCCGCACCCGGTCTCCTCGATGCGCCGCTCGAGCAGCGGCCGGTGGGCGGGCTGGGCATGCCGCTGGTGAAGGCGTTGTCCGACGCCGCGTCCTATGCATATCAGGAAGGGCGTAACCGGCTGACCCTCGCCATTTCTCCACGCGCCCGCCGCTGAGGAATTGCGTCAGGCTCTTCCAGACACGGCGGGGCGTATTCACGCTATCATCCGTCTCCTTTGTCGTAGCCCAACAGGGAGGTAGCATGAAACCGGAGCAGATCCTGAAGCTCCCCTCGATGCCGGCGGCAAGCCCGAGCTATCCGATGGGGCCGTACCGGTTCATCAACCGCGAGTTCATGATCGTCACGTACGAGACCGACAAGGAACTCCTGCGGCAGGCCGTGCCGGAGCCCCTGGACCCCAATCCCGAGGGATACGTTCTCTACGAGTGGATCCGCATGCCCGACAGCTCCGGCTTCGGTGACTACTGCGAAAGCGGTATCGTCATTCCCTGTTTCTACAAGGGCGAGCCGATTAACTTCACGGCGCAGATGTACCTGGACGACGAGCCGCCGATTTCCGCGGGACGGGAAATCTGGGGCTTCCCGAAGAAGTACGCGCTGCCCAAGCTCGACGTCTGCTCGGACACCCTGACGGGCACGCTGCACTATGCCGGCCAGCTCGTCGCCATGGGCACCATGGCCTACAAGCACCAGGTCGCGCCCGGCGGCGTCGAAGCGCAGGCGAAGGGGATGACCCGGACTTCGTGCAATCTCAAGATCATTCCCGACGTCGACGGCGGGCCGAAGATCTGCCAGCTGGTGGCCTACAACCTCACCGACATCACGGTGAAGGGCGTGTGGGTTTCGCCGGCGCGGCTGCACCTGATTCCGCACGTGAACGCGCCGGCCGCCGACCTGCCGATCAAGAAGATTGTCGGCGGCAAGCATTTCGTGAGCGACCTCACCCTGCCGCACGGCCGGGTGCTGTTCGACTACCTCAAGGACGCATGAGCGGAGGAGAAGAGACCATGAAGAAGAGTGACGTCAAAGCGCTTCCCTCGATGCCCCTGCAGAGCCCGACGTTTCCGCGGGGCCCGTACCGGTTCTTCAATCGCAAGTACATGGTGATCAACTACAGGACCGATGCCGCCCTGATCCGCGAGGCGCTGCCGGAGCCGCTGGAGCCCGCAGGAGACACGGTGGCCGTGCAATGGGTCGATATGCCCGACGGTGAGGGATTCGGCGCCTACCAGGCCGCGGCGCAGGTGATTCCCTGCACGCTGAAAGGCGAAGCCTGCAACTTCGTAAGTCAGATGTACCTCGACAATACGTCGCCGCTGGCGGGTGGGCGCGAGATCTGGGGCTACCCGATGAAGTACGGCAAGTCCGTGCTCACGACGAATGCCGATACCCTCACCGGGACGCTGCACTATGCGACGCAACCGGTCGCCGTCGGCACCATGGTGTACAAGCACGACGCCTTCCGCGCCGACCATAAGAAGGAGGGGGAGCACCTGGCGCGCACGCAGATCACGTTGAAGCTCATTCCCGATATCGACGGTACGCCGGCCATCGCGCAGCTCGTGGCGGTACGATTCGAGAACGTCGTCGTGCACGGCGCCTGGACGGGGCACGCGCGGCTCGAGTTGGTTCCTTCGGTGAACTGCCCGCTCGCGGACCTGCCGGTGAGGGAAGTCGTCGGCGGGCTGCACATGGATACCGACATGACCCTACCCTACGGCAAGGTCGTGCACGATTACCTGGCCAAGAAGTAACGGCGTGACCCGTGACTGGGCGGGTGACGGCGGCTAGAACTTCGCGTTGCCCGGCGTGCGCGGAAACGGGATCGCATCGCGCACGTTGGAAAGCCCGGTGACGTAGGAGAGCGTGCGCTCGAAGCCCAGCCCGAAGCCGGCGTGCGGCACCGTGCCGTAGCGACGCAGATCCAGGTACCAGCGATACGCCTCGCGGTCGAGGCCATGCTCGGCCATGCGCGAGGACAGGACGTCGAGCCGCTCCTCGCGCTGGCTGCCCCCGACGATCTCCCCGATCCCGGGCGCGAGCACGTCCATCGCCGCCACGGTGCGCCCGTCGTCGTTCACGCGCATGTAAAACGCCTTGATCTCCTTCGGGTAGTTCATGACGATCACGGGCTTCTTCGCGTGCTTCTCCGTGAGGTAGCGCTCGTGCTCGGACTGGAGATCGATGCCCCACTGCACCGGAAACTCGAACTTCTCCTTCGCCGCCTCGAGGACGCGCACCGCCTCCGCGTACTCCATCCGCACGAACTCCGAGCCGACGATGCCTTCGAGGCGGGCGACTGCGCCTTTCTCGACCCTCTCGTCGAAGAACGCCATGTCGTCCGCGCGCTCCTCGAGCACGGCCTTGAACACGTACTTGATCAGGTTCTCGGCGAGCGACGCGTCGTCGGAGAGATCGGCGAAGGCGATCTCGGGCTCGATCATCCAGAATTCCGCGAGGTGCCGGCTCGTGTTCGAGTTCTCGGCGCGGAAGGTCGGTCCGAACGTGTAGACGTTGGAGAGCGCTAGGCAGTAGGACTCGATGTTGAGCTGCCCGGATACCGTCAGGAATGCCTCGCGCCCGAAGAAATCGTGGCTGAAATCGACCCTTCCCGCCGCATCCCGCGGCAGGTTCGCAAGGTCCAGCGTCGATACGCGGAACAGCGCGCCGGCGCCCTCGGCGTCGGAGGCCGTGATGATGGGCGTGTTGACCCACAGGAACTTGCGCTCGTGGAAGAAGCGATGGATCGCCTGCGCGAGCGTGTGGCGCACGCGCGCCGTCGCCCCGATCACGTTGGTGCGCGGGCGCAGGTGGGCGACCTCGCGCAGGAACTCCATCGTATGCGGCTTGGGCTGGATGGGGTACGAGTCGGGGTCCTCGACCCACCCCACCACCGTGACCGCGCTCGCCTGCATCTCGAACTGCTGGCCCTTGCCGCTCGAGGGCACGATCGGGCCGACCGCTTCGACCGCGCAGCCCGCGGTGAGTCGCGTGATCTCCGTGGCGTAGTTCGGCAGTGCCGCCGGTGCCACGACCTGGAGCGGGTGAAAGCTCGTGCCGTCGGACACGTGCAGAAAGGAGAAGCCGGCCTTGGAATCGCGGCGGGTGCGTATCCATCCTTTCACCGTCACTGGCGTATCCTGCGGCGCGCGCCCGCGGAGGATGTCGTCTATGGCCGTAGGCTTCATGCGTGGATTCTAGCGCAGCGAGGAAGAAGCCCCGCGCGCTCGCCACTGGCCGGGTCTTATCGGCATGTCCGGCGTCTGGATCCGACTCCGCAGGCCCCATCCGGTGTGCGACTTGGCCATCGCGTTGTCTTGAGGCCGTACCAGTACTGGGAGAGTCGTCTCGGTAGCCCGTGCAAAGTTGCGTACCCGGGTATTTTCCGGGGTGCCGTACTGGAGTGTATACTTTTTCCTTTTATTCCCGCGCGTCGCGCGCAAATGGACAAACTCGGTACCCGGTGGGAGTTCGTCCGCCTTCAGACCGCCGAGGAAAGCTGGCTATGGCGATGCGTTCGCGCGGACGGCACGACCGTCACGTCTTCCGAACCCTGTGAAAGCTTCGGAAAAATCATGGTGGACGCCGTGCGCAACGGCTTCAGTTCCGCAACGCAGCAGTGGGCCATCAAAAGCAACGAGTGGCGCACCGACTTTGCGCCAGGCGAGCAACCCAAAACCACGCGTAGAGACCCGACGACGATACCGCCGTGGCGGAAACCCGATGCCTAGGTCTCCCCGGAGGTAGGTAAATCCTCGGAGGAGGGTTTGGGCCCGCCGCGCGCGGGCCTTTTAACAAGCGACAACGGGTCCAAACCGGGACCGGCGACGAGCCGATTCGCCCACCCGCGTTTGTGCCCGGGTACAGCATTAGTTTGCCAACGACGAGCGAATCGGTAAAACACTGACAAGACTCGCGGGCGCCAAGCGCAACAATACAAGCCGTATACAAGGCATTGGAGCGGCGGTCACCGTTCCGCTTTCGACCCGAATTGACAAGGATGACACGATGAAACTCGCGACGGCGGCCGACCCGCACATGAACGGCGACGGCATCAATTTCAATGTTGCCGCGCTCGCCCTGGCGGTCGGAACGTTCTGGGGCGCGGCGATCCTGCTCGTCTCCGTGGCCAACCTGCTCTGGCCGGACTATGGGCGCCTGTTCCTCGATCTGGCCGGTTCCATGTATCCGGGCTATCAGCCCGGGGGTGGTGCGGGTTCGGTGATCGTCGGTACGCTTTACGGATTCGTAGACGGAGCGGTTGCCGGCGCCGTGATCGGCTGGATGTACAACACTCTTGCCGCGGCAATGAGACGCCGGTCGTACGGCCTTGCGCATGCGTCAAGGGGATGGGAGCGTGGCGAACGGGCCGACGCAACAGGCCGCCGGTCTGCCGGACTGTTTTTCCCATGGAGCGACCGGCGCACGGGACGCTGAGAGCTCTCTCACCACCCCGCTCGCTCACGCGAGCACCCCTCCTCCCACTGGAAGGAGGGGAGAGTCAGAACATTTACGATCCCGCCTGACCCCTGACCGCTGACGCCTGACGTCTAGAGGAATTCCCGCTTTAGATCGACCGTCGAGCGCACGCCGAGGTGCTCGAAGTTGTGATCGAGCCACTCGTGGGCGAGGGCGCGGCCGCGGTCGCGCAGCATCGTCAGGAACTTCCACTCGCTGTTCATCTTGCTGGAGGCCGACAGGTCGGAGAGCGCGTTGTCGGCGCGCACGGAATGGATCAGGACGTACTTCAGCTTCTCCCGGAACTCTTCCTTGATCCAGCCGTCGTCGAGCAGCTTCTGCACGAAGTAGACCGAGCGCAATTCCTTGATGAGCGAGGAATTGAAGGTGATTTCGTTCAGGCGGTTGGCGATGTCGAAGGCGGTCTTGGGCGGGCCGGGGCGCTCGATCGGGTTGATGTGCAGTATCACCACGTCGCGCGACTCGGTGTAATAGAAGAGGGGATAGAGCACCGGGTTGCCCATGTAGCCGCCGTCCCAGTAGTGCTCGCCCTTGATCTCGACCGCCTGGAAGACCTGCGGCAGACAGGCGGAGGCGAGGACCGTGTCGGCAGTGACGTCCGGCGTGTGGAAGATCTTCACCTTGCCCGTGCGCACGTTGGTTGCGCAGATGAAGAGCTTGGTGACCTGGCTCCTCTCGAGCTCCGCGAAATCGACGTTCTTCTCCAGCACTTCCCGCAGCGGGTTGTAGTTCATCGGGTTGATCTGGTACGGGGAGAACAGGCTCATCATGGACTTCATCAGCCCGTGCATCGGGTTGTCTTCCCGTTGCAGATGCGCGAACAACCCGTCCCAGGGCATTTTCGGCGGGGCAAACCGCTGCCCGGCATCCGAAATGCCCTTCCAGAAATCGTGCAGTGCCTGGCGCGCGCTGTCGCTGCCCTTCAGCTTGCCGTAGGCGTAGACCACCGCGTTCATCGAGCCCGCGCTCGTCCCGGACAGACCTTCTATGTCGACGCGCCCGTCTTCGAGAAACTTGTCCAGAATGCCCCAGCCAAAGGCGCCGTGGGCGCCGCCGCCCTGCAGGGCAAGATTGATTCTTTTTCTCGGCTTGGGCGAGGTGTCGGTGACTCCCCGCAGCCGTAAGTTGGTCGCCTCGCTCATCGCTCGTTTTTCTCCTCATTTCCTCTCATTTTCCTCAGCGCCGGTTCAGTGCGCCGTCCAGCCGCCCTCGACCGAGATATTCGTTCCCGTGATGGAGGCGGCGGAGTCGGAGCACAGGAACACAGCGGTTCCGGCGACCTGCTCGACGGTGACGAACTGCTTGGTGGGCTGGGCAGCGAGCAGCACGTCGCGCTTCACCTGCTCCTCGGTGATGCCGCGCGCCTTGGCAGTATCGGGAATCTGCGATTCCACGAGCGGCGTCAGCACGTAGCCGGGGCAGATCGCGTTCACCGTGATGCCCACCTCGGCGACCTCGAGGGCGATGGTCTTGGTGAAGCCCAGGATGCCGTGCTTGGACGCGACGTAGGCGGACTTGAATGGGGAGGCCACCAGCGCGTGCGCCGAGGCGACGTTGATGATGCGGCCCCATTTCTTGGATTTCATGTAGGGCACGGCGCTCTTCGTCGTGTGAAACGCCGACGAAAGGTTGATCGCGATGATCGCGTCCCACTTCGCCTGTGGGAATTCCTCGACCGGCGCAACGTGCTGGATGCCGGCATTGTTCACCAGGATATCGCAGCCGCCCAGCTCCGACTGGCACTTCTTCATCATCGCCTCGATCTGGTCGGGCTTGCTCATGTCCGCCCCGTCGTACAGCACCTTGACGCCGAACTTCGACGCCAGGCCGGCGCGGATCTTCTCGATCTCGCCCGCGTTGCCGAATCCGTTCAGCAGGAGGTTGATGCCTTCCTTCGCGAATCCCTCGGCGATTCCCAACCCGATGCCGCTGGTCGAGCCGGTTACGACTGCATTTTTGCCCTTAAGCACGTTGGTATCTCCCAAGAGTCATGTTTCGAAAAAATCGCCGCAGAACCGGCGGCGGGGCGCGGGACCGTAACAGAAACGCGGCCGCCGCGCCGGGGGCCGTACCGCCCCCTCGGCACATGACCGCCGCAGCACGCCTGCACCGGAAACCCGGTTTCCTATTTCTTGCTGACGATTTCGGTGACCGATCCGACCGTTTTCGCCGTCGCGGTGGTCGCGGCCTGGATGTTGGCGTTGGCCATGCTGGTCATCTGGTTGGCGACCGCCGTCATGTTGTCGAACGCCTTGTTCGTCTGCTCCAGCATGTTCTTCATGACGCCGGCGATCACGTCGCTGCCGTCGACGGCGGAGGATTTTTTCTGCTCGATCGCGGATGCGGCCGTTCTCGTGAGCTGGGTATAGTTGGCCTGCATCACCGCGCTGACGTCCTTCTGCATGGCCGAAACGAGATCGTAGACGCTGCGCCAGTACTCCAGCATGCGCTCGGGCCGCGCCAGTTCCTGGTTGGCGCGCGCCATGTCGCCCACGTCTTTCGAGGCGGCGAGCTTGGTGACGGTCGCCACATTGCTCGAAAACGTCTCGCGCGCGGCGGCCATGTTCAGCTCCGCCAGGCGCTGCATCCCTTCGAACGATGTGCGCATGAGCGTCATCAACACTTCCGCGCCGGCTTTCTGCGCAACGGACATCTGCTCGATTTCCGGATTGGACATAGCTCACTCCTTCTCCTGTTGGACGGTCGCTGCCGCTTTTCACTGTGACGGACCGACGCCCACCGTCTGGGCGTTGTTTCAGGGCGGATCGGCAGGCTAACACGCCCCCGCGCGGCTGTGTAGATATCCCGCGCATTTTTTTGTATTCGCCCGGACAGCTTCTGGCACGGTGCTTGCGGTCGGCATCGCCGGTGGCGTCCGCCCGCGGCAACCGCCCGCGGCTGCTCTGCCGTCGCCGGTCGAGTATACCGATCAAGCGATTGAGTATAAATACCTTTCATTTCACGTTGTCCGTGCTGCACCTTGACCGGCGGAGATGCTGCGTGCTCCTTCAGCGGGCGGGACGAGGCTTCGTGCCTCGCATGGGAGCCGGCATCGCTCACGGGCTTGCCTCGAGCGTCGCGGTCCGCGAAAGAAGCGGCGCGAGCGAACCCGGGAACAGCGTTTACGAAGGGGTCACATCCGCTATAATTTCGGCCGCTGGGCAATCGCATAAGTCCTCGACTGCGCGCCGCGCGGATACGGTGGACGGGCGATCAAGTATGAAATCGCAGTTCGGGGAAGGTTTCACGCTTCTTGATGGCCCAACACCAGTCTCTTCTCGAGTTCAAGCGTGGGCGTTATCTCAAGGTTGCGCTTCTCGCGTGCGCCGCGGCCATCGGCGTCTACGGGTATCCCGAGGTTCTCTCGTCCACCGTTCCCGAGGCCCTGTCTGCTTTCGTAAAGCCGTACGGGAGGCCGTACGGAGGGACGTGGCTGGGATACACGCTGGGCACGATCGCCGCGCTGCTCATCGTATGGCTCATGCTGCTCGGCGTGCGCAAGCGCCGCTACGGCTCGAGGCTCGGCAGCGTGCAGGGCTGGGCCTCGGCGCACGTCTATCTCGGCACGAGCCTCATCATCATCGCCACGCTTCATTGCGCCTTCGAATTCGGCTGGAACGTTCATACGCTCGCCTACGCGCTGATGATGCTGGTGATCGTGAGCGGATTCTTCGGCGTCTATTCCTACCTGCGCTTTCCCGAGGACATGACGGCGAATCTGGCCGGTGAAACACTGGAGACGATGCTGCTCAAGGTCGCCGACCTGGAAACCAAGTGCAAGCGCATTGCGCTCGACCTGCCCGACGAGGTCAACGCGCTGTTCATGAACGCGTCCAGGCTCGCGGCCGAGAGAACCGCGCTGCGCGGCAGCCTTTGGCGCCAGTTGGGCGGCGTTGACCTTGCGCATCCGATGCGCGTCGCGCGCGACCAGCTCCTCAAGATGGGCGCGGGCTTCACGGGAGATCAGGCGAAAGCGCAGGAGCAGCTCGTCGTGGAGATGTCGCGCATCGTCACGCTGACGGACCGGATACGCCGCGACCTGCAGATTCGCGCGCTGATGCAGGTCTGGCTCTATTTTCACGTACCGCTGTCGTTTGCGCTGCTCGCCGCGCTGAGTGCGCACGTCATCTCCGTGTTCTACTTCTGGTAGCGGGCAGCCGGGATGGACATCCAGGTAACCTATATCACCGTCAACCGGCGCGGGCAGCCGCAGCGCGATCAGCAGCGCGTCACGGGACCGACGGTCATCATCGGCCGCGGCACGCAATGCCAGATCCACCTCCCCGATCCCCGGATCGCGCTGCAGCATGCGCAGATTGCCGTCGCGGAGACCGAGGCGACGATTTCGGCCGAGACCGGAGGCATCCAGGTGAACGGCCGCGCGGTCGACGGCGCGAAGCTGGCGATCGGCGACCAGATCGAGGTGGGGCCGTATCTGCTGGAGGTCGAGGCGCCACCCGCCGGCGTCTCCCTGGCGGTGTCGGTCAAGCTCGTCGTGCCGCTTGCGTCGTTCGGCGGCGACGGCCGCCGCTTCGCGCTGCAGGCGCCGCGCCTGTCCAAGCGCCGGCTCTCCTATCTCGCATTCCTGGGGACGCTGCTCCTGTGCCTGCTCGTTCCCGCCGCTCCATCGCTGCTCGGGTATCCGACGATGGCGTCCATCAGCGGGGCGGCGCAAGACGAGCAGGAGCTCGTAACCAAGGTAGCGGATCAGTTCCTGCAGGCGTGGAATCCAGGCCCGGTTTCCCAGGCGCACAGGGTGATCGGCACGGACTGCCGCGCGTGCCACCAGTTCCCGTTCGTGCAGGTCCGGGATCTGTCGTGCGTCGGCTGCCACAAGCAGATTGCGGCGCACGTGTTGCCCGCCGCTGCGTCCGGAGCGCAGGCCGCGCATCCTTCCTCCGACGAGGTTTACGGGCGCTGCACGTCCTGCCATCGCGATCACAAGGGCGGTCAGATGGCCCCGCATGGGCAGGATGAATGTGCCGCCTGCCATCGCGACGTGAAGAGCATCGTGAAGGATGCGGGCTCGGGGAAAGCCACGGATTTCTACTACGATCATCCTGAATTCAGGCTGTCCCTGCGCGATGCGAACCGGGACGACAAGGCGCCGGACGCGGTCCGCCGCGTGCGCCAGAACGATCCTGCCGCGGCCGCCGACCTGGTCGAGCGATCGAACCTGAAGTTCAATCACAAGCTGCATCTCGCCCAGGGCGGCATACGCGATCGGGTCGGCAGGCTGAGGGACGACACCGAAGGATCGCGGCGGACCGAAGGATCACGGCGAGTTCTGCGCTGCGGCGACTGCCACCAGCCGGGCGAGGGCGGCCGCCTGATGTTGCCGGTGACGATGGCGCAGCATTGCCAGGACTGCCATTCGCTGCAGTTCGAGCCGGGCGCTCCGAAGCGCGAGGCGGTGCACGGCACCCCGGAGGAAGTCCTGACCATGCTGCGCGAGTTCTATGCCCGGCTCGTGCTGGGCGAGGTGCCGCCCGGCGTCAACCCGCCGGCGGACCTGCGGCGGGTGCGGCCGGGCGCGGTCCTGACGTACCAGGAACGCGGTGTGGCCCTGAGGGTAGCCGAGCAGAAGGCGAACCAGGCGTTCAGCGAGCTGATCAGCAACCAGCCCAGGAAGGCGCGGGAGGTCTGCATCACGTGTCACGAGCTCTCGCGGAAGGCGGACGGTGCGGGCTGGCAGGTTGCGCCCGTGCGCGTCGCGAAGGAATGGCTGCCGCAGGCGCGGTTTACGCACGCGAAGCACGCGACCGTGGACTGCCTCTCGTGCCACAGCCAGGCCACCCGCTCGGAGCGCTCCGCCGACATCGCGATGCCGGACATCAAGGCGTGCCGCGATTGCCATGTCAGTGGCCGGCCGACCGAGCATATCGAGGACAAGCTCGCGTCCGATTGCTCCATGTGCCACAGCTTCCACTTCGGCAAGCAGCTCTGGTTTGGAGAGAATCAGGCCCAAATGAGGCCGCGAAGGAAAAAATGAAGCTATCCGTCGTCGTGGCCCTGCTTGTCTTCCTGCTGGCCGGTTGTGGTGGCGGTGCGGGAGGCGACGGCGGGCCGACCGTGGCCGCGGCGCCTCCGCCTGTCCCTGCCGCCGCCCCGCAAGCGCTGTCGGTCGCCGAGGTGCAGCGCATCCTGAGCCAGGCAGTGTTCGAGGCGCAGGCGCGCGGCGCGGCCGCAACGATCGCGGTCGTGGACCGTTCCGGCAACGTGCTGGCGGTTTTTCAGATGGCAGGCGCTGCGGCGACCTTCCTGATCTCCGGCGGGCGCGGCGTGGTGGGCGGGCTCGAGGGCGTGAATATCGTGCCTTCCGGCTACGCCGCGATCAGCAAGGCTGTCACCGGCGCCTACCTCTCGTCCGGCGGCAACGCGTTCACCACGCGCACCGCGAGCCAGATCGTCCAGGAGAATTTCAATCCGGGCGAGATCGGGTCGCCGGGCGGGCCGCTCTTCGGCGTGCAGTTCTCCCAGCTCTCGTGCTCCGACGTCGTCGGCGCGACGGGAACCACCATCGGACCCAAGCCCTCACCGCTCGGCCTCGCGGCGGACCCCGGCGGCCTGCCGCTCTACAAGAACGGCGTCGTGGTGGGCGGCATCGGGGTCATCGCGGATGCGCTGTACAGCCTCGACCTCAATATCGGCGATATCGACCAGGATCTGGATGAGCTGGTCGCGGTCGCCGGCGCCCGCGGGTTCGACGCGCCGGCCGGTGTCCGGGCGGATCGCATCACTGCCGATGGGCGGACGTTCCGCTTTGTCGACTCGGAAGCGATCGTGTCGAATCCCGGCGCGGCGCCGGATGCGGTGACGGCATGTCCTGCGTGCTTGATCGCGGTCCCTGCCTACAAGCCCGCGCCGGCCGTGACCGCGGGAGTAGTGTTCAGCACGGCCACATCCGGATTTCGCCCCGAAACCACCACGCCGGAGTTTGCCGGGTTGAACGCCTACGTGCTCGACAACGGGGCCGGCGTCAACCGCTTTCCGCCGATGGCGGGGACCGATGGCCTGATGACGCAGGCGGAGGTCACGCGCATCCTGGCCGAGGCCATAAAAATCGCGAATCGCGCGCGCGCGCAGATCCGCCAGCCACTGGGATCGCCCGCGCAGGTGACCATGACCGTGGTCGATACTAACGCCGCGATCGTCGGCCTGATCCGCACGCCGGACGCACCGGTGTTCGGCACGGACGTATCGGTGCAGAAGGCACGCAGCGCGCTGCTCTTTTCCAGGTTTGATGCGGCGGCGATGCTGAATGCCCAGGGAGCGCCCATCAGCACGTACGTCGGGAACATGCAGGCCGTGATACCCGGCGCGCTGACCAACGGGATCGCCTACACCAATCGCGCCGTCGGCAATCTCGCGCGGCCGTTCCTGCCCGACGGCATCAACGGCAACGGTCCGGGGCCGCTGTCGAAGCCCTTCAACCAATGGAGCCCCTTCACGGACGGGCTGCAGCTCGACCTGGTGCAGGCCAAGGTCGTCGGCAACATACTCGCGGGGACCAATACCGGGCCCTGCAATCCGATCCCGGCTGTCACCAACGGCATACAGATCTTTCCCGGCAGCGTGCCGATCTTCCGCGGCGCCGTCCTCGTGGGCGCGCTGGGGATCTCCGGCGACGGCATAGACCAGGACGACATGATCGCCTTTCTGGGCCTGGCGAACGCCGGCGCCGTGCTCGGCACCGGCATCGGGCACGCGCCGGCAGGGCAGCGCGCCGATCAGATCACGGTGCCCGGCGGACAGCTACGCTACGTGAACTGCCCGCAGGCGCCGTTCCTCGACACCACTGCCACGAATGTCTGCAATGGCATATAGCCCGGCGCTAACCCTTGGGGCGCTGGCCGTAATGGCGGCATGCTCCTGCGGACCGGCTTGGGCCCAGGCGCCCGCGCCGGCCGCCCCGCCTCCCGGGACGGCGGTACCGCCCCAGCCCGCCGCCGAGCGCTACCTGCTGCACGTGGAGGTCCCGGAA
>Ga0075418_10001395_pt1 | contig 27307 bp, 44 predicted proteins | sample SoiMetdeltSBSDD2_FD_81776 | JGI IMG/M metagenome (GOLD analysis project Ga0075418, IMG submission 81776) | Bulk soil microbial communities from a Populus tree surrounding site in Tennessee, USA - Soil MetaG P. deltoides SBSDD2 | ecosystem: Environmental > Terrestrial > Soil > Tree plantation...
ACCGCCGTCCGTGATGCCCAGGGCGTGGTCGTTGACCACCAGACCGCCGGCCGTCTGCTCCTGCTCGAACTTGCAGTACTGGACGCGGATGTTGTTGTCCGTGTTACCGTTGATGCGCGTCACGAAGTGCTTCGTGTGCACGGTCGAGGACAGGGCCGCCCAGTTGACGTACAGCCCTTGCAGGACGATGTACGCCGGGTCGGAGGCGCCAGCATTGTCGAACGACAGCAGCGTCTGGGATGTGGTGTTGTCCTGGAAGCGAAGCTCGGCCAGGTCCGGGTTGGCGCTGGCGTTGTCCACGCCCTGCACCGTGAGGCCCGGATCGCTGAAACTGGTGCCGTGGTTGCGGTTGACGATGTTCACGCCGCTGGCCGAGGAGACCGTGAGCGGGCCGTCGTCGGCCACCACGTTCACCACGTCGCCTTTGGCGGTGGCCAGGGCCATTACGGCCTGCCACGTTGCCTTTCGGTTCGCGTAGGTCGTCCCGTCGTTGGCATCGTTTCCCGACGCCCCTACCCAGAAAGTGGCCACTTAATTCCCCAGAAGAAAAGGTCCTTGTGGCCGTGGTCAACCTGGAAGCGGTGTGACTCAAAGGCCTGTGTGTCGAAGTCTTCTGCCACCCGGTTCCCGTAGTAGTCGTTCGTAAAGGGCGCATCCGCGGGGCTGGTGCGTGTGGTGCCGTGCTCGCCGCGGCCCGTGGTGGCGCAGGTGAAGAACACCAGCCCGCCGGGATTGCAGAGCCGCACCATGTTGTCCCAGGTCTCGCGCCAGCGTCGGTTGTGCTCGAACATCTCGGAGGAGCACACGACGTCAAACTGGCCGAAGAGTGCCGGGTCTACCTCCGCGCCATCGGCCACCACGTCCACGCCGGGGCCTGGTCCGAGGTCGATACCGGTGTACTGGCAGGCAGAGAAGAGATCCTTGATGCCGCCGTTGATGTACAGGCTACCGACTTCCAGGACCTTCTTCCCGTAGAAGAAGTCCGGGCGCTCCCGGCGCACCTGCTCCACGAAGTTACGCGCCTGGAAGTGCATCGACAGTCTCCGGGCGGAAGGCGCCGTCCGAGAGGCCGACCAGGCCCCGGGAGACGCCGCGGTAGTGGAACACGAAGCTGCTGGCCGCCACGGCAGTCTTGCGTCCGGCGAAGCCCCAGCGGATCTGCAACTCCAGCTCGTTCTCCGTCATCGGGTGGCCGGGGTCGAAGACGTTCTTGGAGTCGAAAGCACCCGCGAACCAGGTCTTCGTGCGCGCCACCAGGCAGAACCCGTTCAGGATCTCCGGCAGCAACGCCACTGTCTGGCCATCGTCCGTGGCGCCCAGCATCGGCCGGGTCGGCAGGGTCTCCGCCGGCTTCTCGGCCGCGGCATCAGCCGCCCACGCGATGTCGGCCTCGGAATCGGTAAGGCACTCCACCCGCTGGCGCTTCGTGCCGAAGCCGGGTGCGTTGGTCACTGGGCCGACGAGGTCGTGGTCTTGCAGAGCCGTCAGCACGCCGCGATCACAGCTAGGGGAAAAGATCAGATCCGAGTTACCGCAGACCGTGTACTCCATGCCAAGCGAGCGGGCGATGTCGAGGCCGTAGTTCCAGGAGCGTGTGAGCCCGCCGTTCTGCTCGAAGCGGTAGGCGTGCTCGATGCCCAGGCCCTTGGCCCAGGCCGCGTACTCCTCGGCCGTCACCCCGGGGCTGGCGTCGTCCACGGCAATGATAACCGTGGGGAGGTCCTTGGTGTTCTCACGGAAGGACTGGGCCGTCTTGGCGGCGTAGTCCAGGTGCCCGTAGGTGGGCAGCACGAGAGCGATGGTCGGGTCCGTGTAGGCTGGCCGGGCGCGGCCGCGTACCTTCGGCGGGCTGTCCTCGGGCAGCTTGTATTCGGTCTGGGACGCGGCATCATAGTGCGCGCACTCGACGCGGCCGTCCACAAACACCTTCCAGCCGGCTTCGTGCATCAAACGGCAGAAGCGCATGTCGTGGCCCCAGTTGTGGCCCTGCTCGCCCGGCTCCGTCGGGATGGACTTGGAGTCGGCCCAGATCGGCACGCCGGGATTGTTGGCGATCAGTTCCTTGACGGCCTTCACGCGCGCGAGCATGAAGCCGGCGCCGGCACCGAAGATCTCCTCCGGCTCGGCAGCTGGGCCAACGGTGAGGCCCCAGTACGCGCCCTTCATCCAGTCCTTGTAGATCAGTGGCTCGGTGGGCGAGGTGCGCGTGGAGTACACTGCGGTGACCAGTCCGGCCTCCGGATGCGTCTCCATGAAGTTGTAGAGCTGGAACAGGCCCATCGGCGGGACAAGAACGTCGTCGTCCCAGTAGAGGATATACCCATCTTCCTGGACGGTCTCCAGGGCGCGCGTGGTCAGGATCTGCCGGGCCTCGCCGGAGAGCATGCCCCAGCGGAAGATATAGTGCATCGCCATCGAGAGCGGCGGCACGAGAGCCATCTGGGAGACCAGCCACGCGGCCGGCAGCACGCCGGGCACCGCCACGCTGGGCGCCTGCCACTCAGTGCCGTCCGGGGTCTTGAACTTGCTGAACTGGTCCTTGGTGCCGATGGGCACGCAGGCCACGATGCGCGGCAGCTGGTAGATCTTCATGGGCGGGCGCTTGCTACCTTCCAGCGAGACGTCGCCCTTCAATGTGTTATGTGCGAAGTGCTCTTTCACGGTTCCTCCTCCAAGGAAGTGGAGGGGCGGACCGAAGCCCGCCCCACCTTCAGATCACACGTCCGGGATGTTGTTCGCGTGCTCAGACACGTACAAGAACAGCTTGACGTCCACGTCCCCGTGCCCGTCGCCAGCGTCGTTCGTAACCGTCACGATGAGCTGCCCGCCAGCCGAAATCGCGGCGCGGCTGTTGGCAGCCAAAGCGCCCGCAATCGGCAGCTCTTGGATAGCAGTCGTGAGGTTTGCCGAAGCGACGAAGCCGTCGGTGTCCGTCGAGTTGCCGACGATGATCGCCGGGTCCGAGGTCACAGACTGGGCGCGGGCGCAGACGGCCACGAGGACCGCCTCCATACCCGCAGGGAGCTTGGTCTTGCGAACCGTGGCCGTGCTGGTCGTGCCGTTGGCTTCGACCGACAAGTCCAGGGTCATGTACGCACCGGAAGCCGGAGGTCCCAGACGAGTTGGGCTCGTCATGGTGTCTCCTTACGCACCCGGGGAGGCCACCCAACCGCGCCAGTCGGCAACGGCGGTGGACATCCGGTACGTCATCTTGGACTTCATGTTGCCGGTCTCGAAGTCGAGAACGTGGTCGCTGACCGGCTCCTTGCGCCAGTAGACAAGCAACTTGGCCTGGTTCGCCGGAGCGCCCAGGAACCACGAGTCACTGTCGGTGATGTACTTCGACATGACCGGCAGGAGGCCCAGGTTGTTGACCGTGTTGATGTCGTTGTTCGCCGTGCCCGGGCGGTTCTCGGACTTGAGGACCGTCACGACCTGCCAACGGAGAGCCGTCGGGAAGCAGAGCACTGCGGGCTGAAGCTCGATCGGAAGACCGCGTTCATCGCGGAGATCGTCGAACTGGGTGATGGCCGCCTCCAGGGTCGCCGTGGCGAAGTCGCCGCTGGCGAGGTTGTCCTGGGTGCTGCCGTCCACCTGGGGATGCGAATTGTTGAACAGCGACACGCCATCCGGCGAGAGCTGGCTGACGAAGCCGTTGTTCAGGACGTTCCAGATAACCGTTTCAATCGAGACCTGCGCAGCGCGGCCCATCGCCGGGGCGGCATTGGAGATGACACCGTCGATGTCGTCTTCCTGGCCTTCCTCGGAGATCTGGAAACCCTTCGCGTACGTGGCGTGAATGGCGCGGTTGTCGTAGAGCTGGAAGATCGTGTCGTAATCGACCGCCCCGCCGTCCTGCTCCTTCTGGCTGAAGAGGCCGAAGCCGGAGAACCCGGTCGTCTCTTCGAAGGCACGGGACGAGGAACGGACGTCGAACACGCGAGGGTACGTCAACGCCGGAGCGTCGAAGTTCTCGTAGAGAATCTCGTCAATGAACGGCAGGCGACTGAAGAAAAGATCGCTTGCCTTCAGCCGAGTCATAAGGGAGGGCATCATGGCTTGTTATCCTTTCTTAGTTAGACGCCAGCGTCTTTCGCCAGGTGGAGCACCCGACGATTGATCTGCACAACGAGGTCGCACCACGAGCTACCGAGCGCGTTGCCGACTTCCTTGGAGACCTCAACGATTTTAAGGTGGAGGCCAGTGGCTGGGGTTGCCGACGCGGCGTGGCTGGAGAAGTCCAGTTCCGCCTGCGACTGGCCGGTCGCCGTGGAACCCAGAGAGGCGTTCAGAACGGCGCAGTTCTCGCCGATGACGGCGATAGTGGTGACGGAGTTGTCATCCGCCTGGACCACGTATTCCTGCCCCATACCCTTGTCCAGGTGAACCAGGACTTCGGAAGGGGACGCGGAAGCGGCCTTGTAGTGGGCCGCCACACCGAGGATGTCGAGAGCTGCCGACGTGTTGAGGTAGGTGCCAGTGGCGCCCACCACAGTCCCGTCGCTACGCAGCCGAACGAGCTGACCCTCGAAGATGACCGTGGCGCCAGCCGTGTACTTCCTCACCGGAGGAAAGTCCCCGTTGGCATTCCGCAGAACGCGGATGCCCATAGGGGTGTCACGATTAGCCAAGTTAAATCACTCCTGTGGAGTATCCTCCGGGCGCGGGAACATGCGCGTCCCCACGACTGGGGCGCCCTGCCGCAGGCGGGCCTTGCTGGCGGCCTGGTAATCCTTCAACCGTTGCCGGCTGACCATACCAGGAGCCGTGCGGGCCTCCCTGAAGCTAGGTTCGTCGTCGTCGCGGAGCCCGTCGCCGTAAGTGCTCCCAAACTTACCGAAGGACTTGTTCTTGTGTTGAGCCGCGTCAGCCAGGTGGCGGTTGGACTTGTCGAAGTTCTTCTGGCGCCGACGGGCGTAAACGCCCTCGTCGATCCAGCAGAGCACAACGTCGCCCCTACGGACCACGTCGTCGATTTTGACCATGCCTTCCATGCGGCTGGGCGGATCGGGGATGTACAGATCCAGTTCCCGTCCGATGGCGTCGTCGTAGCGAACTGGGGTCCAGCCACGCATGCCGCGACCTTGGGCGCGATAGGCGGGCGAGATCCAGCGCAGGACCTTGCCAGGAGGGTTGCTCAGGATCCGAAGAGCATTCGTAACGTCCCACGGATCACGCAGGACCTGGGCACGCTCGACTTCTTCCTCGGTCGCCTCGGACGCCTTGCGGCCATCCGTCGGCAGAGCGGTGGAACCGTCGAACACACCCGGTAGTTCAGCCTTGACCTCAGCGGCCTCGGCCTGGAGCCTATCCAGCTCCTTCTGCATTTCTTCACGCGACGACATCACTCATCGCCTCCCAATCTCGTATGCTTGTACAGGTCCGCGTTTTCGGCGTACATCTTCGAACGCTCCTTGAGGCGCGTCTTGTTGAAGGTACGCCGCTTCATCTTTCCATCACCCTGTCGGTCGGACGGTAGGGCACTGGCGAGACGCTCTCCGATGCGCTCCAGGTCGGTCTCGTTGAGTTCGTGCTTCCGAGGCTTCGGCGCGGCCGGTGCCGTGCGCTCCTGGAAACCTGGCGCGACGAAGCTGCCGGGCGTGATCGCCCGCGCCTCGCCGATGCCCATTTCCCGGGCCACGTTGTTGGCCACGTCATAGACGTCGGTAGGGAATTCCCCGAACCGCTGGCGGCGCGCCACGAGAGCGGACTTCACCTTCTGCGAGAACTCACTGTTCGAGTCGCGCAGGGATGGGAAAGCCTGAAATGCGGCCTGCTCAGCACGGGACTTCTCCGAAGCAAGGTCTTCTTGCTGCTTGCGCTGGTCCCAGATCTGATTGGCGAAACGGGCCTGAGCCCGGGTTGCCTTCTCAGTCTCCAGAAGCTGGCGCTGGTACGGAGTGAGGGTCCCGCCTTGAAGGTAGGAGTCAATGTGCTCGTCGGAGAAATCTGAGAGAGACGTCGCACGGGGAGCGCCGAAAGGCGACGGCGGAGTCGGAGATGACGGCTGAGCCGCCGGTCCCGGTCCTGTCGCGCCCAGCTTCTTCGAGATGGCCTCGATGCCCGCTTGCAGGCTCTCAAAGCGATCCGACAGCTGGGAGTACTTCCGAGTGAACTCGCCATGCAAGTTCTCCAGACTACGGCCTCCACCTTGGGCTACAGGATTACCGTCCTGAACGGATGCGCCCTCAGCTTCTGCCCCGGTAGGCGATTCCGGTGTTACGCCTTCGTTTTCAGCCACGATGGGCCTCCTGGATCTGTAACGTCGATCAGCTACGTACACGGGCTGGCCCGCCCGCGGGGTCTGCGGTCGCCTGGCCAGGCTACCGCTCGAAACGTGGTTTCTTCTTCACGCCGCGCGGCATGCCGGGCGGGGTGCCAAACTTCTCGCGTCGGCGGATCTCCTCGACGAGGAGGCTATCCACTGGCGAACCCACCTTGCGGGCTTCCTTGACAGTCGGCAGCGCCGGCAGGGAGGGTTGATTCTGGACGGCGCGCATGTTTGTACGCGCCCGGGATTGTTCGATCTGAGAAAGGAGGTCGCTGACGCTGGTCTCCTTCTTCTTGGCCTTGGCCGCCAGCTTCTTGCGGGCTGCGGCGGAGGAACTGGGATCAGGCATTGCTCAACCTCGTATAAATGGCCAGTATCTCGGCCTCCATCTCTTGGAGGCATTGGATACGCTGGGCTGACCAGCAGGCCTGCCCGGTGTTGCCGGCCAGGAGCTGGGCGTAGGTTTCTTGGTGCAGCTGCTGGATCTTAGCGTCGAACAGCTTGCGGACCGCGGCCATGAACTCTCTCACTGCACACCGCCCTCAAGCCCACCCAGCCCGACACCCTGCTCGCCGCCACCGCCGCCCGGCTGCTGCGCCAGGGCCGCCATTTGCTGCTTGCGGGCCGCGTTCTGCTGGTGCCACTGGTAGTGCTGGGCCACCAGGGCGATAGCCACATCGTCGTAGTAATCGAACTCCGGCGAGTGGTACAGTTGCTGGACGTCGTTCATGTGCTGGAGGTCGTTGTCCGACCACAGCACGTCCGTCGGCTGATGGTTCCGCATCGCCATGTTCTCCAGCTTCTGCGGCATCGGCGGGTGAGATTCCGCGCCTTGGCCTGGCAGGTCTGGAAGGATGCGCTCCACGCTGGTGCCGTCGGAGTGTGCCGACAGGAAGTCGCGAAGCAGCTCGCGGAACTTGACCGGATCCTGCGCGTACAGCGGATTGGTCGCCGCCACCTGGTACCGCATCTGGGCCAGGGTGCGCTGCACTTCTGGGTTCGTGTTCACCGTGTTGCCGGTGAAGGTGAAGATGAACTTCCCCTTCATCATCTTGCGGCTGGCCATCTCCGGGATGCGTTTGCGCGCGTGTCCGGTCGCCCAGAAGTGCTTCTCGTCCGGCATGAACGTGTGGTACAGGCCGAAGAGTTGGTGCATCAGCTCCGCGAAGCCCTCTTTCTGGGCCATCGTGATGAGCACATCGATCTTGAGGTTGCCCTCGGAGATCAGCGCCATCGTGCCGCGCGCGGTGCGCGGGGCATTGCGGAACTGGGTATTGCCGCCCGAGAGCGGGCTGGTGCCCAGGCGGTCGGCCATCATCATCATGGATTCCATGATAGTGAGATCCGACAGTGGCGCCTTGCCCCAGTCCGGGAACACGACGCCGCCCGGGTCCGGGGTCGGGATCATGTCGCCAGGGCGCAGGCGCTGAAGGGCGTCCGGATCCTGCGGCAGGGCCGTGGGTCGGAAGAAGCCGATGGGGTTGTTGATGATCGTCTGGCGGTCATTCACCTGGTTGATGGTGATGTTCGCCTGGATGTTCAACGGCGCCAGGAACTGCGCCAGCCCTGGGCAGTAGAATCGGTCGCTGGGCGACAGGAAGTGGATGGTAGCGAAGGGCCGGCGGCCGTGCGGGTTCGCCATGTCCAGGAAGGTAATGTGCATTACCTTCTTCAGAACTGGGGAGACCTGGACCACCACATCCTCGACCATGCCGTCGCCGTTGATGTCCTCGCGCAGGTAGATTTCGTAGAACAGCAGCTGGTTGGACTCAATGCCCGACAGGTTGTTGGGCTGCACGCCCTCCACGTCGTCCTTGAGGTCCGCCAGCCGGCGGTTGTTGTAGGACGGCTGCTGGTCTTCGCTGAGGGACTGGGCGTAGGCCTTGAGGCGTTGCTCGTCATCCTCGGTCAGTACCCAGGGGTCGTAGTCCTTGCTGGCCTCAGTCTTGACGTCCTCCAGATACATCCAGTGCTCGTGCGTGATGCGGCGCGCGCTCTGGACGCCCTTGGTGCGGTACGGCACGATGAACGCCTCGGCCTCCACGACGGAGACCTCTGGGCAGTCCATGATCAGCGTTGGCCGGTTGACGATCAGCTCTACCTCGTCCACGAACTGGGAATTGTTCGTGAAGGTGACGCGCACGTTCTCGACGATGCGGCGGTCCTCGACGATGGTCAGGCGGATCTCCGCGCCCTTGTCCTCGTGGATGGCGTACTGGGCGGGTCCGAAGATCTCGTCCAGAACCTCTTGCGGGGTCTTCTCGCGGGCCTGGCCGACTGGCACGCCGACCGAGGACAGCTCGCCCTGCTTGTAGTGGGTCTTGATGCGCCGGATCTCCGCTGTGTTGCGCCACACCGTGCGCCAGCGGGTCTTCACGATGCCCACGCCGTCCAGAAGCATGTTCCGGAACCAGCTATGGGTCGTGATGTAGAAGTCCGGGATGTCGTTTTCCAGGGCCCAGTTGATGAACCGCTCCTGGATACGGGTCTCCTGCGGGTCGTAGTCCTCGGCCGTGCGCGAGACCAGGACGTGCGGGTCCACGTTCCAGATGGCGTTGTTGAGCCGCGGCACCAGCCGCTCGACGTTCTCGAAGATCAGCGGGAGATGGATGTCGCTGGCGTCCTCGCCCCAGTTGATGTCTGGGCGCGGGATGTCGCCGTAGTACATGGCGCGTGCTTCCGCGCGCTGGTCCTCCCACTCCTGGCGATTGAGTAGGTCGTTTTCGACCAGCTGACACAATTCAATGCCGCGCTTGGAGCGCCAGTCTTCCGTCATCTGGAGCAGCATAGAACCTCAGTCTTGGTCAGACGCTATGTAGGAGATTGACACGACATCCGTGGCGCTGTCATTTACGACTACGACACTGGTAATCGAGGCGGAGAAGGCTGCGTAGGCGATGGACGTGCCGACGAGCGCCAAGCCGGAGGCCTGGCCGTTCACGCGGATTGTGACCTTGGAGCTGGCCTGCAGCAGGAAATTACGCGCGACGGCGATGCCGCCGAGAGAAAGGGTCACTGACTCCGCGGCTGCGACCTCCAAAGACTGAGCCGAGTGCTCCGTGAAGTCCGCCGCCACGGGATTGAAGTTCTGGTCGTAGAGAACCTTGTTGTTGTTCCTCAAGACCCTCACGCGAACGCTGGGTTGGACCTGGATAACGTCGGCCATCGGTCTCCTCGCGCGCCAGGGCATTCGCCATAGAGCGCAGCATGCTGTGGGTAAGACGCATCTGGTACACGTACCGGATGCAGTCGATCATGTCGTCGTTGGCCTTGATGGCCGTCTGCTTTTCGCCCTTGGCGCCCTGGAGCTTCGAGGAGCCCCAGCGCTCGTAGATGTAGTTCTCGAAGTTGTTGCGTACCGTCGGGCAGGTGTGGTATACCACCAGGCCGGGCTTGGACCACTCGTACTTGAGCCGCAGGGCCTCGTGGATGGCGTTGATGCCGGCGTCCTTGTTGCGCTTGTAAGCGTCGGTGCACTGGATGCCGTAGTCGCCGAACTGCTCGGACACGGTCTCGCCGGAGGTCTTCTCCATCTCGTTGGCCGAGGTGTCGATGATGTACATCACCACAGGCTCAGTCTGGGCCGTGCGGCGCCAGATCGGGATCATCTTGTTCTTGGCCCAGTGCCGGCGCTCGCCCGCGTAGTGCCAGCCCTCCATCTCGCGCATGCGCTCGACCACGCCCGCCACGGTGCGGAGAGCGGGGTCGAACAGCTCGCGGTAGGCGTGCAGCTGGTTGTCCGGGCTGACCGCCACCCACAGCACGGCGATAGGCTTGCGCGGGTGCGGGTCGATCACACAGACGCGCGGCCAGCTCCTGGGGATGCCAGACTCGGGGAGCGGCATCCAGAAGGGCTCCTCGGCGACCCACTCCGGGAACACTGTGCCCGCCAGATGGAGCGCCTTGCCGTGCTCGCGCGAGGCCCGCTCGTCAACTGGCAGATCCTCCAGGAACGACTCGATGGCCTTGTCTGGCAGGTGCCCGCCGTGGGAGACCGCATTGTCCCAGATGGACATGCGGCGCATCCACACCCGGCCGTCGCCGTTGTTCGCCTTCGCCACGAGCACCTGGTTCGTCCAGGGCTCGGAGAGCGGCGTCATCGTCAGCCAGCAGTGCCCGCTGAAGTCAACGAGACCACGGCGCAGAGCATTGAAGATTCTCTGCGGCGGCGGTTCATCGCACCAGAACCAATGGCCGTTAGGGCCTTCAAAGGAATCGGGGTCCTGATCATATGACATGAGATGTATGACGGAGCCGTTAGCAAAGTCATACCGAATAGGTACCCCTCTAGGATTTTTCTGAATGTTCGTAATCGCACCGGCTGGGGCCCATTCCATCAGCTTGGGGTGAACGGTTTGGAGGATGTTGACCTCGAAGGTCTTTATCGCAATGCGCCCGGTGTTAGGTACCGGGATAGGATCACCTGAAGGCAGACGAACAAGACGATGAGGATCGCCGTTAGGCAGCCAAGGACGCTCACCCAGCGCGTGCGCAACCGCCTCGACCGCGCCGCACGTCGTCTTGCCGCTGCGGTTGCCTCCCAGTACCACACGGACATCGCAGAGTTCCGCGGCATGAAAGTCACGTTGCTTTGCGTGCGGTCGATAGAAGGAGATCTTGTTGGCACCGACTGTTTCCTTGAGCTGCCGGATCTTCAGGTATAGAGCTTTGAGGGCCTCGTATTCACTCGATTGGGTCTGAGGCGCCGAGGAGTCCTGGGTCATTTCTCTCCACCGCGAGTACAAGTTCGTAGATGCGCCCGAACCAGTCGTCCTTGAGGAGCGTGGTGCGCACCTGGCACAGGCCCAGATCCGCGTGCTCCACCAGGCCCATCTTGAGGGTCACGACCGGGAAGTGGCCGAAGCGGCTGTACCACTCGCGCAGGGCGTTGAACAGGAAGTAACCCAGCGCACTGGGGCGGTCGGACGTGCGGATGCCGTCGAGTACGAAGGCTATCGTCTCTTTGGCGGGTGACTCAATAGTAGCGAGCGCGACGCCGACCTTGGCCATTATGGTGCCTCTGCGAGGTATTCGATAAAGGAGCCCGCGTAGACCGTCGTTGCCGTGACGTCCGAGGTGTTCTGCGACCACCGAAAAATGAAGGTGCCGCCGGAGGCACCAACGCGAAGGAATCCGTGAAACCACATGATGTTCAGCTCATTGGCCGTCATCAAGATGGGGTTATCTGATGTCCCAGTAGCGTCACCAAGAATGTTCGCTATCGCTGTGGCGCCGTCATCGAGCTTCCATGAGGTGACCAGAATGTCGGTCGTTGTACCGGAGTGCGAGACTTGCCACTTGAAGTCTGGAGTCGCACTGGTGGAGAAGAACACGATCATGCCACGGATGGCATAGTTGGTGTTAGCTACGGTAGTGAACTGGAGATCGGCATCGTCGTTTACGGTGCTGTCGCTGGTGAGGTCTTGGTTGACGGTCTTGACCTTGACCACCCATACACCAGTACTGGTGCCGCCCGGTAGTGCCCACTTTACGCCCGTGGCTTCTGCCGAATCTGCGGTCAGCACGTGGCCGTTTGTGCCTACCGCCCTGGCCACCACGTTCGTGCCGTTGTCCACCAGCAGATCGCCCTTGGCCGAGGTCGGCGAGAGCGCGTCCATTGCGGCCGTCTGCGTCGTCTGGCCGGTGCCGCCATGTCCGATGGCGAGCGTGCCCGTCAGGCCGGCCACGTCCACATTGGCGAACTTGACCTTCTTGTGTGCGGCTGCGGAGACGTCGTAGGTGGCAAAGAAGTCCGCCGCCTCGTCGGGCGACGTGTCCTCGGTCAGCTCGTTGATGTCGAGGTCGAAGGTCCTGGAGGCGCTGATGTCCCCGCCGCCGGCAAGGCCGACGCCCGCGGTGAGCGTGACCGACGTGTGGTTGATGTGCTCGTTGGCCACGAAGCCCGTCAGGTTGTCGTGGTCGATGTTCCCGATCAGGATCTTCTTGTGGGTGCCGGCCGACGTGTCGTAGGAGGCCAGGAAGTCCGCGGCCTCGTCCGGGTTGGTGTCCTCCGTCAGTTCCGTGATGTCCAGATTGAACGTGCGGTTCGCGGAGATGTCGCCGCCGCCCGAGAGCCCCACACCGGCCGTGAGAGTCACCGAGGTGTGGTCAATGTGTTCATTCGCCACGAACCCGGTGAGGTTGTCGTGGTTGATCTGGGTCTCGTCCACGGTCAACGTCACGTTGGCCGCGGCGAGGTCCGGCTGGGACACCGTGAGGATGGCGTTGCCGGAGAGGATGTCGAAGATCGTCGTGGCGGCGCCACTGGGCAGGTCGGAGATGAGCGAGAGGCCCAGTACGCCGTCGATGACGGAGAGCACGAAGTCGTCGGTGGCCGGGACTTGGGTCTCCAGGCCGTCGATCAGGTCGTCGGTGTCGAGCCGCAAGGCATGCCGCAGCGGGATGCCGTGGCGGTCGCTGACTGTGCCGCGGATGTCAATGTCCGGCATCGAGACCTCCGACGTCCAAGTCTTCCAACTTGGTCACCTCGGCCTCTATGAGCTTCATGCCCAATTGATCTTCAAGCTTGGAGACGCTCTCCCCGAGCGTGTCGCCATCCTTGTCAAGGCGAACTTGGAGCAGGGTCAATAGGCCACCGCCGCGGAGGTCGTTCCGGATGGCGCCCACCAGAGCTTCGATGCTGTTGGGAAGGAGGTTGCCGGGCCCGGAGGCGGTCTCGCGGTCCTCGTGCTCCTGGAGGCGTCGGTCGAGCACCGCGAACTTGTCCACGCTGATGCCCATCCCAGTCATGCGCTGCACGTAGCTGGCATTCTCTGGGATCTCCAACTTGTCGATGATCGACTCCACGTGGCCGGCAATCTTGCCGGCAATGCGCGCCATGGCCTCCTTGCGCTCCTCCACCAGCTCCTGGGGTGAGCGCAGTTTCAGGATGCGGTAGACCGTGGACTGGTCGATGCCCAGGGTCTTGGCGACATCCTTCTTGGTGTAGCCCATAGCGACCATCTGGTAGATGGTCTCCTTCTGGATGTCAGTTAGAAGCTTGTCGCCCTTCTTCAACTTTGTCTCCGTAGAATAGAAAAGGCGCGCGGCTCGCTCTTTCCGCCCGAATCTGTGCACAGTCGGAACGGAATCACGCCTGCGGTCGTAGGGCCGGGCACGAAGCCGCACGACGCCCATCGCAGGGAGCGAACTCACGCGGGGAGCAAGGCAACGACGCCCGCCGCGCGCCAAGAGAAGGCGACCGAAGCCGGAGGAGGGACGCACCGGGGACGTGCGAGTAGCCTCGGCCGCCGGGGAATCACGCCAGGATCTCGTCCGCGAGACCGAAGTCCACGGCTTCCTTGGCGCTCATAAAGACATCGAATGCGAACTTTTGTCTGAAGTCCTCGCGGCTGAAGCCGGGAACTTTCTCGCGGATGCGCGGCAGGAAGATGTCTTCCATCTCCACGCCCGTCCGCTTGTTCTCCAGCACCCGGCGCTCCACGTCCTTCACGTGCCCGCCGCACCAGTCGCTGCCGTAGTGGACAAGGACTGAGGCGTGCTTTGTCAGGAGGCGCTCGTCAGCGGACTGGAGGATGATGCCGCCCATAGACATCACTGAACCCATGCCGATCATCCGGATCGGGTTCTCACAGGCGGTAACGGTGTCGTATAGAGCCATGCCCGCGTACCAATCCCCACCAATCGTGGAGATCTTGATCGTGATGTCCCCGGGAGTGCGGTCCAGGATGTGAAGGGCCTTGATGGCCGGCTCTACGCTGTACTCTGCAATCTCTTCCATGAGAAAGATCGTACGGGAGCTGAGGTCGATCCCGTGATCCATGCACTTGTCAATGTCGTCGCGCTGGAGCCGCTTGGCCACGTCACTTCCCCTTCTTCTTCACCCGTTTCGGCAGCCTCTTACGTTGTTCCTTGCTGGTATGCTTGACCATCTCGCAGCCCCACTGTTCGCCGCGCCCGCAGGCAGCGCCGGCCTTGCCCAGTTGGGCCTTCGATTTTGCTGGCATTATCGTGCCTTCACTTTGGCGCTCTTGCCGCGCCCAACCACTCGCTTCGCTGCGGCCTTGAGGCCGGCCGTTGCGGCCGCGAAAACAGGGAGCTTTTTCACGATATTGCGCTGCGCGTCGTCTCTATACTCGGCCATGATTAGTCCTTTCGAATCACAACAATGCGCCCGTCGCACTCCAGGTCGGCGCCGGGCAGATTCTTGAAGTACTCCCGGCTCTCGCCGTTGTTGAAGGGAGCGTGGAGGTCTTCGATGATATACAGGCCGCCACTGGGCATCTTCGGGAAGATGCCCTCGAACGAGGCCTTGTGCTCGTGGAAGCGGTGCCCGCCGTCGTCGATCACCAGGTCGAAGGGCGGCAAGATGGCGAGGACCGCCGGGTCCTGCTGCTGGCCCGTGATGACCGTGCAACCTGGGACGGACACTTTGGTCTGGTCCAGGCCGAAGATCTCCGCGAGCGGGAAGAAGTCGCGCCACATGCGTAGACTGCCTCCCTGGGCCACGCCGATCTCCAGCATGCGGAACTTGGTGCGAGCCCAGCCTTGCAGCAGGAGGTCGTAGAAGGGTGTGTAGCCCTGGGGCCCAAGCTCACCGCGGCTGTGGGTGGTGCCCTTGTCGGTCTGGTACTTGTTTGCCAGATCCGTGAGCGTCATTGGTCCACGTAGCCGAGGGTGTCACCCAGCGCCGGGACGCGGCCGAGCTGCGACCAGACGCCGTTGGCCTGGTCGTAGTACCACGCCTCCGCGCTGTCGCCGGCCGCCACGCCTATAGATTTCCCGGCGCCGTTGGCCTTGAAGAGGCTGTCGGGGTTCACGCCTGGGATGGCGATAACCACCTTCCACAGGCTCCCGCAGTTCGAGATCCCGACCCATTCGGTCGGCGAGAGGCGCGCGTACTCCGCGGCGATGCAGTACACGCGCTTGGCCTGGGCGGTGACGGCCAGGAAGATGGTGGCTGCCACCACGGCGAGGGCGAGGAGGAAGGTTCTCATCTTGGTCCTGTGGTGTAAAGTGTGTCTCCCTGTGCTGGGCACTTCGGGAGGCGGATCATGCGCTGGCCGTCCTCGGAGAGAATGAAGCACTCCGGCTCAGAGTCCCCGGAGAAGCGCCTTTCCCAGACGTTCCCGCAACTGTCGTAGCCAAGATCTACGTCCGGTTCTAGCGGGGTGTAGCGGGCAACGCACATCAGCTCTGGGCGGTGGAGAGGGTCGTTCTGAGGCGGGATCAATCCAGCACAGCCCGTCATACTCAGCAGGGCGGTAATGGTCGCGACAGTCCATTTCACTTGAACTTCCTCTGTTGGCGGGCGATCCGTGCCTCGATGCCGGCGCCGTAGGCCTTCTGGGCGCGCTGGGACGGAGTGCCGCGACGTTTCTCCATGATCTTCTCGGCGCCGCCCATGAGCACATCGCCGATGAGGACGTTGATGGGCAGCAGGCCCTCGCCCAGCTCGCGGACGAACTTCTTGGGGTGGAACTTGACCTTCCCCTCGGGCGAAATCCACAGGCCGGACTCCTCCAGCGGCGGAGGTGCCAGCTCCGGCGCCTTGGCCGGCCGCATCATCCCGCCGCCGGGCAGACTGGGCGGGGCCTCGGGGAGGGGAGGGGCGCCGAGGACGGGCTGCCGCGCCGCATTCTGGCCCTGGATGCTACGCTCCATTACTGAAATGTCGCGTAAAAGGTCTTCTCTACTACGTTTAGGCATGGTCTTGTCCATTTTTGAGGCGCGCCAGAGCCCACGAAGAGGCGTGGAGGGTACTCCCAGCATCCCCCTGGCCTCCAAAACCCCGCAGAACTCGATTCTGCGCGTTCTGGACCCCTTCCTGAAGGGTTTCAGGAAGGAAGAGACAGCGTTCCCAGTAGAAGTAGTCCTCGATAGGTAGTTCTTGGGCTACCTGGGAGACGGCTATATGACTATGGAATATGATTTGGTGAACGTCTGAGCCAGTTTTCGGTCCGTTGTGCCGGTTACCGTCGCCCAGGTTGTATTGCAGACGATTTTCGAACATCCCCAACCCCTCCTCCTGTGCAGTCTACCTCCCACCGCAACACATTAACTGTACTGTCAAGGGGTACATCTGTCAAGCAACTTCCGGGCCAGCCCCAATGGGCGGTCGCTAGTCTGCCGCCGCCGCGGCGACGTGTCAAATTTCGCGCACCCGGTCCTCCGGGGAGCTGGCCTACGGCCCGTAGGGCACCGGATACTGGGTCGGCTAGCCCAAAGTGGCATGTTTTTAGGGCCCAGGCGGCCGGCGGCGTTTGCATCTCGGGAGGGCGATTGAGACTGGGTCCTGGGCACTTTGGGCTAGCCGACCAGCCTTTTAGCCGACCGGGGCGCCCCGAGGAGCTTTAGGGCCGCAAGTCCGGCCTGCACGGGAGGTTGCCAGGGGCGGTACCACGCGCGCGGGCCCTGGTGGGGTGTCAAATTTTCGCTAGCACGCAGGGGGACGTTGACTCGCACCACGCCGCAAGTCCAATGGCCACTAGGTGTTAGCCACTAGCCACTAGTCGGCAGGGCGCATATCGATTGTGGCGCGCGGCAGGGTGCGCACGCAACTGGCCACTAGCAGGCAGTGTGCTAGCTAACTGGCCACTAGCAGGCAGGATACGGTGCCGCTTGCGCGCAGTGGCCCTGGGGATTGGTGCTAGGTGCCAGTTGTGCGTTGGCACGGGGTTTTTTGTGGTGGCGGTTAGTATCCTGCACGTCGCCCCTTGCTGGCCACTAGTAGGCTAGCAGGCTAGCCTAAGTCTGCTAGCACCAATACACTAGCAGGCAAGTACCAATGACACTATGTCCCAGTAGGTTAGCAGCATGTGACAATGTGCACTTACACTGTAGGCTAGCAGGCTAGCACACAGTCTCAAGTACACTGTGCGCGCCCCGCGGCGCTTAATCCAGCTGGTCTAATACGTGCTATGCTCCCCATCAGCTGGCGCAACGGCGCCAGAGAACAGGGAGAAACGGAAAATGTCTCATATCGGACACCTTACACTGCGGCAGGTCAATGCCGCATTCGAGCATGGTTCGGTGACAGAATCCGATGTGCAGGAATACCTTGCACTGTGGAACGCCACGCCGGGCCGTTATAGCCATGCATTCCTCTGGGACGGTTTCATTCGCCAACACTGCCCAGAGTATCAAGCAATGCACTGTCCAGTGTGCAAGGCAGTAAAGCCATGAGAGCAACCGCCGCCGTGATCATCCTGGCCGCCACCTTGTGGCACGTGCTGGGATCGATCATGGTCAACCTACAGGGAGTGTTGGAACGTGTACACTAGGCCACCATGCGGCATGTGCGACGCGCCCAGCGACGTGCGCGATGCCGCAGGCACATGGTGCGCGCGCCATAGCGCGGAGGGGTTCGAATCCCTGCGCTACGCTTGCAAGGGGTGCGGCGTGCACTATCACCCCGACCGCCTGGACAACGAAACCACCCTATGCTTGCGCTGCACGGCGGACGCATGGGAAACCGACGATCAAGGGATGCGGAACGTATGACCACGACAAGCGACAAGCGCGCCCTGTTTCATTTCTGGATTAAGCTTCCAGGTGGCAAGCGCGCCCATCGTTACTGTATCGCGACGCCAGACGGAAACTATATTGGACCATTCTGGAGCCGCAAGGAAGCAACAACCCACGCGGCAGGCGGCTGGACACTTGGAAGTCTGGCATCCGCCAACGTGCACGCCGAGTGCACACCCGGTGCGACGTTTGTAGGATACGTGGAGTGGCGCCGTGGTTAAACTCACCTTGAAACAGGCGGACGCAATCCACGGCGGGTTGTCCAATCCGTCAAAAATACCCGGCAAGGCCATAGGGTTGCCCGCGGCCGCATGTCCCACAGGCGCACGCCTTGCCGCGGCGGGAATCAACGGGCCGTGCACAGATTGCTACGCCATGAAAAACTTCTACGCCATGCCCGGGACGCAGGCAGCGCAGGCCAGACGGCTTGCGGCCATTCGCGGCCCGGAATGGGTGCGCGCGATGGTTACGTCGGTCGCGCGGCAAACGTGGTTTCGCTGGCACGATTCCGGCGACGTGCAGGATATGGCACACGCCTTGCGTATACTGGACGTAGTGCGCCAGACGCCCAATACGCGCCATTGGCTCCCGACCCAGGAATGGGGTATCTTCCGGCGTCTCGTGCGCGCCGGAGTGACGATGCCCACGAACCTAGTGGTGCGATTCTCCGCGCGCCAGTACGGGGACAAGCCCCGGCCGCGCGTCTGGCGCCTATGGTCAAGCGTAGTGGCGCCGGAAGCATGGGACAACCTGCGCGCGGCGAACGCAAGCGGGGACACATCGCAGGGTTTCGCGTGTCCCTCACACGATCAAGGGAACGCATGCGGGGACTGCCGCGCGTGCTGGGATCCCGCGGTGACGCACGTGGTATATCGGAAACACTAGAAGGGCTTTGACATGTTATACGGAATTCGCGCGCCTTGGTGGCCGTTTGACCCGCCACGTTGCGAAACGTGCGGCGCATGGCACCACGCATGCGATTGTCTCGCGAGAGCGGCAGTGGAGCGTGTAAAAATCAAGCGGGCATTGCGCAAGCAATTGATGGAGCAAGGGATCAGCTTGGAAGACATCAAGGGACTATAAAGCGGCCCGGCCGCGCCGTAAGCGGCCCCAGCCTAACGTCGGGATAGGCGCCGACACTTGCTAAGGGAATTGACACAATGGCACATAAGATTGTCCAGGGAATCGACCGGGTTGCGGCAACGCAAGCCCGCACTATCTGGCACGCGGACGAGACGCTTGGGGTTTCGCTGCGGGACTTCACTTTGACCGATCCGGAGTCCACGTTGCTGGAAATGGCCGGATACGTCTGGCCAGTGGACGCGGACAATGACGTCGCGCGCACGGTCGGGTTGCAGACTGCGGACGGGATCACAATTCCGTCGCACGTCGCGACTGTGTCACGCACTGGCCGCGTCCTGGGTGTCGTCGGAAGCGATTACAACCCGGTGCCATTCAAGGTGATTCTGACCGATTGGTTGTATGCACTGGCGCTTGCGGGAGCGGCCCCGGAAACCCTGGGGACGTGCGACGAGGGCCGCAACATGTTCGCCTCGGTGTTGGTTGCCGACGCGTTCCGCGTCCCTGGGGACGAGCACGAGACGCGCCCGTATTTCAACCTTGTCAGCAATCATACGGGACAGGGCGGCATCAAAGGCGCGTTTGCGACGTTCCGGCCCGTGTGCTTTAACACGGCCAGCATGTTCGGCGAGATTCACGACAAGGGCGCGCACAAGGTGCGGGATGCCTGGGTGCTCGTGAAGCACACGCGGTCGGCCACCCGCAGCATCAAGGAGGCCGTGGCGTGGATCGTGGACGGGCGCAAGCGTGCGCAAGAGGAACAGGAATTGCTTGCGCGCATGGCCGGCGTCACGGTGTCCCAGGCCAACGTCGGGAATTTTGTCGAGCGGTATATTTCACTCGGCGACACACCCAAGGCGGAAGCCCGGCGCAGCGGCGAGCGGGACAAGTTTTTCGCTGCAATGGGCGCCGCGGACCTGGGCGCGCATGCGCTCACGGGGCGCGGAATCACCGCTTACGGCCTGTTCCAGGCGGTGACTAACTTCGAAGACTGGCAGTCCACCGTGCGCCGCACGGATGACACGCCGGTCGCGACACGTCGGGCCTTCCGCGCCTTCATGGGCGAGCGGGAGCCGGAGAAGCAGACCGCCCGGCAGCACATCCTGGAACTTGCGGGCATCTAAACCCGTAACGGGCCCGGCCGAGCCCTAATCGGCCCCCAGCCCGACGCGGGGATGGGCTCCCGCACCCAAAGGGAGGTCGCGACATGCGACAACTGGAGCGATTGAATCTCAAGAACCCCGGCACCGTCGGCCGTCTGGAAATGTGGTACGGCTGGGCGCGCCCGGATGCCGGCGTGATCTGGAGCCGGTTCCCCGAAGCGGGACGAGCGGCCGACTTCTGCTGCGTCGTGGAAACTAAGGAATGGGACGAGGTGCTAGTGCGCTTTGCACTGGCGGTGTACAGGGAGAACGCGGAGGCGACACATGCGTCGTGAGCGGAGAATCAACGGCCCGATCCTGTTGGTCGTGATTAGTCTCTTGACATGGGCGGTCGGATTCGGTATCCTGGCTGCCCGCATCATCGGCCAGCAGGCCGGGCATGCTCACACGGAGGAATGTTGGGATGGCTGAAATGACCGCACAAGAAGCATTCGCGCAGTTCCTGCGGATTGCGCGCCTGGACTTGGTCGTGGAGGAGAGAACTATCACCAAGTTCCTATCCAACGCCAGCGTTATTCCAGAAGACAGCCCGGATAGGGTGAGGGTGCCCGTGGCAATTTACACTCTGGAAGAGGGATGTGGGTACGCCGGATTCTACGCCACGTTCACCTTCGAGGAAACAACCGGGGCGCTGTTGGAATGGGGCGTGTGGGAATGATATACCCGACCCACTGCGCAACCTGCCGCGCCATCGCCATCTTTAACCTGTGCCCGGTGTGCGCCTTCCTGGCACGTGTCTTGCCTTGGCTCATGGCGGGGAAGGACCCGAAGATGTCTAACGGGTACACCCACCTGTTTGAATTTGACAACCCGCCCGGCGGTGGCGGATACTCTGAACGGCCCTCTATCGGCCCGCCATAGCGGGCGCCAGAACTTCCGAAGCCCACCAACTACCTTCCAATCCGGCCCTGGGGACCTCCACCCAGGGCTCCCGCCTTTCTATCCTGTGTCATTTTGACTACGCGCGCACATTGGGCGCGGCCTGAGCCTACAGTATACTGTGTACTGTATACTGGGGACTGTGACTGTACGCTAGCTTGCTAGCTACTAGCAGGCTAGTACCAGTCTACAGGATAGCTAGACAGCAAGTATCAAGCAGTAGGACAGTAAGTACCAATACGAAAGCATGAAAAAGTCAATAGTCGGTTAGTATGCTAACGTACAGTATAAGGAATCTTGGATTGGTCTGGTTCTTGCTTCTCCCCATCCCAGTAGTGGGCCTCCCCGCGATTACACGCCGATTTTCCAGACACTAGGAGGATTAACATGGCTGAGTTAATGAATGTACAACTGCCGTCCAAAGAAATTGCTTAACTCAAGATGCTGGCCGCGGTGCTGGGGACGACGGTTAAGAGCTTGGTACTAGAGGCTGTGCGCGCGAAGCTGGCCGAGCAGCCGAAATTGATGGAGGCTCTTGACAAGGCGCGCGGTGGTTTGTATACTGAATAAGTCGTTGTGCTGGGGTGGCGGCAAGGTGCCGCGGCCCCGGTACCGCTCGGCAAGGCCGGGCGACCGCGACATGCCAGGGCGCCCCAGTTCCGACCCCGGGGATAGCGGGTAAGGGCTGGACGTGGGGACGGCCGTGAACCTAACCATCGGCGCCCTGGCCAACACACGGGCTGGAAGACCAGCCCCGCAAGCGTGGCCCGGGGATTCCGGAACGGGAAAGATTGTCACACATGCAAGACGCACAGAAACCCATAGCGACGCCCGGCCCCGGGCCATTCATTGTCGTCGAGGGCTTTGCCGCGTGCTACGCGGCAGGATGCCACGAGATCGTTTGGGAATCGCCTGGGCTGGCCTTGTTCAGGGCGTGCCCGGAGCACAGGAGGGAGAAGGCGTGACGAGCGACAAGAGAATCGAGTGGAGGCGCCGCCGCGGGCTTTCTGACGAGGATCCGCCCATGATAAAGGTCGTGCTCGGCGGTGTGGCGCTTGCGGCCATTGCGGGCGGCTTCGTGAGCGCCGGCATGGTGATCTGGGCGCTGCCGCTGGCTGGGAAACTGTTCGGGTACAGCGGGCTGACTCTGCTCGCCGTGCTGCTGGCCTCGAAGTTGGTGGACTGATGGGAAGGCCGGTAGGGGCGCGCAAGTGCCAAGAGTGTGGCGGGGTGCACCTGCCGGACATGTGCCCGGAGGGCCGTGGGCTGCCCCTCGATTGCCCCGGGTGCCTCGGGCGTGGTACAATCGAGGAACGTCCGTACGGGAAGCGGGCCGGGGACTATACCCTCACGTGCCGGGAATGTGGCACGGTTTATCACTGGAGTGAGCGATGATCTTTCCTGATATGCTCTGCAATACATGTGGAGATGACGTGTGGCACGACAAAGATTTAGGTTATCTGTATTGCTCATGCCCGGGGCGTAAGGTGTCGGAGGAGTATTTACTGCAAGGCGGTCGTCCACCGTCGTGGACTACCTCGTCTGGCTGGTTCCGGCTGCCCAATGTGCCGCAGCCCACGCCGCCCGCCGATCCCAGCAATTGCGCATCCTGCGGCAAGGGCATGGAGATCGTCGGCCTCAATCAAACGTACCCGCCGAAGCGCGACCCGAACGGGCACGCGATCTGCCCGCACTGCGGGCGCGTAGGCGTCAGCACCGGCATTCTCAATGAGGGTCCATCGCCAGCGATGCGGGCAAATCCAATGACGGCGCGCGGCACGTTGGCAAGGCTTGCTCTGGATATGGCGCAGGACGAGAAGTTCGGCAGCACCCTGTTCGGCGACGCCCCGGGCCGGGAGCAATGGGTGCCGGACGCGGACCTGCCCGCAATCTTCAGCATGATGGACTACGACGACCTGTCGCCGATCCAATTGTCGCTGCTGTGGGCCGCCGAGGGGTGCACCTGTTTCAATAATCGCCCGGGCCCATACAACCCGTGCGAAATGCATGGTAATGCCGGCGGTGTCGGCTCGCCGACGGACGAGCGGGGATTGTGGCTGCTGAAAGACTCGATCAGGAAACCCGGCACGCAGTGGAAGCCTTCAACTGAACTGGCCGCCCTGACTGTGGACATGGACGCACACTTCCGCCTGTTGATGGACGATATTGTGAAGCAGATGGCGAAAAATACAGCCAACGCCATCGTTGGGGGAAACGACGTATGATTGAGCTACTGCGTCAGAAGCGCAACCGGGACGAGCTGGCCAAGATACACCCTGCCTTCGTCCTGAACTTTGCCGCGGTCGTGCGCGACCTTGAGGCACGCGGGCTGCGGCCCCGCCTCCAGGAGACTTACCGGGACCTGGCCGCGCAGGCCAAGAAGTTCGCCGAGGGCAAGAGCGAGATCAAGGGCGCGGGGCCGCACACCAACGTGATTCTAATGGGCCCCGGTAAATCGCGCCCCGCGGCCCTCGCGACGCACGTGCTCGACGACGACGCGAAGAACCCGGCGGACCCCGGGAACGCTTGGATCGCCGCGCTGGCAGTGACCGGGGCGCGGCACGGCCTCCAGACCGGGGCAGTGTGGGCGCAGTCCAAGGCCTCGGTGCTGCTGCCCGGGAAGCCGCACCGGATCATGCTGGAGGCTGCGATTGCCGGGTGGGACGAGCCGCTGGTGAAGAAGCTGCTCGACGAGGCGCGCGGGTTCGACCCATTGCACCTGGAGGTCAGGAACTGGAGACGCTTCTACGGAGTGGAGGATGTGCATGGGTAGGAAGAAGGGGCTTGTGCGCAAGAAGAGAGAAGAAGTGTTCTTCCACCCAAGAGATGACGGTATCTTCAATCAGACGATCATCATGGAGGAGGCGGAAGATCGACTCCGCATGTTCATGCTCGGTAACTCTGCACTGACACGCGAGGACGCCAGGGAACTGGGCACCTACCTTGTGGAATGGGGAAGTGGGGAATGATGGAGATTCTTTTTCGCGCGGGCTTCGCGCTCGTGCTTCTGGGGTTCGGGATCCTGGCGTACCGGTACGACCGCATGCGGGGGCGCCAGGAGATCCAGCGCTTCTTCCTGGAGGCGCACATGGTGCGCGCCCTCAAGGACGGCCGGCACTTGGTGCGCATCCCCGCCGCGGCCCTCAAGGCGGCATTCCAGCTGCGGACCCGGGCCCTCAAGGACCCCGGCTTCTGGAACGGCAAGCCCGGGCGGCACCCGGCGACGGAGAAGAAATGACTGCCGAAGAACAAGCTCGACGCTGGGATAGACTTATAGGCGGGCCGGCCCCGGTCTATGTCATGCTTGAAGAAGCCATTGCGTTGCTGCGGGAAGGTGAGCAGTTCGACCTGGAGCATCCGATCACGTGTACTACGCATGCTCCGCGCCCTACGGGGCTAGAAGAATGGAAGTGTGACTGCGGTGTCTGGGAGTACGTGAGGAAGACCAGCCGGTGGCTGAGAGGTGAAGGCGATGCCCCAGGTGCATGACTTCCATGTCGGGGATAGCGCCAGGTGCAGCGTGGTGCTGGAGGGTGAGGAGATCACGTGGGTGTACGTCGGGGACACGCCGCTGACGGGTGATCAGTGGCGGGAACTGGTGCAGCGGGTCAATGAGACGGATTGGAGTGAGGAAGAGTGAGTGACAAGAAGCGTAAGGCGGACGAGGCCCTGGCCAGGTTCCAGGCGCGGCAAGAGGCGACGGAGTCGGCAGAGGCCGTGGACCTGGAGACGGCCGAGGAGATCGCCGAGGAGCTGGACATCCAGCCAGACGTCATGCCGATCCCGGCAGGGATTGTGCGCGGCGTGCTGATCTACGAGCTGGAGGATGGTACCTTCGGCTATAAGAACCTGGCCGGCGGGCGCTTGGAAATCATGGACGCCATCTCCCTGGGCTCGCGCCTGGTGGAGGGGGCGCGCACGGATATGACGGCGCTGAAGACCGTGCAGCTGCTCAAGTCGCAGCCGCAGACCCAGGCGCCTGTGCGCGCGGTTCGCGCTCTCGGGCGGCGGTCCCGGTGAGCTACGTGGACGACCGCTACAAGCTGGCCGTGGAGGTCTACGCCCTTACGCACACGGCCCTGCAGGGACTGAACGACGCGGTGGTGTTCAAGCTGTACGACCACCTGGAAGTCGAGGCCTTGCAGCGCACCGTGGCGAGTGCTATGCTCAAAGCGCAGGACTTCAAAGAGAAGATGCAGAGGGAACTGGATGCTGCCGAAGACGCTTGACGACCTCACTGGGCCCTGGAAGCGCACGACGCAGATCGTGTATCGAGACTGCCCAGCTTGTGGCCGGGACACGTGGAAGCTGTACGTGGCGCCCGACACCGGGATGTGGCACTGCTTCGGATGCCACGCGGCTGGACGCCTCGACATGGGGAACGCCAACGCGCTCGCTCTTCTGTATGCCAAGAAATCCCAGGGACCGCCCAAGTGGAATCCGGTGGAGCTGCCTCCCTTCAGCCCCCTATCGGATGCGGCGCATACCTTCCTCGCGGAGAAGTACGGACTCTCCCGCGGGCAGAGCGCCCGGTACTCCCTGGTCGAGGGTGCGGCCGAGCCGTACACCGGCCGCATCATCATCCCCTACTTCGACACCAGGGGCGACACAATCTACTACAACGCGCGGGTCTACATGGCGAACGGCCTGCCCAAGTACAAAAGCGCAGACGGCAAGCACCCGCTCTACATGCCGCTGCCGTTGATGCCGTGGCTTTGGCCGACTCCGCGCCCAATCGTCCTCGTCGAGGGATGCTTTGACGCCATCAAGGCGGCGGAAGCGGGCATGCCGGTAGTCGCTATCGGTGGCACCAGCCTGCCGCGGCATCTGATGCCGAGCCTCGTGGAGCTGGTCGGCCGGCGCCCGGTCGCCATCGCCCTGGACTCTGACGCCCTGGACAAGTCCCTGGCCCTTCAACGCAAACTACAACCATTCTTGGCCGGGGAAGTGCGCACAGTTATGCTGCCCGCCGGCCACGACCCGGGCAGCATGTCGATTGACCAACTGCAGGAGGTTCTTCAATGAAGGCTGACGCGCGTGGGCGGATCCGGTTCACCAAGGCCGGCTTACGCTTTGAGATTCTACCCAGCGACCCGACCGTGGTCACCATCTACAATCGCGTGGACAACACCGAGCGGAAGATTGGCACGGTCAACCTGTTCGAGGCCGGGCTGGACCTGATCTTCCAGGGTGGCGACGGGCTCATTACCAAGGGCGTCGAGACCGCCGAGCCCGTCGGTGTGGGCGGGTACTTCTGATGAAGACTGCCCTGTTTGTCCTCGGGTACGCCTCGCGCAACGCAGCGGAGGAGGGTGCGGCCATCTCGGACCAGGACCTGCAGGCCATGACGGCCCTGTCGGACGGCGCCGGGATTGATGCCGACGTGCTGCTGGCGTGCGAGGCACCTGTCACCTGGGGGCGCAAACCGGGCATCCGCCTGATCCGGGCCGAGCGCGAGCGACTGCTGACCGAGATTAATTCCTCCGCAGCAGACTTCGTTGTCGCGTTCGGCCCGGTGGCCGTGGCGGCGCTGTGGAACTCGAACAAGATGAAGGCGCTCAAGATGCGCGAGAAGCAGCACGAGGCGCCGGGCGTGAATAAGCCGGTGTGGGTGACGTTCTCGCTGGAGCAGCTGGCGATGAAGTCCGGGCTGCGGCACGCCATGCACGCGGACCTGCTGCGCGCCGTGCGCGGCCATTCCCAGGTGACCTGGGGGGACTACCACATCGGGACGGAGATCCATGCCGACCTCAAAGAGTACCTTGAAACATCTGAACATCCCGTTGTTACTGTGGACCTTGAGACTTACCCTGGGCTGGACCCGTTCACCCCGGACGCTCGAATACGGATGGTCGTTGTGTCCCACCGTCAAGGGTGGGCCCAGGTGGTACAAGCTGGCCCGGCAAGCGAGATACCTGAATGGGTTCAGGCTCTACTCTGTAACCGTAGATACCTCAAAGTGGGAAGCAACATACGGTTCGACGTTCGGTGGCTTCGACGATTTGGGTACGAGGTAAACAACACCTGGTGCTCCCAGCACGCCGAGCACCTGATCGACGAGAACGGCGGCCTCCACGATCTCAAGTCCCTGGTGCTCCAGTACCACCCCGTCCTGGGCGACTACGCGGAGGGGCAGCGCGCCCTGGTGGCCAGCCACGGCGACGACTGGGCACCGATCAAGGACGAGGAGATGTACCAGTATGCCGGCGGCGACGGCGACGGCGGCATTACCGTGCACCTTGCCCAGGAGGCGAAGATCCGCGGCGCAGGGCTGGAGCGCCCGTACGCGGCCATGCGCGAGTGGTACCCGACGATCACCGACATCGAGGTCGCCGGTGCGTGCGTGGACATGGACGAGAGGGCGCGCCTGCGCGAAGCCTACGACGAGGAACTGGGGCGGCTGCGCGTCCGTCCACGCCACATACGG
>Ga0075418_10001400_pt1 | contig 27268 bp, 22 predicted proteins | sample SoiMetdeltSBSDD2_FD_81776 | JGI IMG/M metagenome (GOLD analysis project Ga0075418, IMG submission 81776) | Bulk soil microbial communities from a Populus tree surrounding site in Tennessee, USA - Soil MetaG P. deltoides SBSDD2 | ecosystem: Environmental > Terrestrial > Soil > Tree plantation...
CGTCTTCCCCCACGCGAGATGCTGCTTGTTGCGGGACTTCGTCGGGTCGAACACCTCGACGTCGGCGAAGCGCACGGGACGTTCCGTCATCACCCCGGTGAACCCCGACGGGTCCCACTCGCGATGCTGATAGAGGAACTGCCCCGATGCGGTCCAGTTGGCCGCTGCCGGAAGCGCGACCGCGCACGCCGCAAGCGCGGCCGGGAGGTGGCCTCGGTATCGCATTACTTCACCTCCTGCAGAGAGAAGGTGGCAAATGTGCCGTCGTCGACCGGAAGGTTCGGTGCCACGCCGAGGGCCGCCGTCAGGTAGGCCTCGGTCGTCACCGTCTCGTCGCCGATGAGCGCCGTCACGCGCACGACGATCCCGTGAATCATCGCGCCGTTCAACGGGACCTGAATCGTCGTACGGATCGCTCCGCGAGCGGGGACGACGGGCCCGCTCCCATCCGGCTCGAGCGGCTCGCCACCGGGATCGGTCCAGTCGTCCGGACGGAGATTGAACGGGCGTCCGTTGAACGTCCACGAGGTGCCGTCGGGACGCTCGACCGCGACTTGGACCTCGCGCGCCTGGCGGAACGCGTCGACCAGGAGCTCGATGCGCGCGAGACCGGTCATCGACGGCCCCGAGCTCCCGCGGACAGGCACCGTCTCGATGAGACGGAGCTGAAGATTGAGATCGCCCTTCGCTTCGGAAGCCCGCGACTCGCGCGCCCCGGCGCTCACCACGAGCGCCGCCGCCGCGAGGACGACCCATACGAACCCCTGACGACGTGGAGACGGACGCGTGATCATTGGCCCCCCAAGCTCGACCCACCGCGAAACCCCCCATCAATCACGTTTCTTCGAGGTCTCAGCGTCTTCGGCGGCGAGGGGAGCTCGTGGGGTCGAATCCACACGGCAACGCTGGACATGTGGCTCACGCATGAAATGTACGGTGAGTGCCGATCGACGATGCACTGTTGGGTTGCGCGGGGGGAACGCCCGATCCGATGGCTCGCCGACCTAGGTATCCAAGGGACTCGTCAGTCTTGCAACGGCGCGGGGGAGGGGACTCGTCGGCGAGGTTCGCTGGAACGTGGACGTTCCCGTTCCCCCGCCACCGCGACGCTACCTGCGAGAGATCAGCACGCGACCTGCGGGCACTGCAGCGGACTTTCCGGAGCCGGCTTGCATGTCGTGACGCCTTTCGTCGTGCAGCAGCGATTCGGGACGCTACAGATGCACTTGTACGTGCAGGCGCTCGGAGCCGCTTCGGGGCGATCGAACAGAGATGCTGTTCCGAAAGCGAGCGCACCCAGAATACCGATGATCGTGAGAGTTTTGCGACGCATGGAACATCCTCCTACAACGGATTTGGTCACGAACGGCCTTCGCGAAGCGCAGGGCGCGCGCCAGCCCGATCCCGGCGCCCCGTAATCGAGGGCGTTCAACTAGAACGGGTGGCAGTTGTGCGCGCCCGCGCACCCGGCAAGGCAAGAATTGCAGTAAACGTTACCGTCATCGCAGATGACCTCGAGACAGAACAGGGGACAGATGCCGCAGCGCTTCTTTGCCTGCGCGGCGGGGGCGAACAGCGTCATGCTGCCGAGGATGAATGCGACCGTCGAGAACGTGACGACGCTCGTGGCCAGGACTCGCCGCGGCTTGCTCATGGGAGATCTCCTCTCGGGGCACGGTGCCCCGCCGAACGAGACTACCCCCGGTCAAAGGCGGACACAACCCGGACCAGGTATGCCGTCGTTAGGGAACGGACGGAAGCCCCGCTGCGATCGTTGTCGCATCGGCGCTGCAGACGGGGTGACCCCATCCGCCGGCGCTGACACCCGACATCTGCCCCGCCTGGGAGGTGATGTCGTACACGATGTTGTCTGGACGGGCGGCATCGCCGCTCACCCCACTCGGCACGTGGTCCAGGTTCAGACCATTGCGTGTTCGCCACGCGATGTTGTGGTCCGCGCATGAAGAATCGCCGCTGACACCGATGCCACCAACGAGCTGATGATCGGCGTTGTACAGTGCGAGTCCGCCGCCAAATACGTTCACGCCACCGATTCGTCGACCGACCATGGGGTCGTTCGGCCGCCCGTAGTTGACGGGATTCCCGCCGTACGCAACGTCAGTTCTCACCGGATTGCTTTCCTGAAGCCCGAACAGGCTGCCGCCAGGTTGAACCGCGGAATAGAGGTTCGCTGTCGACAATGCGAGGTTCGGTAGGCTGAAGGCGTTGGCCGTGTTGGCTTTCTGGGCGGAAATGACGCGGCTGCCGGGCCACTGGTCGCCGCGGTTGTTGCCGGTGAAGGCCACGGCGCAGACGACGCCGTCGCGATTGACGACCGTTGCCCACATCTCCAAGCCGAAGCCCCCATTGGGTTGTCCCTGCGCAGCCTGGAGCTTGTTGCGCAACTCGGCGTGAGAAGGCAGCCCCTTGCAGGCATTGGGTCCTTCATCGGCCCGCGCGATAGCCGCACCCAATACGGCGAAGCCGAGCAGAGTCAGACTTGTAGCGTACAGTCCACCGTTCTTCATTTGGTCTCCTTGGCGACTTGTGTAATCGCGCCGCTCAGAGGTGCGCTCAGAATGCGGACCCTACCATAGGCTTCCCGCCGGGCGCTTCGACGGGTTGACACTCCGACCCAGGCGGGACTAGCCTCCACGCCATACCCCCGGGAAGGACGCGTCATGTCCTCGGCCATGATCCTGGCCGTCGCGCTCACCCTGAGCCCGTCGGATCCGCAGCCGGCACCCGAGCTCGCCATCGCCGCGACGACGCGGTTCGCGCCGAGCCTCGAAAAGACGGAGCCCAACTCCATCGCGGCGCACCCCGACCGGCCATTCGCCTATGCGTGGTCGCACGACCGGCTGTTCGTGGTCGATTCCGCTTCGGGAGAGGTCGATACGATCTCGCTCGCGGCGATCTACGGCGCTTCTTTCGGATCCAGCGGACGCGTGGAGACGGCGGGGAGCGGTGCGTCGGCGAGGCTCCTGCTCGGTCCGGTGAACGGTCACGGCGCGATCGAGGTCTTCTCGATCGTCGAGCCTTCCGCGCCCGTTCACGTCCGGTCGATCCCGGCCTACCAGTACGCGGCGTTTCGGGTCCTGCCGGACGGCCGATCGGTGGTGATCGCCGACGACACGACGGCGTCGCTCGTCGAGATCGAGTCGGGGAAATCCCTCGGAACGTTTTCGAAAGCGGGTGGGCCGTTCACGCCCTTCACCAGGGTCATCGGCGCCGGAGGCGCGCCCGACTCCACGGTCGTCGCGCTGATCGAGGCTCGGCACGGGTATCCCTACCGGCTCGCACTGCACGGCGTCACCCCCGGAACGCAGCCGGCGCTCCTCGCCGCGCCGGAGCTGGACGGCTATCCACTCGGGCCTCTTGTCGACCGCCGCGGCGAGATCGTCGTCGTCGGCTTCCAGCCGACGAGCACGGGAGCGCGATACGAAGTGCGCGACGCGCGCGACGGCTCGCTCCTGTCCGTGATGACGGCCCCGGGGCGGGGCGGTGTCGCGACGCTCGCGGAGGGAGGCGGCCGTCGGGTCCTCGCGGTCGCGGACAAGGACGGGATCGACCTCTTCGACCTCGCGGACCCGCGCTTTCCTGTCCCTTTGCCCCGCGTCACCGCTCGGATCGGCTACGACGGGAACGGATACGTGTACTCGACGGCGCTGGCTCCTTCGTTCGTGGATCCGTGGCTCTTCGCGGCGTCCCCGGGCGAGCGTGCGATCCTCGCGATCGACGTCCGCGATGGCTCGATCGTCGGAAGATCCGAAACGGGCGGCGTGCCCCCGGTCGCGATCGCGATCGGCGAGGCCGGCGGCCGTCGCGATGCGGTCGCGCTCGCGTACCGGCAGGAATTCGAAGAGGTTCTCGCGCGCGGAGGGCGCCGCGAGATCCAGATCCACGATCTCGCCGTTGTGTCCTCCCCGAGACAGGTCGCGCGGATCGCGCGGAGCGAGCCCGCGAGAATCGACGGGTTCGTCACCGTCGGCGCCGATCACGCCGTCGCGGCCGATTCGCAAAGCAATGCATTCGCGCTCGTGAGCCTACGCGAAGGGCGTGTCGTCGAGGTGACGGGTCCCGACAGGCTCTTGGGCGCCGCCGACACGATCGAGCCCGGGGGGTGGCTCCGGTCGGCCGGCCGGTTCGTGCTCGCGTTCGGCGGGTCGTGGCAAGAGTGGGCGATCGTCCCGGGGCACCTGAAGCTGGTCGCCGCAGGAGGCGACATCCGCACGAGTCAATACACTGCGGGGGACATTCTTCCGAACGGCCGGGTCGTTCTCCTCGGGTACTCCTCTGGCGGCTGGTTCCTCGAGGTCCACGATCTCGACGGACGGGACGGGCGGTTGAGCCTCGAGCTGGGCGAGTTCGATTCCCTGGTCCTGTCGCCCGACGGCAGGCGGGCGGCGATCGTTCACACGAGCTTTCCGCCCGAAATCGGCCTGCTCACCGTCGTCGACCTCGCGGACGCTGCTCATCCCGCCGTCGCATGGACACGGAGCTTCGACGTGGCGACGGCCCGTTTCGACGCGAGCGGCGAGACGATCCTCGCCACGTCGGGGTTCTTCTCCGGATGGTTCACGGCGCTCCGTCTGGACGCCGGCACGGGCGCGCCCCTGGGCGGCGAGTCCACCCCGGTCGACAAGTTCTTCTACCACGGCGAAGGGACGACTTATGGGTCGCGCGAAGGGTGGCGGGCCGTGTTCTGGGCATGGACCTGGAGCGGCTTTCAAACCGTCCTGATCGACGCCGGGGTCTCGCCCCCGGCCGTCCTCCGCCTTTACCCCGAGATCCTCGACGCGGTACCGGTCTACGCGCCTCGCGCCGGAGGCGGGTGGTACGAGATCCTTCGTAACCCTTGGGACGACTACGCCGACTTCCTCTTCGCGAACGCCGGCGGTGACGAGCATCTCGTCCTTCGCGATCCTCGCGATCACGTATTCCCGCGCGCGTCCGGGCGCGGGTATCTCGCGACGGTCGCGAATTGGAATGGTCCTGAACCGGCCATCGTGCTCTGGCGTGACACGGCCCTAGCTCGGCCCCGACAGGTCGCCGTCCCCGGCTCGACGGCGCCGCGACTCGTGGCTCACTGAGCGGAGTACTGCGGCCCATCAACCATCTCCAGGCCGCAACTCGCGAATCCCCACTGAGGCACTTCGGGTTCGATGTGCGTCGTCTGAGTAATGACGCGTTCGTCGTGCGCCTTGATGACGCGGGATTGCGCGGGCACAGGAGGTGTGCGGCCGCTTCCCCGATTCCCAACTGAGCGCTTACTCCGGCGGCGGTTCAGCGGGCGGTCCCGCGGGGTTGTCCGGAGCCACTTGCGAGCCTACGGCGCGGACCGCTGTCCCGCGAACCAGCGTCGGGATGCCCGCTACGCGGTACATCTGTTCTCCGTCGTCGAGAGTGACGACGGATTCGATGACGCCTTGGCGTCCGTCCCAAAGAATGAGAGTGTCGCCAATCCCCGGCGCTTCGTCTCCCTGGGCGTTGGCCATGTTGATGCCTCCCTGATCGACCTGGTGCCTTCGTCAGTGACTCTTATACCGTCACTCTGATTGGATGACCAAGCACACGGCAACAGGTTCGCAGTGCGCGACGTCCTCGCGGCGTTATCGAGTCGCAACCGCGTCCGCCTCGAATCTCCTCACATGAGCGGAGAGCTCGTCGTTCCTTTCGCGTCGGCCGGATCGTGGGATGTCCCTTCACGATCAGTGGCCTCCCGAGCGCCGGACGCGGACCCCACACTTCGTCCGGCGCACCTTTTTTTCAAAGGACGACTCCCAGCCCCCATTTTGTCGGACTGATGTTACGATCCTCGCGCGTATCCGGAGGATCCACTTTGCCACCCCGCACCGCTCTCAAGAAACAGCTCCGCACCATCCGCCGCTCCACCCGCCTGATCGCCCGCGCCTTCGGCGAGCTCGAGACGCGGCTTCGTCGCATCGAGCGAAAGGTCTCGCGCAGCGAGAAGCCCGTGAGCCGGAAGGGTCGAAAGCTCCGCATCACCCCGAAGCGCCGCGCCCAGCTCAAGCTCCAGGGCGCGTACATGGGCTACATGCGGCAGCTGAAGCCTGCGCAGAAGCTGCGGGTCAAGGCGATTAAGGAGAAGCGGGGATACGAAGCGGCGATCAAGGTGGCGAAAGGATTGGTGGCGCACGGTTAGAGATGGGGGCCCGAGCCTGAACCACGACCTGACGAGAATGGAAGGATCGGGGCTTGACCTTCATCGACACGAGCCAGCTCAGCGCAAAGGAGCCCAGGGAGGGGTGGACGGGGCGCTTCTTCCACTCCCGCTATATGACGTTCGCCTACTACTCTGTAGAGGCGGGTGCCTGGATCCATGAGCATTCCCATCCCAACGACGAGGTTTGGAACGTACTCGAAGGACAACTAGAGTTCACAATCGGCGATCAGTCTCAAGTCGTCGGACCTGGATGCGCGGTCGTCGTTCCCCCAGATACCGCGCACGCTGCGAAGGCCCTCACGGACGTCCGCGCAATCGTTGTCGACCATCCCAGGCGCCATTCCCTTGGCGGCGTTGAACTGTAAGGCATTCCATCAACCCTAGCCTCGGGCGGCTACTGGGAACACTCGCGGCCCCAGCTGATCGCCGGGTAGCACGATGATCAAGGAGATCGTCCACTTCCTGCGCAAGGGTCCCGAAGTCATGCGCCTCCAGCGGCAGTACGGCCGCGCGGAGTTTGTCGACGCACTGAACGCAAGGGTTGATGCCCAGGGTTATGCCGAGGTCCGCAGAGAGCTCGTCGGAGACCTGTCCGGCCGCGTCCTCGAGATCGGCTGCGGCACGGGCACGATGTTCGAGTACTACGCCGCCGGCGTGGAGCTGGATGCGATCGAGCCCGAGCCGGATTTCCTCGCGCTAGCTGTTCCCAAGGCGGGGAAGGCCCGGGCAAGAATCCGTGCAGCGGCCGGCGACGGGATGGATCTCGCCTTCGCGGAGGGCACCTTCGACGCCGTGGTTCTTGGTCTCGTGCTGTGCAGCGTTCCGTCAGTCGAGCGAGTCCTCGCCGAAGCTTTCCGTGTTCTCCGAGGCGACGGTTCGCTGCGCGCGCTCGAGCACGTCCGAAGTGAGTCGGTCGTCGCCGGCCTCTTGATGGATGCCGCGAACCCCCTGTGGCTGCGATTGAACGGACAAGGCTGCAATTGGAATCGGCAGCCGATCCCGCAGATCGAGGCCGCCGGGTTTCGGATGGACGACGTGCGCGCCTTCCAGACGTTCGAAACGCTGGCGCCACCATTCCCGATGCGGCGGATCCAGGCCCACAAGCCTACGTGCGCGTGAGTCCTTCTCGCTGCCGCACGCATGGCCCGTGCGCGTCATTATCCTGACGGGCCGTCTTTCACGAAGTAGCGGCAGGTGTAATCCGAAAAATGTAGTAAGGCATGCGGCTGACGGATTTGGAGGAACTCGTCGACGGCTTTCCGGCAACCCTCCGCGTGGCCGTAGTCGTCAACCACGACAACGCCCCCTGCTGCCACGCTGTCATAGAAGACCTCCAAGCAGAGCCGGGTCCCCTCGTACCAATCGGCGTCCAGACGGAGAAGCGCGATCGGACCCACGGCGGGCCCTTCGGCCGGCAATGTTTGGTTGAAGAGGCCTCGATGGTAGTGGAGCCGCTCCGTCGGGTAGCTGATCCGCCGTTCGAGGAGATCCCGGCACGCATCAAGGGCACCGTGACTATCTGCCTTGATCAGCGTCCCCTCTTGCAAGTCAGAGAAGAGCGCGCCGTCCTGCTCCGAGGGATCGGGCCATTCCCCCCACGCATCGAAGAGGTGCAAGTCGCGGCGCTCCCGCCCGTAACGCTTGTTCGCCAGTGCCATGAGCCCAATCGATCCTCCCCTCCAGACTCCGCACTCGACGAACGCTCCCGAAACGCCGCGAGACTCGAGGTGACGGACCAGACCGTGGAGCGTGATGCAGCGATCGTACTTCGTCATGGTATGGCTGCGGACCGTCAACAGATCCTCAACGGCCTCGGGCTCGTTTTCGAATCCGCGCTTGAATGCCGGGAAGTAACTGGCCAGATCGAGACCGAATACGGTCGGCCGTTCCCACGGCATGACCAAGAATGAAGCCAGTGATCGCCTGACCGGCACGAGCCATGGTATTCGTCCCATCGCGTCGCGCAGGCGGACGAGACGTCCACTCATGCCGCGTCCTTCACCAGCCCCCCGTTCGCCCGGAGAGGAAACGACCTGCAGACGGCCGATGATACTGCAATCCAAGGGCGCAGATTCGCGCCGACCCGCGTCGAGACTCGCGAGGCGGAAGCTCGTCACGAGATGCCCGTTGATCTCCCCCTCGATTTGACGTATCAGAGTCACAGCTCCGGGGAGGTGGACCCTGAAAACTCAACGCGAGTCTGCCTTTGCCGCCGTTCTGCCGCTGCTCATCGCGCTCGCTCCGAGCGCGGCGGTCGCCCAGGCCGACACGCAGCCCCCGGTCCTCACCAGCTTCGACTTCGATCCGAAGAGCGTCGACGTCGCGAACGGTGCAGCGACCATCTCGTGCGTGATGGGCGTCAGCGATGCGGGCTCGGGCGTCGCGAGCGCTCTCTGCCAATTCTTGAGTCCGGTGAAGAGCCATGAGGCGGTGTGCGGCGGCACGATGCCGCCGACGTCCGGCGACATCCACAACGGCATTTGGACGTGCAGCGACGCGACCGTGAAGCAATACGCGGAGGCCGGTACGTGGCAGGTCCACGTCGTTCGCGTGATGGATCAGGTGGGGAACGAGAAGATCTATTTCGCGAGCGAGCTCACCGCCCTCGGGTTCCCGACGAGCCTCCAGGTCGCCGACGACAACCAGGACGTGGCGGCGCCCGTGCTCACCGCGCTCGACTTCAATCCGAAGACCGTGGACGTGGCGTCCGGACCGGCGACGGTGACGTGCTCCATGAGCGCGTCCGATATCCCGGCCGGAGTGAACTATGCGGAATGCAAGTTCAAGAGCCCGAGCAGCTCCCAATTCGTGTCCTGCGGCGGCAACATGGCGCCGTCGTCTGGCGATACGCACGCGGGGACTTGGACCTGCGACGCGACGGTGCCGCAGTTCAGCGAAGCGGGCACGTGGAGCGTCTTCCTCGTGCGACTCGAGGACACGCTGACCAACGGCGCGTTCTATTACACGGCCGAGCTGCAAGCGGGGGGCTTTCCGACCGCGCTCGAAGTCACGTCCCAGCAGGACGTCACGCCTCCGCTGCTGACGAGCTTCGACTTCGATCCCAAGAGCGTCGACGTCTCCAACGGCCCCGCGCCGGTCACCTGCTCGATCGGCGGTACCGACGCGCCGGCGGGGATCCACTTCGCCGAGTGCAAGCTCCTGAGCCCGTCTCAGAAGCAGGTCTTCCAGTGCGGCGGCAACTTCCCCCCGTCGTCCGGAGACATCTACGACGGGACGTGGACCTGCGGCGGAACGATCCCGCAGTACGCCGAGGAAGGGACTTGGAAGGTGTTCACGGTCCGGCTGGAGGATCAGGTCGGTAACGGCATCATCAAGTACGTCGGCGACGTCGCGCAGCAGGGTTTTCCGACCGACCTCCAGGTCGGATTCCAGGAAGGCGCGCCCCAGGCGGCCATGACCGCGCCGCCGGCGAGTAAGCGCGTGCGCGGGAACAGCGTGACCATCGCCGCCGATCTATCCCGCGGCGATCCGGCGTCGGTTTCGCCGACCCAGGGAGTCCGATTCGAGTACCGGCTGCTTCCCGCGGGCACGTTCGCCCCGATCCCGCCGAAGGAGGCCACTTACCCCAATCCCGACACGACCTATCCGTATTTCATCCATTGGGATCTCACGTCGGTTCCGCAAGGCGGGTACGAGATCCGGGCGGTCGCGCGCGATCTGGCGGGTAGCCCGGATCCCACTCCGGTCGCCCGCGCTATCGTGGTGGATCGCGGCGCGGGGGCGGACATCCAGGAGCTGATCAACGGGCAGGGGCTGCAGAGCAACAGCAGCAAGGTGACTCGCAGCGCCGACAACCGGGTGGCGTCCGCGAACATGACGTCCGCCGGTCCCGTCGCGTCGTTGCTGCTCCCGACCGGCGCGCTGACGAACCCTACGGATACCATGACGCTCTACTTCCCGGATCCCGCGGTCGAGGCGACGAAGCTCGAGCAGCCTGGCAAGAGCATCGGGATCTTCGTGGACATGGCCCTCCAGAGCGGACAGACGCAGTATGCCGGCGGTCTCCGATCGGGCCTCGATCTCGCCTATTCCGACAGCAACGACGACGGGTTCGTGGATGGCACCGGCATCGCGGAGACGGATTTGGAGCTGCGCCGGTACGAGCCTGCCAGCGCGATCTACGTGCTGATCCCCGGCACGATCCTGAGCGCGCACAATCGCATGCACGGCGATCTTGCGAAGACGGGCCGCTACGCCTTGACCGGACCGATGTCCCTGAGCGTGAATTTCGGCGCGGACCGGCAATCGCTCACATGGGGAGCCTTGGCCGAGGCGGCAGCGTACAACGTCTACCGGGGTGTGCTCGCCGGCCTGACGGACGCCGACCACGACGGCTTGCCGGACGATGGATACGGCGCCTGTCAGAACTTCCGTGACCCGAATACTCTCGATACGATCTTCGTCGATGCCGACGTGCCGATGCCGGCAGAGCGAGGATTCATCTACCTGGTGTCCTACGTCTCCGGTGGTGTCGAGAGCGGCCTCGGCAGCACGAGCGCTGGGTTGAAGCGCGTGGTGGAAAGCGCGTGCCCCTGAGCCGGACCATCGTTCCTCGAGCCCGCAAGTAGACGCACCGGGTTGACAGCCCAGGGCGCGGATCGGCGAAATAGCGTAGCGTTCCGCCCAGCGGAGAGCCGCGGCTCTCCGCGAATCGGACGCACGCGGCGGATACGCGCTCTCTCGCTCTCCACTCGGGGGGAGAGCAGGCGCGGAGAAGGGAGCCACCCATGCCAACCAAGACGCGATCGACCTTCCAGAAGCGGCAGAAGGAGCTCGCCCGCCAGGCGCGTCGCAAGGAGAAGGAAGCCAAGCGACTGGAGAAGAAGGCCGAGGGAGAGGCCGATGCCGCGGCGGACGCCACGACCGAAGACCCGGATCTGGCCGGGATCAGGCTAGGGCCGCAGCCCCGCGAGGACGAGGACGAGGATGAAGCGTAAAGCCAACACTCTCCATCATGTCTAACCCGGACCTCGCCATCTGCTGGGTGCACACGGCATTTTGGAGCACCTTCGGTCTGACCCGCACCTTTCTTCGTTTGCGCGATCGGAACGCCAGCCCCACCGCTGACCCGACACCGGTCCCGAAGGAAGAGCACACGGCTCGGTTCTCCCGCGCGCTGCTCGCGTTCCACGCGGTGGCTTTTGTCGTGATGTACTTCGGGATCGGTATTGCGGTGGTCCCGGGGCACGTCCCCATCCTATTCTCCGGCCAGCGCGTTGTCGGTGCGCTGGTCATTGCCGGAGGCGCCGTGCTGATGGCCTCAGCGCTCGTCTATTTTCAATCGTGGCGTTTCCGCGCGACGCTTGACACGAGTCACCGCCTCGCCACCGGCGGTCCGTTCAGCGTCTTGCGGCACCCGATCTACATGGGATTGAACCTGCTGGCGCTCGGCTCGGCACTCTGGGTGCCCACCTGGATCATGTGGGTCGCATGCGTGCTGATGGTGATCGGGAGCGATCTGCGGGCGCGCTCCGAGGAGACTCTTCTCGAGCAAGCCTTTGGCCTCGAGTATCGCGAGTACTGCGCGCGCACTCGGCGATTCATCCCCGCGATCTATTAGGCTGGCCCTGTCTACTCCCTAGTCGGCGGATAAGATAGCGGGGCGTCGGGAAAGCCAAGGATGGATGAATCTGCGCGAAGGGCAGGCGCCAGGCCCACGGTGCCTGCGCGGCATGAAGCGGTCACGCGCGCGAGCTTCCTCGCCCTTTCGCTCCTCGTGGTGAGCGCAGCGAGCGGCGCGGAGCGGCTCCAGAGGAAATTCGACCTCGAGCGCGGCCTTCCGTTCTCCGAGATCACCTCCCTGGCTCAGGACACTCGCGGTTTCATCTGGATCGGCACGACGGGAGGGCTTTTCCGCTACGACGGTGTCGAGGTCCGCCCTTGGCCGCGGGGGACCTCTCGTGTTCCTGGCGCCAGAGGACTGGCCGCGGGACCGGGCGGTGAGGTCGTGTTTCTCGCGTACACGGGGACGGTCTACGAGGTGGCCGGCGAGACGACGCGTCCGCTGCAGGGACCGGACGGAGAACCCTTGATCGCCGAGGCGCCCCCCGTGTTCGATCGCTCGGGCCAGCTGTGGGTCGCGACCGCCGACCGGTTGTGGATCCGGCGCCCCGGCCCGGAGTGGCATGAGTTTCCCCTCGCCCCGTTTCGTCCCATGACCGTTTTCTTCCCGAAGGTCGCGGAGGACGGATCGGTCGTCGTCATAACGGACAACGCGATCTGGGCTGTCGATGGCGTGTCGCGAGCCGACCGTCTCGCCTCGATGCGGGGAATTCAAGCCGCGGTGGTCCGCGCGGACGGCTCGGTGGTCGTCCTGTTGCGCGGTTCCGTCGTCGAGCTGCGCGATGGCACGAGGCGAGAGCTGTTCCGTTTCGGGCCACGACCGATCGACATGGTCCAGCGCGGCCGCACGCTCTGGATCGGATACGACTCGAACCTCGTCGCCCTGGCACCGAATCGGCCGCCCGAAATCCTCGGCCCTCGCGAGAACGTGGCGAGCGGCGCCGCGCTTCTCGTCGACCGCGAAGGAAGCCTGTGGGTCGGCACGTATCGAGGTCTCCTGCAGTTCCCGGAGCCGGAAACCGTGGCCTTCGGTGATGCGGACGGAATGTCGGGCAACGGTGTTCGGCGCTTGGCTCTCGCAAGCGATGGAATCTGGGCGGATTCGTGGAACGGTCTCAACCTGCTCCGCAAGCTTGGAGACTCCTGGCGACCGGAATCCGTCCCCGACACGTCGACGGCCGCGATCTGCGCGACAGCCGACGGGACGCTGTGGACGGGACATCGCGGCGGGTTCCTGGAGCGCCGCGGCGGCCGCTTCGTGTCCCATCCCCGGCCGGACCTCGAGTTCGTCGACAGCTGCGCGGCCGGCGCCGAGGGAAGAGTCTGGATGTACGGAAACCTCGGCCTCGCGGTGGCCGGCAGCGGGCCGATGGGTTCCACGCCGAGGATCGTGTCGGAGCCCGCCGCGCTGCGTGGCGAGGATGGCCGCGTGCCGCTGCTCGAAGATTCGAGCGGGCAGCTGTGGCTCGCCAAGGGCGAGGAGATCTGTCACGCCGACGCGCGCGAGGCCGCTACGGGCAACGCGGCTCGCTGGTCTTGCACACGGACCGAGGGGGTCGGCAGGGTGACGTCGCTGGTCGAGCTTTCCTCGGGGAGCCACTGGGCGGCGACCCTGGCCTCAGGAGTCCATCGACTGGGTCCGAGCGGCCTGTGGGAGCCGATTCCCGGCTCCCGGGACTTGCCGACCCCGCTCGTCCGGGCTCTGCGATCGTCACCATCCGGAGGTGCATGGGTCATCAGCTTCGGCACGATCCTGCGGGCCGTGGAGCAGCCGGAGACTGCCGAGGGGTGGGAGATCGTGGAGCGACCGCTCCCCTGGCACGGTCTGATGATCAGCGATGCAGAGGACCTTCTCGAGGACTCGTCGGGAGATCTGTGGATCAGCACGCTGGTCGGGCTCGTGCACATTTCCGCCGCGGTGCGCGGCACGGCTCCGCCCGTGCCCCCCGTCGAGCTGGTCGATGTCCTGGTGGACGGCGAGCCGCTCCCGTGGAAGACGGACATCTCGCTTCCCTATCGTCGCAACCGGGTCGAGCTTCGATTCGCAGGTCTTTCGTACCGCGATCCGGCCCTCCTGCGGTACCAGGTTCGACTCAAGCCCGACGTTCCATGGCGGGACGCTTCGGGCCGGCCTCAGTTCCAGTTCGTCGACGTTCCGCCAGGCGAGTACCACGCGGAGGTCCGCGCGTCGCTCGACGGCCGCCGGTGGTCCGAGCCTACCGCTCGCGTGTCCTTCACCGTGCTCCCCCCGTTCTGGCGCACCTGGTGGTTCAACTCCCTCGCCGTTCTGGGTCTGGCGGCCGTAGCCTACGCTCTCTATCGCTTCCGTCTCGCTCACCTGCTTGGGGTCGAGCGGGTGCGCACGCGCATTGCGGCCGACCTGCATGACGACATCGGGGCGAGCCTGTCGCGTATCGCTCTCCAGAGCGAGCTCTTGCGCCGGCCCGAATCGTCGGCCGCCGTCGACGCGGAGCGGTTGCTCGCCGATATCGCGGAGTCGGCCCGCGCGCTCGTGGGCTCCATGGGCGACATCGTCTGGTCGATCGACCCGAGGCGCGACGACCTCTCCAGCGTCATCGCGCGGGTCCGTCAGTTCGCGCTCGAGATCATGGAGCCCCGAGGCATCGCGCTCGAGCTCGTCACCCCGCCCGCGGCGGGGGAGCTGACTCTTGCGCCCGAGGCGCGCCGCCACCTCTACTTGCTACTCAAGGAAGCGCTGCACAATGTGGTGAAGCACGCCGGCTGCCGCAGCGTGCGGATCTCCCTCACATCGGAGGGCGCTCATCTTCGCGCTGAGGTGAAAGACGACGGGCACGGCTTCCCGGTGTCCGAAGCCGACCGCGACACAGGGCTGGGTGGTCATGGCTTTCACAACATGCGCTCGCGCGCCTCGCAGATCGGAGGGACCCTCGACGTCCGCTCGTCTCCCGGACAAGGAACCGTGCTGACGTTGACCGTTCCCGTCCGGCACGAGGACGCATGAACATGTCTGCCGGGGGGATGAAAAACGGCGTAACGTTCGGAGCATGGCTTCCGATGGGTCGATTCGCGTAGCCATCGTCGAGGACGACTCCGCCCTGCGGGAGGGGCTCGGCGTCCTGATCGGAGGGACCCCGGGCTTCCGGTTGACGGGCACGTTCGAGTCGGCCGAGCAGGCCATCGCTGCCCTGTCGCGGGACGGGCCCGACGTGCTCCTCCTGGACATCAATCTGCCGGGGATGCCGGGCTCGCAGGCGGCACGGGTCCTTCGGGACCAATTGCCTCGCACGCAGATCGTGATGCTGACCATCTACGCCGAGCAGGACTGGGTGTTCGAGTCGATCTGCAACGGCGCTTGCGGGTATCTCCTGAAGACGACCCCACCCGCCCGGCTCCTGGAGGCGATCCGGGAGGCCCACGATGGTGGTTCCCCGATGTCGCCGGAGATTGCCCGCAAGGTGGTCAGCCTCTTCCGGAGGACGCGATCCTCCGCCGATCCCGGTGAGAAGCTCACGCCGACGGAGGTGCGGCTGCTGAAGCTCCTCTCGGAGGGGCACAGCTACCAATCGGCCGGCGCCGAGATGCGCATCAGCGTCAATACAGTCAGGAACTACATTCGCAACGTCTACGAAAAGCTCCACGTCCATTCCAAGTCCGAGGCGGTCACCAAAGCCCTGCGAAGCGGCCTCATCCCCTGAGCCCCTCGCCGGTCTCCCGGCGTCGTCGCGCGCGCAAAAGACAGCATGGACATGCTCTGCCGACGCCGACACGCGCGGCGTAACGTCCACGCATGTCGATCAGAGGAGGAGATGCGCGATGACTCACAGGACTCTGCACCTGCTGCTCATGGTCTCGGCGGTCGCGGGCGCCGGCGTCGCCCACGGCGCCAACGCGGTCGTCGGCAACGGGACGGCAGCGAGCTGCACCGAGTTGGCGCTCAGGACGGCTCTCTTCAGTCCGCCGGGCGGGACCGTGAGCTTCAACTGCGGTCCCGGACCCGTGACGATTTCCATCAACCAGCGTCTCGATATCACGGCCGACACCACGATCACCGCCGCCAATCAGGGCAATCCGAAGAAGGGAAGTGGCCAGGGGGGCGTCACGCTCCTCGCCGCGGCCGCATCGTTCACCCAGCTGTTCTCGGTGTCCCCGAGCGTGACGCTCAGCCTCGAATACCTCACGCTCGATGGTGGCAGGAGCTCCGGCGACGGGGGTGCAATCGTCAACAGCGGTTCTCTCGTGCTGAACCAAGTGGCGATCGTGAATGCGAGCGCCTCCGGGGACGGCGGTGCGATCCGCAACCTCGGCACCCTCACCGCCCAGAGCTCGACGCTCTCCAACAACAGCGCCGCACGCGGAGGGGCCATCTCGAGTGCCACGGGCGCGACCGCTCACCTCTTCAACTGCACCGTGAGCGCGAACAGCGCGAATCCGGGGCCGGGCGGTGGGATCCACAACTCCGGCACGCTCGATCTCAGCAGCGTCACGGTTCACAACAACACGTCGTTCATCTTTCCGGCATTCAGTCTGTACAACGCCGTGGGATCCCCGGCGGTGACGCTCCGCAACACGATCCTCTCCGGAAACGGACCGATGTGCCAGGGCTCGATCGGCTCGCTCGGTCACAACCTGTCGCAAGACAATTCGTGTAGCCTCGCGCAGCAGGGGGACATCGTCAATACGAACCCGAACCTGGCCCCGCTGCAGAACAACGGCCAGTACACGCTGACGCACAAGCCTCTTCTCGTGCCGCCGAGCGCCGCGATCGATGCGGGAGACGCCGCGACCTTCCAGCCTTCCGACCAGGTCGGGAACAGCCGGCCATTCGGCCCCGCGCCCGACATGGGGGCGGTTGAGGTTCAGGCCTCGCCGCACGTGTTCTACGTCGCGCTCTGGGGAGCCGACCCACCGACGAACACGTGCACGACCCCCGCCGATCCGTGCAAGACGATCAACGCGGCGATCGCTCTGTCGCTTCCCAACGATACGATCTACGTCTCGGCGGAGAAGCACCAAAGCGGCACCAACAACACCACGTTCGGCGTCGATGTGATCAAGAGCCTCACGATCTCGGGAGGCTGGGACCCCAACCCGAACACGGCGTTCTCCAAGCAGGTCGGCCTCAGCCAGCTCTGGGGGGCCAACGGCCGGCGAGGGGCGACGGTCCACACGGGCTCGACGCTGACGATCGACGCGTTCGAGATCGCGAACGGCTCGACCGCCGGTTCGTCGGGCGGTGGCCTTCGCATCGAGGGCGCTCTCATCGGCAGCCGGCTCGCCCTTCACAACAACTCGGCATGGCTGGGAGGCGGCGTGTACATCGCCGCTTCGGGATCGCTCCAGCTTCGGGAGTCGGGGATCTACGCCAACGTCGCCGACAAGGGTGCGGGTGTCTACATCGCCGGCGGGTCGGCACACATCGAGAATTCGACCATCTCCTGCAACAGCGGCGACGGCAACCTCGACCCCGGACTTCCCTACAACCCGATTCTGTGCCCGAACGCCGGCTGCCAAGGCGACTCGCTCAGGATCTGCCAGGGAGAAGGCATCTACATTAATTCCGGGCATGCCGAACTGGTCTTCTGCACGGTCGCGGAGAACAAGGGGACGTCAACTCAGGCGCAGGGGGTATTCATCGAGAACGCCTTGACCGGCTCGGCTGGGCTTCAAGGCTCGATCCTCGCCGACGCGTGCTCCGGCGGGCCCATCAGCAGCCACGACTTCAACCTCGAGGCCGGCAACACCTGCGGTCTCAATCTCGCTTACGATCAGGTCAACAAGCCTCCCAAGATCGGCGCCCTCGCGTTCTACGGTGGGCTCATCCTCAGCCGCTCGATCGGACTCGGAAGCCCCGAGGTCGACGCCGCGCCGACCTGGTGGCCCCCGCGCGATCAACGCGGGAGGACACGACCCGCCTTCAACGCGCTCGACACCGGCGCGTACGAGACCGACGGCACGAAGTTCCCGGGTTGCACGATCTGCGCGCCGCCCCCGAGCTTCGGGATGGGCGGGCAGGATGGCGGCACGAAGATGACCCTCGGCATCAGCTTGCCGCCCGATGCCGGTGGCGCGCTCGGAATCATCCAAGGGGAGTACACCCCGCGCACCCGCCCCGTGCACGGCGCCGGACTGCCGGGCTACGTGCTCGACAGCTTCGACATTCGCGTGTACGGGCAGAATGCCGGCGGGCCGCTGACGGAGGTGTCGATCCTCAGCAGTCCGATGACGCTCACCACCGGCTGGACTGCGGAGGCAGGACTCGGCCCTACGCAGGTCGCCGAAATGAGCTACGCGCACTTCAGTCCGTCGACCAACAGTTGGGAGTTGGTTCCCACGTCCGTTCCGGCTGGCTCCACGGAGGCGCAGGCCCCGACGCAGCTGACCGGCGAGTTCCTGCTCGCGCTCGTGGGCGACACGGATGGCGACGGCCTGCAGGACGCTCAAGACAACTGTTTCCTCGTCGCGAATTCCAATCAGCACGACACCGACGCTGATGGGCACGGTGATGCCTGCGATTGCGCGCCGGATGACCTCGGTTCGTTCGCGATACCGGCAGACATCACAGGGCTGTCGTTCGGCAGCGATAAGGTCACCCTCTCGTGGCAGTCAGGTGCTTCGGGCGCCGGCCCCGGTATTCGCTACGACCTCTCCAGGGGCAACCTCGGCGCCTCGAGCGACGGTTGCTACCAATCGGGTCTCGGTGGGACGAGCGCCGTCGACGGTGCGGTGCCCGTGGCAGGTGGCGGTTTCCGGTACCTCGTGCGCGGCACCAACGCTTGCGGAATCGGAACCTACGGCTTCAGGTCCGACGGCAATGAACGGGCAGCAACGATCTGTCCGTAGGCCTGACCTGAACACACACAGAGCGCCCGGCCATCGCTTCCACGCGGGGGTGACCGTCGTGGCGTGAGTCGCCGGGCGCTCCCGAGCGGAAGGTACGGCCGACAGCGTTCGACGACATGACGCGATCTCAGCGGTGGGTTGCCGATCGACAACCCCTGGCGGATCACCTGGTTCGACGTATACGTAACCCGCTTGTTCACCCGCGGCGAGGTGGACGATGAAGCGAGCGGGACCGGCCGTTCTGATCCTCCTGGCCTTCAGCGCGGCGCCTGCCGAGAACATCGACCCGAACGACGACGGCTCGAAGTACGCGTGGTCCGAGAGCATGGGCTGGCTCAACGCACGGCCGGGCGGTCCGGGAGGCCCGGGCGTCCAAGTCGGCGATTCGAGCCTCACCGGCTGGATCTGGTCCGAGAACGCGGGGTGGATCAGCCTGTCGTGCGCGAACACGTCGTCCTGCGGAGCGACGAATTACGGCGTGGCCAATGACGGTTGCGGCGCGCTCTCGGGGCGCGCCTGGTCGGAGAACGCGGGCTGGATCGACTTCGCACCGGTCACGTGCGGGGGCGACCCGTCGTGCGGCGTCAGGATCGGCCCCACGACGGGGATCTTCGGCGGCCGCGCCTGGTCGGAGAACGCGGGCTGGATCACGTTCTCGGCGACGGGCCCCGTCGCCTACCAGGTGGCGACGAGCTGGCGCAGCACGGCGGCGCCGCCGGCCGGGTCGCCGAGGGCGAGCGCGGCCAAGTCCGGCGCCGACTTGCTGCTGCTCACGTGGACGGCGCTCGCGGGAGCGTCGAACTACGAGGTCGTCCAGGGGCTCGTCTCCACGCTGAGGAATTCGCACGGCGCCTACCAATCCGCCACGCAGTCGTGTGTCCCTATATCCGGGACGTCGGTGACGATCGCCGGGACCCCGAGCGTCGGGGACGGCTTCTGGTTTCTCGTCCGGGGAGCCAATTGCGGGGGAGCGGGGACCTATGACGAGGGCGCGGCAAGCCAGGCCGGCCCACGCGACGCCGGGATCGCTTCATCGGGGCACGGCTGCCCTTGAGAAGGAAACGAACATGGAGCGGATGACGAAGAGAGGGCTCGTGGTCGCGGCCGGGCTGGCTGCGCTCGGATCGGTGAGCGCGGGCAACCTCACCCCGCCCGGCCCTCCCGCGCCCACGATGGTGACGCTCCAGCAGATCTACGACGGCCAGCATCCCGGCACCGACACCTGCTTCGACAACGTGGGAACAAACCGCTTCGTGGACTGCGGGTCCACCGGCTTCGGCACGAGCAACGGCGCGGTCAAGGACATCACGACGGGCCTCATCTGGCTGAAGAACGCGAACTGCTTCGGCCTGACGAATTGGGCCGACGCCAACATCAAGGCCGCCGCGCTGGCCAGCGGACAGTGCGGCCTCACCGACGGGTCGAAGGCCGGCGACTGGCGGCTCGCGACCAAGGACGAGTGGATGGCGATGTTCCGGACGGGCTGCTACCCGAGCCCAGGGGGGCCCACCATCCCGGACAAGACCGGCAACGCTTGCTACGCGGGCGGCACGCCGTGGGCGACCAACGTGCAGTCCGCCGACTACTGGTCGTCGACGACCAACGCGGGAATGCCCACGACGGCTTGGGGACTGGACCTCTTCAGCGGCAACAACAGCGGCGGCGTGAAGACACTCAACCTGTACGCGTGGCCGGTGAGGGCCGGGCGATGAGACGCTTAGCGATCGCGACGGTCTTGGCCGCCGTCGGCTCCGCGACCGCGGGCACGCTCGAGCCTCCGGGGCCTCCCGCTCCCACGATGGTGACGCTGAAGCAGGTCTACGACCGGCAGCACGCCGGCTCCGACACCTGCTTCGACAACGCGGGGACCAACCGATTCGTCGACTGCGCGACCACCGCCTTCGGCACCAGCAACGGCACGGTGAAGGACACGGTGTCGGGCCTCATCTGGCTGAAGAACGCGAACTGCTTCGGCCTCATCACCTGGGCCGACGCCAACATCAAGGCCGGTGCGCTGGCCAGCGGACAGTGCGGCCTCACCGACGGGTCGAAGCCAGGCGACTGGCGGCTCCCGACGCTGGACGAGTGGATCGCCATCAACATGGTGAGCTGCTACCCGTTTCCGGGCGGGCCGACGATCCCGGACAAGACCGGGAACGCCTGCTACCTCACCGGGATTCACTGGGCCACCAACGTGCAGTCCGACGTCTACTGGTCGTCGACCCCCAACGCGACCATTCCCGGCGATGCGTGGGCCTTTGACCTCTTCAGCCGTGAGGTCAACGGCGGCACGAAGACCTTCAACCTGTACGTGTGGCCGGTGCGAAGCGGGCGATAGTCGAGCCGCACTCGATATCGGACTGCGATCGGCGTCGCCGGAGAGGTTGCTATCCGCCCGTCGAGCCCGGCGCGGCGGCAAGCCGGTCTCGCAGGCGTAAGCCCGCGGCGCTTTGAGGGTCGAGCTCCAGGACGCGACGGTTGAGGTCGCGTGCGGCGGCGATATCCCCTCGGTGCACCATCAACACTGCCTTGTTCTGGAGCGCCATGACGTTCTGGGAATTGAGCTCGAGCGCGCGATCGAGATGCGTCATCGCGTCGTCGCTCTGTCCCATCGCAAGATAGACTCCACCCAGGTCGGTCTGAACGTCGTCGGACCTTGGCTCGAGCGACTCTGCGCGCTCGAAGTAGAACAGGGCTTTGGGCCAATCCCGGTTTCGAGCCGCCATAGTGCCGATGTTGAGGCAGGCAAGGAACGTCTTCGGGTTCTCGGCGAGCGCGGCCACGTAGTGAGCTTCGGCGCTTCTGGAGTCGCCTTTCTCTTGAGCCAGCCGGCCCAAATTGAATTCGACGAGATCGATCCGAGGGCGCCCTGCGGGAACGAGCGACAAGAACAACGCCGCGGCCGCCAGGCCCGCCCCCAATCGCCAAGACCGATTACCGGCGCGTTTCGCGTCGAGCACGGCCACGATCGGCAACGCGCTGAGAATCACGAGCGGTGGAAGGCCGGGCAATCGATATCGAGAGAACAGAAAGAAGATGATCGTCGAGAACATCCAAGCGCCCGCGAACGCCCAGGCCGGCGCGAAAGCCCTGAGCAAGCGGCGACGCCAGAGGATCCAGAGGCCACCGATGGAAAGGAGTGAGATCGTGCTGAACTCAACGAACGGGAACCCATAGACCGCCGACTGCTGCCGGATCCAGTAGTAGTCCACCGCGTCGGGCCATTCGTACCACGACCAATACATGCCCAGTTTCTTGCCTTGGAGAAGAGTGAAGTCGAGCGGATGGGCCGTCGCCCATGAAAGCCCTGTTCGAAACCAGTACGACGAAACCTGCCTCGGTGTGAGTCTGTGCCCAACGGCGGCTTCCGCGACGCGCACGGATTCCTGGCGCTCCAGTGACGGGATCTGCTTTCCCGGGACCACAGGGAGATAGGTTCCGTCGGCGTTCGGATTGTTTCCGATGAAGAAGCTGACCCCGGCCGCCGATGTCGTTGGGAGGAAGCCGCCCCCGATCGCGCCGTTGCGGATGGCGAGAGGAGTCAACGGAAGGGCGAGGCCGACGAGAGCAGCTCCGAATCGGAGCAGCGTCGGCCGCCAAGCGTCGCCCCGCTGCAAGGCGAGCGCGAGCAGAATTGGGGTCAGGAAGAGGGCGTTCTCTCGGAGCAGCACGAGGGCGCCGAGCAGCGCCCCCGCTTGCATCCAAGGCGCGGGTCGATTGAGGTTCCTCGCACGCGCGGTCGCCCAGAGAAGGAAAGACATCGCCGTGACGGCGAGAGACTCCTTCAGCACCTGCACGTCGTAGAAGACGTAGGGGCCGTAGATGGCCGAAAGCCCAGCCGCGGCAATCCCGATGCGCTCTCCACCCATCAGGCGTCCCGCGTGGAAGATCGCCCAAATCCCGGCGACGGCGAATACGATCTGAAGGAGGTAAACGACATCGAGGCTCCGCCCGAAGATCGAATAGATCCCCGCGAGCAGGTAGGGGTAGAGCGGGGCCTGAAAGAACACCTGGGAGCCGAGCCAATCGCCACTTGCGACTTGCCGGGCCCAAGCGTCGTACTCCTTGCTATCGACGATCAAGTCCGCGACGAAAGGAGCGTCTCGCACCGCCAGCCAGTGGCCCAGGCGAAGCGCCAGTGCAAGCGCGAGAATCACGAACAAGACAGTTTCGCCTCGGCGGGACGAGGAATCGCCTCCAGGAGAGTCGAACATTTCGGGTTCCTTCCGAAAGGGAAGATAGATTCCGCGGAAAGCCCGCGCACTTGCCGCCGGCGCCCGCGCTCAGAACACGTCACGCCGCGCCAGAAGCCAGCCCCCGCCGAAGGCCGTGACGAGGAACCCGCCGGCTACGATCGCGAGCAGGGCAACCAAGTCTCCTGGATCCGCCTTCACATCCGGCCAGTGGAAGATCCATGGCACCACGACGTTCAGCGTCGCGCCGGGCTGCGACCACGGGTAGAACCGGTTCGCACGCGTGTCCATGACGACGAACACGCACAGCATCCCGGCGAGCGCGATCCCGATGTTGAGCGCGAAGCTCGGCCAGCGCAGCGAGATCAACGTGTGGACGCCCACGATGAACAGGCTCGACACCGCGCACACCGCAAACACCACGAGGATCGCGAGAAACGGAACCGGTGCCTCGAGCCCGAGCCCCGGCCGTAACTTGGGCATCGCCCACAAGAGCACCAGCGTGAAGCCGAACAGGAACGCGTGCGCGATCGCTATGAGAAGCACCGCCCCGGCAAACTTTGCCGCGATCAGCGCGCCACGCGCGGGCGGCAGCGCGAAGAGGTGCTTCCATCCACGACTCTGATGCTCCAGAGAAGCCAGCAGCGAGGTCTCGATCGCGGCGAAGATCGGGAGCACGAGAACGGACCAGAAGGTCAGAAGCCCCTGAATGATCAAGGACGCCGGGGTCAGTCCGGACTCGCGAGGGACGGAGAATGGGTTCTGAAGGAGATAGATGACGAACATCCCCACGACGGCCGCGGGAAGCAGGACGGCGAGCGCAAGCGCCATCGTGCGGCGGACCTTGAGCGCTTCGACGCCCAGACACCCTAGGAATCCGGCCGCCTTCACTGGATCACCCGGTCACGGTTCCGCGTGACATCGAAGAACACTTGCTCGAGCGAGCGCCCTCCGGCACGCATCGGAGCGAGCGGACCTTGGAGGACGAGTTTCCCCTCATGGAGGATCCCAACGTGATCGGCGATCTGCTCGACCTCGGCCAGGATGTGGCTGGACACGAGAACGGTGGCGTTCATGCGGCCGGGAAGAGCGCGAATCAGCTCTCGGAGAGCTTCGATCCCCGAGGGATCCAGGCCGTTGGTCGGCTCGTCGAGGATCAGTAATTCCGGAGAGCCGAGGAGCGCGATCGCGACTCCCAAGCGCTGACGCATTCCGGTCGAATACTCCCTTACCATGCGGCGTGCGGAGCTGACCATGTCGACGATCTCCAGCGCACGGTGAATCGATGACGGCGCGGCGCCGATGAGCCTCCGCGTGACCTCGAGGTTCTCGAGACCCGTGAGGTGTGGGTAGACCGTGGGCTGCTCGACCACCGCTCCGACGCGCGAGAGCGCATCACGGCGCCGAGCCGGAATGGGGAAACCGAGGACTCGAGCCTCGCCGGCAGTCGGGCGCACGAGGCCGAGCAGCATGCGAATCGTCGTCGTCTTGCCCGCGCCGTTGAGACCGAGGAACCCGTAGACACTACGGCGGGGGACTTCCAGCGCGACGTCGGAAACGGCGGTGAGCTTGCCAAAAGTCTTGGTCAGACCACGCGTAAGGACAGCCAGCTCGTTGGTCATTGTTCTAATGTCCTAGTACGCTAGGACAATACGAGGGCAGCGCTTTTCGCGCAAGGATTTCTGGGGAGGTCCAGGAATGCAGACCCGCCAAAAAGCTTGAACCTACGTCACCACTATCATCTATATAGAGAACCGGAGGGCCCGTCGGGATTTCGTCTGACCAACTCGACCCGGATCGCCGACGTGGGCGACCCCGCGGCGCCGGGCCCTCCTGGGCGCGCGAACGGAGGTCAGGGGCTCTCCCATCGGCACGAGTTGACCGATCGGACGACGTAGAAGGTCAAGGACCCCGGTTGGAGCTGCTCTCCGGAGCCGGTGAGCGTCGTCGCGCCGCCGGAAGCGCCGACGAGGCTCGCCGATCCGAACCCCGCGTCGCCCGAGCGCCAGACGTTGTAGTTCGGCGCGCCGACACCGGTCCAGCTGAACTGCACGTCCGTCCCGCCCGACTTGGCCAGGGTGAGGGTATTGCCGACCGAAGAGGGAACAGCCTGCCCGCAGGAAACCGGGTGGCAGTTGAACGGGATGCTGCTCTTGAGGTGCAGCGTCCAGTTCTGCAGGGTTCCATTGGTGTTCCCGCTATTGACGGCCTTGAGCCGCCAGGTGCCCTGGGGCTCGCCTCCGATGAAGGAGTCGAGACTCCCCGGGCCATCGGGAGTCGTCAGCTCGTCGTAGTTGGTGTGAATCCCGGAGACGCCGGGATGGGTGTTGTTGTGCAGGTACACCGGCTGGGTCGTGGCCCCGGGACGATAGAGGAGGACTTCGAGGTCCGCGATGTTCGGGTGATCGATGTTGACGGTCGCGTCCGCCTCGCTCAGCGGGAACGTGACCGGCACGTTGAGATTGTTGGTGACGCCGGTTGCGTTGTTGCGCGGGATGGTGACCGGTGTGCCCGTCGAGGGGTAGTCCTTCGCGTACGTCCCGATGTCGGTCGTGAAGGAGCTGCCGACGTCGAACCCGTTCCCCGTGACCCGCATCGTCGCACCGAGGATCTGCCCGCAGCTCGCCGACGGCTCCAGGGTGACGTCGTAGTGCGGGCTTGCGGAGGTCGCCTGCGCTCCCACCGCCATGTCGGCGTAGGACGCGGTGCCGTCGTAGACCTTGAGCCCGCTCGGGTAGGCCGAGAAGAGCTGGCCGAGCACCGAGGTCGCGGGGGCGTCTCCGGCGTTGCGCAGCGTCACGCGGATCTTCGCCGATTCCCCGGGATCGAGCACGCCGTCGCCGTTCCCGTTCGGCCCCGAGTCGTCCACGGTGTGCGACCAGTAGCTCGGATGCGGCCCCGACGTCACCGTGAACGTCCCGCCCGTCACCACGATCGAGAACGACTGGGGTCCTGCGGGGATCGCGTGCGGGGAGATCTGGATCGAATAGTTCCCGGCCGCAGGATCGGCGATCAGCACCTGCTCCAGGTTGTTCAGCCTGTCCGGCGTGCCCCCGGTCCGCGAGGCGCCCTGGGAGAACTGATTCCCCCAGAAGCCGCCGCTCGGTCCGTCCACGCGCAGGTCGAGGTCGTTCACGAGGTTGGTCGCGGCCGCCGTGGTCGAAGGGTAGTCGGTCCAGGCCAGCGTCACCTTGAGCGGCTGACCGGTGTCCTGCATGTCGAGCTGGAAGACGATCGGGGCGTCGCTCGGCGAGGTGAAGCTGCCGACATTGTCACTCACCCACAGTCCGCGCTGGTCGCCGGCGAAGAACAGGGCGTTGTCCAGCAGCACTCTTCCCCAGCCCTGCTCGTTCGACGGGATCGTGATCGGGCGCCCTTCGGCGTCGACCGAGATCGCGACGGCGGAGTTGACCAGCATCGCCTTGAGCAGAGCGGCGCTCGGCGTCATGGCATTGGCCGGCACGGGTGCCCCCGTGGGATACCAGCCGTCCATGAAGTACTGCCGCGTCAGCAGCGCCATCCCCGACACCCCCGGCGCCGTCATCGACGTCCCGGTCATGCCCGTGGTGCCGCAGTTGTTCGTCGTCACGTTCTTGTCGTTCCCCGCGGACTGGATGCTCGCGCCCGGGAAGAGCACGTCGGGCTTGATCCGGCCGTCCGCGGTCGGCCCCCAGGCGGAGATGTCGGAAAGGACGTTCGCGCTCGTGCCGTTGTACGTCGCGCCCGTCGCCATCCCGTTCTTGGCCGTCGACGGGCTGCCGATCGTCCCGATGCCGCCGAGCACGTTGTTGCCGCAGGCGAAGACGATCAGGAAGTCGGGGTGGCTCCACATGAACTCGTCGACGTCCACCGAGGCATCGCTGTAGTTGTTCTGGACGGCGCCGTTCTCGTTGTCGTTCCACGAGTTCGAGTGGACGCGCGCTCCCTGGCTGTAGGCCTGCTGGAAGACCGGAATCAGGTCGGAGACCGGACAGCCGATTCCCGGGAGGTCGCCGCAGTTGTCGGCCGCATAGCCGGCGTCCTGGATCACGAGCTTGGCCGCCGGGGCCATGCCGTCGCCCGTGTCGTGGAGGATCGGAGTAGCCCAGTCCCCCGAGAGCGTCCCGGCGACGTGGCTGCCGTGCCCCTGGCTATCCCAGTCCGCGGGATCCAGCGGGTCGTCGGCCGCCCACAGGAAATCGACCGCGAGCACCTTGCGGTGGCTCGGATCGGTCGCGGTGGCGCCGACCCCGATATTGGCGAGCGGGAGCCCCAGGACAGGATCGCGGAAGTAGCACGCGTCGGCGTCGAGGCCGGTATCGAGGATCGCGGCGACCTGGCCTGCGCCGTAGATTCCCTTGTTGAAGATCGGCGTCGTCATCCCGGCGTTGAGGCCAGACTGACCGACCCAGATCGAGGTATCGTTGGCGAGCGTGCGCCGCCCTCTCGCGCCGATCCAGTAGACGTCGTTCCTCTCCGCCAGCTTTGCCGCGACGCTCGGAGC
>Ga0075418_10001402_pt1 | contig 27262 bp, 22 predicted proteins | sample SoiMetdeltSBSDD2_FD_81776 | JGI IMG/M metagenome (GOLD analysis project Ga0075418, IMG submission 81776) | Bulk soil microbial communities from a Populus tree surrounding site in Tennessee, USA - Soil MetaG P. deltoides SBSDD2 | ecosystem: Environmental > Terrestrial > Soil > Tree plantation...
AATCCTGGAAGCCGGAGCTGGGCACTCCCGTCTTCACGGTCAAAGGCAAATACACGACGCGCGGCTGGACCGAGTGGACCCAAGGCTTTCAATTCGGCTCAGCGCTGCTCCAATTCGATGCCACGGGCGAGAAGCGGTTCCTGGCACTCGGGCGTTCGCGTACGCTGGAACGCATGGCCTCGCACGTGTCGCACATCGGCGTGCACGATCACGGCTTCAACAACGTCTCCACCTACGGAAATCTGCTGCGGCTGATGTGGGAGGGCCGCATCGAGGAAAACGACTACGAACGCCATTTTTATGAGCTCGCTCTGAAAATCTCCGGCGCCGTTCAGGCCGCGCGCTGGACCGACGTCGGTGACGGCAGAGGTTACATCTATTCGTTCAACGGCCCCCATTCGCTGTTCATCGATACGATGCGCTCGCTCCGCGCGCTCGCGGTCGCGCATCAACTCGGCCACGCGTTAATGGGCGAACGCGATCGAAGGATTTCGCTGCTCGATCGGCTTTTGCAGCACGGCGAAATCACGGCGGAATTCGCGATCTATTACGGAAAGGGACGCGACGCGTATGACATTTCCGGCCGGACTGCGCACGAGAGCATTTTCAATGTGAACGACGGGAGTTACCGCTGCCCGAACTCGCAACAAGGTTACTCACCCTTCAGCACCTGGACTCGTGGGCTGGCATGGGCGATCTGCGGCTTCGCGGAGCAACTGGAATTTCTCCAGCACATCAAAGTAAAAGTTCCGCCCTCCTTCTTACGTGCAGCACAAGCAACGGCCGACTTTTACATTTCGAACTCCTGCGCTGACGGCGTACCCATGTGGGACACCGGCGCGCCGAACCTGCACCGACTGGGTAATTACTTGAACAAGCCGGCCAATCCCTACAATCACTGGGAGCCTGTTGACTCGTCGGCCGCCGCGATCGCCGCTCAGGGCTTGCTGCGCTTCGGGAACCACTTGAAAGCCAAAGGCGCGCGCTACAGACAGGCAGCGCTGGCGATTGCGAGTGCGGTTTTCGATGAGCCATATCTCTCCATCCAAGACAAGCATCAGGGACTGCTGCTGCACTCGGTCTATCATCGTCCGAACGGCTGGGACCATATCGCAAAGGGTCAAAAGATTCCAAATGGCGAAAGTTCGATGTGGGGCGATTATCACGCGCGCGAACTGGCTCTGATGATCTTGCGGGAAGCGGAAGGCGGGCCCTGCCTCACCTTCTTCGATTGTAACCCCCGACGTGAGGAGGGGGCTGACTTCCTCGACTCCCCCAATGTCCGCTGAACCTTTCAAGCTTACGCGCATTCCGTCACTGAAAACGGTGGAGGACTTTCGCCGGCATGTTGCCTCGCTGAACATCGAGCTTCCTTGCGAGGACCAGATCGTATCCGGTCCTGCCTCCCCGCTGGCGCAAGCCTGCTCTGGCTCTGCGATCAACGGCACAACGATCAAGAACCGCTGGGCGATTCAGCCTATGGAAGGGTGGGACGCGACGACCACCGGTGCTCCAACTGACGAGGTGCGCCGCCGCTGGCAACGCTTTGGCGAAAGTGGCGCCAGCGTGATCTATGGAGGCGAAGCGATGGCCGTGCGCCCGGATGGACGCGCGAATCCCAATCAGCTCATCATTAACGAGGAAAACAAAAGCGCCATCGCCGAACTCCGCGAAGGACTCCTTCGCGCGCATAAAGAGCGCTTCGGTTCGGACGACGTTATTATCGGTTTCCAGCTCACGCACTCCGGCCGCTTCTGCCGCCCGCACGACAAGAAGCGCCTGGAACCGCGCATCGCTTATCGTCACCCGATCCTGGATTGCAAATTCAGCATCGATAGTGATGATGCCGTCCTCAGCGATGCGGACGTTGAGCGGTTGATCGAAGCCTACGTTCGCGCCGCGCAGATTGCGACGGACGTTGGCGCGGATTTCGTCGACATCAAACATTGCCATGGATATCTCCTGCATGAATTCCTCGGGGCGCACATTCGGCCGGGCAAGTTTGGCGGGTCCTTCGAGAATCGCACGCGCATCCTTCGCGATATCATCGCCGGCATCCGCGCGGGCGGAAACAGGATCGACATCGGCGTGCGTTTGAGCGCGTTCGATTTCGTTCCGTTCCGACCTGATCCCGCTCGGTCGCAGCCCGGCAAGCTGGGCCCTGGGATTCCCGAAGAGTCTTCGCACTGCCTGCCGTACCAGTACGGCTTCGGCGTGAATCCGCAGAATCCGACCGATTACGACCTCACTGAGCCGCTGAAGTTCATGGAACTATGTGCGCAACTCGGCGTGAAACTGCTCAACCTCTCGGCCGGTTCTCCGTATTACAATCCCCACATCCAGCGTCCCGCGGCGTATCCGCCTTCCGACGGCTACCAACCCGCGCATGATCCGCTCATCGATGTCGCTCGCCAAATCAACGCAGTTCGCGAGTTCAAAAAGTGCGCGCCCGCCGGCTTGACGATCATCGGCAGCGCCTACTCCTATCTCCAGGAATACCTTCCCCACGTCGCCCAATACGTCGTGCGCCACGGCTGGACAGACATGGTTGGCCTGGGTCGCATGACTCTCTCCTACCCGGGAATCCTCGCGGACGCTGTCTCAACCGGCTCGCTAACCACGAAGTCCATCTGCCGCACCTTCAGCGATTGCACGACTGCTCCCCGCAACGGCCTCATCAGCGGCTGCTACCCGCTGGACAAATACTATTCAGCCAAACCCGAGTTCCAGAAACTGAAGGAAATCAAGAAAGCCGCCGGCGTTTAGGCCAAAAACCCCGAAAATTCTTTCTTTCAGCCATTGACTCCCGGCCGTTCCTGTGGTTTTATCACCGTCCCTTTCGGGTAACCTATGTACGCAGTATTAGAAACAGGTGGAAAGCAGTATCGCGTGGCTCCGGGCGAAACGCTCGCTGTCGATCGCATTGAGGCCGAGGCTGGCAAGCCCATCACGCTCGACCGCGTGCTGTTTGTTTCCTCCGACGACCGGCTTTTCGTGGGCGCGCCCACCGTTGCAAATGCGGCCGTCGTGGCCGATATTGTCGAGCATTTCCGCGGCGAAAAGAAAATCGCCTTCAAGATGAAGCGGCGCAAAGGCTACCACCGCACGGTGGGCCACCGCCAGGAAATGACCCGGATTAAGATTTCCGAAATCAAAGTTAAGTAGCTTTATGGCACATAAGAAAGGTCAAGGCAGCGTCCGTAACGGGCGCGATAGCGTCAGCAAACGGCTCGGCGTGAAGGCGTTTGGCGGCGAAACCGTCAGCGCAGGCAGCATCATCGTTCGCCAGCGCGGCACCAAGTTTGTCGCTGGCAGCAACGTCGGCACTGGCCGCGATTGGACATTGTTCGCGCTGGTCGATGGCAAAGTCACGTTCGACAAGGGGAGCAAGCGGGTCAACATCGTCCCCGCCGAGACAAAACCGACGAACAATTAGCTGTTTTTCTTAAACCACGGCGAGGTCTTTCCCGACCTCGCCTTTTTTATTGGCCATAGCCAGATTCGGAGGGGCGAACTCCGTCGAGCCCAGTCGTAAAAAATGTTTATCGACGAAATCAAAGTTTTCGCGCGTGCGGGTCACGGCGGCAAAGGCGCCGTCGCCTTTCACCGCGAGGCGTTTGTGGCAAAGGGTGGCCCGAGCGGCGGCAACGGCGGCCGCGGCGGCGACGTGATCCTCCAGGCTGATCACGATCTCAACAATCTCATCGCGCAATTCTACCAACCCCGGTTGATCGCCGCCGATGGCAAGGCCGGCATGGGCAAAGGCATGGACGGTTCGGCCGGAAAGGACCTCGTGATCAAAGTCCCTTGTGGAACTTTGGTGTGGCGTTTCAACGCCGTGGCTGCCGGACAGCCGGGCCACGAACCGGCGCAAGCTCCCGAAAAGATGTTGCTCTCCAGTTCCGCGACTCGCCCTGTGATGCGCCATGCCGGCCGGGCGCGCGCCATCGAAATCGATCTCGAAGCCGACGATGAGTCCGGGCGAAGCGCCACGCAAACCCACGCCGAGAAAGGCGAGTTGATCGCGGACCTCACAAAACACGGCGAACAATTTGTGCTGTGCAAGGGCGGGCGTGGCGGCTTAGGCAACCGCAATTTCGCCACGGCGACTCGCCAGGCCCCGCGCTTTGCGCAACCCGGCGAACCGGGAACCGAAGGCGACTTCCTCCTCGAACTGCGGATCATCGCGGAAGTCGGTTTAGTGGGTTATCCAAACGCGGGCAAATCAACCCTCCTCTCCGCGATTTCCAAGGCGCGTCCAAAAGTGGCGCCGTATCCTTTCACTACCCTCCACCCGCAGATTGGCATCGTCGAATATTCCGATTTCCATCGGCTGACTGTGTGCGACGTGCCGGGACTGATCGAAGGCGCCCACAAAAACGTCGGCCTCGGCCATTCATTTTTGCGCCACATTCAACGCTGCAAAATCCTGGTGCTCCTCCTCGACATGGCCGGCACCGACGCTCGCGAGCCGTGGGACGACTACAAGCAACTGCTCAACGAGCTTGGCCTCTACGATGAATCGCTGCTCGATCGCCCAAGACTTGTCGTCGCAAACAAGATGGATGAACCGGTCGCCGAGGAAAACCTGAAGAAGTTCAAACGCAAAATTCGCAAAGTCTCCGTTCTGCCCATCGCCGCCGCGTTCGATGAGGGCATCGAAAAATTCAAGAAAACAATCCGCGAGATGGTCGAAGCCGCAGGGGACGGCGCCCCGTCGCCGTCCGCCTGAATTAGCTGCGTCCCCGCGAACGGGCCCGGCCGCCTTTGCGTCCACCTTTGCGCGCCGGCCCTTTGTTCATTGCTTTGCCGCGACCCGAGCCGCTGCGCTTCCCGCCACCCGTCATTTTGTTCACGGTCGCCCATGCGCGACGCTCCGCTTCCTTCTTGCTGGTGCCGCGGCGCTCGTAGCCTTCTTCAATGTGCTCGGCCTGGCGTTTCTGTTTGTTTGAGTAACTGCTTTTATCTCCTCTTGGCATAACACTCCTTTCCGACCAGCAAAATTAGCCCGCAAGAGCAACAACGCTTAGTGGGGTTTTCTCCGACTCCGTAACCTTTCAAGCGCACCTGTAACCCCCGACGTAAGGAGGGGGCCATTCATCGAGGTCAGTGCCCTGCCTGGTGCTCCTGAATGTACTCCTGTTTAAGCCCAAGTTTCTCCGGGGCATGCAGCACGAGCATCTTCATTCGAATGTCCGAAGGCACGGTGTGCTGCGTAAGTTTGGAAATGATGAGCATCAGAACGATGGCGAGCGGCAACGCCCAAATCGCTGGTTGCTCGGCCAGCGTCCGCTCCAGTGGATGCTGCGCAAACCAGCTTTTCAGTCCCACCGCCCACTTCGCCTGATCGGCGAACATGGTACTCGCAATCGCGACCAAACTGAGAGTTCCCCCGACAAGCATTCCAATGGCGGCCCCTTTCATGGTGATTTTGCGCCACCAGGTGCTGAGGAACAAAAGCGGAAAGTAACTCGTTGCCGCAATGGCAAAGGCCCAGCCCACGAGTTTGTTGATCTCGAAATTCTCCACCATGAAACCCAGCAGGATCGCGCACGCCCCGCCGATCACCGCAAAAAGCTTGAACGCCTTCATGCGCTGATCCGGTGTGGACCGTGGCCGAAGAATGCGCCCATAAATATCATGCGCGAGCGCCCCCGTGATCGACACCAGCAGCCCGCTGAACGTGCTCATGAACGCCGCAAACGCTCCTGCGCACGTAATTCCGCTCATGATCGAACCGAGCATCGGCACCTTCGCATTCAGGATCCGCGGCAGCTCCAGCACCACTTTATCCGTGCCTTTCGCGCCGGCGGCCGTGTATAAGTCCGGCAACAAGTTGCGCCCTATCACCCCAAACACCGGCGGAAATAAGTAAAACACTCCGATCAAAATCATTACCCACATTGTGGTGCGCTTCGCCGCGACACCATCGGGATTTGTATAGAATCGCACCAGGATGTGCGGCAAGCCCGCCGTCCCGCACACGAGCGCGATGATCAAAGAATACGTATAAAGCAACGAGTATGGCTTGGCTTGCTGCGCGGAAAGCCCTGCCGCTTGCGCCGGCTTGGTCGTAAGTGGACCAAACGGTGAAATCCACGTCGCGTCTTTAGGCGCTTTGGGTGGCAAGGGTTCTCGAGCGACTTCGCGAGAAGCGAGGCGTGAAACGACCGGAGCATAATCTGACTGATTTGTTCTCGCATAGGCGAGGTACTGGCCGTTCCCGAGCCGCTCCAGTTGTAGGCCGTTGGTTGCGAATTGCTCGCTTAGCCCAGCCACGAACGCCTTGCGATCACCGTAGCGAGAAATATCAAAGCGCAGCTCTGGACGTGTCTCAAGTGCAAGGATCGTCCAGCCCTGCATGCGGGCCAGCAGTTCGAGCGCTGCACCATAGCGGATCACTGGAATCTGCATGCCAAATCCGTAACCTTCCTTCCCTTGTACGGCGTCGGCGAAATGCGTAAAGCTGCGGTTCGTCACCGCATGCTTTAGTGCCTGCCGGCCAAAGTCTGTCGCGGATTCGTTGAAGATGTAATAGCGAGTCTGATTTTCGCCCAGGTCAAAGTCCGTCTCGCCTTTAGATGTGATACTACCACTCGTCGAGCCGGGAGCGCGCTCGATTGCGGCCATCAATTGCCCGGCTCTCGCCGAAGGGTTGGTGGTCTCGGCGGCTTTGTTCGTGCCCAGGTGAGCGCCGTAATGCCCATACACGGCCATCAGCACGAACACAGGCACCGAAATGGCGAACATCTTCAGCCAGTATTGAAACGCCTGCACCAGCGTGATGCCTTTCATGCCGCCGAGTGCGACGTTGAGCGTGATCACGGCACCCACCAGCACGACGCCCGCCCAATAAGGCAGACCGGGAAAGATGTACGCGAGCGTTGTGCCCGCGCCTTTCATTTGCGGCATCGTGTAGAAAAATCCAATGAACAGGACGAACGTGACGGCGATCTTCCGGAATAGCGGTGAATCAAAACGGCCTTCCGCGAAGTCGGGGATTGTGTACGCACCGAATCGCCTGAGAGGTCCCGCAATGAACAGCAGCAAAAACAAATATCCGCACGCGTAACAGACCGGATACCAAAGCGCGTCGTACCCCGAACTCATCACCATCCCGGCCACGCCCATGAACGACGCCGCCGAAAGATACTCTCCCGAAATGGCCGAAGCGTTCCATCCGACGGAAACCGATCTGCCTGCTACGAAAAAGTCATGCGCCGTCTTCGACCGTCTTGCCGACCAAAAGCCCATCCAAATGGTGGCGACGACTGTCAGCGCGCTGAACGTCAGGATCCAGGGATCGATGTTCATTGCGCCCGATTGGCGGAGTCTCGCACGGAACGCGCTTCGTTCTCTTCAAGTGCAATCGAGCGCCTGATGAAATAATACGAGATCACCCATACAAACGGAAAAAACAGCACGCCGAGCACAAACCACGTCAGGGTAAATCCAAAAATCCTCCGGCTCATCAACTCCGGCGCGTAATAATTCAGCAGCGGCACTGCGATGAGCGCGACGACGAAGGTTGCCGCACACGCGATCGACAGCCACAATTGGCGCGCCATGAGGCGGTGGAGAAAGGCCTCGCTATGTGGATCGACCTTCGGCTCGCTCGCGGGCTGGTTCATGGCCGTTGTCTTTACCAAACGGCCTGCTCGCCCGGCGAACTAAATCTTCGTTTCCGCAAGCTGTAACAATCGCTCGAACTCGCCTTCGGTCAGTGGCGTCACCGAAAGGCGCGATTGCCGTACCAGCTTCATGCTTTTCAGGACCTTGTCTGCCTTGATCTGATCAAGCGTCACCGGTCGTTTCAGGGCCTTAAGTGGGACAAGATCAACCACGGACCAATCGCCCTCGTCGGCTGTCGGATCGGGATAGTGCTCCTTGTCGACCCGGGCAAGACCGATCACCGCTTTATCGCTGACGCTGTGATAGAAAAATGCGAGGTCACCCTTCTTCATCGCGCGCAGATTGTTCCGCGCCTGAAAGTTCCTTACCCCCGTCCACGCCGTGCGTCCATCTTTGACGAAATCGCTCCACGAGTACGCTTCCGGTTCCTGCTTCACCAGCCAGTATTGCTTCGCCATGAAGCCGTTTTACCGCGTCGCCCTCCGGCGCGCAAACTGCATCCGGTTTTAAGCGGGATTTTGGCTTTTGCCAGTCACCATACTCTGCGAAGCTTTGTGAAACCCGGCGGCGAGGCAAGCTCTGCCCCAAACTGTTTTTAGTTATGTCTCTGTCTTCGACTTACATCATTAGGGCCATCGTAGTCCTGGCGTTATACTTTCACTGCGCAGGCGACGCGAAGGCCGCCCAGGCTTCCTTCAGCACCACCGCGCCCACGCTCGGCCCCGACGATATCGCAAACCTAACCGGCGCTTCCGGCGGCGGATCTAACGTCTCCTCGGGCGATCCGAACGCGACTTACCTGGCCGACGATCGTCCGGTGCAGGGGCAAGTCTTCACGAGCGGCGCAAACCCTTCGGGTTACTTGCTGACAGCCGTGACGTTGCGGCACGTCCCTTACTCGACCTACGCCCTTGTGCCGGATTTGACTTACACCATCCGAATCACCCGGCCACTCGCAGGCACGGCCTTATCAGTTGCCGCCACTGAAACGGCCATTGTTCCAGCCAGCACACCAAACAACATCCCAACGATCGATGGCGGTAACAGCGAGGGGCCAGGATCCGGTCGTTACGTCACGTTCACGTTTGCCAATCCAATCGCGCTGAGTCCCAACGCCACCTACGGTTTCGACGTTACCGGCGGAACCGCCCGACATTACTGGGAATGCGACGGTACCTCCTCAGATGCTTATTCAGGGGGGGCAGCGTATTCGACCGGCGCAAACGGCGCGGCCAATCTCACGCGAACGGCTCGCGTGGGCGATCGAATTTTCGTACTCGCCTTGGCGCGGGCAGAGTCGCCGGTCGTAACACCTCCGACCGTTTCTCCAGGCACCAACGTCTATGCGGGAGCAGTAGTGACCATCAGCGCCAGCGCGGCCGGCAGTGCTCCGTTGCGCTATCGCTGGCAATGGGATGATGGCCTCGGGGCCATTATTTACGATGTTCCCGGAGGCAATACGACCAATATTGTCGTGGATACAACAAACCTCTCCGGCACGTTTCTTTATCACGTGATCGTGACCAACAGTTTCGGCGCCACCACAAGTGCTCCCGTCCGGTTAATCGTTAATCCCGCCAGTGCACCGGTCATTACTACGGACACGACTCCCTCTGCGGCGACTCGTTACGTGGGACAATCAGTCACGTTTACCGCCGCGTTCGACGGCTCTCCGCCCATTTCTTATCAGTGGCTTAACTTCAGTCAGCCCATTCCAGGCGCGAGCAACACCACGCTCACTCTCACCAATTTACAATTGGCGGATGCCCAATCCTACAGCTTGCTTGCATCCAACTCTCTGGGGACAACGACGAGCATCGCCGCTGAACTCACGGTGCTCACGCCACCGCCGCCTCCAGCTTCCGGCACCTACACTCACGCCGCGTTGACCAACGAACCCATCGCCTACTGGCGTTTCAATGATCCTGTGGGCACGCAATTCATTTACGACTCCGCCGGTAGTCATAACGCGAGCAATAGTGCCGTCACTCTTGGAGAGCCCGGCTTGCGGCCGCCGGCCTATCCTGGTTTTCCCGCTGACAACACGGCCGGCTCGTTCAACAACAGCGCGGCTACGACCGGCGCTGACCTTAACGGGCTTACGAATTTTACCGTGATCGGCTGGTTTAATCCGAGCGGCCCCAACGGGCCTTTCGCCGGGTTGTTCGGTCAGAACGATCTTCTGGAAGTCGGTTACAGCGACGGCGCCGGCGTGAATGTCTGGATTCAACTCAATGGTGACTGGCACAACCCGAGGACCGGCCCCAATGGCTTTACGATCGGGAGCTGGTATTTCGTCGCCATCGTCGCCGACGGGACTGCCGCCGACATCTATATCAACGGCGTGCGGCGAGTTCATGATGCCGCAGGCCCGCCCACCGCCACTTCGCTCTTCGGCTTCAACATCGGCGGCGGCGGAATTTTTGGCGCGTCCGGCGATAACTTCACCGGCTTGATTGAAGACGTTGGCATTTTTGATCGCGCACTTTCGCAGGAACAAATTCAACGCCTTTACGACGCCGGGGCCGGCGCAACGGCGCCTTCGATTCTCACTCAACCACGATCTCAGACTCTCTACGCCGGCCGAGCCGCCCGATTCACTGCCGAAGGCATTGGCGGAACTCCGCCGCTCACTTATCAATGGCAATACAACGGCGCCAACCTCGCCAACGGTGGGAAAATCTCGGGTGCGAACACCGCCAGCCTTCTCGTTGCCAACGTCGCGCCTGCCGATATGGGCAACTATCGCTTGATCATTTCGAACAGTGCCGGGTCGGTGACGAGCAGTGTGGTCGCGCTCACGGTGGTCCAGCCCACTGGCACCCCCTACGAAAGCGCAGCCATCAACCTGAAGCCTGTGGCCTATTGGCGGCTCAATGAAACGGGCGATCCGTCGACCGGAACAGAGGCGGCACACGACTACGTCGGAGGTCTTGCGGGAACCTACGGCACGGCCGCGCTGAATGCGTTCAACAACATTCCAGGCCCAACCGCCGTGGATGGTTTCGGCGCCTTTGAAATCACAAACACAGCGCTGGAATCGAGGGCCGGGACTGACGAGTCCTGGGTCACAGTCCCTGCCTTGAACCTGAGTACCGTTGCCGTCTCGTTCACGATGTGGATCAAGCCGAACGGCACGCAGAGTGATTACGCCGGCTTGTTTATGACGCGCAGCGGCACAAGTGCCGGCATCGGCTACGGCGGCGACTTCAGCAGCAATCGCGGCCAGCTCATCTATACGTGGAACAACGACTCCACCTGGACCTTCCAATCCGGACTGACTATCCCGTCTGATTATTGGTCCTTCGTCGCCGTCGTGATCGAGCCAACGAAAGCGACGCTCTATCTCTACAACACGAACGCGCAGATTTCGGCCACCAACGCGATCCCTCACACCAGCGAAGCATGGGCCGGTCCCACGCGAATTGGCGGCGACCCCAACAACGGCACTCGCACCTTTAACGGTGATGTTGACGAAGTCGCGGTGTTCAATAAGGCGCTCACCCCCGCGCAAGTGTCGAACCTTTACAATGGCGTCTCGGCCGGCCGCTTAACAATCCAACGCTCTGCGACAAACTTGACGCTCGGCTGGAGCGAAGGCGTGCTTCAGGAAGCCACCAGCCTCACCGGCCCATGGACGCCTGTGAACGGAGCCACCGCTCCATCTCACACCGTCACAACCTCAGGCCCAATGAAATTCTATCGCGTGCGACTAAGCCCGTGAGGTCCTTGAGCCGCCGTTTATTTTGCGAGATTGAGACAAACCAACCGGTTCTCACTGCGAAGGTACAGTCTTCCGTTCGAGAGAATCGGCGCTGCCCAGCAGGGGTAGTGCAAGCCCGGGACCTGGAACCGCGAAATTTCTTCCGGCTTTTGCGGGTTCGCTTTGAACAATCCAAGCACCCCCCCCTCTCCAAGCACGATCAATTTGCCTTCCGCCAGGATTGCCGAGCCGCGCCCATACACCGGCGGTGTGGGCGAACTGTGCGGAGGCCAGCTTTCGTCCCGGTCCCACATCACCTTTCCCGTCGCAAACTCAACGCAACGAAACCGGGCGTCCGGCTCGTTGCGACCACTGAACGCGTAGACGTAACCTTCATGCAGGATCGGCGTGGTCCAATGAATTTCCAGCGCGGTGCTGCGCCACACTTCCTCCAGGCTTTTGCCATCCGGTTTCACGCGTAACAATACCGAACCGACTTTGTAGTACGCGCCCGAGATCAGGATGAGATCGCCTTGCACGACCGGGTTCATTGCATTGACCGAATCGTTCAGCCGTGATCGAAACCAAAAACTGAAATTCACCGCGCCGGTCGCGGGATCGACGGACACCAGGCCCTGGCGCATCAGGCAAAGCAAATGTCGTTTGCCGTGAATGGTCGCGAGCACTGGCGTGGCATAACTCGCCTGCTTCTCCCAGACCTGCCACACCACTTTGCGCTCGCCCGGCCACGCGGTCATCGGCACGCCTTCCCAATTATTTTTACCAACGCTTTCCCAAACCGTTTTGCCCGTGTCCGCGTCAAAGGCCACCATCCCTGAGTTCGGCTGGCCCCCGACCATCACGAACAACCGATTGCTCTCCAGCACCGGCGTGCTCCCTACGCCGAAAAAAGCCTGCGGGATCGTCCAATCTTTCTCGGTGTCGCGTTCCCAAACCACCTTGCCAGTCGCGAGGTCTGTGGAAACCAATCTCCCTTCTGCGCCAAACGTGTAACACCGATTGCTCGTTAACAGCGGCGTGCAACGCGGTCCATTGTTGTAGCCGTAAGGATCAACAAATTGGCTCGGATAACCATGACGCCACTTCGGAGCGCCTGTTGCCGCGTTGAAAGCCTCCACTACCTCCTCATCTTTCAGGCGATGGTGCAGCACCAGCAATCCGTCGCGCACGGATGGCGCGCTATAGCCAGTGCCAATACTCTTCTGCCAGACTAGAGGCGGTCTGTTCGTCGGCCACTCCTCAAGCAGATTCGTTTCGCTCGAAATCCCATTCGCTCGCGGCCCCAAAAAGTGCGGCCAATCCTCAGCGCGCGCCTGGAGCGCGAAAGCGACGAGCACCCACCAGAGGGCTCGGTCCCAGCTGTTTACTCTTTTGCTCATCACGCTTTCGACAGCAACGCCTCCGCATGCTTCCGTGCCGCGTCCGATTGGCCGCCGAGCATGCGCGCCAGTTCGGTCACGCGCTGCTTCGGATTCAACTCAGTAATCGTGGAGACCGTACGGCCGCCATCGACATGTTTCTCCACCACATAATGTTGCGCCGCGTGCGCGGCCACCTGTGGCAAATGCGTGATGCACAAAACCTGTCGCTGTTCGGCGATCTCGGCCATCTTTTGCCCCACCACATTCGCAGTCTCGCCGCCGACATTCGCGTCCACTTCATCGAACACGAGCACCGGCACTTCGTCCTGTGCGGCCAGTACCGTCTTCAACGCCAACATCACGCGCGCCAACTCGCCCGACGATGCGATTGCCCGCAACGGCCGCGGCGGTTCACCGGGATTCGGCGCGAAAAGGAATTCCGCGGCGTCGTAGCCCGTCTGCGTCCACACCTCCTTCTCCGTCTTGATCGCGACTTCAAAATGACTCTGCTTGAAGCCAAGTTCAGCCAATTGCCGCATCACCGTTTTGCTCAAGTTCGGCCCCAGCTTTTTGCGTTTCGCCGACAACTCTGCCCCGGCTTCTTCAATCGATGTCTCGATCTTCTTCAATTCCCCATTCAAGCGCGCCAATTCAGCGTCACGTCCTTCCAACGCCTCCAACTTCCGCCTCGCCTCCTCTCCGAACGCAATCACATCCGTGATGCTTGGCCCATACTTCCGCTTCAGCCCTTGCAGCAAGCTGATCCGCTCATCCAGTTCCCGTAATCGCGCCGGGTCCAGCTCCAGCCGGTCCGCATAATTCGACAGTTCGTGCTGCAACTCGTGCAACGTTTCCACCGCCTGCTCGTGCACCGTCCCGAAATTCGTTGTGCTCGCATCGATCCGCTGCAAATCCTGCAGCACCCTTCCCAACGCGCCGCCCCGCGACAACAATGAGTCATCACCCGCGAGCAACTCCGTCGCGCTTTGGCACAGCTCAATCAACCGCGCGGCGTGCGTGGCTCGCTGATGCTCCTGCTCCAGGGTCGCTTCCTCCTCCGCAGTCACCCGTGCCGCGCTGATCTCCTTCACCTGGTGGCGCAACAAGTCCAGTTGCTGCGCATACGTGCGCTCGTCCACGATCAGTTCCGCCTTTCGCGCTGTTACGTCCGCGTGCTGCTTAACGAATTTTGCAAGTTTCTCCCGCGCGCCTTGCAGCGACCCGTACGCGTCCAGAATCGCAAGCTGCCGTGCCGAGTGGAGCAACGATTGGTGATCGTGGGGCCCGTGAATATCCACCAGGAATTCGCCCAGACTCTGCAGAACCTGCAACGTCGTTGGCGAGCCATTGACGAACTGCCGGTTCTGACCCGCCGCCGTGAACGTGCGTTTGATCAACAACTGATCGCCCTCCGGCAACTCCAATCCGTTTTCTTCCAGGAATCTCGCAATCGGCGCCTTCAACGCCTTCGTCTCGAACACCGCTTCCACCGTGCAACTCTCCGCGCCATCGCGAATTAATGTCCGGTCGGCCCGTTCTCCCAAAATCAGGTTCAGCGCCCCGATGACGATCGATTTCCCCGCCCCCGTTTCCCCGGTCAGAATGTTCAACCCCGCCTGCAATTCCAGCGTGAGGTCCGAAACCACCGCGAGATTTTTTATGCGCAAGGTGCCGAGCATCGCCGAATTCGTTCGCGCTCAATTCTGCCCGTACGCTAACTTCCCGCAAAGAAATATGTATTTTGTGTTCCTGGGCTCGGGGACCTCTCAGGGCGTGCCGGTCATTGGGGCGGAGTATCCCGCCGCGTTCCTCGCCAACCCGAAAAATCATCGCACCCGCGCGTCTATTTACGTGGTGAGCGACGGCGCCAAAATCGTCGTGGATACCACGCCCGAGTTCCGCGTCCAATGTCTGCGCGAAGGCATTGGCTGGCTTGACGCCGTGATCTTCACTCACGCCCACGCCGATCACATCATGGGGCTCGATGACTGCCGCCGCATCTGCGACATCCGCGGAGGCAAAGCGCTGCCGGTTCATGCCGACGAAGAAACCATGCGCGATTTGCGCCGCGTGTTCGCGTTCGCGTTCCACGACGGACCGTGGCCCCGCGGTTACTTCATTCCCGAACCGCACGTCATCAACGGCCCGTTCGAGATCGGCGATTTGCGCATCACCGCCTACCCGCTGCCCCACGGTAAGATCATGACCAGCGGCTTCCTGTTCTCGCAAGGTGGTCGCAAGCGCCTCGCCTACCTCAGCGATTGCAAAGAAGTTCCGGAGCGCGTCACCGAAGCGATCAAAGGCGTTGACGTCGTCGTCCTCGACGCGTTGCGCTACGCCCCGCACCCTACGCACATGTGCCTCGACGAAGCCCTTACGACGGCCCGCCGCATCGGCGCCGGCCGCACTTATTTTACGCACTTGACTCACGACTATGACCACGATGTTGCGCAGGCAGAGTTGCCTCCGGGTGTCGAACTCGCGTATGATGGCCTCCGCGTAGAAATCCCATGATGAAATCACTGCTCCTGCTTTTGTTCGCGCCACTGCTTCTGTTCGCCGATTCCGGCCTTGATGTCGCGGTCGTCTTCAATTCGCGCAGCGTCGACTCCCGCGACGTCGCTCATTACTACTCCGCGCGCCGCGGCGTGCCCAGCAATCAGCTCTGGGGCTTCGAAATGAGCACGTCCGAAGCGATCACTCGCGCCGAATATTTGCAGACCATCCAGGAGCCGATCCTCAAAAAGCTCGAAGACTCCGGGCTCTGGGCCTGGCAGCCCGGCACCAACGGGGCTCGCACGTTGGCTTCCTCGAAAATCAAATACCTTCTGCTTTGTTATCACGTCCCCACTAAGTTTCTCGCCGACACAAACCTCGTCGAGAAGGGTACGGAAAATTCGCGGCCCGAACTCCGCCGCACCGAAGCCGCCGTAGACAGCCAGTTGGCGTGCCTGCCGCTCGTTCATCACAATCTTCGTTTCGCCGGCGCGCTCAACAACCGCGCCTTTGGCGCGACCAACTCCGCCCTTCTCCATCCTACCAATGGCATCCTTCTCGTTACGCGCCTTGACGGTCCCACGCCGGAGATCGCCGCGCGGCTCATCGATGGCGCGATCACGGCCGAAACCAATGGCCTTTGGGGTCGCGCTTACATCGACAGCCGCGGCCTCACCAATGGCCCTTATCAGCAGGGCGATGACTGGATGCGCGCGACTGCCGATCTCGCGCGCCAGTGGGGTTTCGAGACCGACCTCGACTCTGACCCAGAAACTTTTCGAGCGAGTTACCCCATGAGCCAGATCGCCTTCTACGCAGGCTGGTACGACTGGAACGCCTCGGGTCCGTTCGCTCGACCCGAAGTCGAGTTCATGGCCGGCGCCTTCGCGTATCATCTTCATTCTTTCAGTGCGCAAACTCTGCGGTCCACCAACCAGAATTGGGTCGGACCGCTCCTCGCCAAAGGCGCCACCTGCACGATCGGGCACGTCGACGAACCCTATCTGGCCACAACGACTGATCTACCCATTTTCTTCAGCCGTTTCGTCATGCTCGGTTTCAGCTTCGGAGAAGCAGCGTGGGCCGCGCAGAACTCGCTTTCATGGCAAACTGTCGTCGTGGGCGATCCGCTCTATCGGCCGTTTGGGCGCAAATCCGAGGAACTGCATCGCGACCTCGAACGTCGCAAGCTTGCGCTGCTTGAATGGTCCCATGTGCGCGTGGTGAATGCGAACCTCGCGCATAAGGGCTCCAGCATCGACGAACTCATCGGTTACCTGGAAGATCCCAACATCGTCACCATTACCCGCCAGAGCGCGGTCATGACCGAAAAGCTTGCCGATCTCTACTGGGCAAAAAAGAAACTTTCCGACGCCCTCGACTACTACGAAGCCGCGCTCAAACGTTTTCCTTCGCCGAAGCAAAAGCAGCGTCTGCTTCTGTTGCTCGCCCATCGCCGCACCCTCTACGGGCCGGATGACCAGGCGATTAAGTTTTACCAGCAATTGCTCAAGGAATTTCCAGATTATCCGGACAAGCTGACTATCTACCAAAAGATGCTGCCGCTCGCGCAGAAAATCGGCGACAAGGCCGAAGTCGAACGGCTGCAGGCTGAAATGAAAAAGCTGCCGCCGCCCGGAACGTGAGGCCAATGATGGCTTCTTTTCGGGCATATTCTCACTCATGAGTTCGCACACGCCATTCACGAGACGGCGCTCATGCTGCGTCAACCGCCCTTCGCTTTCGATGTCGCGCTTCATCGCCATAGAGTCTCGAGCAAAGTTTCATCTATTTACAACGATACGCCGAGGAGTCCTCGCGTCATTTGAAAATCCGTGTTCTGCGTTCGCAACGCTGTCGGTCGATAGTCCCCGGTCGTAATTCGCGGGAGCAAACCGGCAAGTTCTTCAAAAAGGTTCTGCGCGCCGGCGGACAAGTCCACATCAGGAACTTCGTTGCGGGCGCCGATCTGCAACATCGGCACGAGGGGATGACCCTGCCTGGCTTGCTCGCCCACGTAGGCGATAATCGCGTCCACACCGGTGGCGCCCAAACCCGTGAGCGCTTCGACGAAATGTCGTGTCGGCGTTTCCATCACGTGGAAGCCCACCGAGGGGACCGGTTCACCGTAACCGATCGTCACCACGATTTTGTCCTGCAAGACCGAGGCAAACGTATCGGATAATCCTGGAAAATTTTCCGGCGCGACGACCGAGCCGCCGCTCGCGATCGCGCCCGCGGCGATTCGTGCGAATGCGTCGGTCACTTTTCCGGGCAGAATTTCGCTCGCGACAAACGCGACGTTCATGGGGCGCGCCGCGCGAGTGGGCTCTTTGGGGGCGGTTGCGAAAAACGCGCCGACCTTTTGCGTTACCTTCTCCAGCCCGCCATCGAGCTGAATGCTGGCCCAGCCGAATTGCTCCGGATCGAGCGCGTGCTCCGAAATAAAATTTCGCATCGCGTCGTTGTGCGTTTTCTCGCAGCCGTGTTCCAACACCAGCGCGCGGCCCACGAGGGGATGGGCGAGGTACCCGGCCATCGTCCGCAAATAAAGCTGCTCCGAGATTCCGCCGCCCACGCCGCACCCTTCGGTGTGCGGCAGAGCGACGAAGCGGTCGAAGCCGGCGACGCCAGTCAACTGCTGCGCAATGCCGCGCGCGACCTGGCTGGCGCACAAGCTCGTCGGCAGCAGCAGTCCGACGCGCTCGCGGCGAACGGGTGGCAACTGGGGTGCGCCGGTCACCGTCTTCGTGCGCAGCGGCTTGCGCGTGGGGCTGGGACGACGGAGCACTTCTTCCACGTGGCCGGGTCCGGTCTGTGGCCAGTCGCGCCACAACTGGACCTGGGGATATCCCACGCGCTCGCCCGCGCTGCGTTCGCCCGAGGCAATGCGCACCATCAGCTTAAATGCCTCGAATGCCAATTCGTCCATCGGCGCGCCGTCCAGATAGCGCCCCGCGTTCACGTCCATCTCGCGCGCGAGCATGTTATAGCGCCCGCTGTTGGTCATGATCTTCATCGTGGGCACGAACGGGAAGTTCGTGATCGATCCGTTGCCGGTCGTAAACAGGATCATCGTGCAACCCGCGGCGACCTGCCCCGCGATGCCCTCGAGGTCGTTGCCGGGGCTGTCCATGAAATAAAAGCCGGGCGTCGTCATCGGCTGCGCGTAGTCGATGACGTAATCGAGGCGCAGTTCGGGGTCCTTCTTGCGGGCCGCGCCGATCGACTTGACCGTGATGTTGTAAAGTCCGCGAAAATTATTGCCGCCGCTTGGGTTGCCCTCGGCGCTTTCGCCGTGCCAGCTCGCCCGTTCCTGGAAACGCTCAAGCTTGTTCAGGAACGCGCGCGCCGTCTCCAGATCGCGCACGTTGCTCAACACGTACGGCTCGGCGCCGATCAATTCGTCTGTCTCGGCGAGGTTCGCGCTGCCGCCGTTCCGCACCAGTTCCTTCGCTACAAGTCCCAGCATCGGATTCGCCGACACACCGGAGAAGGCGTCCGATCCGCCGCATTGCAAAGCGATGCGCAGTTTCTCGAGCGGCTGCGTCGTCCGGCGGCACTGCTCCGCTTCGGGCAGCCATGCGCGCACAATCGATTCACCTTTCGCGAGCGCCTGCTCAAAACTCCCGGGCAGGCTGAGGAATTCGTGCGGCACCGCGTTCAGCGGATAATTGTTCGCGGACATGAACGCGTGCAACAAATGGTTCGTTACCGCTTCGTTGCCAATGTCCACGGCCAGGACTGCCGCAACGTTCGGATGCACGACAAACCCGGCGAGGGTCCGCAGCACGAACTCGAGATTGTTTGGCGGTTCCGTGGCGCCGCCTTCGGTATGCGCGATCACCGCCACGCCGTCGATGTTCGCGTACTTGGACGGCACTTCGCGAAAGCGTTCCGCGAGAGCGCGCGCGTAGCTCGCGGTGCGCGAACTCGTCCCCAGCACGACGATAAAGTTCCGCGTTCCGACGCCGCGCGCGCCGCGGTCGAATCCCTCGAACGTGCCTGGCCGCGCGTGCCGCTCGACCTGTTTTCCTGTGTTCAGTTTCTGCGGATCGAGCTGATAGCGAATCCGGTGGTTCTCGAAATTCGGTTCGCCCGGCAACTCGAATTTCACGTGGCGTTGCCGCAGCGCGATCAAAATCCATTCATTGCAGGCGTAATCGCCCGGCTGGATGTCCTTGAGCGCGAGCCCAAAGGGCAAGCCCCAGGACAAGAGCTGCTCGCCTTTGCGAATCGCGTGCACCGCGAACCGGTGCCCCTCCAGGATGGTGTGACTCAGCCTGAGCGTCGTCCCTTTGAAACTGATCTGCGTCCCCTGCTCCAGCGTGCGACACGCGATCGCGACGTTGTCTTCCGGCGCCGGCAACCGCCCGACGCTTTCAAATGCAATTGGAGTTGGGGCAGACACGATTCACCATTCTTTCAGCTGCTGGCCTTCTTCGGAAGCCTAATGTCGTTTCTCATGAATTCTGAATTCTGTCTTCTGAATTCTTCCGCCAGATTGTAGACGATCGTCCACAGACGATCCGGCATCCTTCCCGGCATGATACACCGATGCCGTACCGAGACCGCACCCTCATCTCCTTTGGCCGCAATGTCGCGCGACTTCGAGGCGAACGAGGGTTTTCCCAGGACAAACTGGCCGAAAAGGCTGACCTCGACCGGACTTATGTCAGCGGAATTGAGCGTGGAGTCCGAAATCCCGGAATTAAAACCGTCATCCGAATCGCGAAAGCGCTTAATTCCTCTATTGGCGATCTTTGCAAGGGGGTGGAAGCGTGAAGCGTCGCACTCTCCGCAAGAAGACGGAACTTCGAGAAGACGTCATTTCGTATCGCATCGGTGGTCAGGCGGAGCAACAGCCACTTCGGTTTATCGACCTGTTTTGTGGAATCGGAGGCTTCCGCATCGCGTTTGAATCCGCAGACGCAAAGTGCGTGTTCTCGTGCGATTGGGACAAGCACTCTCAAGTGACTTACGAGGCCAATTTCGGCGAAAAGCCGCATGGAGACATTCACACAATCGCGGTTGCCGACATCCCGAAGCACAACATTCTTTGTGCAGGTTTCCCTTGCCAGCCCTTCAGTATCGCCGGCGTTTCTAAGAAACTCAGCCTGGGACGCAAGCATGGTTTCCAAGACGAAAAGCAGGGCAACCTGTTTTTCGAAATCGCGAATATCTTGGACTACCACAGGCCGGCTGCATTCGTCTTGGAGAATGTCAAACACCTCAAAAATCATGACAAAGGCCGCACATTTCAGATCATCTACAACACGCTGACGGAGGCGCTTGGATACACAGTTTTTCACAAGATCATTGATGCCCAATCGGTCGTCCCGCAGCACAGGGAAAGAATCTTTCTGGTTGGATTTCGGGAGCGTCGGCACTTCGAGTTTCCAGAATTTCCAAAGGAGGGACCTCGCTTGGGCGAAATACTGGACCGCGAGGTCCCCGCGAAATACACACTCACCGACCATTTGTGGAGTTACTTACAGGCATACGCGCGCAAGCACAAAGAGGCAGGCAACGGATTTGGCTTCGGGCTGTTCGGCGCGGTCGATGTCGCGAGAACACTTAGCGCGCGGTACCACAAGGACGGCTCAGAAATTTTGATCGCTCAGGGAGGGCGAAAGAATCCCCGAAGACTCACGCCGCACGAATGTGCTCGGCTGATGGGTTTCCCTGAAAACTTCAAGATTCCGGTTTCAGATACACAGGCATACAGGCAGTTCGGAAACTCCGTCGTAGTCCCGGTTGTTGAACGAATCGCGAAACAGGTCCTTCTTACGCTGAGTAGACCGGTCGACTACAGACCTGAACTGATCCTTTCACTCGCCGAGCACGCGGTTAGGTACGTTACTCGCAAACGCCGTCGCCAAAGTGGCATCGCGTGACAAATCTTTCCCAACTGTTCGCTGCTGTCGCTCACAAGAGACTGGCGGCGGTGGATTTGCCCGACGCTGGCTCAAATCAACATGAGCTGAATGGGTCTGCGGCCCTGCGCGAATTCTTCGGAACGGTGGGCGAGACGAGGGGACTAATTAGCTGGCACTACTTTGCAGAGGATGATGAACCCGCCCATATTGAGAACTCCTTTACCTTCTATGATGCCCGTGCGAAAAGCGCCGCCCGAACTCGCCGCAGTGAATGGCGGTTCTACTATTATGGAGATTTCTTGAGTCGAGCAGAAGAAGGAGACCTTTTGGTTCTAGCACGGAGCCAGTCCGGAAAAATCTTCGGGCTCGTATTCCAGAGGAATTCGAGTTGGTGCCGCGCCGGGGAGATATTCTTTGGCTTGGCTGAAACCGCGCCGGAGTTCCAGCAGTTGACCGATCAAGACCTGAATACTCAGAAACTGCACTTGCTGCGCCAGCAGATCCTTAGCGAGCTTGAACTGGACATCCAAGTGCCGAGTGCCCGCTCGGATGAAGATGTAATAGTTGAAAAGTTTGGCGAGGGCTTTCCCACAACCCGTCAGATGTCAGATTTCGCGCGCTCACAAACTGCGGCCGACACCGACAATGCCGATAGCGCTTTAACCACTTGGCTCGAACGGGAGGAGCAACTCTTCCGGGCTCTGGAGAATACGATCATCCGAAAACGTCTCACAGTCGGCTTTAGAAGTGTCGACGAATTTATCGAATATTCTCTGTCTGTTCAAAACCGCCGCAAATCTCGAATGGGATTCGCTTTACAGAACCACTTGGCCGAAATCTTTACCCGCCAGCGAGTGCGCTTCAGCGCCCAAGCTCGTACCGAAGGTCGGAACAGACCCGACTTCGTCTTTCCCGGAGAATCCGAGTATCGGGATCCGAAGTTCGACCCCGCATTCCTGCTTGTGCTGGGCGTAAAGTCTTCAGCGAAGGACCGCTGGAGGCAGGTCCTCGTTGAAGCCGACCGAATTCACGACAAACACCTGTGCACGCTCGAAGCTCCGATATCGGAAGCCCAGACCGAGGAAATGCGCCGCCATCACTTGGCGCTCGTTATTCCTTCCAGTCTGCACCAGATGTACACGAGCAACCAGAGATTGCGCATTCTCTCAGTCGCCGACTTCGTAGCCCTGATCCGTCAACGACAGCAGCAAATCTATGCCTGACAGTTACGAGAGCGTATCAGTGCCCTTTCGCCCGAAAGCGAGGATGCTCGTGCTTCTGGGGGAGCAACTGATCCGTGATTCCGGGTTGGCGGTGTTTGAATTGGTGAAGAACGCCTATGACGCAGACGCTTCAGTATGTCGCGTAACTGTAGAAACTCCATTCATGACTCAGGCAGGGCGAATCGTCGTCGAAGACGATGGTTCAGGCATGACATTTGAACTGCTGCGCGATGTTTATCTTGTCATTGGCACGGATTTTCGAGCGAAACAGAAGGCGGTTCAGCAGAGCACTCCGATTCACGGACGACTTCCTCTTGGTGAGAAAGGCGTCGGACGTCTGGCGGTTCACAAACTTGGTCACAAGATTTCACTGGTAACGCGGGCGGCGGGTCGGCCTGAAGTAGTTATGAATTTAGACTGGGATGCATTTGATACCGCATCCGAACTTGATGACGTCAAGGTTGCCATAAAGAGCCGCGAACCCGAAGTCTTTACGGGGTCAAAACATGGAACGCGCATTGAAGTTACCAAGCTAAGAGAGGATTGGACTCGGGCGAAAGTTCGAGCCCTACACCGCGCGGTCGTCTCCCTGTGCTCGCCTTTTGACACGCCAAGCGATTTCAAAGTGACATTTTCGATATCCCCACAGGATGATTGGCTCGAAGGCTTGCTGAACGTGAGCAACGTTCTTGAGGATGCGCTGTATCGCGCCTCTGGCTGGATTGAAGGTTCTCAGGTAGTCTATGACTATCGCTTTGTTCCATTCGAGGCGATGCGCAACGTGCTTGAAGGGCGTACTGAGCAAGGTCTCTCGCACAGGCTCGTTAAGAAGGTTGGAAGACACCCAGAACCTCTTGACCTCAGCCCCTACAAAATCGGCCGTGTAGGATTTCAGTTCCACATTTTCGATCGGGAGCCGCGTATCCTTGACTTGGCGACGAGCGACAAGAAAGGACTAAAGGAATACTTGGACCAAAATGGTGGAGTTCGAATCTACCGCGACGGGATTCGCGTTTTCGACTTCGGTGAACCAGGGAATGATTGGCTCAACTTAGGTGGCCGTCGTGTTAACAAACCAACGGTGCGCGTGAGCAATAACCAAATTATCGGCGCGTTGATGTTAAAGGGGGCGCAGAGCGGGGACCTGATTGAGAAAACGAATCGTGAGGGGTTCATCGAGAACTCGGCTTATGAAGCCTTACGTGATGCTGTCACGTTTGCTTTGGCTCAGATTGAAGCCGAACGCCAGAAGGACCAGAAACTTGTTCGCCTCCACTACTCGCGCCAAGGGCCGAACCGGCCAGTGCTTGATGAGATTACGGATTTGCGTGAAGCCTTGGACAGGCGCGGGCTACTTCCGGAATTTGCAGATCATCTTGCGCGAATCGAGAAGCAATACTCGGAGGTTCAGGAAACTATGCTGGCCGCCGCCGCACCGGGCCTGACCTTCGCGGCGGTAATTCATCAAGCTGAAAAGGTAATTAAGGAACTGGTCCAAGCTGTAGAAACCGACGCTGACCGGCGGCGCATTCGTAACCTGGTTAATCAGATCGCGCAGATGATGGACGGTCTCACGTTTCTGGTTCGCAAATCCGGCATGTCTCGCGAACGTGCGAGCGTCCTGATTCAGCAGGCATGCTTCAATAACGAACTTCGGTTCAGGGCTCATCGTGTAGTGCTTGTCAACGGGCTCGAACATGGAGACCGCGACTTCATCGTGAAATGTGTTCGCCGGCTGATTGTCGCAACACTGATGAACTTTCTCGATAATTCGATTTATTGGCTTGATAGCACGGGCCAGTCGGACAAACGAATCTACGTCGGAACCTCTTTCGAGTTGGACGACCGCCCGAGCCTTGTAGTCGCGGATAACGGGCCCGGGTTTCGCGACGATGTTGACGCTGTGACGCAGCCTTTCTTTTCGCGAAAGCCGGAGGGCATGGGTTTAGGTTTGTACATCGCGAACGAGGTCGCAAAACAACACCAAGGTGCGCGCCTTGTTTTCCCGAGCAGGGGAGATGTGAGATTGCCACGGGAGTTTACGGGGGCAATCGTCGCTCTTCAATTCCCTGCAGCCGTATGAAGGCCCTTCAAACATACAAAATCTGTATTATTGACGATGAGCTTACCGAATTCCTGCCTTTGATCTATGCGCTAAGCAAGCTTCGCTTGAGCTACATCCACATTGCCGGGGATCGGATGGAAGACCTCCCGGGCAAACTTTCCGGGCTGCGACTCGTGTTCCTTGACATGCACTTGGGAACAGCCGGTGACGAGGCGCAAATCACGGCTCATACTGCAAACGTGTTTGGCAATGTGGTATCCGCGACCGACGGCCCTGTTCTCGTGGTCGTATGGACGAAACATGCGGACTACATTCAAGCGTTTCGCGAGCGCCTCTATCAAGCGTTCCCTGAATTCAAAACCAAGCTTCTTTTCACTCGGATGGATAAGCCAGCGGCATTATCTGTAGACCCAAATATCACTTGGCCTGAGATTGCGGCTCGATATCGTGATTTGGTCCCCGATTTGCATGAGAAAATCGGTGCCGCGATAAAATTCTTTTATCCGCTGGAACTTTTGTGGCGCTGGGAACAACTGGTTCACGATGCGGCGACAGCCACGACAAGCGCCGTCGCAGAGCAAGCGAGCGCCCGATGCAAGTCCGAGGAATGCGATGAGGAGACCCGTGAAGCGGAAGCGCTTCTGCGCGGACTATCTGAGATCATGTGCGTACTGGCCCAAGCCGAGGGCGAGCAAAACCTAACGGGGAATACCGCATTTCTTGATCTTGTCGCTGTACTTAACACTTTGCACCGGGATCGTCTTGAGCACCAGGCAGGTGCAGACGATGAGAAGTTAGGGGACAGATTGCTCGCGCACGCAGCGGCAGAACCCTCGGCCACGGAGAAGATTAAGATCAATTCGATGCTCTACATCGCTAAGTGCCGCCATGAGGACCGGCGCATTGAGCCGGGGGCTCTACTGAGGATAACGGACGGACCCGGATTTTCCGCCGAGTTTGGTTGTGCTCTTGAGCCCCTATTTAGTGACTGCTTGAACGTTCCGCAAAAGGGCGTCAATCGAGTGCTTTCTGAACTTCGCTCAAAAAAAATTGACGAGAAAAGACGGACCGAATGGGAAGACAAATTGAAGGAGGAACAACAAAAGTGTGCACATACGAGAGCAGAATGGTTTCTGCAATGTGTGCCGGTCCTTTTGGATGTTTCACCGTCTTGCGATTACTCTCAACGCACTGTCCATTTGTCGCGCTTAATGGCTGGAGTCCTCATTCCTTCTCGCGCAGGAATTGAGCATAAGGCGCGGAGTGACGAATCAGCGTTTCGGTCGCTGCCTGATATCATTGTACCCGGTCTCGACGGAGTATGGACGCCGGTGTTTTGTAGCAGGCTCATTCTGTCTCACAACCCCGATGCAGACCTGCGTTCCGCGACCGCTGTGTGTCGGTTGCGCGAGCCCCTGTTATCTGATCTGCGGAACTGGGCCGCTTCGCACAGTGCTCGCATCGGGTATGTCAAACTGTAGAGCGGATGGCAGCGATTGTCCGCCTTACTTCGTCCACAATTCTATGTGTCGATAATTGACATTCCCACACTGTAATTGATCTCCAGCCTATTTTCCGCAGCGCTCGCTGATGGATTTTGTCGCGTGCCGCATTCCCATTCAGCTTCTCCAGCCAGAACTCCCGTCGGTTTGTCGGCGTCGTGCAATTCTTGCATCCTTTGTGGCGATGCCAGAAGCAGCCGTGGACGAAGATCACGGTTTTGTATTTTGGCAGGACGATGTCGGGGCGGACGTAAAAGGCGACGTCGGAGTTTCGAGTTTTGAGTTTTGGGTTTTGGGTTCTCAGTTTTGAGTTCTGAGTTTGGAGTTTGGAGTTTGGATTGTGAGGGACAGGAATGCGGACGTGGAGGCGAAAGCGGTAACCCATCCGATGCAGCAGGCGCCGGACGATGAGCTCCGGGGATGTATTTTTCCCGCGGATTCGGCTCATATTCCAACTGCGCCGCTCCGTGCTCAGTCTATCCTGGCCCTTCACGACGCGACTTTAACGCAGAGACGCGGAGGCGCAAAGGCGCAAACTTTTAGGGCGAGCGAATCGTGGTTGCATTCTGTTGTTTCGGGATGGTCATACTTTCCAAGTGATCGCACGTGACACAGGCCAGATTGCTTACTCGGATAGAATCTGCATCCCGCCCTCGGTTACACCTTCGGCAATTCCCGCATCAGTTATCCGGAAAAGCCAGGCATGGCGTGATCAAAATGGGCGACCATGGCAAGCGATTCATCTGCGTCCTGTCGCACACGACTGCGAAATCTTCATCACGCTGCGCTTTTGCGGTGATGCACTTTTCTCCGCCGAGTTTTGTGCAAATATCTTTGCTGAGGGCTTCGATTGGCATGACTGGACCGTGGCTAAAGAGCTGGAAAGGAAGGAATACCACGACCGTCTTTTACGCCAGTGGGTTGGACCGCAAACCACATTTGATTGGGGGGAGGTCTGGTCAAATTATGACCCCAAAGGGGGCTTCAGCACGTTCGGCGTGACTTATCGCCAGTCTTAACAGAAAATCGTCGCCCTTAAGCAGCAACCTGCGAATGCAGAAGTTTCCAACGGTTTGTTGGCGTCGTGCAATTCTTGCAGCCCTTATGCCGATGCCAGAAGCAGCCGTGGACGAAGATGACGGTTTTGTATTTCGGCAGGACGATGTCGGGTTTGCCGGGGAGGTTTTTGACGTGAAGACGAAAACGATAGCCCATCCGATGGAGTAAGCGACGCACAATGAGTTCCGGATTCGTGTTTTTGGCACGGATGCGGCTCATGTTCCAACCTGCGCCGTTCGGGTGTCAGTCTGTCGCGCACGGGTGGGAAATTTAACGCAAAGGCGCCAATGCGCAAAGAGGCAAGACTGCTCTTGACGCTCG